>Ga0315275_10000826_pt1 | contig 26085 bp, 22 predicted proteins | sample YL17G03_0_MG_FD_205557 | JGI IMG/M metagenome (GOLD analysis project Ga0315275, IMG submission 205557) | Sediment microbial communities from Yellowstone Lake, YNP, Wyoming, USA - YL17G03_0 | ecosystem: Environmental > Aquatic > Freshwater > Lake > Sediment | place: USA: Wyoming | collected...
CTCACCGGCTTCTGCCGTCAGCTCCCCAGGAGAAATTCCTTATACCGGCGATCTCACCGGAAATCGATATGGCGATGGATATGGGCAAGCGTTACCGGCTTACCAGCGACCATTCCCCTGTCTTTTCACTCTTTACTTTTTTCCCTGATCGGTTTTAAGCGCCGGTTTACCGATAGTCCCGGTTTGCGTTCCTGAACAGGTTACCTGCCGTTTACCTCGTACAGACTGACCGGAAAGATACCCAGCCGGGGATACTCTCTGCTCACCCCGGAACCCGGCATTATCGTCCCAACGAAGCGAAAAGCGTACGCTCCCGCTCTCGAAGATTTGCCCGGAACAATGAAACCATCTCACCCGTGATCACTCATGACAAAAAATCCCCAGGAACCATCAACAACAGGATCCCCCGAGATCCAGGCACAGCACACAGGGAACACCCGTACCCGTACTTCCCCCGGGAAAGCCAGGACAGGTGCGGGAACAGCCAGGAAGGACACGACAACCGTACCGGAGAAAAACCCTCATCCCGGTACACGGGAGTGGTCCTGATGCCCCGGCGACCGGCGAAAATCGAGCGGGACATCCCCCTCTGGCTCATCCCGGGTATGGTGAAGCGGGGTGTCAGCGTCCATGGTGTGAGACTGAAGAGAGTGATCGTGTGGGAGTCACGGAGTCATTTCTATAACATCAGCATCCGGACAAAGCCCATCAGGAAGGAGCGAAGGGGTGCGAGTGCCCGATGCGGAGAAGGGGAAACCATCGAACGGGATCCCCAGGACACGGGACCGGATGATGGCACCGGAAGTGAGCCGGAATGACGAGAGGACCACAGCCCCTCATGGCTATCCGCGGGGCACAGGAGATCGCGAGCCGCCGGGGAGTCGTGCTGGACAAACCGATCCTGCAGAGATCGCAGTATGATTTTATCCTCTTCACTGCGGGTTGCACGGTATTTGTCCGGGTCAAGCGGATACGTACGCACATCAGCAACCCGCAGGAGATCGCAATGATGTTCTGGGAGGAGATCCTGCAGATTCGGAAGATACCGAAGACTGCTGTCATATCCCGGGAGATCTGGGTACTCTCTCCCTGGAAAACGTGGCAGTATTTCCAGATTCTGGATGACCGGATTGTTGAGGTCCGGTGCGATGGGCAGGCGGTCCTCCAGGGGGAGAAGGTACCCGGATAATACCTGGTCTTCCCCCCCTGATCGATTAGCATGATCTGAAAATGTATGGACCGGTCACCAGGCATTAAAAATCCTCCCCTTTTTCGGACCTCCGACGGTGAGAACACCGGTGAGATACCGGTTTGAAGAATGCCCGGGCGACTCTCTATCCCGGGCCCGGTGGCGGTTTAGTCCTCAGCTCGCCGCTTTCTTCACGAGCGCGGCGATCTTCGCCTCTTCGGCGGCAGTCACCTTTTTCAGCGCAAAGGCGGTCGGCCACATGTTACCCTCGTCAAGGTTCGCCTCGTGCATGAAGCCGAATGTCGCGTACCTCGTCTTGAATTTCTGCATGCTTTGGAAGAAGCAGACTATCTTGCCGTCCCTGGCATACGCGGGCATCCCGTACCAGAGTCTCGGCGAGAGGACCGGCGCACTGGCTTTGATTATCTCATGGAGCCGCCCGCCTATGACGCGATCCGGTTCCGGCATCGCAGCGATCTTCGCGAGCACGGCGCTTTCCCCGTCCGCCGTGTCCGCGTGCGGGTCGGGCTTTTGTTGACTGGGAGTTGTTGTTTTTGTTATTTTTTTCATACGTTACCTCGTAATGATTTTTCATTGTATGGCTATATACGCTTAAAGAATATTCTGATGGTTCTTCCCGGCGATAAAAAGTCTGGCGGGGCCTGTGCTGACCGGATCCGGTGTTTTAAGGAGACGATACATTCCGGGTAGCCGCCCGGAAGACCCTGCGCTGGTGGCATTGTTGTTCCACCCGCTCTTCTTTTCTGTCAATACCCGAATCTTCGCTCGTACTCCTTATGCGGCAACCATTCCAGTACCAGGGTAACAACATGCGTCCCGTCAGCGGCAACCGAATACATCAGTCGCCAGTTTTTATGAAAATTAAATTTCCACAGGTTGTCAATCCTGTATTTCGTGATGTATACCTTTGGGATTAATCGTTTAGGTACCTGAATCCCGCAAAAAGGATCCATAGCAATCATATCGAACGCTGTATTCAGTTGATTAAAGATCTCTTTTTCTTCCACCCTCTCGGACTTGAGCTTAAAAAAAGCGTCGCTGACCTGATCGTCAGCGAAGTAGAGGGCGGATTTCATCGGATCTTCAGGTTATTGTTACTAAGGTATCGATGTATAAGTTCCGGGTTATAGATCCAGCAGATTTTTTTGTCGGCATCCGTTGCGATCTTTCCGGAATCCTGGAGGTAGCTGATGACCGTGGAGAATGTCTGGTACATCATCTTCTTGGGCAGGTTCTCCCACAATGCCCTTTTTTTATATTCCCCGCTGTGCTCCCTGATGAAGGACTCGACCATCAGTACGGTATCGAGCTGAGGGGAGTGAACCGCTTTGGCTTCTGATGTCATAGGATAATTTTTGTTATATAACTATATATAACATTTGAACCGGGGTGCAGGGTTGCGGCTGAGGAAATGAGTTGACCGATAAGCCGTACGATGATTCGTGTTATGCAGGCTGAGCCGGATACAAGAATCCAAAATATAAAGAAAATTCTGCCATGTATGTGGGAGCGATAAGATAAAGAGCACAATCTCATTTGAGAAGCCGACGTGTAAGAGTTGTTATACGGAATATTATAAGAAATGAAAGCCGGTGTTTCATACGCTCATCGAAGCTCCCCTTCGTTCGCATTGACGTTACCCAGATGGTATCAAAAAAATCATCCTGAAATTTATTATTGTGAAATCCCCGAGCCTTGTTTTTATAACATCGACGGTGAGATCTCCTTTTTGGACATACACACTCTCCATGTACTGAATATTGCCCGGAATGGCAATCAGGGCTCAATATGAGGTTATTTTGTTTTGGGTCGGTCTTTTCTGACCGGCCTGAATGGGGCGATTTTGGTTATGTTTTTCTGGATTTCTGTGGATTGGACTTATAATGGGGAATAACCGATTTTAATAGCAGGAAAACCGGCCTGTTTAAACCTGTTTGGTTGGCGGACCAGCTTTTCAGACAGGCTGAAGAGGATGAGGTTGTTGGGCCGGCACTGCGATTCTCTCCATTCAAATTGGACTGCCACTCTTCCTCATATATATTCCCGGGTATTTCCCTGAAGAGGGAAAAAAGAAAAAAACTCACTTTTCGAGTATTCCGATTATTCTGTGGATCACCGGTTCAATTGCCTGATCCCTGAGGTGGCCAGCCCGGTATAGAATTATCCGGGTATCGGCAGTGAACAACCGGTTCGGGCGGATGTTGCTCTCCTGCCGGAGTGATCCTGATGAGAAATGATCTGCACGAAGAGGGATCCCGTAGTGGTCAGTTATCTGTCGGCTCGTGATCTGGCAGAGTATCACATCATCTCCACCAGGAGCTGCAATTACGAGTGCCGGACGTTTTTTGGCACTGCTTAAATCAGAAAAAGGAAAGAGAACTACAACTACGTCGTCCTTTTACAAATCCGCCCATGCTTCGTCCTCCTCAGGGCGCAACCAGTCTTTTGCGAGGGAGGACTCGCTGGCAAACGCAGTATCATTGGCGGATTTTTTTTGCAGGGACCTGATAAAATCAAGGATCTCCCGATAACGCTGACGTGGTACCTGATGCAGTTCGCTGATAATCTGCTCCTCAACTTCCATAGATTTCCACCAGCATCGGAACCTGGCTACTCAGTTCATTATTGCGGGTACCTAATCAGCTTTCCGGTTAACCATCTCCGGTATCAGGATAACTCATGCACACCGGTGATAAGATTATCTCATACCAGGGCCAGCTCGGGTCGTATCTGGCAAAAACATGGTTTGACATGCAGACTCTCTCTCGCTGGATCTTTCCCCCCCTATCAAATATAGCCCAAAATGGCAATCGGGGCTTAAAATTGGCGTATTTTTTTCTGAACCGGATTTTTATCACCGGCCTGAATGGGGCGTTTTTGTGCACATTTTTCCTGATTCCTGTTTATGGAGCGCAGAACCGGGAATAACCGATTTTAACGGCTGGAAAACCGGCCTGTTTAAACCTGTTTGGCTGGCGGATCTCCTAGTTGACCAGACCTGCCTGCTGATAGCGAGAGGTTTTGGAGAACGTGATTTTTGGGATTGATGGCAGGAACGAAAAAGAGGAATAATCAACGTTATGGAAAAACCCCGCAGATCTCTCCACGGCTCTTTACCCGGTAGAATATGATCGTGGTATCTGATTGATCGTACACCCGATACGGTATTATCCGGTACGGATGCGATAATAATTTTCAGAACCTCTCATCTTGTGGATATCAAAATCCCTGAACAGGTTATGTGATGCGGGAATCTCGTCAAAGACCAGTCGCTCAATCCGGGCACGATAACGCTTTGGAAGTGAAGCAAGATCTTTAAGAAAGATCTTCTTATATCCGTACTCCGTCATCTCAACCTTTTTTCAATGAACGGTAATGCTTCTTTGCTTCATGAACAGAGAGGGACTCGTCACCTTCTGCCTCTTCCATGAATTTTGCAAGTCCATTGTCTTCGATGATGGATTCCATACGGTTGAAGGTTTCCAGGTCGACAATCACCGCCTGCTTCTGGTTTTTTGCATCGGTGATATATTTTCGGGGTATTGCGGTCATGGTGGTATCATTCCATGGTTATGCGGGAGAGTATAAAGGAGCTCCGGGCAGACATCCTACGGGCTCCAATTCCCTGTTCCGGAAGACATGTCAGCACCAGGATACTTCTATAAATGAATAATGGGAAAATGTCCTGTTTTTGTATACCCAGGTTTTAGGACAGTTGGATTTTTTGAACATATACTCGCGAGTTTTGCATCAGAAAATGAAATAACAATCTGAAATTCTAAAAATAAAAAACACAATAAATATATATATAAACAAAACATTAATTATTTTTATGGGAGTTTTGGGAAAAATCGGGGATGTTTTTCACAAAATTGAATATCATACTTCTGATGCCCCAGAAATAAAGGGAAAAAAATTCGAAGACCACGTTGAAAATTTATTTTCGAAACACTATTTTAAGATTATTGAAAAAACACACTCCTTCAAAACCAATTCGGACAGATACGTTGAAAGCAGCAAAAACCCGGACTTCATTTTTGAATACCTACCGACAAAAGAACAATTTGCCATTGAATGTAAATTCCGGACCCGGTTAAACCGGCAAAATCAATTGGAGTGGTCGTATCCTGCCCAGCTGAAAAGGTACCAGGAGTTTGCCTGCGAGAGAAAAATCCCCGTCTTTATCATTGTAGGACTGGAACTGACATTAATTGATGAAAATGATCCGGATTACGAAAAAATTGAATCATACCTGTTTAATATTCCCCTGGAAGCGGCAAAATATCCGGCATTATCTGAAGGTGTTTTTGCAAAGTATGAACGAGATTATAATAAACCCTTTTTCTGGAAAAAAGGGGTTCTCTCTTAAAAAATTTTACTGAAACTTTTGTGGTGTTATACATGGCCGAATGCATCCCCGATCGTCTTTCTGCAAAGGCAAGCCGGGGTGAGGAACGTACTTTCGCTCTTCTGAAAAAACTTCCTGATGACTATCTCATCTATTATGAACCCACTATCGATAACCGGCATCCGGATTTTATTGTGATCGCACCGGATCTCGGTGTCATCATTATTGAAGTGAAAGGCTGGTATCTTGACGATATCATCAAAGGAAATCATTCAGAAATAACGGTCACTATCAATGATCGCGAGCGCCAGGAAATCCATCCCCTCGAACAGGCCCGGAATTATATGTGGCGACTGGCAGGGGCTTGCGAGAAAAGCCCGGGCCGTTCCCTGCTTTTCCATACAGATGGTCCCCGTAAAAACAAGTTCTTCTTCCCGTTCTGTCATTTCGTGGTGTTATCCAATATTTCCCGTGACAATATTTTACGGAGGAAGGACCAGAACGTTGCGGAAATTTTCAAGACGGATACCACGTTGTTCCGGGACGAACTGGTTGACCTTGAACATGCATCCGCCGATGAGATACGAAATACCCTGATGCGGTTTTTTGATCCTTACTGGGAGATCACCCCCTTCACACCCGAACAGGTCGATGTTCTCCGTTCGATTATTCATCCGGAAATAATTCTCAGTTACCTGCCATCGAAATCCCTGACCGAAAAGGAAGCGGAGGAATGTTTTGACCTGGTCGTGCTTGACCGCCGGCAGGAGAACAATGCAAGGAAAATCGGTGAAGGTCACCGGATCATATATGGGGTTGCCGGCTCCGGGAAAACCGTCCTTCTCATCGCCCGGGCAAAATGGCTGCACGAACGGGACCCCGGTGCAAAGATCCTCTTGCTCTGTTACAATGTTGTCCTGAGTGTATACCTCAAACATGTACTCGAGGGTTATTCCCGGATCAACGTAGTTCATTTCGACAGATGGGCAAAGCATAACGGAATATTCACCCGGAGGGAAGATCCTTCGACCGGGCAGCTTGAGGATGACGCGAGCCTGGGGAAACGGTTGCTCGAGCATCTCCAGCACCATGCAGGAGATTCCCGGAAGTACGATGCAATCCTCGTTGACGAGGCCCAGGACTTCCCGCCCGTCTGGTTCTCGTGCATCCTCGAAGCGCTCAGCGATCCGCTTGATGGCGACCTGCTGATAGTCTGTGATGGCAACCAGGGAATACGGCTCATCGATGCGGTGAGCTGGAAATCGCTGGGTATCAAAGCAGTGGGCAGAACCATTCACTCGACTTTTAACCTTGACCGGAATTACCGGAATACCCGGGAGATCCTCCGGCTTGCTGCGCATTTCACGGTGAAAAATGTGAAGAATAACGAGGATTCAATTTCGATTATTCCCGTGGACCCAAGCCAGGCTATCCGGCGGGGACCCAAGCCAATCCTCATCAGATGCCAGGACCGTGCCGATGAATGCAAACGGATTGTCAATATCGCAAAAATGCTCCTTGACGGGAATGTACCCTTCAATGAGATCAAAATATCCTTACTTCCCTGCGAGATGGGGATACTCTATCCCAAAAAGATGTTCAAAGATAATGATATTTTCAAAAGTTTCCTCAAGGACCTCGGCACCCTCGCGCCGGTCACCTGGCTGAATGAGGATTATTATTCCCGGATGAAAGTTTTCGAACAGTCGATGAAGGTCCAGACCGTGGCTTCATCCAAGGGTCTCCAGTACCGGGTGGTTTTCGTGATGTGGGCTGATCTGTTTGAGCCGCATACTCTTACGGACCTGGATCTGCAGCAGCGGTATCTCTATGTTGCTATGACCCGGGCGTCGGATGTGCTTGTTGTGACGTATTCGAAGGAGAATGAGTTCATCGAAAGGGTGATAAAGAGTGGGGATGCAGTGAAGAAATGAGAGAGGAGTGATTAATTGATGAGAGGCAATCCTGTAGAGAATAATGAAATCACAATATCTCTTAAAGATCTTAAGCAAAATGATGAATGTCCCACACCATCTAAGACGGTATTAAATTATATCGAATGGAATGATGCCATTTCAAAATATTTTTTTAACGAAGAGATGGCAGGAAGGGAAGTAATTTTATTTGTTAATGAAGAATTAATCGAAAATATTGGAAAAAATTCGGGAAGTAAATTTAACGATTTTATTCAGAGTTTAAAAGAAGGGCCTGATTTTATACAGGATTATGAAGGAAATATTTGCAGGAAAGCTATTCAAACATACAAGATTGGTTTAACAAAAAATTTCTTCTATCCTCCGTATATTGCGTATCTGGCCCTATTTGTTTGTGCAGCAACCAAAGAGGGTTACAATATACAGGCCTATTATCCTCGACTTCAAGATATGGTCGATGACCATTCGGTCTCGAATATGTCGCTCTGTTTCAGCGGCATCGATGAATTGTGGGATCATCTGACGTCATGGAGTCTTGTATTAAAAGCCGAATCACTTGGAAGATTTAGAAAAATGAGAAAGGGGAACCTAGCTCACGTCGGATTGATTTATTCGCAAACCGTAATTGCTGAAGATGAACGAAAAAAATTACCTTTAGTGTTCTCGAAAGCGAATCTTGACCCTACGGATCCACCTTCTGAAGAAACAATGCGCACAGTTCTCTTTAGGTTTGCTCATGGAATTTTACAATCTCAAAGATATGATCTTTTGCGAGAAGATACCGAATTATCCAAAAAATTAGTACAACTCGTCCTAGCAGAGCTTGAAAATTGGGATGGGACAATTAGTGGAATTTTATCCAAAAGTTCCGGAGATATTTTTCAGAATGCTTACCTTCGGATATGCCTCAAAGAAGAACTCGGCGATATTGTGTCTTCATCAATACGGTTTAAAGTAAATCCTGAAAAGGGTGAATTTCCAGAAGGGGACTTAGAATTTAAACTTAAAGAACCGTCATCGAATAACTTGCAAAATTTTTCATCGGCAACTTGTCATGAAACTTCTCAACTTGGATGGTCAACCCCTCTGGCAGTGAGTGGATCAGAGAAGCCAAGAAAAATTCGAGCGAGTGAATTTTTTTGGAACAAGAAATATGTTCTTGAAGACAGCGAGAAGAAGTGGCAAGCGACGTGGAGAGGTTCTGATGTAAAAGTTTTTCTTCCTGCATCGAAGGAGAGGTTGCCAGATGATTGGTTAGAAGTCCAACATATCATTTTTAACTCACAATTTTTAGTGGTTTGCAATGGTTCTTATAAAAATTTAATAAACGATTGGGGGAGGAATTCATGCGATTCTTTCACTGAACGACAAACAAACCATGAAATTCCCCTTGGATGGTTCATATTTATCGGGAAAAATCCAAAAAAACCATTATCTATAATTCCTGAACTTACACTACCCGATTTAGAAAATATTTCAATAAAATTTAAAGGCGGGATAACAACAAAGTTCGGAACGAATTATTTTCTAAATTTTGCACCTCCAATGATATGTGTTGAGGGTTCAGAAGGTAATATCTCACTTTTTTTTGATGGAAAAGAAAATGGAGAAAGGCAAGGAATTGAAAATTGTTGGGCTGTTCCACAAGGGTTAGAACAAAACCTGCCTCACACGATCGAAATCGGGATAAACGGTGAGAAATTAAATATTTCTAAGACTTTCTGGCTTGTTTTTCCAGAATTAACCAAAGATTTTAGTTTTGTCCCCATAAGGAACCGGAATGGGGAGATAATCAGAGAACTAGTAAATTCAGAGGGATATGTCCAAGGGGCTGTTGTTTTTAATTTTAATAACTACCCCGAAGCTCCTCTAGGAGCACCCACTTATCTTTCTCATAAAATTATTTTTTTGGGTTCTTTACCCGGCCAAATTTGCAAATGGCCCGATGAGCGATTACCTACGAACTGGAAACCCATTTGGGCGATTGCTAAATCTGGGAGAAAATATTGGCAAATTCACTTTTGTGGTTCTTTATCGGATTTAAAAAATGTACCGCAAATTTGTCGGAAGAACAAAGATTCACGATCCATCAAATTATGGAAAGAATATATTTGGGTTAACAGAAAGGTCAACATATTCCCAAGGATTCGGTCTCTATTTGAATTATGGAAATTATACGAAGAGTGTGCAAGAAATGTCTGACAACTTACTTATTGCACTTGGTTCTACAGGGGAAATCTCATTAAATCGTTTTGATAAAATTTTCACCGAACTATGTCTGAAAGATATTCATGAAGACATTTCGGAAGAATTTAAAAATATTCGGCGGAGAGCAATCAGGTATCTCGATGGAATGGGATATTGTGAATTTGATTTCGAGAAAAATAAGGTCTATCCTTGTAAGCCAAGTATGATTTGTTTACCAGGTGGTCCGTTTAAGAGAGTTGTTTTAACAGGATCACGGTCTGAACAAATTATAAAAGATATTAAAGATTTTGTTGAGATCAATAAACAAAATCTGGACGTTGAGTTCAAAAATCAAAGCATTTTTACATTTTCTGGCGCGAATGAATTCCAACCTATTGCCTCCTTTCCATCATCAATCGTTATAGAGTCTCGGGAACCTCTTCTTTTACACGAACTTGCGAAAAAAATCCGAGCTCAAATCTTTCTGGACAGTCCGGCTTCGTGGATCCTTGCAAATTTCTCAATCAGTTTAGAAGAATACCGTAAAAATATCAAAACTGAAATAAGCAGAGAACTTGATTGGCCCCGAAGATTTTTTTCCGTTGATTTGTTGCATTTTAGAAGGCCATTTCGGGACGAAAAACCCGATGGGCTAGTTGAATATATCAACGATCGAAATAAAGCGAGAGTTAATTATTTTTGGAATAAAGGACTTGCCTCAAATATCGATAAAGATTGGGCAAGGTTTCACGTTTTAGCGATTCATCAGAAGAAAATTGTCCTGTATGATTTTCAAAGTCACAATTTAGTTATCCCTTCAACAACACCACTTCCAAGAATTTTGTTTCGCTCGTTAGTACTATGTTCAGGTCAATTACCTATACCGGTAAAAACGAAAATTAAAAAAGGAGATGTCCCAGAAGGATCCCTTGTGGAAATTTATTCCGGAGTCCCTCCAGAATATGCTGAAATAATTTCTTCAAAACTATCTCAACAACTCTTGAAAGCTAAGATCAAAATTGATGAAAAAGGAGTGAAAATACAATGATTGATCCCCTAGGTTCATTTGAGGCAATTAAAGAAGACTTTATACTGTATATAAAAACGGCATTCGCAACACGTTTTGATTCACTCAACCAAGAACGAGAAAACCTTCTAATGAATTCCAACATTCTCTGTCAGGAACCGTGGATCGAACCACTTCCAAAGTACAAAAACTCAGGTAGAAAACTTCGTGATCTAAATAAAAACCCATCGAATGAACTAGATATTTCAGATTTTGATGGAAAAATTTCTGAAAAAGACCTTGAAGATTTCAAAGATTTTTCAACGCTCGGCCTTTTCCAACGGGATCAATCACTCTACAGTCATCAATTGGAAATGTTGAGAAAAGCGACTATTGGCAAAAAAAATTGTGTCATTACTTCAGGTACAGGCTCAGGAAAAACGGAATCTTTTTTATTCCCACTTTTTCTTTCACTTGTGAAAGAATCATCTCTATGGACTGTTCCCGGGCCTCATATTCAGCATCAGGACGACTGGTGGTCAGATGAGACTGATACAAAAGAGTGGCGTGAAAGTTTAATCCAGCAAGGAAAATCACCCTGCTTAGCGCAGAGAAGTCAAGAAAATGAACGCCCTGCTGCGATTCGTGCTTTAATTTTGTACCCGATGAATGCCTTAATCGAAGACCAGATGACAAGGTTGAGAAAAGCTATTGATTCTCCTGAAGCACGAGATTGGTTTACCAAAAAAAGAAATAATAACCGCTTTTATTTTGGTAGATATACCAGTGCTACGCCAGTTGCGGGACCTCAATACACAAAAAAAGGTAGTAAATTAGAACTTAATAAGTCAAAAATTAATGATTTGATTGAGAAATTACAATATATTGATGATGCATCTCAGAGGGTAAAACAATACATCGAACAAAATCCCTCAGATGGCATTCCACTTGGAACTAAAAAAGAATACCAATACTATTTTCAACATCTCGATGGCAGTGAAATGCGAACCCGTTGGGATATGCAAATTACACCTCCCGACATTCTCATCACAAATTTTTCAATGTTGAGTATCATGTTGATGCGAAATGTCGAAGATGATATTTTTGAAAAGACACGTAGCTGGCTGAATGAGCCAGGACATGATGAGCGTATTTTTCATTTAATTATCGATGAGGTCCATTCATATCGGGGTACTGCCGGAACAGAAGTGGCATATCTCTTGCGAATATTACTGAACCGTCTCGGTCTGACTCCAGACCACCCGAAACTAAGGATCCTTGGTTCAAGTGCGTCACTTGGTGAAAATGATGAAGCTGCAAAAGATTTTCTGGAAAAATTTTTTGGTGCCGACAGAAAAAGTTTTGAAATAATTGGTGGTACTCTAGAAGATGGCCCACCAACTCAGAATTTTTTACCTATACGGAAAGAATCTTTGGAAATTTTTGCACAAATAACAGATCTGGCGGGAAATGGGGATCTTTTGAGTTTACCAGAACAAAACTTTAAATTATTATCTGAACATCTAGCCAAAATCTATCAAATACCTTCTACATCGTTGGATCCAAACGGCTACGGTTCATTTATCCAGGTAATGGAAAGTCCCACCGTTGGCCTTTCTCGTTCAATGAAAGGAGCTTGTTTCGTTCGTTTCGGAGAAAAGTGCGAGCAAAGAGCCGTTTCGATAAGTGATTTTGGGAAGAAAATTTTTAATTTGCCTTTGGAAGAAAAAATATCTGCCGAACAACTCAATGCCGTCAGGGGGTTATTAATTGCCCGGGGTCTCTGCGATGAATTGCGCAGTGATAAGGATATAGGACCTAATGTTACTCCGAGATTTGGAAAAAAGTCACCTCTACCAAATTTTAGAATGCATTGGTTCTTTAGAAACCTTAACGGTCTGTGGGCGGCAACACGGCCTCAGCATAATGCTAATGATGGCCGTCCAGTTGGTGCACTTTGTACACAACCGGTTTTATTATCTGAGGATGAAATGCCATCTAGAGTCTTGGAGCTCCTGTATTGCGAAAACTGTGGTACTGTATATTTCGGAGGCCATAGATTAGAGACTCATAAAAATTCATCCAAATCAGGCAATAATTCACTCGAACTTTTACCGGTGGAGCCGGATATTCATAACCTCCCTGAAAAGGGGGCAATACAAATAGTAGAGCAAAGAAAATATCAAGACTTTGCCATTTTCTGGCCAACTGGAAGACAAAAACTCCATGAAGACTCCTATGATACATGGTCTTTACAACGTCAACAAAACCAAAATAGCAGAGATCAAGATGCTCTTAAAAATTTTAAGGGGGAATGGATCCCTGCAATTTTAAATTCCGAGACTGGTTCAGTTCAAATCCAACATGAAATTCCCGAAGGATCACCTGAAGAATCCTGGGTAAAAGGTTATCTTTACCAAGTCGTCTCTAAACAAAATAGAAACCCTCTCAACATTACAGACAATAGAAAAATTGCTCAAAAAATAAAAGCCCTTCCACCTCGTTGTGCGGCTTGTGGTGTTGACTATAGCCGGCGAAAAATGGTGTCGCCTGTCCGAGGTTTTAGGACTGGTTATTCCAAAGTGACACAATTATTAACGGATGAAATTTTTTTCGAATTATCTCCAGATATGAGAAAGATAGTAACATTTTCAGATAGTAGAGAAGATGCCGCGAGAATATCAATAGGTGTTGAAAAAAATCACTATTATCAACTTTTCAGAGAGATCTTCATTAATGGTCTTCGTTTGATTTCTGACGGAAAAGTTAGCACATTAAATGACCTTGAATCCAATTTTAAAGAAATTAATGACGGAGCAGATTGGGGCTCAGGGAAAAAATTTCTCTCTAAAACATCCTTGAATTACTTAGAATTAGACCCTTCATATTATGATATTGTGCTCGAAGACCTTTGCACGATAAATGATTATCACTCGAATGAAACAGGATCTTTATTAAATAAAGAACGTAAGAAGAAAAAATTTGAAATATCACAATCTCGAATTCAAACAATAAGGACTGAAGGATCGGAACACATAATAAAAATCGATACGTTATTAAAATCCACTGATTCAAATTCAGCGATCCCAAGAACTGATCCCGGCTTTCTCATTAAAAAACTCGTATTATTAGGGGTTAATCCAGCGGGTCCAGATATAAGCGTCCAAAAGATCCGAATGGCTCCCTATACAAAAATTGGTTGGAAATCCCTTTTCGATTTCGGAACTGGGGATTGGATCCCATTAAGAACTGATCAAATGCAAGCACGGTCAGAAATGGAGGGGTTGATTAGAAAAGAGATCTGTAATTTCCTTTTTAACCGGATTTATTACGGTTTCGAATCAGCAGGCCTTGGAATTGTTAAATGTAATATAAAGCCAGATCTACTCAAATCTCATGCTGATAAAATTAATTTTACTCCTGATGAATTTCAACAAGTTCTTGATGCATCAATAAGAATTTTAGGTGATTGTTTCCGTCATGAGGGGTCCGACTTTTATAATAGTATCTCACCCTGGTCTAATTATCATGAAAATCGAATTGGAGCAAAAAATGTCAAAAGGTTTAAAATTTACATTCAGTCCCTAAAAAATCTAAAAAGGCATAAAGGAAAAAGTGAAGAATTAATCGGTGATGAAATTGTATCAGCCCTTCTCGAATCCGGTCACAAGGAAGGAATAATTTCAACCGGGGATCTTGCCTTCAGAGTTGCACAACCAACGGATCCTGTTTGGACATGCCCTCAATGTTCCCGTCCTCACCTCAATTGGTCTGGAGGTGTATGTACGAATTGCGGTACACCACTCAATGATGAACCTGACAGCCGAAGCCAATGTTCTGACCTCTGGGAAAGAAATTATTATTCATATCTTACTTTGAAACAACGTCCACTACTGAGACTACATTGCGAAGAACTTACCGGTCAAACTGATAACCAAGCGGGGAGGCAGAGACTATTTCGTAAAATTTTCGTAAATGCCGATTCTCTAGGTATAGAAACACTCCCAAAAGTATCAGAAATTGACCTCCTCAGTGTTACGACCACAATGGAAGTAGGTATCGATATCGGTAGTCTTCAAGCTGTAATGATGGCGAATATGCCACCGGAACGGTTTAATTATCAGCAACGCGCTGGACGAGCAGGTCGTCGTGGACAGGCATATTCCATTGTATTAACACTTTGCAGGGGGGGTAGAAGTCACGACGATTATTATTATAAAGACCCTTCACACATTACAGGAGATCAACCACCATTACCATTCTTGTCGATGGGCGAAGAACAAGAAAAGATCTTCCAAAGAGTGCTTGCAAAGGAATGTTTGCGGGAGGCATTCAAACATGCGAGTAAGGAACTTAAAATTAATTTCACATCAACCGTTGATTCCCATGGCGAATTTGGAGAAATCACAGACTGGAGAGATAAACCTAAGTTACGGGAAATGGTAAAAACATGGCTTAGCTCGCATCCTGACAGATCCCAGATAATAGATTCACTTTGTCATGGCAGTCCTTTGGATGACAAGAAAAAAACATCGATGAAAACAAATCTCTTAGATTATCTCTCAAATAAACTAACTGAACAGATAGATACAACGGCAAACAACAATGAACTCAGCAGCGACAAAATGGCGGAACGACTTGCTGAAGCGGCTATCTTGCCCATGTATGGAATGCCATCAAGAGTGCGAGACCTCATTCATGAACTCCCACTTTACTCGAGAGATCCTAAAACAATTGACAGGGATTTAGACCTTGCAATAACGGAATTTGCGCCTGGCGCACAAAAGACCAAAGATAAGGCTGTCCACACGGCTATCGGATTTACTGCGCCACTCCTCGGTGTTGGATCTCATTATCTTTGGACACCAGTTGGTTCAAATCCAGATCCTATTCCTTTTAAACGCTATGTTGCACGGTGTAAACTCTGCGGAAATATTCAAATTTTTTCTACCGATATAGGAAATCCGGGACATTGTGACTCCTGTCATTCTACAGGGGAAAATAACATCGAATATGCAGAAGTAGTAACCCCAGCGGGTTTCCGTACGGATTTCTCTGAAGGGGAAGATTCCCAAGAAGATGCCCCTTATTTTGGTATGGTGTCCTCCGCAGCAGAAAAAATGGAACCCCTTTCCGTAAAAAATTACGGAGGATGTCATTTAGAATTCTCAGACACGACAGCTGTTTGGCGGATTAATGACAACCGGATTGGGAATACGCCAAATTATTTTAGAGGTGCAATTGTAAAAACCACGGATAAAATCGACGATGGAAAGAAAAAAATCTATTTGAAGAATCAATGGATATCAGAAGATTATATTAGAAAAATTGTTGATCCTCAAGATCTACCTCAGGCGTCAGAATATCATGATCTCGCAATTGGATCGAGAAAGCAAACCAGCGTGATCGGAATTTCACCTTTCTATTGCCCAGATGGTATTACACTTGATCCCCTTGATAAAAATGGATCAATTAAGGCTTCTATTTATTCTGCGGCATTTTTAATCCAGACCGTTCTAGCTCAAGAACTTGACACCGATCCCGAAGAAATTGATATTTGTCGGATACAGTCAAAAAATTTTAATGGAAAATTTGTTAGCAAAATTCTTTTAAGCGATAGTCTACCAAATGGGTCAGGTTTTGTTGGCTGGGCTTACGAGAATTGGGAGAATTTAATCTCTCAAAAAATTTTGAATAACCCAATTCAAGATTCATTTATTGGAAAGTTAATATCTCAAAACCATCGCAATGGAAACCGCAACAACAACTTACCACCTTGTTCGACTGCTTGTTACCAGTGTCTATTATCATTTAGAAATATGCCATATCATGGTCTGCTAGATTGGCGACTTGGTCTTTCATATCTTCGTGTCATACATCAATCTGACTATCGTTGTGGACTTGACGAGGGGGACTACGAAAAACCTGAATTGAATGATTGGGAAAAATTGGTTAAAAATGATACAATAATTTTTGCACGGTTTTTTAATTTTGATCTTCTAGATGATGAAGGAATGAAACTACCTGTAATGACAAAGGAAATCCGGGGTCACCAGCATGCAATAATTATTCAACACCCGCTATGGGATAAGACGAACCCTTCTGGGATATTCAATGAGACAATAAGAAGAGTGATTGGTGAAGGATACAAGTCGCACGTCGTTGATTCTTTCAATCTGATGAGACGAAAAAGCTGGTGTTACGAAGAATTTGCAAAAGATATCGGCGGAGACAATACCTCCTCCACGTTTATCGACATTAAATGATACTTCCGAATCCAACCCCCCCCCGGAGAAAAAATTATTGAGATTTTTCTTTTAGGAAAAAATCACAAATATTCCTTAATGGACATTGATTTCTTTTACATCCTCTATATGAGCACATTAATGCCCCAAAATCAATTAGTCCGTAATTAAAATTGACATGAAATTTTTTTGGGAAGATAGCATATGCAAATCTGAATGTTTCAATAAAAGATGGTTTATCACCTAAATTGTTTTGAAAGACACGTGATAAAACTCGTACTCCATTTGAATCGATTGTTGGGACTGGGATATCCATCCCAAATGATAGAATACATGCTGCACTATATGGACCGATGGATGGGATTTTTATTAGTTCCTCGAATGATTTTGGGAATTTGCCATCAAATGAATTAATGAGATAATTGGTTGCTTTTTTTACAGTTGCCGTTCTTTGTTTGTAAAGCCCAACTGGTTTAAAAATTACCTCAAGATCTTTCTCATTCGCTTTTTCGAGATAATAAATTGAAGGATATTTCTCAATAAATTGTTCAAATATTCTTGCCGCCGATTTACTTGTAGTCCTCTTGAGAAGTACCTCCGCGATAAAAATCTTATAAGGAGTTCTTTCATTCCTCCAACAATAGTCACGATGAAAATGGTTAGACCAATTTATCAATTCTTTATTAAAAATTTTTATTTTTTTTACTTGCGGACTTGACTTTGTCATAGATATCTAACTAATCAAGAATTTTTAAAGTAGCTTTGGCGATGGCATTCGATAAGTAGACTGGGACAGCATTTCCGATTAGATTAAATTTCGCCGTCGTCGAACCTGGGATCTCCCAATCATCGGGAAAACCCTGTACTCTTTTATATTCTTCAACACTCAATGGCCTTAATTCTTCAGGATGGCATAACATAGAACTCAGTCTATTTGGAGAAGTGGTTACGGTTGGAGTTGGTGTGTCCCACGACAGTCTCCGAAAAAAGCCCATTTTCCCTCCAGTTGCAACGAATGCTCCCCCCATTGCATCTTTAATTAGTGGTTTTGGCAAATGTCTCCAGTAACCTCCTGGTGGGACATTTTTCATCAATTGTGCAATTTTTTGTGGCAACTGAGGATATTCTAGTTTTTTATTTTGAAGATCACAAGTGGCATCCCAAAATGTTGACCAAGGTAGAAGATCACTATTTTCTCGGATATTGGAGTGTGTTTCGATGGGAAATACTGGATTCTTATTTCTACATCCAATAACAATTAATCTGTCTCTAACTTGAGGTGTTCCATAATTAGCAGCATTTAGAATGTTAGTGCATGAGATATTGTAATCAAATTTTTTCAAGACATTCAACATTCTTGTAACTTCTAAAAAAGCGGATCCAGGTATTTCATCGGCGCTTAAAACGTGTTTCTTCTTCCGTTCAATAATTGTAACGTGTTTAATCCTAGCGGATAGAAGCCCTTTGACTTCTTCCATAACAAAAATTTTAGGCCTTGCTTCTTTAATAAACCGAATAAATTCTTTTAAAGGTGATGCCCTAGGGTCTTGTAATGAAGCCCTCCTCCCGGCGGTAGAAAACGGTTGACACGGCGGACCCCCTGTGAGGACATCAATTTCTCCTACCCCGACCCCAATTTCATTTAAGAGAGAATATGTATCCTGGGTCTCAATTTTTTTAGAGATAAAACGTAATTTTGGTAAGTTCTTATGAATTGTCTCATATGAAGCCGGGTTGCTATCAAGGGCTATCAGCGGTTCGAAACCATTAGCCATAAAGCCTAAATCTAACCCAAAGGCACCTGAAAATAACGAGACGAGGTTGTAGCCATTCGTCTTCCATTTTTTTATTTTCTTTACAGGAGGTCTCACTAAAGGTTGATTACTTTGCCGTCTATTGATCCCACCCCCCTCTTTAAGCCATAACCTCAGTAATTTTTTGAATTCTTTATCGAATTCATTTCTTGAATTGATCCTAGAAATTTGATCGATTGAAGATTTTAATGCATCATAGTGACCAGCTTGAGAATTTTGACTCTGGTTTTGAAATTCAATAGCCCATGTCTGTAATCCAACAAACGTACGTATATCTCCCTTGAGGCCGATCTGTGGATCATCAAGATATGAAAAAAATTTCCATTTTGTTTTTTTATCCTTGAGCCTAATACTTAGTCTCATCCAATAATCCTCAATATCATTTAGAGATTGAATTTTACCGATACAAGAGTTTCGATATTGTTTTGAAAATTTTGGCTCTGTAGAATTCCTCAATAAAATAAGAATCGATAATGTCAAAATCATTCTTGAGATGTTACTAAGGATCACTTTGATTTTGATCTCCTTGACCTCCAGGCGGTATTTTCGTGCCTTGAGAGATTCACCGAACTTTCTTTTAAGGACGGAGAATACAGTTTCGACCTTTTTTCTCTGATGATACTTTTCCTCATCGAAAGACAGAGCGATTCATCGTCGGTAATATCCGGAGATCCGTTTACGTTTTCTGTTTCTGACAGGAATAAGAGCACAGGTGTTGAATATGTCTCAGATCAATTCATGGATCTCTTCGGAATCGTATCCTTTATCCATGACATAGAGGTCAGAATGTCTGATCCTATGACATTGTTTCAGGAGTTTTTCGGCGTGAGGGATATCATGGACCGGATGCTGGGAGATCTTCAGACCGGTGATGATTTGCCGATCGGTATCAACAGAGATCGAAGTTTTCAGGAATCGAGATTTTGGAATATTTCATAGTGTGTCATAATTTCTATAATAATAAATTGGGTTTAGCCCAAAAAGGTTTGTGCTCTCTCCAATCTCCAACTCGTCCCGATTTACCCGGAGCCCGTTCGTCGATACGTAACCGTATCCGTGCTTTTAATTCTTCGGCTGCCTTTTCGGTAAAGGTAAATGCGACAATGGATTTTAGAGGTCCTCCATTACGGATGAGTTCTGCGATTCTTCGTGAAACAACATCAGTTTTTCCGGATCCGGCGCACGCAAGTATCTGAAGATTTCCATCGAAATGATTTATCGCAGTTTTCTGTTCCGATGTTGGAGAGAAATCATTCATACAGTCATCAGCTTTTTTTTGGATTACTCTGTTAATTCGGGTTTACTTTCATTTTCATTTGTGTATTAATTAAGGAAACTCTTAACCTGACAAATATCAAAATTAACACCGATTCTTTTTTAACCAGAAAAAAGCACGGATGTACTGAAAGAAACTTATTGGAAGGCAGCTATGAGTAAAGATTCATTATATTCTTTCGAAGACCAGCAATCTCTTGATGACTGGATGGTGTCCGATTCAAACATCCCGGACATTCAGAATACCATAACATCCTGTAAAAATAATCCGTTTTTGTACAAATTCATATCCGCAAATGATGCGGGTGCTACAGGATCGCACCAGAGCGGATTTTATCTCCCGAATTCTTCATGGCCGATCTTTTTTGATTCACCGGGGATGAAAGGAATGAACAAAGACCGGCCGGTGACGATACAATGGGAAACTTACGCCATTGAAACGAAAAGCCGGTGTGTCTGGTATGGGGAAGGCACACGACGCGAATATCGTCTCACCCGATTCGGGCGTGGATTTCCCTATCTGAAGGATGAACATATCGGCTCGCTGGTTATCCTGGTAAAAAAAGGGGACGATGAATTCAGCGGATGGGTTCTTGACTCCGATAATGATATTGAATCGTTCCTTGCCGAATTTGAAATCTCTCATATGGATACCGGCGGAATAAAAAACATTGACACGTCCGGTTCTGTCGCAATCAGTCCGGAACCTGATAAGAACCGGTTGTTTGCGGATTTCCTTGGAAGACTTGGGACTACATTTCCCGAAACTGCAGAATTATCAGCCGTTTCAAGGAAAATCTCAGATACGAAAGGAATAACATCCGATCCTGACGACCAGCTTGTCAAATGGCTCGATACCGAATATGAATTATTCCGCCTCATTGAGAATAAGATTTATCAGCCATATATCAGCAGGGGTGGACATACGCTCGATGAAATTATTGAATTTGCCGGAAGTGTGTTGAACCGAAGAAAAAGCCGCGCCGGAAAATCCCTTGAACACCATCTCGCTGCAATTTTTGACGGGGTGAAAATTCCTTATTCTCACGGTGGAATAACCGAAGGAAAAAGCCGACCGGATTTTATTTTCCCGGGGATTACAGAATATCATAATCCTGCATTCAGCGATGAAGGCCTGGTATTCCTCGGTTCAAAAACAACGTGCAAAGACCGGTGGCGCCAGATTCTCAATGAAGCGGACCGGATTGATAAAAAACATCTGTTCACTCTCCAGCAGGGAATATCTTCAAACCAGCTTGGGGAGATGGAAAGAGCTCAGGTGCAACTGGTAATCCCCCGTCAGAATCTGAAAAGTTTTCCCGAACCATGGAGAAACAAACTCCTGACACTCGGACCATTCATTGATTATGTCCGTAAAACTTCGACCTGAAACCGGATCCTGTCCATGACCGACGTTCTCACACCGGAACAGCGTACGTATAATATGTCCCGGATCCGGGGAAAAAACACGGCCCCGGAAATAAAATTAAGAAAAATGCTCTTTGCTGCCGGTATCCGTGGATATCGCATTCATTATAACCTTCCCGGTAAGCCGGATATCGTTTTTTTAAAAAGGAAAATTGCTGTTTTCATCGACGGTTGTTTCTGGCATAAATGTCCGGTCGATTTTCAGGAACCGGAAACACGAAAAGAGTTCTGGTTGGAAAAGATTCAGTCTAATATTGACCGGGATAAAAAAATAAATAAGCAATTAAAACACGAAGGGTGGACAATCATTCGAATTTGGGAACATGAAATTAAAAAAGAGCCTGAAAAAGTTGTAAAGAAAATTATTGCCCAGTTATGATACACAGATCCGCCGGGTTTTTTATCCTGACGGGATATGCCAGCAGATTCGGTGGTTTTTCTTTAACGGTATGGACAACTTGTTTTGCCAGAATCTCTACAAGCGGGACCGCAACTGAATTGCCAAACTGTTTGTATGCCTGCGTATCGGAAACCGGGATTGTGAATGAATCCGGGTATCCCTGAAGCCTTGCACATTCCCGGGGAGTAAGTCTCCGGGGATTTTTTCCTTCCTGCGGTATCAGGATTTCGCTGCCGTCCTTGAAGTATCGGGCTGACAGCGTACGGCAGTGATTATTGACATCAACAAGACCAAAACCGAAACCATTACCTTTCTTCCGGTGTTTTTCGGCATAGTTCCGGAGATATTCCCAGAGATGATCGGTGAGAGTATATTTTTCCAGAACTTCATTTTCAAGAATATCCAGGATCCTTGGTTTCAAGTCCGGTATTTCCGGGAAGGTAAATCCAATTTCAGGATCTAGAAAACCGACCATGAAAATTCTTTCACGGTTCTGGGGAACGAGAGACTTTGCATTGATAACCTTGTAGCTGAAAGAATATCCTGCATCCGTCAGCGAATCCCGGATAACCGCAAAGGTTTTCCCTTGGTTATGCTTCTCCAGATTCTTGACATTTTCGAGGAAAAACGCTGCAGGTTTCTTTTCTTTCAGAATGCGGAGAATTTCATAAAACAGCGTTCCCTGGGTCTCATCCTCGAAACCATGAGGCTTATTCAGACTTAGTTTTTTTGAGACACCAGCAATAGAGAATGGCTGGCAAGGAAAACCCGCACATAAGATATCAAAATCCGGAATATCTGACGCAGGTACTTCCCGGATATCCCCAACAGGCATCTCTCCAAAATTTTTTTCATACGTCAGTTGAGCGAATTTGTTCCATTCTGATGAAAAAACACATTTTGCACCTGTATGTTCAAAAGCGATCCGGATACCGCCGATACCCGCGAATAAATCGATAAATTTAATCGGTTTTTTCTGACTTTTATTCTTCCGGACCAGCATATTTATCAGCAAATTTAATTGTACTAGTAATTCTCATGACGTCTTAAAACACTTCTTAATGTGAACTGTGAAAGTGAAAAATGAAGTTGTCGTATTAATTTTTTCAGTTGTGAAAGGCAAAATAATGGAGAGGGCGCGATCGCTTGACCTGTGAGGTTATCAGTACGGTTCCGTTCATTGCAGGATTATGCTTCCTGTTTCAACCGGATGGGACGACTTGATGAGGCTCGCTATTATTCATTGAATTCAAGTATGTGTCAGAAATTTTAGAAAATTCTTAACTTATTTTTTAGTTATTTTCACAATCAATTATGTTTTATTAAAAAAACTCTTGGAACTTTCTCAGGAAACGGGATTGACGATTAGTTTTTTTAAAAATATCAAATTAATTTAAAAAGGTTCTTCATATCTCAATTTTAATAAGATTTTTGAGATTCCTGATGCAGCAAGTAGAGCTTTTGGTAGATTCCGCATACCCGGGAGATCAAGGAGGGGGTAAAGCAAGACTTGATCCAGAAACAATGCTTGCTTTAAAAATCTCTCCGGGCGATCTCATTTCTATTTCAGGAAAAAGAAAAACCGTTGTCAAGGTATGGCGAAGTCTAGTCGAGGATTGGAATCAAAATAAGGTTCGAATTGATGTTTTTACCAGAAAAAATGCAAAATGTAATATCGGTGATAAGATTAAAATTTCACCCATTAAAGATCTCGTTGCAAAACAAGTTCATTTTTCTTCACCATCGGTTGGAAAAATAGTTCATTTACAAAATATTTCAAGTATACAGAATATGTTAATTGATTTTCCAATACAGATTAATGATATTGTCCCAATCGGTACAGTCTTTCCATTAGTTGAAATAAAGGAAATTAAAATTAATAACATAATTCCCAAGAATGCAAACAGAATTTCAAAGGAAACAGAATTAGTTTTTGAGGATAATATAATAATTACTGAAGAAAAAAATGAAAAGGTTAAGAGAGTTTCAACGTTTCCTCGAATTTATTTGTCACATAATATCGGTAATAAAAAATATATTGAGTATTTTTTAGAACACTCTTTTGATAATTTTACTACTTTCTTTAAAAACGACCAAAAAAAATTGGAAGAAGCTAAGGAATTTAAAGATTACATAACTATCGATATCAATAAACAAAATCATAAAATTTTGTCTACTGAATCCTTAAAACATCTTTCTCATTTAGAGAGAATTTCCTATAGAGAGAATATTCAAAAATTTGTAAACGATGTTGAAGAAAGCGACAAGGACATCCATATTTTAATTAAAGATTTATTGCAATCGCTCTGGGTAAAAAAATACGATAAACTGGAGGCATTCCAAAGATTTGAAACATTCGAAGATTATGAAAAAATTCTCTTCAAAGAACCACATTATAGAGATCATTTCATTCATCAATTTCAAGTCTTTTTATGTGGCCTTCCAATAATTGAACAACACTTTGATGACATTCATTCTTCATATTCGAAATTATTCAATCCGGATTCACCGATTAATATTGAATTCAGTTGGCTATTGGCGGCCTCTTATCATGATGTGGGTTACTTAGTCCAACTATTATATTCTTGGATGAATCGTTTTTTTGTGGATGTACTCGACGTTAAGGATATAAAAATAAATGTAGATTTAGCAAAATTGTTACAAGAAAAAGATTTCCAAGAAAATCTCGATAAACTAACCAGTCTTTACAACTATATCTATAACAATACAACTAATGAAAAGTGGAAATATAGCGGATCGCATTATGTTGATCCTGTCTTAAGAAAAGAATTTGTAAAAAAGTTACTAAATGAAAGAAATCACGGGTTAATTAGTTCAATTATATTATTAGATAGGATTCAAAAACAAAAACGAGATAAAGAATACATTGATAGAACTTTTTCCTCCATTGTAATGCCAGCGGCATTATCTATCGCATTGCATGATAAAGCGATATTAAAAATTCAAAATCTCGAAAAAAATGTTATATTTGAAAAAGATCCATTATCATTCATTCTAATATATTGCGATGCAATTCAAGAATGGGGCAGACCCAGTTCTCAAAATGATCTTACATTTGAACAAATGCCGCAACTAACTAATTATTCGATATCGAAAAATGAGGTATCAGCAACTTTGACATACAATAAAATTGCAGAATTTTTAACTCCTGACGGGGCAACCATGAATACTTTCGATAACAAAGTAAGAGAGATTGATGAAATAATGGAAATTCTAAAATCAAATGACGTGGTTTTTAAAATTACTGTTGAATCAAACGATCCAGAATTTTTTTCAGGAAAATCAGTTTCTCGCAAATCAATAAAATTTTAAAAAAAATAATGTTCAGACATATGATAAAAAATAAATATAGAGCTTTTGAGTTTCTTTAAAAATTACTTGTTAACAATGTGTTTTAAAAAAAGGGTTTCTTCGCTATCATGTCAATTAAGTAACTTTTTCCAGTACATCTAATTCCTCTGAAAAGATTTTCTGAATGGATTTTTTTGTTTTCTTCATAGAATATTTACTATCGATAAAAATTGCTGCAATTATTGCTTCAACAGTATCTGCAAGCATTTTTTCCGAAGCTTCTTCCAACTTCTTCTGGTTTTTTATTGTATGCAGAATTAGATCATTTTCAAGAAGCTGAAGGCGCTTACCGACATCGGCGAGTTTCAGATTATTTTCAATATCTGCTTTCGATATAGTGATGTCTCCTTTGGTCTCCTTTTTCTTATCCATGAGCAACAAAATTAACCCTGCCTTAAGAACTGCGTCTCCGAGAGTGCTGTAGGCTTGTTGATGGGGACAGTCCCGTGGATCCACTTTTTTCATTTTCTCTTCTTCAGAGAATGTAGGATGTGTTAGTGCTCGGATTAAATGCTTTCGAACCCTGAATTTATATCCTACCATTTTTTGCAGTTCACGGATTTTCAATGGTGCCATAGTAGGATGATGATAGTCTCTGGATAAAAAAATGATTGGTTATGTGATATCGGTTTAAGAATAACAACTAGTTCTCCTGTCTTTATTGCTCACAACCTGCACTCTCTCTGCGGACCAATGGTTGTATAGGAAAAACAATCACTTCTTCTTTCCCTTTGTGCTGTCATACCCGCAATGGTTGCACGAATAGCTCCCGTCGGGTCTGATCCTGATACAGGCATCCCGGAAGCGCCAGGGAAGAACCGGTTGTTGTTGTGGGGATGCTGATGTGACCCGCGTCGATGGGTAAT
>Ga0315275_10000828_pt1 | contig 26080 bp, 36 predicted proteins | sample YL17G03_0_MG_FD_205557 | JGI IMG/M metagenome (GOLD analysis project Ga0315275, IMG submission 205557) | Sediment microbial communities from Yellowstone Lake, YNP, Wyoming, USA - YL17G03_0 | ecosystem: Environmental > Aquatic > Freshwater > Lake > Sediment | place: USA: Wyoming | collected...
TAACCCTCCGAAGCCTTGGCGCCTGCGCACCGACCTTCCTACGCCCGCCGTAGCGGGCTTCGCGAAGGCGGGAGCGCTTCGGCGCTCAGGGGCGTAGGAGGGTATTCTTGTGGAGGTACCACGGGCTAAGCCCGTGGGGCTCCATTAACGCGGTCTTGACAACTTCTGCCTCTGCCCTTCCGAAGGGAGCTTCTTCTCTCGGGATTTCCGCCGAGGTTACGGGCAAGTCGCTTGGATACCCCTGTCATGCCTGTCCCGTCTTAACGGGATAAGCTGGAAACTTCACCGCCTCTTGACCCACTGGCAAGTTCTGGACCCTTTAGCCCCCCCTTGCTTATTTCAGAATAGCCCTTTTGAATTCTTCAATTCCGATGCGTTCAATGAAACGGGCTGTCCTTTCTTTTGATTTGGCGTTACTACGATAATATTCGAAGCATTCCTTTGCGAGCTTAATCACTTCTTCAGTGCTCAAGTCCTGTGCGATCACATCACCGATTCTGGGCTTCCCGCCGGAATTTCCGCCGAACATGATGGTCCAACCGGATTTTTTCCCAAACGCGCCGAAATCTCGCATATACCCTTCACCACAGTTCATGGGACAACCCGATATTCCTATTTTTGCTTTAGCCGGCAATTCCGTGCCTACAAAAAGTTCTTCCAGTTTCCCGCCGAGACCCAACGAGTCTTGAATGCCGAATTTGCACACAGCAGTTCCCGGACAGGCTTGGACATAATGGACGCAAATTTCGACGGCTGGCCCAATCCCCATCCCCAGTTCTTGCCATATTTGCTCGACTGAGTCCGGTTTGATTCCGACAAGCGCCATACGCTGAGCAGAGGTTATTTTGATAATCGGGATTTGGTGCTTGCGAGCGACTGCGGCGATGTTTTCTAATACATCCGGGGTTACAAGACCCATTGGCATTCTAGGCACGATGGCATACGTTTGCTTGTCGCGTTGGACAAAGGCTCCCTGCAGAGTGTCTGACATTTTCACCCTCCTTTTCTTTTCAATACTTTGAGGTTCCTGCAAGACTTTTGAAAGCAGGAAAAATGGAAATTGTATTGCCTAATCTCGGCTTGCCAACTTATTGATCCCACCTTGTTTTCTGACCGATTTACCCCGCGCAGATTACCTGAATGCCCCGAGCTGGCAAGCGGATATCTTAACCTTCATCGTTTCACATGCTGCCGCGACCATGGCTTTGGACACATTAAACCTTTTCGAAATGTCCCATGCGGCAGAGCATGTAAGCCGTCCGTTAACAAGGGAGGATTTGATGGCCGACTCAATCTCCGGATTTACATTATCAGATAATGCAGGAATATTTTTCTGTTTTCCATATCCGAAAAGGCCGAGTTGGCACTTATTTATTCGAACCTCAAGCAGGTCAATTGCAGTTCCCACATCAGGCGGGTCTACGTTTAGTTTCACTGCTATGCTGTGGGCTTCGGCGCAGGATATTGTATTTTCAGATATTTTTTCTTTTATCCTTACGGCAATCATTTCATTTAATTCCGCGCCGTGCCTCTTTCCCGCGTAATGTCCCGCATCCTCGTGTGTCATTGTTTTTTCCCCTTAAATGTGTAGTGGTGTCATGCTCTGCTTTTCGCCCTTATGCCAGCAAACATATCTGGTTGTAGGGATATCGACCTCCTAACCACAAATTTATTATCTTCCGAGCCATCAGGGTGGAGTGCAATACTGCCAATCGGTAATCGGAGGAACGCGCTTCGTGAAGAGCCACTAGGGTGAAAGACCGAGTGAGACCGAGCCTGATCTCCCCGGGCCATTCGTTTATCATGAATGCCTCTGTCATCCCCCTTCCCTTTTTGATATGATTTCTTTCGGTTCGTATGCGATTAATCGTAGCTCAGCCGCACCTTTTCATCGTCCAGCACGTGCTTGATTCTTTCCTGCCATTCGGGGGGCTGCCATGTTCCCAGAGCCTGATGATTCAGATAGTACTTTTGAGGTATCGGATGTGTGCCTATGATCACTTCCAGACCGTAGCGCTGCACGATGAAATTGCAGAAATCATCAATGTATGGGCAAGGTGGATAGCCCACAACAAGACCGGTGGCCAGGTGGATGGCATCGGCGCCGTTCTTTTTCATCTCTTCCGGGGAGTACTCAACATTTCCACCGGGGCAACCATCGCAGGTGGTATAACCAGCCAGTTCAACTTCGATGCCTTGGTAGAGCTTGAAAGCACCTTCACGATTGCGCAAGGCCCGTAAACATTTACCGCCTGCGCAGGTATGGTAGCGATTACAAATGATGATTCCAATCCGCTTGGGGTGAGGCATGATTACTTACTCCTTTCTATTACTCCAAGCATGTTAAAATAATAAGAATTCCGTTCTTTAGTGGATCTCATATAAGAAAAAGAAGTTGTGTGTCAACAAAAAAAGAAAAAAACCGGGAAGCCTGCAATGGTTTAATGGGCATCATGTACGAATAACCGGCCATTTCCCCGGCGACAACTCCATAGAAACGAGACACACTAACCCTCCAAAACTTTCTATGCGAAACCCTTCAAGGGGAGGATCGCCTTACATGCAGCATTCACGATTGGGTACATAATGGGGGGAGGAGGTCAGCCTGGATTGCTCCTTTAGGACAAACGGCAGCGCAGATGCCGCACCCCTTATAATAGTCAAGCTCGAAGAGCATCTCCCCGGTCTTCTCGTTCCGGGTAATCCAGAGATCCCAGCAGAGAAGAATGCAGAGGTCACAGGATTCGCATTCCTGGACCCCTAGACATCGCTGCGCCTCCTGGATCACCTCTTGTTCCAGAAGGCCCAATTCCACCGGAGCGAACCCCTTCTTTCGACTCCTCAGCGGCAGAGATCTTTTCTTCGAACCCCGAACCGCTTTCCTCTCACACGCCTTCGCCATCATCTAGCCTCATTCACAGTCGTTGGGTCATCAGTCATTGAGTCATAGGGCCCCTATTATCTGTTTTCTCTATGCTCTATGCCCAATGCCTGCCCGCCGGAACCTTGGCGCAGGAGGGCGATATGCGTCCTACGAGAGGTACTCATGAATCGCCCGGGCGCCTTTCTTGCCCCCTGCGATGGCTTCAATGGCCCATCCCGGCCCGGTCACCACATCTCCTCCCGCGAAGATCCCCTTCAGGCTGGTGGCTCGCGTCTCCGGATCGACCTTGACCGTGCCGTCCCGGCGGGTATCCAACGTTTTCAGAAGAGTTCGATCGACGCTCTGCCCGATGGCCGCCACAATCACATCGGCCTTCACGCTGAAATTCGAACGCTCCACAGGTACGGGTCTTCTTCTCCCGCTTTCATCGGGCTCACCCAGCTTCATCCTCACGCACTCCATGCCCGTTGCTTTCCTTCCGAGACCGAGAATCTTGACGGGGGCCGCGAGAAAATGGATCTCAATCCCCTCCCGGATGGCCTCGTCCACCTCTTCAGTAATCGCGGGCATCTCCTGTCTCGATCGCCGGTAATAGATCTCCACCTTCTCCGCTCCCAGACGAATCGCGGAGCGAGCCACATCGAGGGCAACGTTTCCTCCTCCGATCACAACCACCCTCTTGCCGAGTTTTACATTCCTCCCAAGATTGATGTCTCTCAGAAATTCGACACCCGGGGAGACTTGTTCGAGTCTTTCGCCCGGGATGTTCAATTTCGCGCTTCGATGGGCGCCCGTAGAAAGAAAGAGAGCATCAAATCCTTGCCGGCGGAACCCGTCTCCATCGGCGTCGAAACGGAAACAATGGTTCGTCTCCATCTCAACCCCCAATGCCCTGATCCCCTCGATTTCCAGGTTCAGAATGTCCCTGGGCAGCCGGAACTCGGGAATGCCCACAGCCAGCATACCCCCCAGCACAGGCAGGGCTTCAACGATCTTGACCCCGTATCCCAGGAGCCGGAGGTCGTTTGCCGCTGCCAGACCTGCTGGACCCGATCCCACCACAAGCACCTTTCCCCGCTTGTCGCTGGCGGGTTTCTTCTCGAGCTTGTTCTTTTCACGTTCATATTCGGCCGCGAACCGTTTCAAGAGTCGAATGGGAACCGGGTAATCCACGTCGGTTCTCAAACAGGCTTCCTCGCAGGGGTGATGGCAGATGAACCCGCACACCGCAGGCAAAGGATTTACCTCTCGGATCACCTCAAGGGCCTCTCTGAGTTTTCCCTTCGCGATGAGCCCGACATAGGCCCGGCAATCCTGATGAATGGGACAGGCCTCCTGGCACGGAGGCAAGGGGATCTTCTCCTTGGAAACTCTCTCCTTCAGCTTACCACGGTAAAGTGTGCCTCGAAGGCTCTCTTCCTCTTTTCGAAATTCAGGGATAAATTCTGCCGGGCATCCGCGGATGCAGACGTTACAGGTTTGACATTTTTCTGGTATAAGTACCGGCTTGTAGAGTCTTCCTTCAACCATGGATCCCTCTCCCCAGATCCATCCCCATCTGAAGGGCCTTCAAATTGAGGCTCCTGAACCGCTCACTCTTATGAGTCTGAATCGCTTTCTCAAGGGCTTCCCGGGATACGATTTTTCTCGTCTCGATCAGAGCTCCCAGGAGGACGATGTTGGCCACCTGCTTGTTCTTCAGGTCCTTGACGGTCTGCATGATGTCACCCGCGGTGGGATCCTGGAAACGCTTTTGGAAATCGCTTACCTGTCAAACCTCGGTATCGAACTGGAGTCGTCCCAATTGCCTATCCCATCCATCGTCGCCCGCTTTGGTGAGGTGTTCGGGTTCGATCCACTACGGATGATCTCCTCCGGGACGCTTGCAGTCACCGTTCCGACAGAACGGGTAAAAGACGTGAGAAAGGTCCTCGAAGATTTAAGGACGCCCTTCGCCTTCGTCGGTCAGGTGATAGAAGGAGTCGGAGTTCGCCTTCTCCGGGATGACACAACACTGCATTATACGGAGATCCGCTGCGAGGAAGACGAACTGGCCCGGCTGTGGAGCCTCTACCCCCGGAAGGGATAGCTGTTTTGCATCTTGAGGAGAACAGAGTCCAATTTCACCCGTTGGCATCTTACTCCTGATTCTCCTTCTCCATTCTGGACAAAAAGGCTGTCTCTCCGGTCATTCGTCGTTAAAAAATGTTCCTTACCGAGGCGTGCCATTCAAGGGTTGCTTGAGCACTTCTCTCTAGGCGTCTATTGTCCTTCCAAACCTTCCCGTTTCTCTCTTCAACAATGCTTTTGCAGCTACCATTCCACTAATTGAAGCTTGCATCAGCCCCCTGGTGATGCCCGCACCATCCCCAATCAGAAAGAGGTTCTTAACGTTGGTTTCCAATTCAGGAGACAACTTGACTCGGTTTGTGTAGAATTTGACCTCGACTCCGTAAAGGAGGGTATGCCGTGAGAAGATGCCTGGAGTGATGCGATCCAGAGTCTCAAGCATCTCCATGATACTCTTCAAATGCCGATAAGGAAGGACGAAACTCAAGTCGCCTGGGGTGGCAGAAGTGAGCGTAGGCCGGGTGAGGCAGCGATCAACCCTTTCGGGTGTGGACCGTCTTCCATCGAGAAGATCACCCAACCGTTGAACAATCACGTTGTTGCCAAGGAGATTGGCGAGTCGAGCAATATATTTCCCATAGCCAATGGGGTCGTCGAAGGGCTCCGTGAAGGTGCTGGAAACGAGGATGGCAAAATTGGTGTTCTCCGTTCTCTTGCTGGCGTAACTGTGGCCATTCACCGTGATGATCTCACCCACCGTTTCCGTCACCACCTCTCCGAAGGGGTTCATGCAGAAGGTGCGGACTTTGTCATCGAACGTCTTTGAGTAATAGATCAACTTTGCCTCATAGGCGAGATCGGTCAGCTTGCACAGGATAGAGGCAGGTGCTTCCACGCGCACACCAATATCCACCGGACTGGGAATCGAAGGGATACCGAGCCGTTTCACCTCTTTCTGGATCCACGCTGCTCCCACGCGCCCAGGACCACAGACCACATAGTCCGCTTGGATACGGGTACCATCCTGTAGGCAGACGCCTTCCACCTGTTGATTCACAACAAGGATTTCCTTGACAGGGGTCTCAAAGAAAACTTCTACCTTTCCTTCGAGGGCTTGTCGAATGTTTCGCAAGAGTGGCACGCCGTTTTCCGTGCCTACATGTCTGATCTCCATGGGAACGAATTCCAGCCCGACCAGTTTTGCCTCCAGGTAAAGCGCTTCTGTCTTATCCGTTGATCGGCCATGGATTTCATTCGGAGCACCGAAGGAAGGCCAGATTTCGTCGGCCTTCTTGAGGAGCTTCATCATTTCCACTCTGGGGATCAAATCGGTAAGGAATCCCCCCACCAAGGGTGACAGCGTGAGCTTCCCATCGCTGAAGGCCCCCGCACCTCCCCAGCCGCAGAGAAGTTCCATCCCTCGGTCTCTCTTTCTTTCATGAATATCTTTCCCTCTTTCGAACAAGGCGATATCCTTTATGCCGGCTTCTGACAGCGTGAGAGCTGAAAAAATGGCCGATGGTCCTGCGCCAATAATTGCTACTCGATAGTGTTTTCGCATGATTTATTCTTCTCCACTTCTTCGCTTCTTTCACTTCCTCTTCCATAAATGACAGAATTTGTTGCTCGACCTTCTGAGAAGAACTCATTAGGGTACATTCGGCCATCACATACGATGGTTTCAATCGAAAGATATGAAGTGTTTCTTCCTCGTTTTCCGTTTCCAACAACAGTAATAATTTTGGAAATTTTCCTGAAAAGTCTCTCTACAGTGCGACCTCCAATATGTCCATATCTGATGATCACGCACAACCGGGGAATCAAAGATCAGGCGTCCTTTTCTTCTTGGGCACGGATTCGCGCCACCGCGTCCTTTGCACTTCCTGTCATCTCGTAATACTTCAGTCCCCTCGTTTTAAGGGCTACTTCCATATGCTCACCGACTTGTCTGCCAACCACAATATCCACATCTTTGTCCGCCAGCATTTTAGCCACCCCAAAGCCGGCCCCCCCACCCCCCCGGCTAAAGGGATTGGATATCACTTCGAGGAGCTCCCCTCTCTCATTGAAGATCAAATAGAATTTCGCCCGTCCCGACCGGGGGCTGATTTCAGAAGTCTCCTCTTTGCCTATCGCGGCGACCGCTATTTTCATCCCTCTGCTCCTCGCTGAGTCAAGCATTGAACAATAACCCCATTAGCCACAGAAAAAAGAATCATGAAGATCGACAGGGCAAGAGTGAAATTCCATCCAAAATAGTGACCCATCATGGGAAGCAAGGGGATTTTGACAGCTCGATTGTACAGAAAAGCGGCAATGAGAGAATCTGCCATTCCCTTCTCTTTCAAATCACTCAGCAGCGGGTACCACATATAGATGGGGCCTGACGACACGATGCCACCCGCAATGGCCACGCTCCAGCCTCGCAAGCTGGATTTTTTCCCCAAGAACCTGACGATCTTTTGTCCCTCGAAAAGTAGATGGGTGAAAAACATCACCAAGAAGACGATCAACAGAACGGGGGCAATTTGCACAATAAGTCTTGTCAGAACGCTCAGAGCATTCTTCAACAAAGCGAAATCAAAAATCCCAAGAATTACATAGCCGATTGCGGTTAACAAAAGGAATACTTCGGCGAATCCGACTTTTTCAATTATTCTTTTTGTCATTCTGTCCCAATGGTCAAAACAGTAACAATCGCAATGATAATAGACATACAGAAACTGACAGCGTTCCGGACGATCGCAAATCTTTTTCCCAGCATGAGCCCTTCAGCGGGTAGCTGAATAATTCCAACCGTTACCCAGGAAACGATAAAGGCTGTAATAGCCAGCATGCTGACCCCTTCCTGCCGCAGCTCACCTCCGATAATGTAGCTTGTAAGGGGATTGCCCCCGGAAATACTTCCGAGCACGGCCCCCATGAAAGGATCCGTCAAGCAGTTTCCTGTGAAGATCAGGCGATAGGTCTGCTTGGGAATGAGGGTATCTGCCAGCGCTAAAAGCATGAACACACCCATCAGAATGGGAAGGCTTCTCTTGAAAGCCCGGGTGGTGTTGAAAAATGCCTGTTTTTGTCTATCCAAATTTGCCGTCTTCACCATAGGGTTACAGTTTCTTTCGTGTTTCAAGAAAACGCTAACCAGGTGTCTCCAAACTCTTGGCAGCGTCGAAAAACCGCTCGCAAATATCGTCTTTCACCTCTGGAACATGTCTCCTCAGGGGAAACGATAGGTTTTGCTTCAAGTCAGCACGATTCTGCTCTCCGGCTCCTCGACCGCTTTCCTAATTACACTTACTTCTTTCACCCTTTCTTTCTGTGCCGAAGGCGATTAAAAACTTCATGTTTGTCCTCCTTTCAAAGGGTAATTTTTCTCACCAGCCAGGATTGAAACCTCAAGCCAGTTTTCCGCAGGCACAAAGGGACAGGTGTAGGCCTCACTGTAAGCACACCAGCGGCTGTAGGCCTGATTGAAATCAATAATCCATCCGGAAACACTATCGTTTCATACGAAACAAAGTGTCATCCCTTATTTTTTTGCATCATCCCTGAATTGTTCAATTGTTGTACCTTGGCTGGTTTATCTTGCCTGTAACCCCAAGGTCTCGGGCATTTTTACCAATAATGGAATTCTGAAGAATAGGTCAAGTGCAATAACAGAGAGAAACACGTATTGTGGACCCAAAGTGTCCCAGATGACGCCCCCTAGATAAACCCCGCCGGCACCCAGCAACAGCCTACAGAACCGTACCATCCCAAGCCATCTACCCATTTGCTCTGCAGGAACCAGTTCAAAAGTCATGGCTCCAGTAATAACTGAGTTCGTGTACATGAAACCTTGTAAAACACCTGCTGCGACCAAAAAAGCAGAATTGGGAGCATAGATCAGTAAGAGGCTCGAACCCCACACAAACGGAATCATCAGATAGATGACCTTTTTGCGCCCGATCTTATCCGCTAGCCTACCAGCTGGGATCCCGACTATCAGAGGGATTACTGCAAAGCCAGTCACCATTGCGCCAAGAATATACTGGTCGGCTCCTTTCATCTCATGGGCAAATGGCTGAGTAAAAGGAATCACCATAACCCACGGCAGATCACTGAGCGAGCTGATAATGAGCCATCGCTTCAGGTGATGACCCTTTTTCAATACTTCGGAAAAGTCTTTGAAAAAGCCAGCTTTGCTCCTGTTTTCATGACCCCACTGGCGGTTGGAAAGATGAGTGAGTATGAGAAAAAATGTTGAGATGATGCCTGCCAAGCCAATAAAAAACAGAGGTCTGATTCCGTTGATACTCACACCACCAAAGGCTGTCACTAACCAGGCTCCAAGCATAGGGGCGGCACTCCCTAATAGCCCGGCGGCAAAGGTTTCGCAGAAACTCATTGCAGTGGCGCGCTCCTCACTTGCCAGAGAATTCCCGCAAATAACAGCACAACTGTGGCTGCTGACTCCAGATCCCACCCAATACGCTATCATAGCCATAATGATGATGACCCAGCCTTGGGCAAGACCGTAGATCAGATAGGATATGGCAAGCAGGATGATACCGAAGAGGTAGATTCTTTTGACACCCATCCTATCAATAAGCCATCCAGTAAAGGGTCCCACCAAACCGCCCATTCCCATTCCAACACTATTGACGACTCCTAACTGTGTTCCACTAGCCCCCAGAGCCCTCGTGTAGACTGACATGTAGGGGAGAACCATTTGGTAAAAGAACAAGCTGATGGAAGACCGCATCATTGAGACTTTCCAATCACGCTGTTGCCTTCTTAGAAAAGCGACTCCATTAGAAATAGCACCGAATGTTTTTTCGGCTATTCGCACTTCTGTCTCCATCCAAACCAATGAGAACAAATAATAATGGCTACAGCCAGCCACCTAATCTGTCAAGAAATTTCTCAACATCAGAACGGCACCGCATTCCTCCGTTTCCTACTTGTGTACAAGAGGGGGGCACAACCCCCGCAGCCGCATAGAACGAGCCTCTTTTCCTAATCCACATTACCAGGATCTCACCTAAGAGCTTTTTGCGCCCGGCCAATCATTATATCTATCTCTTCCTTCTTTATAATAACGACGGGTTGAACTCGTACAGCGGTGCCCCTGATCGAAGGGAGGAGCCTCCATTGATCACCTAAAGGCAACGCTTCCCCAGTGTTATTCCTAGCTATCTTTACCAGTCTCATTGAGGTTGATTCCATGATGGATGTGTTTGATGGTAGTCACTCGATAGTTGAGCGACTTCAATTCCTGAACGAGCTTCTCGACAAGAGTGGTTTTAACTGATTTCGATTCACCAACGATAGAAACTGCGGGGGCATTCTCCTATCCTCCCGAGTACTTGCGGTATGCTCTTTTCCAAGGTTCTTGTTTCATTGCAATGTAATCTCTTAGGGCTGCTTTGAGAGTATTTGCAGCCAGAAGAGCGCAGTGCTCGCTTTCCTGCGGTAGCCCATCTAAGGCATCCAGTACATCGCGCTGGGTTATCTTCTGGGCTTCGCTGACACTCTTGCCTTTAACCATCTCGGTGACCATACTACCGGAGGCAATGGTGGTGCCACAGCCATCCGTCATGAAGCTGGCGTTGATAATCGAAGCACCACTTATCCTGAGCCATATTGACATGGTATCGCCGCATGGGCCGGTAACCCTGGCAAAGCCATTGGCGTCCTCAAACTCGCCCAGGTTCTTCGGATTCCTGCTGTGCTCGACGACGGCTTCGGAGTACGTCTTTCTCATTTCCTGCTTAATGAGTTCTTCAAACTTCTGCCACGATGAAGCCACGATGCGCCCCCCTTTCCCTCTCGGGCTGGCCGTTTATTGAATAAAGACTTAATGCCCCGAAATCGCGTTGCGGATCAAATCCTTATTTGCCTGTGAGAGTCGCAATATAGGCTGCACCAAGCCTGTCCACATAATACTTGATATCTTTCAAACAGTTGAGGTGACCCTCTTCGTCACTCAGAAGCTCCTCAAAGAGTTCTTTCGAGTGCTGATCTTTTTCATAAGCACAGATGGTTGCTGCCTCGGTATACATCTTGATTGTTTGCGTCTCAAAGGCTATGTCCGTGGCCAGCATGTCAGGCATCTCCTGCCCTGCTTGAGGAGCTCTAGGCGGCTCAAGGAAAGGTTCGCCTTTGAGAAACAAAATTCTCTCAGTCAGCTTCTCGGCGTGCTTCATCCCAACCATGGCAATTTCTTTGATCTGGGAAGCTAATTTATGAAAATTCCTATTCTCCAGCTCATCATGATGGATCATGTATTGATTGACCGCCTCAAGTCCCTTCAAACGAGCTTCGTTTAACAGGTCGATGATTGTCTGAATCATGATTCACCTTCCCAAAACAATTAAAAGTCAATGATGCTTCCTACGCCAACCTTGACAAAGCTTTCCCCATACTCACTTTTAAACATTGCCATGGCCTTATCCCCCGTGCAGTGGCAGGGTGCAACCCTCTGGATCCCCATCCTTCGAAACGCCTCAAGGACCCCTTTTATCTCCCGTTCACCCGCCGAAGAGAGATGCCATCCACCGATCGCCATATCGATATTCTTCCCCGTAATCTTCGTAGCATTTTCGATGATATTGACGATTCCCGGGTGGGCACAACCCGTAATCAGAATGCTCCCTTTAGGAGTATTGATGATAAGGGACTGCTCTTTTACCCCGTGATCCATCTCGCCAGTCGAATGAACCCCTCCATGAATTTGTAAAGAGGTATCGACTCTGACCACCTCAGCTCCATACTTTTTTGCCCTTTGTTCAAATTCTTGCGGAAATGATGCCGGAATGTATAGCTTCAAAGTTAATTCCTCTCGCAAAAGACTCCACAACCCTCCTGTGTGATCCCCATGTATATGTGACAATACGATCATGTCAATGGTTTTTGGGTCTTTGTTTAATACCCTCATATTGTAGAGGAGAATCTTTTCATCTCCTCCCGTATCGAAAAGAATGGTTTTTCCCTCAATCTCTATCAGGCACGAGAAGCCCCATGATGATTTCAACCGGTAGTCATAGGCATTGTTATCATAAAGGATGGTCAACCTGCCTTCTGATCTTTCGGATTCAGGATGAACAGGGTCCCCCAGGCCTTGGTCGTACAAAACCAAACCGACCAGCAGGGAGAGATAAAAAAGCTTTATCAGACTTAACAATAGGGGATTCTCCTCTTTTTCATGCTCGATACCCGATGATCGACTCCCCCCCCTTGACATGCTGTCCCATCCTGACAATAGGTTTCACTTCAGGGGGGAGGTAGAGATCGACCCTCGATCCAAATCGAATCAAACCAAAGATTTCTCCTTCCCTCAAGCAATCGCCTGCCTTGGCATAACAGACGATTCTTCTTGCCACGAAACCTGCAATCTGGATCAAGAGGATTTTAAACCGATCCTCAGTTTCCAGGATCAGTGCATTTTGCTCATTGAGGAGGGATGACTTCTCCACACTGGCCACTAAGAAGCGGCCCGGGAGATAACTTCTTTCGAGAACCTTTCCAGAAACAGGTGCCCGATTGATATGGACATCAAACAAGGACATAAAAATACTCACCTTTAGAGTTTTTTCTTTTAAAAACCGGGTTTCCTCACATTCCCCAACATGAACGACCCTTCCATCGGCTGGGGAAAGGATGACGTTCGGGAGGTGCGGAATTTTTCTCCTGGGATTTCTAAAAAAATAAGCGATAAACAGAGAAAAAAGAATCCCCAGAAACATCCAAACCTTCCATCCCATGGCCCCAACAAAAACAGCTAAAAGAGCCGCTGGAATTAAGAAAGGAAGTCCTTCTTTAGCAATGGGCCATTTATTCTGTTCCATTACTTTTTCTTCTCTTGGAGCCAGTCTAAAATCTTGACCACCCTAAATGATCCTCACGCGCAAAAGGATTTCGCCATCCTTTGATTCATTAAGGACGACTCTGAGCAAGGTCCCCGGTCTTACGCCAGGGGGTATTTGGATAAGAAACCTCTTCTGTTTTCCTATCGAGTCAAGAGTGATCTCTTTTGCCGCTCCCCAATACGCTTCCATTTGTGTAACTGGAAGGTCATAAATTTCTTCACCTTGTTCTTTTTCTAAAAAGTCCTCGAGAGATTCTTGAAAGAATACCCCTCTAAAAACATTGGCTTTCCTCCGGCCGCAACCCCTTCCCCTCTTTCCGCAGAAGAAGCCGCGAAAAGACTGACTTCCGAATCCAAACCCGAATTCTTTAAAGAGTGGGTCGAAACCAAAATTTCTGAAGATATCCTCTGACGAATACATCCGCTTGAATCGGACATGGCCCGAGAAATCATACTCCTTCCTCTTTTCCGGGTCGCTCAAAACAGCATAGGCTTCGCCTATTTCCTTGAATTTTTCTTCGCTTTCCGAATCGTCGGGATGATGATCGGGGTGATATTGTAAGGCCAACTTCCTATAGGCTTTCTTTATCTCATCCTCTAAGGCGTTTCGGTCAACACCCAACATCTGGTAATAATCTTTCTGAATCACTCCGCAACTCCCTCAAGAGGTACACGACCTCCTAGTTGATCGCTCAGGTAGATCCAGTTGAGCAAGCCGAAGAAGAACCACCAGGCCCTGCAGAAAAACTCGATAAGAGCCTTTGAGGCATGTCGGCGTTACACTTGGGACACCGGAGATGGCTGTTATCCTCGTTCATCTTCTGCAATACTTCGAATCGAGCCTTACAACTTCGACATTCATACTCATAGATGGGCATTTTGTTCTCTCCTCTCAATCATATTCTTATTCCAAAATAGATCAGGATATATTTCAACGAAACATAAAAGAAAAGAATTCCGAATAGTGCTCATAAGGTATTTGAAAATGTTGAAAGTCTTTATCGGATCTTGTAACCCTCCATTAACCTTGAGCCTCACCCTTTAGCGACTTATTCTTGTTAGAATCCAAGTAGTTTTTAATAGCCTCCTTTAAGATATTGGAGGCCAAAAGTGCACAATGGACACTTTCCTCCGGCAAGCCATCTAAGGCATTTAATATCATTTGCTGACTTATCTCCGCCGCTTCTTCAATCTTCTTCCCTTGAGCCAATTCGGTGGCCATACTGCCTGCAGCAATGCTGGAGGCACATCCATCCGTCATAAATTTAATTTTCGAAAGCCTCCCGTCCTCGACCTTGAATGAAATCTGCATCGTATCACCACAGGGACCTTTGATCTTTGCAAAACCATCCGGGTTTCTGATCTTTCCCAGGTTCCTGGGGTCCAACCATCGTTCGATCACTTTTTCGGAATAGATCTTTCTGGCATCTTCCATGATGGATTCTTGAAGTTCGTTTACCATCTTTTCAAAATCATTGGACATGTTTCGGTTCCTTCTCTTCCTTGCCGTAAACTTTCAAAAAATCTGTGTCCTCCACCCATCCTATACGCACACCCGTCTCCGAATCGATTGCAGATTCATAGGCTCTTTCCTCAAGGACAGCTATCCTGGCTGCTCCGCCATCCTCAGGATGGCGCTCTAAACACGAGTGTGTCCTTGTCACGCAATGACGCTCGCATAATTGTTTCCGCGGGATAGATCACTCCGTTGATGAGAATCCTGATCTCAGCCTTGAAATCACCCCCTTCGTTCAAAAGGGCCTTTCCCACATTCGTCCCGAATTTTCGGAACATTACGCCCATCAATTCCCGCACGGTCTGACCCTAGAATTCGATCCCTCTTTTCCCATTTCTTTTCAAGGCCTCATGAACCGAAGCCAATCCGATGAATTTCACAGTCAGCTTCATTGATAACTCATTCTCCTGGTCAATCTCGCCTTCATTCCCTCCTTATGGAGCAGAGGAATGTGAAGCTCGGAAACAGCGTCACAACCAAGACATCCACATGCGTAAACGGTCATGGGGTTATCTCATCGCAAACTTGTAAGGGTGATCAAGTCCAATTCTCCTCCTCATCTTCCTTTTGCTTTTTGGGTCTGACGTAGACGATCTCACAAAGGGAAAAAGGCTTTTCTGAAGAAAAAGAGATGGTTTTCTCGAGCCCAGGCTTTCCGACAGGGAGCCGAAGAACTTCGAAACCGAGAAGATCGTAGACCTTCTCAGCGTCGTCAACGGAAGATCGGTTTCCGACGAACTGTCGGACCCATCCCTCTTCTTCTAACTGCTTAGGGTCTCTTTTCATCAGATCTCCTTGATTCTCGCGCAAAAAGCCTCTGGTTGTCCTTTTCTTCCTCATGTTTCCTCAACAACTCTTTGACCGTCTTCTTCAATGCGGAGAGGTCCAATGACTTCACGACAAAGGCATCGGCTAACCAAGTCATGGAGCCCCACGGGCTTAGCCCGTGGTACCTCCACAAGAATACCCTCCTACGCCAAGGCTTCGGAGGGTTATCCGCCAGTGGCGGAATCCGCCGAAGCAACGGGCTTCAACACACCGAGGGTCGAGGCACGGGTTACGCATTCATCCACGGGCAGAGCCCGTGGTCTTCTGCGTAGGCGGATAAAGTCACTCTGGTAATGGGATACCCGCTCGAGAGGCTAAACGGTTGCCTTCCAACTCTTCCGTAGAACCATCCTCCTTTCTTGATCAGCTTCCTCCTTGATCATTAATTGTCTCATGGGTCTTAACTTCAAAATACTGATCCATGGGGAGATGCGCAAACAGTACACCCCCCATGCAAGGAACCACATATTTCATCGAGCAATGGCTCCCGAGAATGTTAAGAAACTCGAGGCATGACGAACACACATGGAGGCTGTCTCCGATAGAATAAGGGACAATGGCTCCGTTGCGTCTGATACCGAATTTTGGGTCAAGGAAATTGGCATGGTTTGCTGAATGGCTAACGGAAATTTTACCAAAATCAAACGATTCGTCGGGTCGACAATGTTTAAACCACGCCTCATAGATATCCTTTTCATCAGAATCGACATCATCCCAGGTGTGCGGTTTCTTTAATTGATATGCCTCTGAACCAATCAATTGAATTAGATCCTCGGAAGAGGGGAACTGGTCAGGTCTGAAACTCGATCTCCTGATGACGACGCCTTCCATGTCTACATGATCGAGGGGTGTGTTACTCACGACCAGGGTCTTTCCCGCCTTCTCGGAGTTCCAGTACCATGACGTTCTTCTTTTACAGAAACCGTACCAGGCGCGCGGAGGAACAAAGCCAATAGTTTTTGAAGCCCTCAAAACCCTACAGGGGACTCGACTTTCACTGACTATTTCAACTCCGTTTCGCTGCAAATGTTCTCTGAGTTTTTCGAAATTACCGACATCCATCCAATAACAGAATTTTGTGTAGTCCATTTATCCTCCATATCCGGTTGGGGAATGTTCTTGCCTAAATTGCTACAGACTTTCTTGAATTTCCTTACAAAAATTCTTTACCGCTACGGGATCCTCCCATTCCTGCCCCTCTGCCTGTTCCTGGGCCACTGCCCAAAGGGGGACCCTTTTCGTCACCTATCGGCATATTCATCACCTCTTTTCAAATTTTCAGAATTATCTGCTTCGGTGCTAATTTGGGTTAATGTTTTGGTATCACGGGCAAGCCGGCCGGATGTTCCGCCTTGTAGAAGAGGAGCTTCACTCTTGGGGACTTTGGGTCTCTTGAACATGGCCACTAAACTTGCAGCCAATGGCAGTAACATCTCGATCAATCCGGCGTATTTTTCAAGTCGCCCTTCGGTGTTTTTAGAGCTGGTAGAGCCCCGGGGTCCGAGGCACCTGCTTGCACCTCTCCTGGAACGTGGACCGCCCCCCCAAGGAGGGCCTGTCCCATCACCTCTTGGCATTGTTATCGCCCCCTTTGACCGCCAAGTGCCCCGCAAGCCCAGCCTTTTAGGGCGGGGTCAAGGGGCACAATGTAATAGGAAATACTTTTCCGGGAAGCGCCGCCCTTTAGGGCGGGGAACTTCATTTACCACCTTGCCTTCTCCGCCTCGAATCCGCGTATCCGGGGAGAAGTTCAACTTGGGTCAAACTCCAGTCCCAAGAGGGGTATCACAATTTTCGTTCTAAGATTGGAGTAGCAAAAGGGGGGCCAAAAGTGTAAAAATCAAAAACCTCTTGTTATCTTGGGATGTTAGAATAATTTCAGTCGGATGTGATCTTTGAAGCGGAAAGATCGTATTTTTCAAAAATGAAACTCATGAAACATATCAGTCTCAAAAATGATACATATCCGCCTACGTGCCGTAACACCTGCCTGCCAACAGGCAAGCGCTTCGGGGGGGGATTCTTGTGAAAGTGTCGCGGCCTAAGTCCGTGGGGTTCCGTGATCTAAGCCGTATCTCTTCATTTTTCTCCAGAGTGTTGCCCTGCTAATTCCAAGTTCTCGAGCCACCTTAATCCGGTTCCCCTCGTGTTTTCTTAATGCGGTCTTGACGACTTCTGCCTCTGCCCTTCCGAAGGGAGCATCTTCTCTCGGCATTCCGGCTGAGTTCACGGGCAAGTCGGTTGGATGCCCCGCCCTGCAGGCTGCGAGCTTCACTTCCTCTCGACCCACTGGCAAGCTCTGGGGCAAACAGTCCACGTCAATCCGATCTCTTCTGCATAGGACAAAGGCATGTTCAATGATATTTTCGAGTTCTCTAACGTTTCCAGGATAATCGTAGGTCAATAACAAGCGGAGAACCTGATCGGATGTCCCTACGATCTGCCTCCCCATTTTACCGTTGAATTTCTGAATAAAGGCATCGATCAGCAAAGGAATATCCTCTCTTCTCGCGGAAAGAGGAGGCAGTTCGATCTTAACCACATTCAATCGATAAAAAAGATCATCTCTGAATGATTTTTCGTTCACCAGTCTTAATAGATCCTTATTGGTTGCAGCGATGATCCTGACATCGGTTTTTCTTGGACTGGTCGATCCGAGGGGCTCATATTCCTTTTCTTGAAGAACGCGAAGAAGTTTGACCTGAAGCGAAGGGGACATATCGCCCACCTCGTCAAGAAAAATCGTACCCCTATCGGCAAGGGCAAACCTTCCCGGTTTGTCCCTCTTGGCATCCGTAAATGCTCCCTTGACGTATCCAAAGAGTTCCGATTCGAGCAAGGTATCCGGAAGAGCACCGCAATTCACTTTGATGAAAGGTCTTTCTCTTCTATGACTCAAATGGTGAATCGCTTTTGCGAAAAGTTCTTTGCCTGTTCCACTCGCGCCTTGAATGAGAACCGTGCTGTCACTTTCGGCGACATTGGGAAGAACGTTGAATATGTTATGAATCAGGTGGTTCTTGCTGATGATATCGCCGAGCGAATACCGCTGGGAAAGTTCTTTCCGAAGCGCCTCGATAACCGAGAGATCTCTGAACGTTTCCACTCCTCCGATGATTTGCCCCCTTTCGTTCCTCAGTACAGCAGTGCTGATACTAATGGGGATTTTTTTCCCTTCTTTATTCAGCATGATGATGGGGAGATTGATGATCTGTTTTTTGGTCTGAATGCTTTCTTTTAAAGCGCAGCGTGTAAGGCAGATATCTGCCCTGAAGATGTCGTAGCAACTCCGGCCAAGGGCTTCTTGAATTGCAAACCCTGTGATGTCTTCTGCCGCTTTATTGAAAAAAGTGATCTTCTGTTCGTTGTCCACGGTAAATACGCCGTCCGCAACGCTGTTCAAGATAATGTCGAAAAATTTCGATTTTTCTATGCGCTCCATGGAAAAATCATCTCCTAATAGAAGGCCCTCCGGGGAACGGCCGTGTTCTCAACGTTCCTCTCCCGTCGTATTCAGCTCCAGAATGGAATACAGTTCTTTTCTCGGAAAAGGGTTGTTCGTTTCGCCTCATTCTAAGGTCTCTACAATCACCTTGGAGGCAATGCCCCGTCCTAGGGCCACCTGACTCCCATGAACTTCGATCAGGATGGGGCCCCGCAGCGCCCCGTATCTCAATAGGGTGATCACGTCACCGGGATGAACCCCCATCTGACCCAATCGCTGTCTCAGACCCGAGCCTCCCCGGATATCCACCACTTTAGCTTTTCCGTTTTCACATACCTGATCGAGTTTTTTTACCATGATATTCTCATCGTATCTTGCACCATTACGCTCAGCAGCATATCGGTCTTTCATTTCATAAATGTCAGGAGGCGGACACCTTCAACCTCCCGAAAGGTTGCACCTTCGCTGATGGACCGGATCGCTCTTTCTGGATCCGTCACTTTCGTCCCGCAAATGGCATCGATCCCATAATCGAAAAGGATGGGAGAGAGGGGAGACGTAGGGCCGATGAGTACCACGTAAGCATTTTTGCAAAGGGATAGAAGCCCTTCGAGGGTATGGTTGATAAAGGATGTTCCTGTGATTCCCACGGCATCGCAATGGGGCAGAATCCAGGTTGCCTCTGAAGCCGGCAGGTCTCCCTCTCGGAGCCTCTTTTCAAGCACCCAAAGATGTTCAACCTTTTCTTTCAACTTGGGGATCCACGGAAAATGCCCAACAACTCCCACACGTTTCCCTTTTCCTCTTTCTACGAGAAGCTCAAAGGCGTTTTTCTCTATGCATCTCGAATCGTCAATCTCGACCAAAGAATTGATAGCGGCCATACCAATCGAGGCTTCTAACAGACTTTCGGATTTTGCGAATTCTGCTAGCTCCAACCCTGTCTTTTGGGTGAGATGACCTACCTCCCGTACCCCTCGTTCATGCGTTGGTCCTTCTTCTCGGAACGTTGACGAGAGGCCGCAGTGTCTGCTCACGACCGCTGTCCAGAAAACGCAGGCATGGACGCTTTGGACCGGAGCGTCAGTTTCCTTCAGGCTTCGAATCAAGTCGTCAAGAATTTTCATTTTATAACCTTTCTCCAAAAATCAGTTTTGATTTTCCAGTTGGACTCATGGCCGTTGTGACGTGTCCGAACTTCTCAGCCAAGATCGCCTCTCCTTGCGTAAGAAAGCCCTGCACATCCCTTGACCCGAGAAAGAGAATGCGGACGTAGAAAAAGAGTCGATGGAAGAATTTTTCCGGTTTCGCGTGTTCCATGAGACAGAAGCTTCCTCCCTGGACCAGAATCCTTGCTACTTCAGCAATCGCCTCCCGTCTTTCAATCCCTTTCAGCTCATAAAAGGCATGAGAACACGTCACACCATGAAAAGAGAAAGACCCAAAAGGGAGGTGGCTTGCATCGGCCTGGACGAAATGAAGCTGGCCCAATCCGAGTTGGAAGGCCTTTCTCTTCGCCTTTTGGAGCATTCCTTCCGAGAAGTCGAGCCCGATGACCAAGCCGGTTCTACTCACCCGGTTGGCGAGTTCAATCGCTACGGAGCCAGTTCCGGTACACAGGTCCAGCGCTACGTTTCCTTCCGAGAGACACGCCTTTTCTGCAATAAAGGTCCTGAGTAAACCCTCTTGATCCTTGGAATGCAGTCGGATAATAGGGTCATATATCTTTGAAAAGAGGTCGTAATAGATCTGCCTCAGGGAACTCATTGCAACAATCTCCCGATTTACTCCCTCAATGTGGCAATGAGTCTTTTTGGTTTTAAGAAAAGATCCAATGCCTCTGAAATATTTTTTACAACGATATCCGCATCCTGCATCGCCATGACAGACATTCCTTCCTCCCCTAACACTGCAATGCCCAAAGCAGCCTCTTTCAGAATGAGATGATCATTATTACCATTTCCGACAGCAACCGTCTTCGTTGGGTCGAGGGATTCCAAAACCCTTAATTTCACTTCGGTGCTATCTTTCTCTGAGACCTTTAGCAATTCCACGCCCATATCTGAACTTTCATTGCTGGCAGTCCCTTGAGTGTCAGCTGTGAGTATGTAAATTTTCGCTTTATCGGATAGAGAGTTTATTTTTTCTTTCACTTCGGAAGATATTTTTCCGTCTGTGGCAATCGTTCCATTCAGATCCAGAACAATATTCTCAATCTCCATATTCCCCCAGCCGGGAATCTTGACCGTGATCATTATTTCGACCTCCCAGGTTTGGAATCGGTTCCCCACCCGCCTATCGGTGAGTTAATTCGTGATGGCCTTCTAACACCTCAATTGTGTCTCCGACGTTGATCACGCCCCCCTCAATGACCTTGCAGAAAATACCTTCCTTGGGGAGTATGGAATATCCATGGTAATGATAGGTGTGGGCTTGGAAGGGGTCTTTGCCGATCTGAATCACCTCCAATGTCGCAGGACCGACTCGCAATTGGGATCCGATCGACAAGGAGGTCAAATCGATCTCTTCTGTGGTGATGTTCTCCGCAAAACTCCCTGGACCCGCGGAAATACCCGTCTCGTGGCAGATCTTTTGAATGCTTTCGATTGCGAGCAAGCTAACCTCTTTTTCGGTTCCTCCATGAGAATCCCCGACCAAACCGAACCCTTTCTTCAAAAAGCCTTGCCCCCGATTGACCTTCAATTCCTGTCGGGTTGGACTCGTGCACACACCGGCGACACGACCTGGAAGGTTCATGAAGGGTCACTCTCCTGAACGAATGGTTTTCCCCGGGTATTCTTCACTTCGCAAAGAGTCAGCCTTCAAATGTGATAGCTCCCTCCTTTTTCGAGAGGATGTCTTGCACTTTAGGAATTTGTCTTATTTTCTTGTATTCCTGAACGACTCCATGAGTACAGAAAATACCTCCGAAAAAGAAAAGTAGTCCTGCAACAAGGAAGAGCCAAACAAAAGCTCCAAGGGCGATGAACCTGATGGCCAGTAACGAAATGACATACCCGACCACGGGATAGACAACGGTATATTTCCTGGGTGCCTTTCGGATCGGCTCCCAGTCAAAGCTAAAGGTTTCCTGTTGATAGTGTTTCCGAACTTCTTCCAGAATCTTGGGTTCCATCTCATCTCTCCGCAAACATGAAGCCTATTGGTTTTTGCTGTAAGGACAGATCCTATTGAGTCCCAACAGCTTGCATATCCCTGCTCCCGTGACCCCATAGATCAGGTAATCTTTTTTGTGATTACAGATGTAATCCATGATGGGATCGAAGGTTGCATTGACAAGGGTGGTTCCTGTAATCAGGATGACATGGGATTGTTTGATGAGTTCTTCCGTCATTTCGTTGCCATCCCAGATCTTTACTCCATACTTTGAAGAATTAACATTTTGTTTGTTGAGGTCCGTAATCCTGACGTTTTCTGCACCAAAAGTTTCAATAAGATTCTCAGCAATTGCTGGATTCAAACCAATAAAACCTACTTTGACTTTCCCCCACGTTTCCAGAATTTGAGACGCTATTTTTTTCCCGCATCTCTCAGGATCTTCGTCCTTACAGTGGATTGTATTATCGATGAGGTTGAGGTACTTGAGTGTGGCATTGAGTGTCGCCACAAAGATACTTCGTTCTTTATTGGATGTAAGCGGAAAATTGAACACTTCCCTTAAATCACCCACAAATTCTCCAGGAAAATCGGTGAAGGCATGGGCTCTGGCACCCAAAACCTCTGCCTCCACCACCCTTTCCTTGCCAAGGATGATTGGAAAATCCCTTCTCCCTGGCACGCCAATGGCTTCTTCTGGGGTCAGAGTTTTAACCAGCACGGATACATGGGCGTCCAGTAATCTGTTTTTGGTGACGATGTCTAGCAATTGGTTCTTTGAACTTTCCAAAACAGAGATCTCGGTGCTTTTCATGAATTTCCTTGAAAGAGAATGGGAATGTTCTTCACTGGTCTCCTCGTGAATCGGAATGGTTTCCTCCATCGCTGACCAACCTTCCATTTCCAAACCTAAGAAGTCTGTAGCACCTTTTTGGAGGCCTGTTCCGCCACAATTAAGATCGGATCAAAGGGAGCGGAGAAGGGAGGGGCGTAAGCAAAATCGAGCCTCGCAATTTCGTCCACACTCATCTTCTGGTGAACCGCGACCGCCAAGGCATTGATCCTCCTCGCCACGCCTTCTTTGCCCGCCATCTGAGCCCCTAGAAGTCTGCCGCTTCGTCGATCAAAGATCAGCTTGATCAGCATCCGTTTTGATCCGGGCATATAGCCGACTTTGGATTCAGCCTCAATGACCTGTGAATCCACATCAAAACCGTAGTGACGGGCATCCCGGATTCCTAAACCCGTGAAGGCCACCTCCAATTCAAATACTTTGAAGGCAGCGGATCCCACCACACCGGGAAAGGTGGCCTTTCCCCCTGCCGCATTCTCACCCGCCACCCGACCCTGCTTATTGGCAATATCCCCGAGAGGTGTGTGAACCCAATCCTGACTGACCAGGTTAAACACTTCACAGCAGTCTCCGGCGACATAGGTATCCGTAAGATTCGTTGCTTGGGTGGCATCCGTCCTAATCGCCCCAGTTCTTCCGAGTTCGATGCCTGCCTCTTTTGCCATTTCAACATTCGGGATAACTCCCAGAGCCATCAATACCATGTCCACCTGGTAACTGGCCTGATGGGTTTCGAAGGTTGTGACTTCACCTTCACTGTTGGTCTTGAACCCTGCGGGTTCGTGTTGGCCAAAGAAGTGGACTCCATTTTCTTCCAATTCCTTCAAAATTTTCTCGGAGATCTCCCTTTCCAAATTGCTGCCTGGTAAATCCCTGCGGCAGAAAATATGGGTTTCAATATTCCTTAGACGGAAAGCCTCGGCCATTTCTAGTCCAATGAAACCGCCACCGAGAACAGCAACTCTTCTCGGTTTCCTTTCATCAATATAATTCTTGATACGGATACCGTCTTGAAGGTCTTTCAGGGTAAAGATGTTCCTGGCATTGCTTCCGGGGAGATTCAGACGCCTGGATCGAGCTCCGGTCGCGATGATAAGTTTGTCATAAGGAAACCATCGGGCTTCGGATTTTGATAAATTGACTACCTCGACCTTTTTTTCTTCCGGGTCAATTTTCGTGACGCGATGTTCAGTCCTTATCTCAATGTCCTGCGTCTCTTTGAATTGCCGCGGAGTTCGAACAACCAGAGTTTTCTGCTCTTTTACTACATCTCCGATGTAGTAAGGGGTTTCTCAGGAGCCATACGATACGAATTGGCCGTGTTCAAAGACGGTCACCTCGAGATCTGAATTGACCCGTTTTGCCTTGGCGGCTGCGCTCGGTCCACCCGCGGACCCACCGATGATGAGGAGGGCCTCTCTCTTTGACATGCGCTCATCTCCTTTTCATGTTCGAGGTCTATCTGTTAATGCTTTTTGACAGTTTTTGCACAATCCAAAGACCTGGATGCAGATGCGGTCCATTTCAAAGTCCTTGTGCTTCGTCATCTCGGCTTTAAGGCTCTCGAGACTTCGACAGGAAAAATCGAAAACTTTTCCGCACTGTTCGCAAATCAAATGTCCGTGATCTTGTTCATAGCGCACGAACTCGTAATAGTAGCAGTTTTCCCATATGTTGAATCTCTTGACGAGATGGAAAGTTTCAAGGAGCTTCAATGTCCTATAGACGGTTGGTCGAGAGACCTTTGCCCCTTTTCGCCTGAGGCCGTCGTAGAGCTCTTCAGCGTTGAAATGAGCTTTTCGCAATTCAAGTTCACGGAGAATCATCTCCCTTTCTCTCGTGTTCTTTAGTCCCCGAGAGGCCAGTGTATTCTTGAATTGGTCAACTTCCTTTTGCATTCTGAACGAGCTCGAATCTCAACGTGACCCAGCATAAAGCGAGAGGCGTCCGTGGGCGACGCCTCTCTCACGTTAATCAATCCATACGCGAAGGCCGAAATCGTGGAAGTTCTTTGCCTATGGAGAAGCTGAGTCTCAATCTCAAGAGGCGCCGCAAATCTACCCTTCTCCAAGGTCCGCCCTTCGCCCGCTGACTGATGCTCATCGACTGAATCGTAAGGGTTAAAATGCCATCTCCGGCTTCCAGACCTTCCATACCTTACCCACCAGCTCTGGGCCCGGTTTCAATGTGAGCTTGCCTGGCTGCCACCCGGCAGGCATGACCTCACCCGTTGCACGCACATGCTGAAAGGCCTTGACCTGTCGGATCAGTTCGAAGACGCTCCTGCCGACCGGTGGAGCTACCGTCTCCATTGCCTGAATGACCCCGTCCGGATCGATCAAAAAACGACCCCGAATGTTTACTCCTGCTTCTTCATCGTAAACACCGTAAGCACTTCCGATACGGCCTCCTCCATCCGACAGCATCGGAAAGGGAACCCCGCCCTTTACCATCTTCGAGAGTTCTTCTTCCTGCCAGATTTTATGGATGAAGCGGCTATCTGTACTGCATGACAAAACCTCGACTCCAAGCGCTCTGAACTCATCGTATTTGGCGGCAACTGCCGACAGTTCCGTAGGTCAGACAAAGGTGAAATCCCCGGGATAGAAGCAAAGGGCTACCCATTTCCCATGATAATCAGAGAGTTTGATGTTCTTGAATCCTCCATCCACAAAGGCGCTGGCCTCGAAATCCGGAGCTGGTTTCCCTACGCGTGCAATCATTTTGGTTTCCTCCTGTTGGGTTGGTACTCCTTGAGGTCTTTTATCCGCCGACGCACCCATCGGCCCCTTCGCCGGCTTCACACATGAATCCTTCGGTTCTGCCATGTTTTCCCTCCTTTCAGGGTATCTCAATGTCTTCCTGCCCCGGTCCAACTTTAGGGGAGTCGGAGAACTCTCACAGCGTCGAGAATCACAAAACTCGCGGGCAAGTCGGCTAGATGTCTCGCCTCTTAAGTGGCGACGAAAGCCGACCCTCTAATCATACCCACATTACCCGGAAGCCCCGCCGTGTGCCTGCCCCGTCTTAACGGGAGGACAGGGAAGCTTCACTTGCCAATCAAGGTGGCAAGATAGGCTGGACCCAGTTTGTCAACGTGGCGTTTGATGTTCTCGAAAAAGTCCAGATGTTCTTCCTCTTCGCCGAGGAGTTCTTCGAACAAATCTTTCGATTTCTGGTCCTTCTCAGCAGAGCAGAGGACCGCCGCTTCGTTGTACATCTGGATGGCCTGTTGCTCGAGGGCGACATCCATCGCCAACATCTGCGGGATTTCTTGCCCTTTCTTAAAAGTCGCATCCGGTTTGGAGGTGGGCTCGCCATTGAGGAACAAAATCCGTTCAGCCAATTTCTCCGCGTGCTTCATCTCAGTAATGGCTGTCTCCTTGAGCTTGGAAGCCAACTTTCCAAAATCCCCGTCCTCCAGTTCATAGTGTTGGCTCATGTACTGACCGATTGCCGTCAGTTCTCTCGCCCGGGCCTCATTCAACAAATCGATTACTTTCTTGTTCATAATTCCT
>Ga0315275_10000829_pt1 | contig 26080 bp, 22 predicted proteins | sample YL17G03_0_MG_FD_205557 | JGI IMG/M metagenome (GOLD analysis project Ga0315275, IMG submission 205557) | Sediment microbial communities from Yellowstone Lake, YNP, Wyoming, USA - YL17G03_0 | ecosystem: Environmental > Aquatic > Freshwater > Lake > Sediment | place: USA: Wyoming | collected...
CCCATGACGGCATCATCCCAGGGCACACAAACGCCCGGGAATGAACCCCTATTGCCTGAATTATTGCCGAGTCGCATCAAAATAACCGCAAGCCTTTACCGCGGCAAGCGAACGGAGATTTACCAAGCACTAGGCCCAGATGATCTGCCTTTGATCATCAAGCGCCTCAACCCCGGCGAACAGTCTGTGGCCAATTTGCAGCAACTGCGCCAGGAGTTCGAATTCCTCTCAGAACTTCAAGGTCTACCAGTCCGACCAGCGCTAGGTATCGTCGAATTAGACGGCCTGGCTGCTCTGGTCCTCAGCGACATTCAAGGTCTCACCTTGCAGGAGTACTACCGTTCCCACCAACTATCGATACCGCGTACCATTCAATTGTTTATTTTGTGGACAAGAGCCGTCGCTCAGTTACACGTGCGGGGAATTATTCACCGCGACATCAATCCGCAAAATACCTTAATTACCCATGACGGCAACAGGCTTTACCTCATCGATTTTGGCATCTCCACCCGCCTAAGCCGCAGCCAAACGAGCCTGCCTCCATCGGAAGCTATCGAAGGCACGCTACCTTATATTGCCCCAGAGCAAACGGGGCGCACCGGCCATCCACTCGATGAACGGTGTGATTTGTATGCACTCGGCGCGAGCTTTTACGAACTTCTTACCGGTGCCCCGCCGTTTGCCGGTAAAGACGGCATAGAGCTCATTCACGCACACCTCGCTCAGAGACCTATCTCACCGCATGAGCGCAATCCTGAAGTCCCTGTGGACCTTTCGCGCCTTATTCTCAAGCTGCTGGAAAAAAACCCCACCGATCGCTACCGGGGTGCCATCGGGGTCATCCGTGATTTGGAGCAGATCGCTGCGCGCGGCCAAAACGCAGCGGGCTCGGCCTCCTTTACCTTAGCCGAAAAGGACTGGCCGCTGCGCCTAGCGATTCCCAGCAGGATCTATGGCCGCGAAGAGGAGCAAGCACTGCTCCTCAAAGAATGGCAGCATGTCATCTCGGGCGGCAATGCTCTCGTCTTAATCGGCGGCGCCTCAGGGATCGGCAAGACGGCTTTGATCAAAGAGCTCACTCGCCACGGCATCCGCAACCAGGCATTTGTCGCCAAAGGCAAACACGAAGAGCTCGGCCGCGATAGGCCCTACGATGCCATCATCCAAGCCTCAAGATCCTTGCTCGCAGGGATGCACGCGGCCGACGACGATGTGCGCTACTCCTGGTCTCAGGACCTCGCAGCAGCTTTGGGTGCCAATGCCGCACTGCTCACGGACATGATTCCTGAGATGTCCGAGATCCTCGGCGCGCAACCGGCACCGACACATGTCGCGCCAAAAGAGGCGCAAAACCGTCTCACCGAGACCTTTATCAAATTCTTTCGCAGCTTCGCCCAAAAAGATCGACCATTGGTGCTGTTCTTTGATGATCTGCAGTGGTCCGACAGCGCCAGCTTGGACCTCATCGCCGATCTCGCCAGCGATACCAGCCATGGGCATATCCTCTTGATTGGCGCCTTTCGTCCCGACGAGGTCGATGTTAAGCACCCACTGCACCTCTTACTGCAGCAATGGCCGACGCGGATCGCGCACTACCTACGCTTAGACCTCGGGGGCATCAGCACCGCGGCCATCACCTCGCTTTGCTGCGACACGCTGCACTGGACCGAGGCAGAGGCGGCCCCCTTGGCGCAGGTCCTGGCGCAACGCACGCAGGGCAACGCCTTCTTCGTCAATCAGATGCTGCAGGGGTACTATCGCGAAGGCCTACTTTTTTTTGCCCTGGACCGCGGTTCCTGGCAGGCCGATTGGCAGCAGATCCGCAACAATCCCGGCAGTGAACACGTCATCAATTTGCTGACAAAACGGCTGCGGGATCTGCCGGTCAACGTCCAACGCGTGCTCGGTTGCGCCGCCTTCTATGGCCATAGCTTCCAACTTTCGACCATTGCCAGCGCCTTAAACGAACCGCTTCAAGTCGTGGCAGAGGCTGCCAGCATGGCGGCCAGCGAGCAACTCATCATTCCTGACGAAGGTGGCGGCTACCACTTTCTCCACGACCGCGTCATAGAAGCCTGCCAGGCCGTCATCGATGCCGCCGAGGTACTCCCCCTACGCCTCACCTTGGCTCGGGTATTAGTCGCTAACCGCAAGACCCTTAAAGGACTGACACCCAGCGAAGCCGCCACGGCACTGCACGCGCTCAATCACTTTAAAGCAGCCCGCGACTTGGTCACCAGCAGCGTCGAGCGTGAGACCCTAGCCCGCTTGTACTGTGACGCCGGAGACCGGGCCCAGGCCGCCACCGCCTGGCGGATTGGCGCCGACCTCTACCATCAAGGCAGCGCCTTCTTGCCCCCGCACAGCGACCGTGCGTTGCAGCGCGAGTTATCCTATGGCGAAGGCTCTTGCGCCATGCTTGACGGCGCCACCAGCAGGGCAGAGCAGTGCTTTGCTTCACTACTAAGAGAGGCAAAAACACCGCTTGAGATTGCCGAAGTGCAATATTTTCGCTGCCGGCTTTATGTAGCCTTAAACCTCTACGCACAAGCAGTCAGCATCGGCATCGACGGGCTCAAAGCCCTAAAGGTGCGCATGGGATCCCCACGCGCTCCGTTAGCCCGGTGCGTCATCGCTTCGATTCTTTGCTTGCGGCGCGTACAAAAAAAGCCCATGGCCGAGCTACTGGCCCTGCCAACGATGACGGTTCCAGAGCATATATTGACGATGAAGCTGTTCACCGAGACCGTCCACCCGGCGATGCTGGCGCACTCCAACGGCGCCATCATGCTGGTCTGCGCGCAGATCGACTTTGTTCTGGAACACGGCCACTCCACCTACTCGGCCTTTCCCTTTTTGTACCTGGCCGTAGTGATCAACGCTATTTCCATGCAACTGCCCATTAAATTTTGGCGCAACACCAATGTCCGCAAACTACTCGATCTATACGTGCAACTCAACGACCAAAGGTCAGATGAAACCATGCGGCTGCGCGGCGAGTTCATCTACCAAACCTTTGCCGCTCATGCCATGCCTGACTACCGCGACACCTTGTTCAACTTCTTCCCTCTGACCGTCAAATTCATGGACCGAGGCGACGCGCTGTTTAGCGGCTATGCGGCCATAAGCGCCTTGGATCAAGCCTTCATGACCGGACGAAACCTGGTGAGTGTCACCAATACGGCGCATCTTTGGCGCGAATATGTTCAGCGCTATACCGACGATCCGACCAAGCGGTCGTTTGATTTTTATCGCTTCAATTTTGGCAATTTGTCCGATGCCGATCTACCTACCGCGATCGAATTCATCAAAGATCCAGGCAAACGGCAAGTCGTCATCGACAAAAATCAATACAATTATCCAGCTATTTTGTCGTCGAGCGGCGCCACTCTGGCCCTATGCGGTGACTTCGAATCCGGCTTCGAGCGTCTTCACCAAGCTCTAAAACTGAACCTCGACCGAACCTTTCCCGGGCATTTCATCATCCCATTTTACTATATGTTTTATACTCTCTCGCTGAGCTACGTCCATGCCAAGGCAAAGCCGCTGAAGCGGCTGTGGCTACGCCTACTCATGCTGCGTAAACTCTGGCAAATCAAGCTTTATGCGCAGATAGCCCCCGCCTACTGCAACCACAAGGTCCTGTTTATGAAGGCCTTGAGCAAGGTCATGGATAAAGCGCCGCTCACCGAAATCATCACGCAACTGCAAGAGGCGTTACAGACTGCACACAAAGAGGGGTTTGCCTCCGACGAGGCGATCATCAGCGAGTACTTAGGTCGGCTGCTGATCACGAATAAGTTAGAGTACCTAGCGGCGTACCCACTGCTCTCAGCCAGATCCGCCTATGAGCGTTGGGGATTATCCTCAAAAGTCAGACAGCTAGACGAACTGTGTCAGCCGTTTAAGTTCCACACGACAGGCCAAGCGCCGTCCATCCAGACCTTAAACCGCAGCGTTGAGACCCTGTCGCAGCGCCACGGCTTAACGATGGACAATCCGACCTTGCTGCGTGCGGCCTATGCCATGTCGCGCGAGATTCACCTTCCCGACCTAAAGAAAACCCTCCTGCATCTGCTCGTCGAAAATGCTGGTGCTCGGCACGCCGCGGTCATTTGGCGTGCCAAGGACAGTCACCCGATCAATCAGCCGATGCAGGTCGTGGCCTACTGCACCAGCGACGGGACCACCGTTGTCGAGGCTAGTGCCAGCACCGATGAAATCGTCTCGCTGCGCGCGCTTAGTTATGTCAAACGCACGCGAGACACCTTGATCCTGGGCGATGCCGCCAGCGAGTCGCCATGGCAAGACGAGGCCTCGCTCAAGTCGCGCCACGTCAAGTCGCTCCTATGCATGCCGATCATGGCCGGAGGCAGCTTCCGCGGCGCTATCTACTTAGAAAATGACCTCCTAGCGCACGCCTTCACCCCGGATCGGGTGCAGGTCCTCAGCGTTCTTGCCGGACAGATGGCCAGTTCCCTTGACAACGCCGCCCTCTACTCGCAGCTCAGTTCATCGCTAGCAGCAGAACAAGCAGCACGCGCCCAGGAGAAAGCGGCCCATCGTGCCTTCATCGTCGCGGAGGAAGCAAGGCGGCATCTGCAAACCGGCTTGGAAGCAGCCGAGGCTGTGCAAAAGTCGCTGGTGACCGTGCAATCCGCGAGTGAGAGTTATGATATTGCCTACCTTTACGATCCTGCCGAAAACACCGGTGGGGATTGGTTGAGTACCTTCTATGATGAACAGCATCATTGGCTCTACCTTTTTCTCGGCGACGTCACCGGCCACGGCATCTCCTCCGCATTGGTCACGGCCGCCGCCGCCGGAGCCGCCGCAAGCTTTGTCGAAAGCATCAAAGGCCAGCCGAACATGACGCTAAGCGGCGCCCTGAACAGTATTGCTGCCGCCGCAAACACCGCCGTGTTAGGCATCGGCGGGGTGACCGGACGCTTGATGACCATGACCATGATCGGGATCGACCTACAAACCGGCCAGGGTTGTTATGTCAATGCCGGCCATCCAGCCATCTTGTGGATGGGAAAGACGGTTAAAACGATGTTGGCGGGTGGCGCACCGCTTGGGTTCCGCGCCGACAGCGATTTTGGCCACCGCGAGTTCAACTTGAATCCAGGGGACCTTATGGTCCTATACAGCGATGGTCTGATCGAGAATCGCAATGCGAAGGGTCAGCATCTATCGCTTCGCTCGATCCGCAAAATATGTCAGGTCTCGACCACGCCCGCGGACGTCATTGCCGAGCTTAAAAACCAAGTCAGTGCATTTGAACGCACACCGCTGATGGATGACAGTGCATGTATCGCCTTTAAGTGGTTAGGGCCTGTCCATAGCCTAAAAAGCGCAGGATAAATCCTGCGCCTTGTATACTCCTGACTACACAAGCAAACCATCATTCGGGTGGACAAGACATCCCCGCGACTGGATCCCAGCCCCAGCCGCCGTTGTTGGCCGCATCGTCGTAGTTGCACAGCGGCGGACAAGAAGTCCCAGCGACTGGATCCCAACCCCAGCCACCGTTATTGATGGCGTTGTCATAGTTACAACGCGGCGCGCAAGACGTCCCCGAGACTGGATCCCAGCCCCAGCCGCCGTTGTTGATGGCGTCGTCATAGTTGCAAGCGCCCAGACCACGATCACGACCAATACCGGCACCCCGTCCGTGCCATCCACCATGACCATGGCGATGGTGGTCAAAGTTGCCAACACCTGGATTTCCAGCCGCAGCAGATTCTGCAGCAAATGCAGGAACCGCCAACAAGCACACGGCCATGCCAGCGATGATCGATTTAATCATCATAAAGACCCTCATCATGTTAAGTGATCGGACCAGGCCGCCACCGGCGACCTGCGGTGCCATCACTGCAATAATGGGGCCGAGTTTATCCTCTGCGACCGTTTAGTCGCTGGTTGCGCGCAGCAACCACTGACTGTCCAGATCAAGCCGACTTCAAACAGATCGCCTTAACCGCGCGCAGGGCCATGTGAGCGCTATCGTCGCCAGCATCCAAATGGAATACGGCACGGATCCAGCCGCCGCCCATTTCGATCATCCGTACGCCGCGCCGCGCCAACTCTTGTACATGAGCACCAGATGCCCCCTGCGTAAAGCGCAGGTAGACCATATTGGTCCCAACTTCAGGGTAGGCCACTTCAAGTTGCACCCCCTGATCTTGCAAGGCTTGCAAACCCTTCGCCAGAGTCGCCGCCTGGAGATGATCCTGCAACAGCCGGCCACGATGATGCTCCAATGCATAGAGGCCTGCGGCCGCCAAATAGCCGACTTGCCGCATGCCACCGCCAAACATCTTACGCAGCTTGCGCGCCCGATGAATGAGCGGTGCAGGCCCACACAGGGCAGAACCCGCCGGCGCGCCAAGCCCTTTGGAGAAACAAACAGCCACCGTCGTAAAGCCGGCAACCAAGTCGCGTTCGGGCACCGCTAAAGCCGCTGCGGCATGCCATAGGCGAGCGCCGTCACAATGCACGGCGAGGTTTAAAGCCCGTGCCTTAGCCGCGATCCGACGGGTTGCCACCACGTCCAGAACCCGACCACCACCGACATTGTGGGTATTCTCCACCACCAAGAGCGTCGTCTCAGAGGTGTGCAAAGCATCACCGCGATAGGCCGCGTCGATCGCTTGATCACTAAGCAGCTCGCTGCGCGGAATCAAATCAAACTGCACACCAGACAGAGCCGCCGACGCACCAGCCTCAAACACCACACAATGGGCACCGACTTCTGTTATCACCGAATCACCCGGCCGCGTGTGCAAGGCCAGAGCAATTTGGTTGGCCATGGTGCCTGAGGGGACGAAGAGCGCCTTTTCCATGCCAAGAAGGGCTGCCGTCTGTTCCTCCAGGCGGCGAACCGTCGGATCCTCGGCAAACGCGTCGTCGCCAACCTCGGCCGCAAACATCGCCTTGAGCATCGCCTGGGTCGGTTTAGTCAAGGTGTCTGAACGCAGGTCGCAACCGCTCATGTCAACTCGCGCCTTGGACTTGGAAAGGGAATGATCTTAGCCCCATCATCGCTGGTCTTGGCCACGGCGGCCTGCGGCTGAGTCGCTTTCGCACTGGCGCCTTGAAGCTTGGGATGCGCCTTGGCTTCGCCTTTGGACTGGGAACTAGATGGGACATTAGGCGAAGACTGCGGCTGCGCCTGTGGCCGCTTCCGGATCACGCCCGGCGACGGCGTCGTCTGCGTCGACTTGACAAACATCGTGGCTAAGCCGCCGCCATCGAGCAGACGCCCAGCGGCAAGGCCAGCGCGCACGAGGTGGGCGGTCTTGGCGTCGAGTTCGGCAAGGCCAGGTAGGCGGTCGATCGCCATGCATTTTTTGGCGCGGATAATCACCAACATCGCATCGTCGATGTGACCCGCGTGGAGGTACGCGCGGCACAAGACGGTGTACAGGTCTTCGAGGACGCGACGGCGCATGCGCGAGGTGACGCGGTCCTTGTAGTATTCTTCGCTCGAACCAACCAGACCTTCGAGCTGTGCAATGGCCGAATCAAAGTGGCCCATGCGCCAGTCGAGTGCGGTGCGGATCGAGCGCGCCATCAAACCCTGCGGCAGCAACACCCACAGATACCAAATGGCGCGTTCGAGCACGATGGGGCCTCGCAGCACGCCGAGCGGGCCGAGGATAATCCCATACAAAGCGAGGATGATCGCTCCCAGCAAGTCAAAGGTCATCGCGACGACATTGGCTCCACGCGAATGCGCGGGGCGGTCTGACTCAGTCGGTTGATCCACAGACATGGATTTGTCGTTCTCCTGGTTTTTGCTGGCACTTTGCGCTGGAAGCAGCGGCGAACCGTCCCTGAGGTCATACCCGAGGACAGTGGCCAACTGGAAGGACTATTTTGCCACAATCTGCTGCGCCTGGCGCCGATCTTTTCCACCCGCGGACCAGCAGTTAGTTCTGAGATCCCAGCCGATTAGCCAATATGGATCAGGGCGCCAGACGGTACCGGGCAGCTACCGGGCAGCTACTGGGCCGGCTTTGTCACCAACCGCGCCTGATCCACTCGCCCCATCGCCAGCAACACCGGGGTCTGCTCTTGGCGCTTGGCGAACGCGTCTTTGGACGTCAAACCAAGCCACTGCTGCTGAATCAAGATCTGTCCGATGGCGCCCCCGGACGTCGCACCTGGTCCAAGGAGGATCAACAAGTCGGGGGCGAATTCTTTAAGCGCCACCTCGACGGCCTTACTAAAGTCGTAGGGTTCATAGACCTGCGGCCCAAGCGTATAGGCGCGCAACTCGTCTGGATCGGTACTGTATGGCTGCCAGATCACGCCGCGCCCATCGATCAACGGGATCTGCGGTGCATGAAACAACTCGGGGCCGAGCAAACTCAGGCCGCGTTCGGAGATCCCTCGCAGCATCGGCGTATGAAAGGCGGCGTGGTTCACCAAAACAAATGGATATTTACCATCGTCGATGGATGGAAGCAGCTGCATCAGCAGAGCCAGGGCTGCGGCATTCGCACCCACGATGATGTAACCGCCAAAGCGGATGCTCAAATGCGCCTCACACCCAGGGCGCTGATTGACCTCGCCAAGGACGCGTTCAACGAGAGACGCTCGCTCTGGATCTAGCCGCCAATCAGGACCAACGATGGGATAAATGAGCTGACCGCCGATGATCCCTGCCTTCATCATCGAGCCCATCTGGTGAATCAGCGAAAAAGCCGCGACCTCATCCAGTGCCTGTCCAAGCGCCAAGGTCGTATACCAGCCCATGGAATTTCCGGTGATCGCCACGATGTCGATCTGCTCGCGGTCGATGGCATGAAAATCCGCGGCCGAGCATGCATAGATCAAGGTCGAGGCGAATTCTCCCGGGGTGTGGGTGCGCAGCGAAAACACTGCGGCGCCGTCCAATGCAGTCACCGTCGGCTCACCCAGTGCGGCCAAGGCTCGGTCAATACCCGCGATCAGATCCGGAGCATGAGCGCGTCGGTCCTTAAGATAACCAAGCTCCGTCTTCGTGTAGGTTCCCCGACCAGGACAGATGACGACGGCGGTCTTGCGCATGCTAGGTCCTCACCGGCGTCGCCGGTGTCTTGGTGGTCAATGCGAGGGCCGCAGCGATGATCGACTCTTTGCTAGGCAGAGTGACTGTGGCCGCCAGCCCCAAGGGAATAAAACAATCATCAGCGGTCAAACGGCGGAGTTTAGGCAGCGGGTCCAAGCGTTCAACCAGCAACGTTATTAATGCTTCACTTTGCGAGCCGGTGCGCCGGCACTCATCGACGATCAGCACCGCCTTGGCGCCTTTAACCGCAGCGGCAATGCCATCTTCATCAAGCGGTGCAAGCCAGCGTAGGTCGATGATCTTGACATGCAAACCATAGTCCTTGGCCAATGCCAGGGCAGCTTGACGCGACAAATAGACGCCGTTGCCATACGAAATGATCGCGAGTTGATCGCTGTCACCGTGTACGGCACACTGTCCAACCGGAATCTCCAGCTCAGGCGAGGGATACGGGAACAACCAGCCCCCATCCCCCGGCGCATCCAGATCCTTGGTCATATACAAGGCGATCGGCTCGATAAAAATCACCACCCGGCCCTGCTCGTGCGCCGCGCGTACCGCACTGCGCAGCATCATCGCCGCATCGGCGCCATTGCTTGGACAGGCGATGATCACACCTGGCAGATCGCGAAACACGGCCAGCGAGTTGTCGTTATGAAAATGACCGCCAAAGCCCTTTTGATAAGCTAGGCCAGCAATCCTCACCACCATCGGATTGGTAAAACGACCACCCGAAAAGAACGACAAGGTCGCGGCCTCACCGCGGAGCTGATCCTCTGCGTTGTGGACATAGGCGAGAAACTGGATCTCCGGGATCGGAATAAAGCCGTTGTGCGCCATCCCGATTGCGGTGCCCAAAATACTCGTCTCGTCGAGTAGAGAGTTGAAGACGCGTCGGGCGCCAAACTTTTGGTACAGACCAGTGGTGACATTATAAACACCACCCTTTTGCGCCACGTCTTCACCGAACACCACGGTGTTTTGGTAGCGCAGCAAGATATCCGCCAGGGCCCAATTGATCAGTTTGGCCAGGTGCTGCGGCTTCTCAAGATAACGCCAGTCCGAGCCAAACAGCTGCTCGCGCTGGGCTGCGGTGGGCAGTGGCGCTGCGGTAGGGATCTGTGCGCCTTGACGATGCGGCAGGACGCTGTAGGCGACCTCAGCAGCGGTCAGCAGCTTGGGGCGCAGGATGGCATGCTCCGCGGCCCGAGCGACGCGCTGACGAACCGACTCATAGAGGTTTAAGATCTCGTCGCCGCTGAGTACGCCCTCGGCCAGCAGCAGGGCGGCACTATGCAGCAGCGGATCATCGGCCTCGGCGGCCTCGATGCGCTGAGTCGGATGATACTGCCCCTCGACGTCTGAGCCGGCATGGCCGAGGAGGCGCACGGTGCGCATGTGCAGGAACGATGGTTGGCGCGTGCGCCGCGTGAAGGCCACGGCCTCGGCTGCACCGCGGTAGGCGTCGGCGAGGTTTAGACCATCGCACTGGGTGTAGCGCAGCATCGGCCTGCCCTTAGCCACCGACTGGATCCAGCCGCTGGGCGTCGACACAGAAATGCCGATGCCGTTGTCCTCACAGATAAACACGATGGGCACTGGCACGCCTTGGAAGGCCGCCCAAGACGCCGCATTAAACGCACTCAAGGCACTGGCGTGATTGGCCGAGGCATCACCAAAATTGCACAAGACAATACTGTCGCTGGGAACCGTTGCAGCAAGGTTTAAGTCCTTGGCGCGACGAATCGACAAGGCCATCCCAACAGCCTTGGGCAAGTGCGAGGCGATCGTGCTGGTCTGCGGCGGCACGAGCAAGGGTAGACTGCCAAAGACCTTATGTCGGCCGCCAGAAATCTGATCCTCGGCTGAGGCCACGAGCGATAGCAGCATATCCCAGACCGGGGTCGATCCTGGTAGCTGCTTCTGTCTCTGAATAAACAGGGCGCCGCTGCGATAGTGCAAAAAAGCCATATCGCTGCGCTTGAAGACTTTACCAAGAACGGCGTTGCCCTCATGCCCGGAGCTACCGATGGTGTAGAAGCTCTCGCTGCGTGCTTTCAACAAGCGCGCGCTAAAATCGAGGTGGCGGCTGAGCACCTGGGATTCAAATAAATCACAGGCGGCGGCAGTGGTCAGCCCCGCCTCCGCCAAGCTCAGCGGCTGGGCGAGGCTTGAGACCGGTAGGCGGCCCTCCCGCACCCGAGCCGTGAAATTCGCATCGACAATCTCAGCCCGATTTGTGCTCATTAAGGAACGAGGAGCTCCTGCGTCACGCGTGCCAGAAGGCTGGTCATGCGGGTCATATAATCGAAATTCATCCGGTCTACCTTATCACACTTCTTGTGGTAGCAAGGGTTGCCGTCGCCACCAAAGAAATTCTGCGAAAGTACCACTGCAGGCTTGTCAAAACGCCAGAAGCTGGCGTGATCGCTGCGGTTGGTACAGGCCGAGACGAATCTCAGGCGCAGGTCCTGATCGCGTTCGGCCACCTCGCGAAACTTTTTGCTGAGTTCGGCCGAGGTGTTCTCGTTGCAGTCGATGATGTGAAAGGCGCCGTCGTTGGCGGAGTTGTAGCCGGTCATCTCCATATTGATGTCGCCGATCAGGCCGTCGAGCTGGCCTTCGTCTTGCAGCTGCTGCGCATAGGCTGCGGAGCCGACCATGCCGATCTCCTCTTCGTCAAAGGCGAGGATACGCAAGGAGTAGCGCAGCTCTTGATCCTTCAGCGCCTTCGCCACGGCCAGTGCGGAGATGGTGCCAGCGCCGTTATCGTCGGCACCCGCGTTGCCAACGCTATCCAAATGCGAGGAGATCAGGAGAAAGCGGCTCGGATCGGCCCCGGTTTTTTCGGCCACGAAGTTGACGTGGGTGCCAAAGCCCCAACCGCCGCGGTAGGTCTTTTCCGTGACGGTAAAGCCGAGAGCTTCGTACTCCTGGCGTAGATAAGCCCGGGCATTGGCCTTATTTTCATCCTGCCGCCGCTCGGTGATGGTTAAGCGACGCCCAGCAATGGTCACGGGCTGATCGCCGGACAGCTGGCGTACGTGGGATTCAAGAAAGTCCCGTTCGACGTTCAGGGTCGATAGGTGTGTCACCACGCGCGAGGTCAGGTCGTGGAGCGGAGAGCGCAGGGATGGCTCACCCGTCGCAGCGGGAGTGCTGTGCAGCTTCGCCCCTAGTTCTTCACCAAACAACAAGGCTTGACCGTTGATCATGTGCAGGTCTTCGTTATAGGGCTCGGACAGCACGGCAAATTCGTCCATCCGTGCCAGCTCCCCAGGCAAGCGGGCTGGAGCCACTCCATGCAGCTCGACAAGAACTAGGCGCTCGCCGCTCCGGGCCGACAGCTTTTGACTCGCCAAAGCGCCGTCAACCGGCGCATCGCTGGCGACAAACCAATATTTATTGTTGGCCAAGCGATTGTAAAAAGGCGAAGCCGCGCCTTTGTTGGTCAGCGAAAAATACGCCGAGCGCGGCTGCGGCGCCGACTGAGGGACTTCGCTCCCTAACGCGGTCACGCTGAGAAGGCCTGCGAGTAGTCCCCATGGTAGTCCCCTGGTCATGCCGAACCTCCCAACTTTTATGCTGTATTCCTGACTCAAGGAGGTAGCAATAAGGACGCCATGAAGTCAAGGCAAGGTTTGGCCTTCCGGCCAATTTCTTCACCCGCCGCTGCGGACACCTGAGGCAAAACCTTTTAAACGCTGCCTAGATCTTTTATCATCGATCCATCACATCATGAAATCACCTGTCGACCGCTTTAACACGCCTTAGGTGCAAAGGATTGGACGATGCCACGTATGCTGACCCGGCGCTGGCAAGGGCCCGCGATCATCTTGGTCCTGGTCCTGCTGGTCTTTGGCAACGCCGTGCGCTTTGGCTTCCTTGAGCATGACGACGATCGGCATATCAGCAACAACCCGCGCATGCAGGCGCTGAGTCTCGATGCGGTGTCCGCCTATTGGCGCGCGCCTTTTCTTGGCTTGTACATCCCTGTGACCTACACCTATTGGTCGGGGATTACGGCGCTGTCCTATGCTCTGGATGGCGATGCCCAGGTACCGACGATCAAGCCGTGGCTGTATCACTTGAGCAACGTGCTACTGCATGCTGCCAATGGGGTACTGGTGTTCTTACTGCTTGAGGGCTTTGGCGCGAGCGCTATGGCAGCGCTGATCGGAGGGCTATTTTTTACCCTCCATCCGATCCAAGTCGAAGCGGTGGCCTGGGCCTCGGGCGCCAAGGACGTCTTGTCGGGATTTTTTGGTCTGTCCGCCTTGCTGTTCTACTCCTGGTTTCTCCGCCGTCTCACCTTGCCTCAAGGCTCTACCAGCTCGCCCAGGCCCAGACTCTTGGGCTGCTACATCGCCGCCTATGCGGCCTTTAGTTTAGCCATCATGGCGAAACCAGCAGAGGTGATCCTGCCGCCGCTGTTCGTGCTGATGGCGCTGTATACCGAAGGGCGCTGGCGTTGGCGCTCAGTGCTGCTGGTGTTACCGCACCTCCTGACCGTTGCCTGGTACCTCAAGGTGGCCAGCGTGACTCAAGGTACCGAGGGGCCATTTCCACCAGTACCCTGGTCGCTCAGACCCTTGATCGCTGGTGACGCCTGGATCTTTTATCTGCAAAAGGCGTTTATACCGTTCGGTTTTGCCCTGGACTACGGCCGCAGGCCGGATTTGGTGCTGCGCGACACCTGGCTGCTGGTGCGCGGAGGCCTCCCTTATGTGGTCGGCGTAGCGCTGCTTTGGCGGTGTTGGCGACAGCCGACGCCAAGACTTAAACTGGTGGCCATCTTGCTTGCGGCCTTTGCCATCGCATTGCTGCCAACGCTGGGGTTTCTGCAGTTTGCCTACCAGTTCTTCTCGATGGTGTGCGACCGCTACGCCTATCTAGCGATGCTTGCCCCGGCAATCTTGGTGGCCGCGCTCTACGTGGCCGGGGCCAAAACCAAGCATGGCCAACTCGTCTCCGGCCTGATCCTCGCCGGTCTCGCGGTGCAAAGCGCCTTCCTCGTCGACACCTGGTCGAGCGAACGCAAATTATTTGGCCACAGCCTGGAGCAAGAACCAAACGGCGCCGTCGCCTTGGTCGGCATCTCCAACGACACCGCCAACAGCGGCAACTGGCGCGGCACCATCCCCCTGTTGCAGCGGGCCCAGCAGGCCCTTCCCGAATGGTCTAGGCCGCACAATAATATGGGCACCACCCACATGAACCTAGGCGAGCCCCAGCAAGCAGCCGACGAATACGCCGCCGCAATCAAACTCCATCCAGCCTATCCCCTCGCCCACTGCAACCGGTGCGCCGCGCTCACCGACCTCGGGCGCCTGGACGAAGCTATCGCTGAATGTCGCGAAGCCATCCGCCTGGCATCCGAGTACCAGCAAGCCTTCACCAATCTTGGCTCGGCATTGACCAAGGCGCATCGCCTACCTGAGGCCGAGACCGCCTTTGCCAAGGCGACCAGCTTGGCGCCAACGTCCTATGGCCCCCGCCAAAGTTGGGCCACCAACCTACAAGAGCAGGGGCGCTGGGCTGAAGCGCTGGATCAATGGGGCCTTCTCAACCGGCAGTACCCATACTACGTGCACGTCGTGCTGGAGATGGGCAAAGCCCTGCTGGCCTTGGGGCGAGCGGACGACGCCGCAAGGCTCTACGCTGACTATGCCAAGATTGCACCGGATCAGTCCGCGCAAACAGAGATCGCTGCCGCAATTCGCGCCTTGCAACTGGTCGGTCCACCAGCACCGTTGTCGCACAAACCATGAACCAAGGCCCGCAAAGCAGCCTGCGGCGCTGTCGAGCCGTTTCGCTGCTGTCAAATCATGGCAGCCGCGTTAAACTTCCTGTATACTTCGAGAAGTTTACCATTCTTTTTACCTATCTGAGCAGCCAAGGCTAGACCACTGCATTGCGACCAACGCCTGGTTGCAAGCCTATGGTAGCACGCGGACTGGGGAGGGCAGACCATTGCATTGGTCGCATATATCTGTGTTCCTCGGCAAGTCGGCGGAGTATATCGGCGTCGGTTCACTGCTGCTGATCGCAGCTGTTGGGATTCGTCGCCGTCGCGCCGTCCATAGCGAAGGGCTGCACGCCTATAAACAGGCCGTCGTTAACGACATGGCCGAGCCGATCAGCCTACATCCGTATATCGACCCGGTCCGGTGTGCCGGTTGCGGTGCCTGTGTCAAAGCTTGTCCGGAGGGCGAGATCCTCCAAATGATCGACCATAAAGCGGTTTTGGTCGCGCCGACGAAATGCGTCGGCCATGGCCAGTGCGAGGTCGCTTGCCCCTTTGGCGCCATCTCGCTGGTGTTTGGCACCAAGACCCGCGGCATGGATTTGCCGCGCATCACCAGCGATTTTGAAACCAACGTCAAGGGTCTCTATATCGTCGGCGAACTCGGCGGTATGGGACTGATCCGAAATGCCGTCAAGCAAGGGCGCATGGCCGTCGAGCATGCGGTGCAACATCTCAGCAGCGGCACCAAGGCTGACTGCGATATCCTCATCGTCGGCGCTGGCGCCGCCGGCCTATCGGCCGCGCTCGCAGCGATTGCGGCCAAGCGTCCTTATAAGTGCATCGATCAAAACTCCGTCGGCGGTACGATCTTTAATTTCCCTAGGCAAAAGGTCGTGATGTCGCAGCCGGCCACGCTGCCGATCGTCGGCACGATGAAGTTTCCTCGCAACAAGGTCACCAAAGAAGAACTGTTGGCGTATTGGAGCATGGTTCGTCGCCGCACCGGCCTCAAGGTGCGCGAGGGTTGCCGCTTCATAAGCTTGCGCAAAGAAGGCGAGCTGTTCCTCACCGAGACGACCCAAGGCGTGATCAAAGCAAAAAAGGTCGTCCTGGCCATGGGGGTTCGCGGGACGCCGCGCAAACTCGACGTTCCCGGCGAAGACCTCGCCAAGGTCACCTACAATCTGCTGGAACCAGAGCAGTACCAGCGCATGCACGTCGCCGTGATCGGCGGCGGCAACGCGGCCGTCGAGGCCGCTCAAATGCTGGCCAAACCAGAACTTCGTAACAAAGTGACGATTCTGGTGCGCACCCCGGGCTTCAACCGCGCCAATCAGGAAAATATCGACATCCTCCAATCCATGGCGGCGCGCAAGCTGGTGACGATCATGTTCAATACCTTTGTGACACGGATCGAACGCGACTTCCTGGCGATCGAGGCGAACGGCATCGCTAGCCGTCTGCCCAATCAGTTCATCTTTATCTTCGCTGGAGCCGAGATGCCGTTCGCATTCCTGCAATCCTTAGGCATCAAGATCGACAAAAAGTTTGGCGAAGCGCGTAAAAGATCCTAGAGCGGTTGCCCTTACAGTTGGAATGCGATGCACTCTGTTCGTCCACGTTCAAAACCGACCCGAAGATGTCTCTGGACCCTTTTAGCGACGGTCGCCCAAGCCGCACCCGCTGCGGCCATCGACTACGCTGGACACGTCAATGGCGGAGTCTATTCGGCCCACGAGAAGGACAGCACGCCATTCACCGGATCGGATCAAAACGACTCCTTGGCCGCCTTTGGTAGCCTCTACTTTGATGCAGCCAAGATCGGACCATACAACAATCAGTTTACCTTGGACCTGCGCGATAAATACGACTACTTCGCCGGTGCCCTCGACGCAAGTGGGTTGCGTTTGGTTCCGTCCAACGAACCGCAGCTGCGGCAACTGGCGGTCAAACACCCCTATGATCAAGGGTCCTACTACTGGGCCCTGGGCCGGTTTCCGATTGCCGATGCCGCGGTCCTGGGCAACGACGGCGTCGACGTGGGCATCAAAGCCGGCGCCAAGGTAAAGGTCGGCGCCTTCGCCGGACTTTTTCCCGAGCAGCGCCATGGACAAACCCTACAACTGTCAAAAGAAGACCACCAAGCCGGCGCCTATGCGCAGTATCAAGATCAAGGTCCGGACTGGCAGCGCAGCACCTATGCCAGCACCGCTTTAGTCCTGCGCCAGCCGGTCAGCACCGTGCAGCCTCCCGGCACCTATGTTGAACGGGCTCAGCCCCTGCCGGATGGTGCGACGACGCAGCAGGCAGAATCCGCAGATAGTGGCCTGCCGCTAAAAAACTACCTGTTTTGGTACAGCAACATCGTCCATCAGCCGAGTGAACAAACGCGCTTCACCTACCTGTCCCACGTCGACGTCGAGCCAAGCGTGCATCTGCGCAATCTTTGGGCTTCGGCCTACCACCAATGGACCGCCCGCTTTTCTGGCACGCTTGCGGCTTTGCGCATCGACTCAACCGAGTATAAAAGGCAGCGCGATCTGCGCGACACTCTCCCAGCTAGCGCTTACACCGAGGGGCGTGCTGATGCCCGCTTTAAGTTGGACAAAGGGCTGATGCTCGAAGGAGTCTCGACCGTGGGCGTGCGCGGCAGCGATCAAAAAAAGGCCGCGAGCATCAACGCCAAACTCGTCGCCACCAATCTGCAAAAGGGCCGCCTCGCCGCCTTTGCCGGGGCCGGCTACCGTAAAAGCTTTATCAGCCACGACCTCATCGCCCGCTTTGGCGCCAGCTATTTTACCGCTAAGGTCGACGTCGACTTCACTCAACTGGCCATGGTCGAACACAGAGACGACGGAGAAACCCTGCATCCGCTGATCTCCGACCTGAGCCTGACGACCATGTTGAGTACGCGCTTGGTCGGCTCACTGACCTTCGAGCTTGCCAAGGACGAAAAAGTGCTGCTCACCAGCGCCTTGCTGACCCTAGGCTACCGCTTCGGTAGCCGCCAGTTAACCCCAACCCGCGAGCGTGCCCCGCGACTGGAGCGCCTCTAGTGCTGCGACTTCTGACCGCATGCTGCATCCTGCTGAGCTGCTGGGGCGGACCTGCCTTGGCTGACCCAGCCAAAGACCTGGGTAGTGAAAGCGCCAAAGATGGTGACACCAGTGAAGGGGTCTTTAACAAGCTTCTGGCACCTGGACCACTGATGTTCGCCCACCGTTCACTCGAACACGGCGCCTGCCTTAAGTGTCATGATGCGGGCAAAGGCGTCCCCGATGCCAAATGCCTGACTTGCCACAGCGATATCCAGCAGTCGATTCGCAAGGGCAAAAGCTTTCACGGCATGACCAAACAAGCTTGTATCAGTTGCCATAGTGATCACAAGGGCCGCGACCTCAACAGCACGGCCGTCAACACCAAGACGTTTGACCATAACAAGACCGGCTTCATCCTGCATGGTGCGCACGCCAAGATCAAATGCGTCAACTGCCATACCGAAAAGCGCGGCGCTACCATGTCGCGCTCCAGTGACCCACGCTTCTTTGGTAAGACCCAGACCTGTAATGGTTGCCACCGCAAAGATGACATCCACGCCTTTCCGCCGCAGTGGGCGGCCAAGGAGTGCAGCGCTTGCCATTCCGACGCGACGTGGAAAGGCGCCGAGTTCGATCATAAAAAGGCGACCGGCTACGCGCTCATCGGCGACCATGCCAAGATCAAATGCGCCACTTGCCATTTGCCAAAGGGCAAAGCCTCGGCCAAGTATAAATTCCCTGAACTGCCCAAGCAGCAATGCCTGACTTGCCACGCCGACTTTCACAAAAATCATCTGCAGGGCAAATTTCAGGGCGGCAACTGCTTGCAATGCCACAGTCAGGGTCAAGAGACCTGGAAGATCGCGCATTTTGACCACCAAATCACCGGGTTTGCCTTGCTTGGCAAGCATCAAACCACGGCCTGTGTCGACTGCCACAAGCCGCCAAAGGGCGCCAAGACCGACTTAAAACATGCCAATTTTACCGGCTTAAAAAACGACTGCGCCTCCTGCCACAAGGACTTCCATGGGTTTCGCGGCGAGACCTCGCCAAAGCTGGGGGTCCTGGCGCAATGTAAAACCTGCCATACCGAGGCAGGATGGAAGGCCGATCTCCACTTTAACCACAACACCTCGACCAACTACCCCATCGATGGCAAACACATCGGGGTCAAATGCTTTGCCTGCCACGTGCCACTGGTCAAAGGACAAAAGACACCGGATACCGCGCGCAAGTATGCATTCCCTGAGCTTGCCAGCAAGACCTGCGAGACCTGCCATGCTAGTCCGCATCTCAAGGAATCCGCGGTGGTCTTTCGCAAGAATAAATGCAGCACCTGCCACACGACGCAGGGATGGAAATCCGTCAACTTAAACGGCAGCGGCTTTAACCACAGCACCCAGACGCGCTTCCCTCTAACCGGCGACCACAACCAGATCAGCTGTGCTAGCTGTCACCTTAAAAATGGCAAGTCCGTCTATAAGTTTGCCAATGCCGATAAGCAATTCTGCGTCAGTTGCCACGCCACGGTGCACAGCAATCAATTTGAGCCTAAACTCGTCACGGCGTCGTGCGCCACCTGCCATGACACCGTAGCCTTCGCCAATCTGCGCTATAACCACAACGAGTCGCGCTTTAAGATCACCGGTGCCCATGAAAAGCTGGCAACGGACTGCGTCAAGTGTCACAAACCAAGCGCCTCGATGTTACCGACCAAACCACCAAAGCCGGCAGGTAAGTATATCTTCGAGCATCCGCAAAGCGGCTTCTGCGTTGATTGCCATAAGAACATCCACAAAGAACAATTCAGCCCCGCGTCGGCCAGCGATAACTGTCTGCAGTGCCATAATGTCAAAAGCTTTAAGGACCTGAGCGGCTTTGATCACGATAAAACGCGGTTTAAACTCGTCGAGGCCCATGCCGAACTCAAAACTAATTGTGCCAAGTGCCACGTCAAGACCAACCAGATGCTAGAGACGACGCCACCACGGCCGGCGGCCAAGTTTCGCTTCGACGGACCGGGAGTCGAAGGCAGCGCCGGAGGATTCTGCCTTTCTTGCCATAAAAACGTGCACATCGGGCAATTTGACGAGGAGTTTGCAAAAAGGCCGTGCCTCAGTTGCCACAACCAAAAGACCTTCGGTCAAAGACCGACGTTTGATCATAGCCAGACCAAATTCCAAATAGTCGGAGCCCATGCCAAGTTCAAAAACAACTGCGGCGAGTGCCACGTCAAAACCAACAAGCTGCTCGCCACCAGGCCGCCAAAGCCGGCGAACCAGTTCCTGTTTGCCTTTGAAAACCGCGGCTACTGCGACGCCTGCCATGCTAAGGAGCACGTCAAGCAGTTCCACCCACCCTTGGCCGGTCAGGTCTGCACAAGCTGTCATAATCAAAACAACTTCGCCAAGGGCCTGACCTTCAATCACCATAATCTGGCGCGCTTTGATGTGAAAAACAAGCACGTCGAGGTCAAATGCGTTGAATGCCATACGCCGACTACGGCGACCTATAAGCAGTCACCGCATCACGCCAAAGGCAAGTTTATCTTTGAGGGCCTGCTCACCAAGGACTGCGCCCTGTGTCATAAAGACCCGCATGCTGGGCGTTTTGGACCGAAGTGTTCGACCTGCCATACCGATGCCGGATGGGGCGCAACGGCCGGCTTCCACAAGGACTTTGTCCTGACTGGCGTGCATCGGCTGCTCGACTGCAATCAGTGCCACGCCAACAATCGCCAACTCAGCGGCACCGGCGACGACTGCAAGATCTGCCACCAAAAGGACGACGTCCACCTCGGCGCGCAACCCGACTGCAAGAGCTGCCATATCCAGCAATTCTGGAGCGCGCCAAAGTTTCAACACGGCATGACGGACTTCCCGCTGCGCGGTGCCCACCGCCTGCTTGAATGCGGCGAATGCCACGCGCACGGGGTCTACCAGGGCAAGAGCTCTGAGTGCGTCAGCTGCCATCTTGAGGACTCGGTGCTGGTTAACTTCCCGAATCACAAACAAGCTGGCTTCAGCCAGTGCGAAACGTGTCATAATCAGTTTCAGTTCCGCGGTAAAAAATAATGCAATGGGCACAAAGATGCCGAGATGTTCGTATGTTAGCGCATATCAGGGCAAGGTAATCAAATGTCCCACAAAGAACGATTAGGTCTAAAGTATTGCGGTTTAAGTGCCGATGCGACTTGGACGCCCGGGAGCGGCGGAATGGAATTATCCCTAGAGAAGGAGACAGGGTATGGGTTCCGGATTCAGGCCACTTTTGGCCTTAGTGGTTGCCTCGACCGTACTGACGATAAGTTCGACCATGTTTACGCCTAGTCACGGTCTGGCGGCGGCCCAGGCCGACTGGTCACCGCTAGGCGAAGAAGACGGGGTGCGGATCTACCGCCGCGATCTCCCCGGGACCTCGCTCTATGAGTTCCGCGGCGTCGGCGAGGTCAAGGCCAGCATGGCAAAGATCATCTCGATCATCTCTGAGCCAAGCAAAATGCCGCGCTGGCTTGAAGGCTGCATTCACGGCGAATTGGTCGATCGAAACTACACCGTCAAAGATCCGAAAGCCCCGTTCAGCTCGCAGTACAGCGTCTTCTATGCCATCACCAAATCACCGTGGCCCCTGCACAACCGCGACTACGTCATAAAATCGCATGTCGTCGTCACTCCGGCGACACCGTCCATCCCTGCTGGTTTGACGGTTGATACTCAAACGATCGACCACCCCAAATACCCTCCGGTCAAGAGTATGGTGCGGCTGCCGCTGATGCGGTCGAAGTTGGCCATGACGCCGCTGGGCGGCGGTAACGAACGGACCGAGGTGGACTTCTCCGTCGTCCTAGACCCGGGCGGTAACATTCCCGATTTTGTCGTCAACTTTATCAGCCATGATCTGCCACTCAAGACCCTTTCGGCGCTCAATGACTTGGTCAAAGACAACGACTACAACCATGAACTCGAGCGCCTCATCCAACATCACTATGATATTTCGACCGGCGCGAAGCCAGTACCCGTGCAGTGATCCACCGTGCTCTAAAGGCGCCAACCCATAAACAAGGTATGCCAACTGCCAGAACTACCATGAGCGCGAGCGCTTTGGACTTCGACGCGGAAGCCGACGCGTTCTAGGAGCTTAGCAAAACCCTTGTCCGGTGCCGCCGACCAGTAACCGACGCAGCCGCCTGGACGCAGCGCGGCCTTCGTGTGCAGCAGGCCGGTGCGATGATAGAGCGAGGCGTTGGCGGCAGCACTTAGCGCTTCCGGACCGTTGTCGACGTCGAGAATGATGGCATCAAAGCTACCGGGATGACGCTTGATCAACTCACCGACATCACCGAGGACCACAGAAACACGCGGATCATTCAGGGCCACGGCGGCCAGTTGGTAATCCGGGTGACGGTTCCATTCGACGATGGCCGGCATCAACTCGGCGACGACCACAGTGGCCGTCGGCGCAACCGCCGCAAGGACCGCCTTGAGGGTAAAGCCAAAACCCAGACCGCCGATCAAGACGCGCGCCTGAGGCGCCTGCGCAATGTGCGCGCAGGCCAGTTCAGCGAGCTTTTCCTCAGACGCATGCTGCCTGGTTGACATGAGGTCTAGGCCGCCAACCCGGATGGTGTACTCGCCATCGCGCTCGAACAGGCTAAACTTCTCGCCTTCAGGACTCAGGGCTTCGGCGAGGAGGGTCGATTTTTTCATAGGAGCAGACTACCTGTAGGCTTGAGGCGGGGCGCTGGAGGGCGCGGCTGGCGCATGTTAGTGGTCCACGCGGGTCTTTGCACGCGAAAAAACACCGGTTTACCAAGCACTCCCTGGAAACCGAGCCTTTCCTTGTCATTCCGGGTGCATGGCGCTACTCTCGCGGCAACCACATGGAGGTCAGCGATGAGCGAAGGTATTTTGACGCGAACCAGGGGCGCCATTTTCGAGATCATCTTGAATCGTCCGGACAAGCGCAATGCCCTGTCCAATGCCTTGTGCAAGGAGTTCGATCAAGCCGTCATGGCGGCAACCCGGGCGAGCGGCATACGCTGCGTGCTGATCCGCGGCGAAGGCAAAGGATTCTCCGCCGGTATCGACGTGACGTCGTTTATGGAACTCAAGGATATCTACGGCGAGCACTGGATTGCACGCGGGCGCATGATCACCGCTGACATCCAACAGATCGTTAATCGACTGGAGCGGTTGGAGATTCCCACCATCGCTCTATTACATGGATTCTGTTTAGGCATGGCGCTTGAGCTGGCATTGGCCTGCGACCTGCGCATCGGCACCGAAGACGTCAAGCTTGGTCTACCCGAAACCCTACTCGGACTGATCCCTGATGTCGGCGGCACGACTAGGCTAACACGCCTTATCGGCCCAGCACGGGCTAAAGAACTGATCTTTACCGGACGGTCTGTTGACGCGGCGACGGCAGAGCGTTACGGTCTTTTGAATAAAGTCGTCGCCAGCGCTGACCTGTTGCCCGCCGCTGAAGCCTTGGCGGCAGAGATCAGCCGCGCCGCACCACTCGCCGTGGGCATGGCCAAGAGGGTCATCGACGGCCTGGCCGACAACGAGCGTGGCTTTATGCTTGAGGGTTGGGCGCAAAGTCAGTTGTTTGGCACCGAGGATTTTATGGGAGCGATTAAAAGCTTTGCCGTCAAAGAGACACCGACCTTTAAGGGCCGCTAGTGCGGGTGGTCAGGTGACGATCTTTCGACATGTAGATACCTAGAGACTGAGTGCAACACATGTTTACGATGCCATATATAGCGACCATGTTCCTGGTCGCCGCTGTGATCCACACCTTCGCCGCCAAACAATTCCTAGCCCGCTCGCATCGCTATCCCAGCGGGGGGATTGCGGCCAATTTATTCCACTTTCTTGGCGAAGTGGAGGTGGTGTTTGGCATCTGGGCGGCGCTCTTTGTCACCGTCTGGGGGATGCGCTTTGGCATGGCGTCGGCCACCTCGTACCTGGAGGGTATTGATTACACGGAGGCGGCCTTTGTCTTTGTGATCATGTGTATGGCGGCGACGCGGCCGGTGTTGCAGCTGGTCGAACGCGTGATCGCCGTGATCGCCCGGTTGATTCCGGTCGAGCGCAGGTTGGCGCTGTATGCCACGAGTTTAATCGTTGGTCCGCTGCTTGGCTCTTTGATCACCGAGCCGGCGGCGATGACCGTGACGGCGATCTTGCTCAAGGGCTTTCTAGCGCCCAGCACGTCGCTGCGCTTTCGCTACGCAACTCTTGGTTTGCTGTTTGTGAATATATCGATCGGTGGCACGTTGACGCATTTTGCGGCGCCGCCTGTCCTGATGGTCGCCACACCGTGGCAGTGGACGACGCCGTTTATGGCGGCACATTTTGGTTGGAAAGCAGCCTTGGCGATCGTCGTTGGCACCGTGGCGACGACGGTGACGTTTCGTCGCCAACTGGCTCCTGGGGAGCAAGTCGCAGCAGGACATGACAAAGCGTCGGTGCCGCATTGGGTGACTGCGGTGCATGTGGCGTTTCTTTGCCTAACGATCGTCAACGCGCACCATATGGTGTTCTTTTTGCCGCTGTTCCTGTTCTTTTTGAGCTGGTGCTCGATCAGCAAGGTGTATCAGGACGAACTGCGGATCAAAGAGAGCCTGCTCGTCGGATTCTTTCTTGGTGGGCTTGTGACGCTGGGCAAGCTGCAGGACTGGTGGTTGCAACCCGTGCTGAGCAGTCTAGGCGACACGGCGATGTTTTGGGGGGCTTTATCCCTTACGGCGCTAACGGACAATGCAGCCCTCACCTATCTCGGCACTCTGGTCACTAATCTTGGGGACAGTGCTAAGTATGCGCTGGTGGCAGGCGCGGTGGCGGGGGGTGGCTTGACGGTGATCGCGAATGCGCCTAACCCGGCGGGCTATGGGCTGCTGCGGGAGTGCTTTGGCGAGGATGGGATTAGTCCGGCGGGGTTGTTGCTGGGGGCGTTGCCTTATACGTTGTTGGCGGCGGCGGCTTTTTTGTTGCTGTGAGACGAGGAATCTTAAATGACAGTATTGCAGAGAGTATCTCGGTGAGGGTGCCTACTGCGCAACCCGAGAGAGCCTGCAAATCGATTCGTTCGGCCATAGTTTACATGAGTTGCAGGGAGTGCCTGACCCCAAACGACTCCTTCTAGGGTGACGCTTGCCGGTACCCGTCCGGCGAGGGCGATTGGCCGCGAGGATGCGCTGTCAGACCCCAGCTCCAAGCCTGGGCTGGTGGAGATCACGCCAGCGGCGTTTGCTTGGTTTGCATGTTGGGATTTGGCGAAGACGACGCCAGCACCAGTCGGCGCGGCCTCGGTCACGACGACGTCACCGGCGACTAGGCTGGGATCGTTAATTGACATGTATTCGGCCAAGTCGGCGGCTTGCACCGTGGTCGTGGTGGCGTAGATCTTTCCGGCCACAGCGCCAGCGCAGTTGCCAGCAGCGGATTTAACACAGAGGGAGCCGACAACGTGAAGGGTGTTTGATGGGGCGGTGGTGCCTATTCCGACGTGCCCTTCGAATTCGAATGACAAAGTCATCCCAAGAGGTTGACTTTCGCTTCGACAACCTGGTAGGTTAACTAGGGCCTGTTCCCAAGGAGAGGAAAATACGAATGAATCGCGTCGTATTGACTGATAAGGCACGAAAAGATCTACGAAAGATTCCAGTCCATATCCTTCGAAAATTCGAGTTCTGGGCGAAACAAGTAACTATCGAAGGTATCAGCAAGGTACGTAGAATTCCTGGCTTCCATGATGAGCCCTTGAAAGGACAGAGACACGGTCAGCGCTCTATCCGACTTTCCCAGTCTTATCGTGCGATTTACAGGGTACTGCCAGATCAACAGGTCGAATTGATTCAAGTAGAGGAGATCACAAAACATGAGTACTAGAAAGAAGCCTAAGATATATGACGCCTTGACCGAGATTTCGCGACTTCAAGATCAGGTTTCGTTTGGTGAGTTAATTCGCAGTATGAGGCTCTGCGATGAAATTTCTCAAAGTGATATGGCGAGAAGGCTTGGGATTTCTAAACAGCATCTCTCTGCGATCGAAAATCAGAGGAAAGCCGTTAGCCCTGTGCGAGCGGCTAAATTCGCCGAAGTGCTCGGCTATCCTGTTGACCAATTTGTTATCGCCGCCATTGAAGACGAACTACGTGAGGCTGGAATCGCGATCCATTTCGACCTTCGAAAGGCGGCCTGCGCCTAATATTGATCGGAAATGCGC
>Ga0315275_10000830_pt1 | contig 26068 bp, 24 predicted proteins | sample YL17G03_0_MG_FD_205557 | JGI IMG/M metagenome (GOLD analysis project Ga0315275, IMG submission 205557) | Sediment microbial communities from Yellowstone Lake, YNP, Wyoming, USA - YL17G03_0 | ecosystem: Environmental > Aquatic > Freshwater > Lake > Sediment | place: USA: Wyoming | collected...
CTCTCCCCTGGCTTTCATCTCGGCCAGGATTTCCCGGGCGGCCTCCTCCTCCGGAACATTTTTTTCGGCCGCGCGCCGGGCGACGGCCTGAAAAAGCTTCATCCCCTCTTCGATGGCGCCCCCGTGGAGCCGGGAGATGGCGAGCACTCCGGCGGCGACGGCGGCGTGGAGCTCCGCGCCCGTCGAGGCGACCGTCCGGGCGGCGAGCACGGACGGCGGCCCGGCCCCGTGGTCGACCGAGGAGACGAAGATCGCGTCCAGCAGCCGGCCGACCTCGGGCGACGGAAGCTCGCCCTTAAGAGCGAGATAAATCGATTGGGAGAAGGATAGCTTCCCCATGAGCTCGTCGATCGAATAGCCGCGCAGCCGGACCTTGTTCGGCTGGACGCTGGTGATGGCCGTTTTCCAGTGTAGGTCTTCTGCCATGTCGGTTCCTCCGGCGACTCCGCCGTTTATTTATTCCTTATCAATTATGCCAGTAGGCCAGCAATTTTGCTTTGCCGGCCTTGCCTGCCGGTCAGGCCAATGCCGCCGCCACTTTGGGAATATCGGAGATCGCGTCGACGACGCTAACGCCGGCCTCCTTCAGCCTCTTCACCTTGGTTTCGTAGGAGCCGCGCGAGCCCTCGACGATGGCCCCGGCGTGCGAAAAGCGTGTGCCGGACTTCGCCGCCTTGCCGCCGATGTAGGCGATGAGGGGCTTGGTGAATGCGCCGCGCTCGATCAGGTCGGCCACCCGCTCCTCCTGAGTCGTCCCGATTTCACCGAACATGACGACGACGCGCGTCTCCGGGTCCTGCTCGAAGAGCTCCATGACCTCAGGGTGCGAGAGGCCGACGATGGCGTCCCCGCCGACGTGGACGATGGTGCTCTGGCCGAGACCGGCCCGCGTGAGGTAATAGGAAATCGCGGAGGTCATGCCGCCGCTCCGCGAGCTCACGCCGATCGTTCCCGGACGAAACCACTCCCGGGCCCTCTCGGCCCGGCCGCCGATCATGCCCAGGACCGCCTGTCCGGGGCTGACCAGACCGAGGGTGTTGGGGCCGACGAACCGGGCGCCTTTTTCGGCCGCCCGGGCGGCGATCTCGAGGACGTCATGGATCGGCACGCGATCGGGCACGATGACGAGGAGTCTGACTCCCGCCTGGATGGCTTCGAGGGCGGCGTTCTTGACGAGCGCCGCGGGCACGAAGATGACGCTGGCGTCGATCGGACCGTGCTTGTCCTGAGTCTGGACGACGGAATCATAAACCGGGATGCCGGCGACGTCCTGGCCGCCGCGGCCGGGGGTTACGCCGGCCACAAGCTTCGTCCCGTAGTCCTTCATCAGCCGGGCCCGGACCACGCCCTCGCGGCCGGTGATGCCCTGGATGATGACCCGCGTTTCGCTGTTGACCAGGATCGACATCACGCCGCCTGAAATCCCACTGAACTTATTGAACCCATGTGCCGGCTATTCATTGGAGGGCTTGCCGGAGGAGACAGCTGATTTTTCCGCGGCGATAACCTTCTCCCGGTACTCCTTGAGGCCGGGAATTGGCAGGTGGACGATGATGGCGTCGAGCTCATGGAACTTGCAGAAGATCTCGCAGGCCAGGCACTCGGTGCACTTCCCTTTCTTCGCGTCCTCGGGGGGGATGGCGAGAACCGGGAGCCCGGCCTCGAGCTTCAGGATCCCGGGAGTGCAGGCCGTCACGCAACCCCTGGTCCGGCAGCCGGGGCACTTGGCGTGGTCGAAGGACAGCCGGCCGGTCAGCGTATTAAAAACGTACGCGTTCGGCGACCACTCCGGCTCGACGAGCGGCCGGACTTCATGACGGATCGCCGGGTTTCGGTTTACAAGCTCTTCCAGGCGCGCGGCGCAGGACTCCGGCGCATCGTCCCGGCCATAGCCCTCGACGACGCCCGGGAGCTGCTTGAGATAGGCCGCCAGAATCTCGATAGCCTTCTCCTCGAAATTCCCGCCCAGCCGGATGACGGCCGGGATGGCCAGACCCTCCTCATGGAAGGCCTTTACCAGACCGCGGGCCGAGTGGTACTGCTCCTGGCTGGCGACGCCCGAGCCCGAGGCGAAATAGCCCCTGATGCCGGGCTGCGAGAGAATGATCTTGGCCGCGCGGTAGACTTTGCCCGCCGGCGGATTGCCGCTCGTATCGCAATAATTAGCCAGCTTGAACCCGCGGTTGAGGACGGCGTCCATGGACATCATCGAGCCGCCCCCCCCGGCGCCGTGAAATCCGATGAAGCGATCGCCGGATGCGGGACTGTCCGACATCTGGAAAAAGTAAAACGTGCCGCGGTAGTCTTTCTCCTCCACGCGGTAGGCTATTCTCTCGAGCTCGGTGGGCGGCCGGTCGAACTCGCGGGCGATCTCGATGCCCAGCTCGGGGTGGCGGTAGACGGCGTAATCGTCGACCACCAGATGGCAGTCGGCCGCATACACGGCGCCGTCCGCGGTGACGACGAGCGGGTTGACCTCGGCCGACCGGGCGTCGGAAGCGCGGGCGACCCGGTAGAGACGGGTGAGGAGGTCGGCGAGCTTGGGAAGAAGGCTTCCCCCGATGCCGACCCCGATCAGCATGTTCCGGGCCCGGTATTCGGGGAATCCGGAGAGCACGTCGATCGCCTGGCGGGCGACCTTCTCGGGATGGAGGCGCGCCATCTCCTCAACTCCCGTCCCGCCCGCCGGGCTGAAGACGAGAACCGGCCGCTTCAAGACGTCATCGAGCACCAGCCCGACAAAGTATTCGGAGGCAATGGCGAGTTTCTCTTCGACGAGAATCCTGTCGACGACATAGTTGCCGACTTTCATCCCCAACAGGCGGCGCGCTTGCGCCTCGGCCTCGTCCGGATTGTCCGCAAATTGGACGCCGCCCAGCCCGGCCCGGCCGGTCACCCAGACCTGGATCTTGAGGACGACAGGTTTGGCGAGCTTTTGGGCGATCTGCCGGGCCTCCTCGGGGGAGGAAGCCACTCCGCCCTCCGGCACAGGGATCCCGCCCTGCTTCAGGAGAGCTTTCCCTTGATATTCGTAGAGTCTCGCCACGCGCCTAACCTTTGGAACTACTATTATTTAGATTAAGGGGCGCGATGTCAACGCCGGTTGTCATCGGGGACGTTTCTGGTGCTGGTGGTGGGGAACGTCCCCGAAGTCTATTCGATCCAGATCTTGATGATCCGGTTCACCCCGCGGATTTCAATGAGGCTTTCTCTTGTTTTGGTGAGCTGGTCGATGATCTTGTCGAGGTCATAGCCTTCCGCCCTCAATGCGGCCCGGTCCTCTTCGGGAATGGCGCGGAGCGCCAGGTCGGCGAGCGCCCAGGGGAGGTTGAGCGAGATCTCCGGTTCCCGGCTTCCCCTGACCATGACCCTGATCTTCAGCGTGTTGCCGCGCGCGGGCCCCCTGTCATCTTCGACCTGCTTCAGGGCGTCGGGCGATATCCGAAGCAGGGCGATCCGCGCCCGGTCCCTGAGGTCGGCGTCCCTCTCCTCCTCGACGATCTGCCGGAGCACGGGCACCGCCCTGTCCGCCGCGGACTTGTCCCTGACCAGGCTGAGCTTGAAGGCCGCGTAATACCTGACGACCCGGTTGGGATTGGCCAGCCGGTCCTCGATCCTGGACAGATAAGACCTGTCCCCCCCGGCGTAAAGATCGTAGGACAGGTCGATGATCGATGTATCAGCCTCCTCAGTCAGGCTCGGGCTTTTCCCGCTTCCCACAAGATATCTTTCGTAGGCCGCCAGCGCTTCTTCCCGCCGGTCTTTCTTTTTCGCGAGACACCTCGCCCTGTAGAAAACGGCCTGGGGGGCGAGCGGGCTCAAAGGATACTCGTCCAGCAACGCCTCAAGCTTGGCGCGCGCGGCGTCCCATTTTTCGTCGAAAAGGAGGATCTTGGCCTCCTGAAAGAGCTGCTTGTCGGCGGGCGTCTCGGCCGCCGCCCGCAAGCCCGCGATCAGCATCAACACAGCGCCCAGTATCGCGGCGTGTTTCTTCATCTCAGACCTCGCTTTCCTGGAGCTCTTTTTTCAGGAGCCGGATTTTGAGGAGCAGATCCTTCCCTTCAACCAGGCTCCGCAGCTCGGCGCGCTGGGCGTCGCTCAGGCTGCTGTTGAGATCGACGAGCTGGTAGAAGAGAAGCTCGATCTGGTCGCAGATTTCCCTGGCCTTGGCCATCCTGGCCTTGTCGAGTTCGGGGTTGAGAAACTTTTTTTTCGCCAGAAGCTCCCGGGCCCTGGCCGCGGCCGCCCTGGACGCCCCGGCGTCCGGGCCGACGATATCAAGGAGCACGTACTGGCTCTTTTCCAGGTATTCGAGCGTCTCGCGCCGGGCGATCTCGAGATCGACCCGCTCGAGGAACCCGGCGGAGGCGAAATAGCGATCGCCGGCCGGCCGGTCGGCCGGGCCCCGCCCCAGGATCAGGAAGACGGCCAGCGCGCCCAGCACGGCGCCCATGACGGCCCCGACAATGACGGGGCGCAATCCCGCCGGCGCGAAAAACCGGAATCCCGGGCGACCGGTCCGGAGCTCCGGCCGGGTCCGCTTCTCCCAGGCCGCCGAGGCGATCCTCTCGGCCTGAGCATCCCAGTCCACCGACGCCATCTCCCGTTCGATATCCGTCTCGAGCGTTCGCGCGTCTCCCAGCACCTCGCGGAGACCGGACATCTCCCGGTTGCAGGCCGGACAGGATTCCAGGTGCTCCCGGGTTTTTCGTTTCGCGCCCTCCTCGAGCTCCCCGCTCAGGAAGGCCGCGAGTTCAGGCCGGACCGATCGACACTTGATCATGGCTTCATCCCCAGTTGCGGGCTCAGCAAGGCCCTGAGATTCCGGACCGCCTTGAAGTGCAGGGACTTGACCGTCCCCGTCGAGATATCCAGGACCTCCGCGATCTCGCGGTAGTCGAGCCCGTTATAATGCTTCATCACGAAAACCAGCCTCTGTCTCTCCCCCAGCCGGGCCAGGGCGCGGGAAAACGCCTGGCGAAGGTCGAAGCCCGCGGGACTCGAGTCGCCGGGCGGAGCGGGCGGGTCGATGTCCTGGAGGCTCATGTCGCTCTGGTGCTCCCGGCGCCGGCCGTAGTTCTTGCGGTAATAATCGATGCAGAGGTTCTTGGCGATCTGGAGGAGCCAGCCCTGGAAGTTCTTCCCCGGCTCATAGGCGTCAAGTTTCTGAAAGAGCCTCATAAAGGTCTCCTGGACGACGTCCGTGGCATCCTCCCTGTTCCTGAGCAGCGAATAGGCCAGGAGGTAAACTCTCTGCTGATGCATGACGACCAGGGTCCTGAACGCCTGGCGGTCTCCCGTCCGGGCCTTTTCGAGCAGACGGCTGATATCTTCACGCTGGAAAACTTGCGCTCTTTCCATGACCGCTGAGTATGTGGCGCCGACGCCCGCGACCGGGTTCATTTGAGCCGGATCAGCACATCGGATTTCCCGTCGACGACTTCGACGGGCAGGCCCGGCCCGATACGGGACAGATCTCCGATCGACCGCCGGTCCACATTATACCGCTCAGACAGCCCGAAATCCCGGCCAGACTTTGCTCGTTTCATCGAACTTCTCAATAAGTCCTACGAAACGAACAGGGCAAAGGTTTACCGTGCAGAAATCGACATCTCCCGGAGGTCCCCCGGCAGGAGGTCCGGAAATTAAAACTGAGGAAGGAGGATTATATTAGAATCTACCGAAATCTTTTCTTTCCCGGCGTTCGAAGCCCTGTCCCTGTCGCTCGGTCCTCGGCTTGGCCTCGTTGACGATGATCCGACGGCCGTCAAATTCCGTGCCGTTGAGCTTGGCCTTGGCGTCTCCCGCACCCTCGGGATTCGCCATCTCGACAAACCCGAAACCTCGTCCCTGGAGGATGTTCGCTGAATTCACTTCTCCGTACTGGGCAAAGAGCTCTTTCAGCTTGTCCTCGGTGGTCCTGTAATTGAGGTTTCCCACATACAATTTTACGGCAGCCATGAATCAAACCTCCTAAAACCTTGGCCACCCGCATCCCTTGTGGGAAGAGCGGCCGGCCGCAAAGGCAAGACATTCTTCCATATCTTATATAAGAAATCAATAGCCTATTCGGAGGGTGCCGTTTCTGTTATGATTTTCCTGGCCGGCGGCCCCGCCCCGGCTCCAGCGCGGCGATTGGCGAAGCCCGGGCCGCTAAAGGAGTACCCATGAAAAAGGGAAGATACGTCGTGATTATCCTGCTGATATTTTTCTTTCTGGCGATGGCGACGATCCTCGCCTTCATCTATTCCGGGTTCAACCACCCGCCCGCTGTCGGCGCCGCTTCCTACCTCGAGATCGGGCTGAGCGGCCCGCTCCCCGAGCTCGCCGAGCCCGACTTCCTGACGGCCTACGTGCTCGGCCGCCGTCCCCTCTCGGTCCACGACGCCTGGGAAAACCTCCGGAAAGCCAAAGTGGACGGCCGTATCCGCTGCGTCCTGCTCCGTCTGGCTGAGCTCGGCGGGGATTGGGCCAAGGCGAGCGAGCTGCGCGACGCCATCCTGGACTTCCGCAGGTCGGGAAAGAAAGTCTACGCCTACATCGAAGAGGCGCCCGAGTTCGACAAGGAATATTACCTGGCGACCGCCTGCGACCGGATCATCCTTCACCCCCTCGGCTGGCTGGGCGTCAACGGTCTCGGCGGCTGGGTGCCTTTTTTCAAGGGGGGCCTGGACAAGCTGGGGATCGAGGCCGAGTTCGAGCACGTCGAAGAGTACAAGACGGCCTACAACATGTTCACGGAAAAGGGATTCACCGAGGCCCACCGCGCCATGCTGGAATCCCTGGAGAAGGACATCTTCACCGACTATGTCAGGACCGTCGCCGCCGCGAGGAAAATGAAGGAGGAGGATTTCCGGTCCCTGCTCGACCAGGGGCTGTTTCAGGGCCAGCAGGCGAAAGATGCCGGCCTCGTCGACGACCTGATGTACGAGGACGAGCTGAGGACGCTGCTCCGTGACGAAGGCCGGGACCTGGACAGGACGAGCCTCGCGGAGTACGAGCGCGTCAGCGCCACTTCCCTCGGGCTCGAGACCGGGCGGAGAATCGCGCTCATCTATGCCATGGGCCCGATCATCGCGGGCGAGGGCTCCTATGAAACGATCGGCGGTCGCACCTTCTCGCGGTGGCTCCGCCACGCCCGGCAGGACCGGTCGGTGGCGGCGATCGTTCTCCGGGTGGACAGCCCGGGAGGCTCGGCCGTCGGCTCGGACGTCATCTGGCGGGAAGTCCAGCTGGCCAAGAAAGAGAAGCCGGTCGTGGTCTCCATGTCCGACCTGGCGGGGTCGGGCGGCTACTGGATCTCCATGGCCGCCCACAAGATCGTCGCCCAGCCGCAAACCCTGACCGGCTCGATAGGCGTGATCGCCGGCAAGTTCAGCCTGGCCGGGCTCTATCAGAAGCTCGGGATCACGGCGGAAAAATTGACCTTCGGCCAAAGGGCCGACATGTTCTCCTCCTTCCGTCCGCTGAGCCCGGATGAAAGGAAATTGCTCAAAAGCCAGATCCTCTGGACCTACGACCGGTTCCTCACCAAGGCCGCCGAGGGACGGAACCTGACCAAGGACGATGTGGACAAGGTCGGCCAGGGCCGCGTCTGGACGGGGCGTCAGGCCAAAGACATCCGGCTCCTGGACGAGACCGGCGGGTTGACCATGGCCATCGGCCAGGCCAAGAAGCTCGCCGGCATCCCGGCCGAAGAGGAGGTCGCGCTCGACGTCTGGCCGAAGAGCACCTCGCTCCTCGGGGCGGTTTTCGGCCGGCAGGAAGCCGCGGTAAAGTGGCCGCTTCCGGAAGAGACGGGGAAACTCCTGACGACCCTCAAAGCGCTCGAGAAGCAGAACCCGCTGGCGGTCATGCCGTTCTGGCTGCCCGTTCAATAGGCGTAGGTGAAGGGGCAGATCGTCCGGAACTCGCAGTAGCTGCAGTTGTGCCAGTCCGGCCTAGCCTCGAAATTCCCGGCCCGGATGCCGTCCTCGGACTGCGCTATCTTTTCCCGGGCCCGCTGCATCTCCGTCTCGCCCTTGGCGGCCCGGCCGATGATATCGGATTCCAGGAAATGGAGCCGCGTCTCGAGGAGCGGCCCCGGCTGGGTCTTTGTGTAGGATAGAGCATAGAGGTCCATCTGGAGGCTGCCGGCCGCCCGCTTGTCCGCGTCCTTCTGGTCCTTGACGTCGGACGCCTTGAAATCGACGATCACAGCGCCGCCGTCGGTCAAGTCCACCCGGTCCCAGCGGCCGATGAACCGCACCTTCTTCTCCTGCCACTTGAAGCTCTGCTCGAGGAACGCAGGCGTTGTTCCGGAGCTCTCCTCCCGGCGGTAAAAGCGCTCCAGGGCCTGGCGGCCGGCCTGTTTGCGGAGCTCTTCGTGCTCCCGGCTGAGAAACCCTTCGTTGACCCAGAGGCCGTCGTACTCCTCGAGCAGCTGTGCCAACGTCACTTCCATCCCGGCCTGCTTTTTTTTAAGGCAGGAATGGACCGCCCGGTGGAGGACGCGGCCGAAGACAATGGTGTGGTGGGGCGGCGAGGGGATCTTCCAGATGTGACGGAACTTGTACTTGAGGGGACAGCCCAGGTAGTCCTCGACCTGAAAATAGCTGAGCGTCAGGACATCCCGGACCTTGGGTGAGGGCAGGGCGCGCCCGCCGGCCGCCGCCGAGCCGAAGCGCCGGATCTCCTCCATCGCCGAGGAGCGCTCGACCTCGTCCGGCAGCCGGGGGATGTCCAGGGCCTCGAGCACAAACGGGCTCACCTTCTTGAGCCTCCTCAACCCATAATCCCTGGCCCAGGTGAGATAGAGGAAACGTTTGGCCCGCGTCATCGCCACATAGAAGAGGCGCCGCTCCTCCTGGAGCGCGCCTTCCGGGGCCGGCAGGTCTTCCTTCAGGATCTCGTCGGGAACAGGGATCTTTTCCCGGCGCTCGCGGCCCGGGAACCGGTCGGCAATCAGGCTGACCATGAAGACGACTTCGAACTCCAGGCCCTTGGCCTTGTGGACGGTGAGCACGTTGACCGCTTCCTCATCGAGCTCGGCCTCGGCGGTGGCCGGATTGTCCCCCACTTCCTGGAGAAGGTCGAGGTGGCCCGCGAACGCCTTGAGGGAATCGTCCTCGACCACCTCGGAGAAGCTGCGGATCTTTTCGAAGAAGAGGCGCAGGTTCTTGATCTTGAGCTCGGCTTCGAGGGTCGATGCCTCGACCAGCTTCTTGAGATAGCCGGTTTTTTCAAGAAAGGCGTAGACGACCTGGCCCGCATTCTTCGCGCCCGACAAGGCGACAAAGAACATCAGGTCCTCCTGGATCGTCCGGAGGCGGGCGACGGTTTCGGCCGAGATCTCGAGGGTCAGGGTGCCGCCGGCAAGGGACTCGAAAACGCGGTGCAGGGGCAGGTTCTTTTTCTGGGCATAGTTCGAGACCACGGTCAGGCCGTGCATCCCGGCGGCGTAGATCTCGGAATGGGCCAGGAAAAAGAGGCTGCGGCCGTCTTCGAAGTCGGTCAGAGCCCGGATGAAGGACACCACGTTCTTGATTTCTTCCTGGGCGTAGAGGCCCCGGCTCCCCGAAAACCGGAACGGGATCTGCTTGGCATTCAGCGCACGGAGGAAGGGGTCGGCGTCGGCGTTCCGCCGGACCAGGATGGCCACCCCGCCCAGGCGGACTCCCTCGTCCAGCTTATCACGGATGAGCTCGGCCACCCGGTCGGCCTCGTGGGAGAGAGTATCGAACTCCAGGTGGTGGAGGCTCTTGCCGGAGGGCTCGATGGTGGCCAGCAGGCGCTTGTCCACCCGGCTCTGAGATTCTAGGCGGTTGGGGTCGTTCTGCCGGATGAGCCTGTAGGCGGAGTCGAGGATGGGCTGGACCGAACGGTAGTTCGTGGTCAGGACGATGCTCTTGGCCTTGGGATAATCCCGCTGAAAGTTGAGGATGTTGCTGAGCGAAGCGCCCCGGAAACGGAAGATGCTCTGGTCGTCGTCGCCCACCACGGTCAGGTTCCGGTGGCGCCGGGCCAGCATCTTCAGGAGCTCGAACTGGATATAGTTCGTGTCCTGGAACTCGTCGACCAGGATGTATTTGTATTTTTTCTGAAACTCGCCCAGCACCGCCGGCCTCTCGCGGAAGAGCCGGGCGGCCAGCCGGACCTGATCCTCGAAATCGATCTTTCCTTCTTTTCGGAGCAGCGCCTCATACGCCTGGTAGACCTCCGCCATCTCGCGATGTTTGAGCGCCGTCTCCCGGTCCGCCGCGTCGCCGCCGGCCGCCTCGAGCTTCCGGGCGAAATCCAGGTATTCCCCGGGACTGATGTCTTCCTGCTTCAGCCTCTTGACGGCCCCCAGCAGCTCCTGGATGTGGCGGGTGGGGGAGCTGAGCGGCCGGTAATAGCGGAGCGGCAGGCGGAACAGGTTGGCCCGGACAAAGACCGCCTGCTCGACATCGTCCAGCAGCCGGAAATCGGGCGGATAGCCGAGATCAAGGGCGTAGTTGCGGAGGACCCGTTCGCCGAACGAATTGAAGGTGCTGATGTCGACGAACGAGTAGCTGTACGGGATGAGCCTGTCGACCCGCTCCTCCATCTCGTTCGCCGCCTTCTCGGTGAAGGTCACGGCCAGGATCTCGTCGGGCCGGGCGAGCTTGGCGGCGATGAGGTAGGCGATGCGGTGGGTGATGACCTTGGTCTTGCCCGTGCCGGCGCCGGCGATGATGAGGAGCGGGCCCCGGCCGTGGGTCACGGCCCGCTTCTGCCGGGCGTTGAGGCCGGCCAGAAGCTCGCGCGTGTCGGGAAGTGCGGGCCGGGGCATGATCGGGGGCTCAGCGGGGGGTGTCTTTTTTCCTGACGATCACTTTTTCGTCGGGCTTCATCAGCCAGAGCTTTTCCCGGGCCGCCTTCTCCACCGCCTCGGGGTCTTTCTCGAGCGCTAGGATGTCCTTCTGGAGCCGGGTTTTCTTCGCCTCCAGGTCCTTGATCTCCTGGACGAGCGTCTCGTAGTTTTTCCGGGCCTTGTAGATCTCGATCAGGCCCTTCTTCCCGAAGAGGGAGGAGATGAACAGGACGACGAAAAAAAAGAAAACGGCGGCGAGGGCGATCTTCCGCCGCAGGGACATCCCCCCTTCTTCATCCCGGGCCATCAGGCAAGCCTCTGCACGCCGAAGTCGAGCAGCCGGTTCAGTTCCTTCCGGGTGCCGGCTTCGGCGTAGCAGCGGATGACCGGCTCCGTCCCTGACAGGCGGAGCAGTAGCCAGTCATCGTCAGCAAGATCGAACTTGATGCCGTCGATGCGCTCGATCACCTCGACCGGGCGGCCGGCGAAACGGTCGGGAGGATTGAGGGTGAGGTCGCGAAGGCCCCGCTCGTTGAGAGAGTTGAGCGGGATGTCCCGCTGGCCGCCGTGCTTGCGGCCGTACTCCCGGAAAAACCTCTGCCGCAGCTCGGTGAGAGGCAAGCCCGTGATGGCGAGCATCTCGGCCACCAGGAGGCCGGCGAAGATGCCGTCCTTCTCGGGCAGGTGGTCCTTGACGGCGATGCAGGCGCTCTCCTCGCCCCCGAAGATGATCTGCTGCCGGAGGAAGAGGTCGGCCATGTACTTGAAGCCGACGGGCGTTTTGTACACTTGCAGGTCGAACCGCCGGGCGACCCGGTCGATCAGGTGGGTGGTGGCGACCGAGCGGGCCACGCCGCCGCGCCACTTCTTGACCCGGACGAGATAGTCGAGGAGAAGCGCCAGGATGATGTTCTGGACAACAAAGTTGCCCTCCCGGTCCAGGATGCCGAAGCGGTCCCCGTCGGCGTCCGTCGCGAGCCCGAGGTCGCACTTGCGTTCCCTGACGAGCCGGCGGAGCTCCCTCAGGTTGGCCTCGGTGCAGGAGGGCGCGATGCCCCCGAAATAGGGGTCGACGTAGCCGTGGATCTCTTCGACCGGGATCCCGTTTTCCTCCAGGATCTCGTCCAGGTATTCCCGGCTCGTCCCGTAAAGAGGGTCGACGCCGATCCGGAGGCCCGATTTCTGGATGGCCGCGAAATCGATCTTCTTCTGGATGAACTCCAGGTAGTCCGCCTGCAGATCGATCTTCTGCACGAATTCCGAGCGCGGATAGTACGGACAGGCGGAGGCGCACTTGATCAGGCGCGCGGCATCCTCTTCGATTTTGTCCGTTTCGCTCGGAAGCGCCGGCGCTCCCGTCTCCAGGTTGAACTTGAGCCCGTTGTACTCAGGTGGGTTGAAGGAAGCGGTGAAGTTGATGCCGGCCTGGGCCTGGCGCCGGATGATCTGCAGCGCCTGGGCCTGGGCCGGGGCGTCCCGGTCTGACAGGAGAGCCTGGATCCCGTTATGGGAGAGGATCTTGGCCGCTTCGTTGGCGAACCGCTCGGAGAGGAAGCGGGTGTCGTAGTTGATCACCACGGCGATCGGCCGTCCGTCGAATCGCCGCTGGAGGTAGTTGGCGATGGCCTGGACGACGCGCCGCACGTTGGAGAAGGTGAACTCCTCCCCCATTATGGCGCGCCAGCCCGAAGTCCCGAACTTGATCATGATGGCCCTGGCCAAAAAATTAACATAAGCCTCCCGATAAAGCAATGCCGCCAGGGCCGGACGGCGATGCGCCCCTAGCCCCCCGGCCCCCGGGAACCAGTCCCGTCGGTTCCCCCGCCGTCAAAGCCGACGGGGCCCCTTCCGCTACGGGGGTCTTCGGGGCGCCATCCCCATCCGGCCCTGGCGGGCTCTCCGGATTCATTCCTTCTGGATCTCGCCGGTCATCGGCACGAACCGGACGTCCAGGATCTCCCGGGAAACTGGCTCGCCCCCTTTTTTGGTAAACAGGGTGAGGACCTGGAGGGCGTTGACGCCACCGAGGGGGATGATGAGCCGGCCGCCTTCCTTGAGCTGCCCGAACAGAGCGGGGGGAACTTTTTCCGGAGCGGCGGTGACGATGATCGCGTCGAACGGCGCCTCCCCGGGCCAGCCGAAAAAACCGTCGCCGGACTTGACCCGGACATTCCTGTAGCCCAGCTCCTCGAGGGTGCCGGCGGCGCCCGCCGCCAGGACCGGGTTGATCTCGATCGAATAGACCCGGGCGGCCAGCTCCGCCAGCACGGCGGCCTGGTAGCCCGAACCGGTGCCCACCTCGAGGACCTTCTCGCTGCCCTTGAGCTCCAGGCACTGGGTCATCAGAGCGACAATGTAGGGTTGAGAGATGGTCTGGCCTTCGCCGATCGGGAGCGGATAATCCGCGTAGGCTTGCGGCCGGGAGGCGGGAGGCACGAACAGGTGGCGCGGCACCTGGCGCATGGCCTCGAGCACCCGCCTGTCCGAAATGTCCCGGTCAGCCAGTTGTTCCTCGACCATCTGTCGCCTGGCCAGTGCGTAGCCGGCGTCGTTCTGCGCTTCCGGATCTGAAAGACAATCGGCGCACAGCGATAACATTGGCAAGAGCAAGGCCAGCGCCGGGCCGTAGAAACGGTTCATGATCGCGATCTACCTTATTTTATTGTCCCGCAACCCGGGTGAGAAATCAACGGCCACCCGCATGGATGATTCGGGCAGGTGATTTATCACCTCAAGACTCCTCTCCAAAGGTGATTGACGGCGCCCGGCGTTCATGGGAAGTTGAATAAGAAAAACATCGGGATTCGTGGAGAAATTGTGTTGACAGGCCGGATTTTTTCTGATAATTACACTACTAACCCGGTTGACATAGGACGCAGCGTGCCTTGGATGGAGAATAAAGCACTATATCCAGGTTTTTTTGACCCGATAACGAACGGCCACGTGGACATCATCCAGCGGGGCCTGAAGTTATTCGAGGGCATTGTCGTCGCCGTGCTAAAAAATCCCAAAAAAAGCGCCCTCTTCTCGACTAAAGAGAGAGTGGCCATGATCCAGGACATCTTTGCCCGCGAGCCCAAGGTCAAAGTCCGGGCCTTTGACGGCCTGCTGGTGGACTTCGCCCGGGCCAACCGGACAAGGATCGTCATCCGCGGGCTGCGGGCGATCTCCGACTTCGAGTACGAGTTCCAGATGGCCCTGATGAACCGCCAGCTGGACGAGGACACGGAAACGCTGTTCATGATGCCCAGCCTCGCTTATTCCTTCCTGAGCTCCCGCCTGGTCAAGGAGGTCTTCCAGCTGGGCGGCGACGTCCACGACCTCGTTCCCGGGGTCGTGGAGAAAAAGCTCCGGGAGAAACTCAAGAAGGGAAAATTCGTGCTCTCTCCGTGACTTTTAAATAAGAGAGGTAGAAAGAACCATGCTCGGATTCAGCCAAGACAAAGGCGTCGTTGGTTTGGACATCGGCTCTCACTCCATCAAGGCCGTTGAGCTGTCCGCCCGCAGGAAGAGGGACCGGGACGCTTATGACGTGAGCAAAATCGGTTACGAGCTGCTGCCTCGCGATGCCATCGTCGAGGGGACGATCATCGATTCCACGGCCGTCGTCGAGACCATCAAGCTGCTCTTCGAGGAGGGCAAGTTCAAGAGCCGGAATGTGGCCATCTCCATATCCGGCAACTCGGTCATCATCAAGAAGATCTCCCTGCCGGCCATGGAGAAAGAAGAGCTGGCCGAGTCCATCGTCTGGGAGGCCAAGCACAACATCCCCTATCCGTACGAGGAGACGAACGTCGACTACGCGATCCTCAAGCCTCCCCGCGGGTCCGAGGACAAGAACCTGGACATCCTCCTCGTGGCCGCCAAGAAGGACAAGATCGCCAACTACAGCAACGTGGTCAACCAGGCGCGCAAGAACCTGGTGGCCATCGACGTGGACGTCTTCGCCATGCAGAACGCGCTGGAGGTCAACTACCCCGAGACCGCCTTCTCCGGCATTGTCGCCCTCATCAACATCGGCGCCAACATCACCAACGTCGCCATCATCGAGCGGGGAACCTCGCAGCTCGTCCGCGACCTGTCGCTCGGCGGGTTTTTCTTCATCGAGAACATGAGGAAGGAGCTGAGCCTGAGCTTTGACGACGCGGAGAAGCTGCTGAAGGGCATCCCCGTCAAGTCCGTCCCGCCGGAGCGCGTGGAGGAGGTCATCAGCTTCAACATCAAGGACCTCCTGGACGAGATCGACAAGACCTTCTCCTTCTACGAGGCCGGCGAAAAAAAAGAAAAGAAAATCGAGAACATCTATCTGAGCGGCGGCCTGGCCCATCTCAAGAACATCGGGCAGGCGTTCGAGCAGAAATTCCACGTCAAGACCGAGATCTTCAACCCTTTCCGGAACATCGGCTACGACGACAAGAAGCTCGACCCTGTCTACGCCCAGGAGATAGCCGCCCTGTTCGGCGTGGCCGTCGGGCTGGCCACCCGGAAAGTGGAAAAGTAACATGATTCGCATCAACCTCCTCAAACCGGAATCCAAGGAAATGAAGGAAGGGCCGGCCCTCTCCGGCCCGGAGGTCAGAGCCAAGAAGGCCTTCCCGGTGACCAGCGTCGTCCTCCTGCTCATCATCGCCGCCCTGGGGGCGGCTTTCTTCTGGCAGAAGGAGATGATCAGCAAGGAGCAGCGCCTGCTCGCCGCCGCCCAGGCCGAGAAAGAAAAGCTCCAGTACGTCACCGCCAAGCTCGAAGAGTTGTCCCAGCGGAAGGCCCTTTATGAGCGCAAGATCGCGCTGATCATCCAGTTGCGGGCCCAGCAGGAGATTGCCGTCCGGATTCTGGATGCCGTCAGCCGCCGGCTCCCGGACTGGGTTTGGCTGACCGACGTCAATTTCGACGGCCAGCTCATCGACATTCGGGGCGCCGCGCTCTCCAACAACCTCATCGCCGACTTCCTTTACAATCTCCGTAACTACGAGAATTTCACCGGCGTCAAGCTGCTGTCCTCCGCCCAGAAGACCGTGGCGGGCACCCAGTACATGGAGTTCGCGTTGACCGTAAACTACAAGCTGCCGCCGGAGGCGCTGCCGGCCGCGCCCGGCCCCGCGCCCGTGAAGAGGTGATCACCATGAAGAAATGGCCATGGTACGGTTACATCCTGGTGGCGGCCGTCATCTTCGCTGCCGCCTGGTTCCTGTACTTTAAGCCGCAGCAGGCCGAGTACACCCGAATCAAGGCGGAGCGGGTGCAGGTGGAAAACGAGGTCTTCCAGCTCCAGGAAAAAAAGAAACAGCTCGATAAGATCGAGGCCGAGATCGCCAAGCTCACGGGCGAGCTGCAGGAACTGCAGAAGATCATCCCCCAGAAAGAAGAGATCGACGTCATCCTGAGAATGATCCAGCAGATGGCGGTGGATTCGCGCCTGGAGATTATACGGTTCACGCCCCGGGGCGACATCGTCCGCGATTTCTATGCCGAGGGGCGGATCCCGATCGAGGTCACGGGCAATTACCACAACCTGGCCTCGTTCTTCGACCGGCTGAGCAAGTTCGAGCGGTTGTTCAACATCGAAAACTTCACCATCCGGGCCGTTCCCAGCCAGACGGACGACCTGACGATAGCGGCCAGCTTCACGGCCAAGACCTACATCTTCCTGGATGAGAAGGTCCAGCCGCAGGCCGCGCCGGGAGGCACGAGGAGGGGCACATGAGAAAGGCAGTGATTCTTCTGTCCTGCGCGGTGCTGCTGTTCACCGCCGGGAGTCTCCTGTTTTCCCAGGAGGCGGCCAAGCCCGAAGAACAGCCGGCGACACCCGGGCTCCGGTCGCAGATATCCACCTATGACCAGGCGGGGCGCCGGGACCCGTTCAAGAACCTGCTGGCCGGGAAGGAGATCAAGGAAAAGTCCGAGGCCGGTTCGACGCCGCAGCTGTATGTCGACGACGTCAACCTGATCGGCATCGTCAAGTACAAGAAAAAATACACGGCCATCCTGAGCGGCCCCCAGGGATTCCCCTATTATTTTGAAGTCGGCGACAAGCTCTCGGACGCCTTCATCCTGGCCATCAGCGAAAACCAGGTCATCTTCCGCAAGACGAACGAGCGGGGCATCCCGTTGACGAGGCCCAAGGATCTCGTGAAAGAAATAAAACCGGAGGAGCGTTAAACATGAAAAGGAAAACTCTTTGGCTGTCCCTGATCGCGGTCAGCTTCTTCGTCTTCCAGGCCGCCCCCACGCAGAACCTCGCCCCCGCCGCCACCATCAGCAAGATCGGTGTCCAGCCCGGGCCCCTGAACACCCGCATCATCCTGGAAACGGATTCCCCCTTGGCGCCCGCGAAGACATATTACTCCGGCAGGGCGGTCGTTCTCGAGTTCAACCGCGTCAACCCCTCGGCCACCCCGCAGATTCAGCTCGGCGACCCGCAGCTCGTCCAGGCCATCAACCTGGAGAAGGCGGCCGGCGGCCAGGCGCGTCTCCGGGTCGAACTCACCGAGCCCGTGCCCTACCGGGTGCTCAACTCCGATGGCCGGACCATCGTCGAACTGAACAGGATCCAAAGAGGCGGCGGGGCCGTCGAGGCCGAGGCTCAAAAGCAGTTCGCCGCTTCCGCCCAGGCACCCGTCCTGATGAATAAGATCAGGGTCGAGGAAACCGCCGCGGAGATCCAGTTCAGGGCCCCGGTCAGCGCCGCGGCGGACACTCAGGTTTTCACCCTCGAAAAGCCTCTCCGCCTGGTCGTTGACGTTTTCAACGCCATCTACGAAGAGACCTCTACAACGCTGCCGGTGGACAAGTGCGGACTGAAAAAAGCCAGGGTCGCGCAGTTCAAGTCGGAGGAATCCCAGTCGATCACGAGGCTGGTCTTCGACCTGAGCGAGCCCCGGGATTACGACCTCCGCGCGGAAAACAACGAGATCGTCGTCGCCTTCCTGAAGGGCGCGGCCCCGGCCGCCGCCCCGACGCCTGACCCGGCGCCGGTCAGAAAGCCAGAGGCGCCGCCCGCCGCTCCCGTGACGCCGGCCTCCCCGCCGGTCGTCGCGGCCCCGGCCACGGCCAAGACCGCTCCCCCGGCCGCACAGCCAGAGGTCAAGGCGGCTCCCAGGGTGGAGACCCCCCAGAGTGCCAGCCACGTCATTCCGCCCGAGGAGACAGATATCGGCCAGGAGCAGCCGCAGGAGCAGCGGTATCAACCGAAAACCATCGCCGAGCAACAGACCACCTACACCGGCGAGATCATCACCCTGAAATTCAAGGATGCCGACCTCAGGGATGTCATCCTCTACCTCGGCGAGTTCGCCAAGCTGAACGTGGTGTTCGATCCCGAGGTCAGGGGCACCGTCACCTGCAACCTCGTGGACGTCCCCTGGGATCAGGCCCTGGACATCCTCCTCAGGAACAACAAGCTCGGCAAGGCTCTTGAGGGCAACGTCCTCCGCATCGCCCCGGTCAGCGTCCTGACGCGGGAGGATGAGGAGCAGCGGCGGCTCCGGGAGAGCAAAGAGATGGCCGGCCCGGTGATCGTCAAGACCGTGACCCTGTCGTACTCCAAGGCCAGGGATATCACGGCTCTTCTCAACTCGAAGAAGTCGTCCAGGGGCGAGATCACGATGGACGAGCGGACGAACACGCTCATCATCTCGGACGTCCGCGAGACCCTCGACCTTCTCGAAAAGCTCATCTCCGTTCTCGACACCCCCACGCCCCAGGTTTCGATCGAGGCCCGAATCGTCGAGGCGACTTCGACCTTCATCCGCAACCTGGGCATCCAGTGGGGGGCGCGCGGCATCGCCGACCCCTACTACGGCAACCAGACGAATCTCCAGTTCCCCAACAAGATACTCGTCGACGGGGCGCTGATCCCCCAGGGAGAAGTCACGAAGGGGATCGCCGGACCGCTCGGCGGCTATGCCGTCAACCTCCCCGCCCCGGCGTTCAGCACCGCCATGGGATTTTCCTTCGCCAACGTCCTGGACACGTTCCGGCTCGACATCGCTCTCACGGCCCTCGAGACGACCGGCGACGGACGGATCATCTCCAGCCCTAAGGTTTCGACGCAGAACAACCAGCAGGCCGAGATCATCCAAGGCCGCCAGATCCCCGTCCAGACAGTGGCCAATTTTACGGTCACGACCCGCTACGTCAACGCCGCTTTGGAACTGAGGGCGACGCCGCAGATCACGGCCGAAGGAACGATCATCATGGGCATTGAGATCCGGAATGACGCCGCCGACTTCGCCAACCTGGTCCAGGGCATTCCGCCGATCACGACCCAGAGCGCCCGGACGACGGTCATGATCCCCGATGGCGGCACCACCGTCATCGGCGGGATCTACAGGACGGAGGATTCGATCACCCGGGACCGCGTCCCCTTCCTCTGGTCGATCCCCATCTTCGGCAATCTCTTCAAGTCCTACGCCAGGACCAAACAGAACCGGGAGTTGCTCATCTTCATTACTCCCCGGATCATTAAATAGGGGTGCCATCATGAACAACACAAGAAAAACCCTCAGCCTGATCCTCGTACTGCCCCTGCTCCTTATGCTGACCGCCTGCAACGAGGTCGAGAATGACTCCCGGTCGGCGAGCCTGCTGATCCTCGAAAATCTCGTCGGCACGGACGCGGCGGGCACCGAGGCGAATTTTTGCCAATCCGATGTGCTCAAGACGACCGATACAGGCGGCGGCACCGTCGTCGCGGACACGGCGGCCGCGACGTTCAGGGTCCAGTCCTTGGATCCGGCCCCGGTCATGGGAGCCTCCCCCTACTACGATGTCATGCTCGACCGTTATACTGTCAGCTACGCCCGGACGGACGGGAAGAACAATCCGGGCGTCGACGTGCCGTATCCGTTCGAGGGCTCGATGTCGACCCTCGTGCCCTTGGGAGGGACCGCGACGGTGTCCTTCGTGCTCGTGAGAGAGGTGGCCAAGCTCGAGCCGCCGCTCAGCCGGCTGGTCGACCTGGGCGCCGAGGTGGTCCTGACGGCCACGGCCAAGATCGACTTCTACGGCCACGACCTGGCCCAAAACCAGGTCAAGGCCACCGGCTACCTGACCATCTACTTCGCCAACTATGCAGAGTAAAGGTGGATCCCATGAAGACTAACAAAACGGCTATCACAATCGCCGCCTTGCTGGGCTTGGCCCTGCTGGCCTCGGTCTCGTGCAAACGGGATGCCGTCAGCCAGCCCTCCTCGCCCGTGGGTCCGTCCTCGATCGGCGTCATGATGAGCGTGGAAGCCAATCCCAACGTCATCACGGCCGGCATCAGCCAGCGCCAGATGACCACCATCACGGCGACCCTGAAAAAGTATGACGGCGCGGGCCAGGCCAACCGCACGGTCCTCTTCGAAGTCGTCGACGCCTCTCTCAACCGTATCGACGTGGGTTACTTTGAAGGCAGCTCGAGCGTCGTTTCGAAGACCACGGATTCCGGCGGGACGGTCAGGGCGAACTATTTCGGCCCGCTCTCGGCCGAGATTCCCGGCAATGACACATCCATCTTTGTCCGCGCCGTCGCCGCCTGGGAAGGGTCGCAGTTCATCAATGACACCACCGAGATTTTTCTCGTCCGCGATTCGGAAGAGATGAGCCTGACGGCCAAGGCCGTCCCCGAAGTGCTGTACGCCGGAAGCTCAGGATCGACGTCGGTCATTCAGGCGACTGTCCTTTCCGGGGGCAAGCCCGCCAGGAATTTCCCCGTTTATTTCCTTCTCAACATGAACCTCGGTAAGTTCAGCGACGGGAAGCTCTCCACAACGAGCAACACCAACGATCAGGGCGTCGCGACGATGGTCTATGTCGGCCCGACCTCCGCGGAGATGTCGTATTCCAGCGAGACGGTCCCGATCATCGTCCAGGTCTCCGAGGAGTTGGGCGTCGAGCTCAATATCCTGATCATCAACCAGAAATAGCTTTCCCGGAGGGGAACCGGCGACCGGTTCCCCTCCTTCCTCCCCCCTCATCCCGCCTTAATTTTCCGTAGGTGGGGCCGCATCCTGGGCGCTTCAGGACGAGATAATAACCGACCTTCTCAGGCTGACGCCCTTCAGGGCATCCCGGAGGAAGCGGTGGAGCCGCTCCCGCCGCGGCGCCTGGAGGACGATCTGAACGCGATGGAGGCCCCTGACCCGGGCGGCCGGGGCGAGGGACGGCCCGAAGAGGGAGACGCCCGACCCGGCGTCCCGGGCAAGGCCGGAGAAAGTTCTGGCCGCGGCGGCGACCTTGCGGAGATCGCCACCCATGAAATTCACCTCGGCCAGGGCCGAAAACGGAGGGTAATCCATCAGCCGCCGGAACGTGATCTCCTGTTCATAGAAGGCCCGGTAATCGCCCCGGACGGCTTCGCGGATGCTGAAATGGTCCGGGGCCGACGTCTGGACGATCGCCTCCGCGCCGGGGGCGGCTTTCAGGAACCGGAGCTCGCGGACGACGGCCAGGAATGTCCTCTGGGCCGAGTGGAAATCCGCCAGCCGGAGTCCAAACTCCGGGTGGAGAATGCCCACGAGGGCGGCCCGGGGGAAACCGGCCTGATGCGCCAGGAGCTGGGTGCCGACCAGGATGTCGACCCGCCCCTCCTGGAAATCCTGCCTCAGCCTCTCCCTTTCCTCTCTGCGGCCGGCTTCATCGGTCGCGAATATCTCCACGCGGCTCCCCGGGAATTTCTTTCTCAGCTCCTCGACGGCGGCTTCGACGCCCACGGCCTTCCGGACGACGAGGCGTCCGCTGCACTTCGGGCAGACGGCGGACGCCGCCACGGAAAAGCGGCAATAGTGACAGACGAATTTCCCGTCCCGCTTGTGATAGGAGAGCGGCAGGCTGCAGCGGGCACAGCGCGGCAGGAACCCGCATTGCGGGCAGATGAGTGAGGAGGCGTAGCCGCGGCGGTTGAAAAAGAGAATGACGGGCTCATGGCGCCCCAGCCGGATGCCGATCGCCTGCCCGAGGCCGGGAGAGATCAGACCGTGGCCGGGGTCGTGAGCCAGGACGGCGGCGCCGGGGTGGCTGGGCTCTTCTCCCAGGTCCAGAAGGTACCCGGCTCTCCGGGCTTGATAAAATGTCTCGACGAGCGGAGCGGAGCTTCCGGACACGAGGACGGCTCCCTCCCCCGCCGCCCTCAGCCGGGCGGCGTGCCTGACATCGTAAAAAAGCCCTTCCTGCTGGAAATAGGATTCGTCCTGTTCTTCATCGCAGATGACAAGCCTCAGGCTCTCGGCCGGGGCGAACAGGGCCAGCCGGGAGCCGACGATAACCTGCGCCCGGCCTTCCCGTATGCGGCGCCACTCGCGCTCCCGCCGCGCCTCCGGCAAACCGCTGTGGATGACCGCGGCGGCCTCGCCCAGCGTTTTCTCCAGGGCCTCGATGAGCGCCGGCGTGAGCGATATCTCGGGGATGATGAACAGGACACAGCCGCCGCCGGTCAGCGCCCGGCGGATGATCTCAAAATAGACAACCTGCCTTCTCTCGGCCGGCCCGAAAAGAAGAAACCGGGCGAACTCCCGGCCCTCGAGGGCGCGCGAGACAGCCGCGGCGGCGCTGCGCGAGGCATCATCCATCGAGAAATCGAGCTCGAGCTGCCTGGGCGGGGCTGCGGCATCGCTCCCGGCCCGCCGCTTGACGCGTCTGAGCTCCTGTTTTGAGGCGATGAGTTCCTTCCGCCTCATCCTGTCGAGGAGCGAGGGGAGGCCGGCCGCCCGGCACTGCCTCTCCAGGAACCGGAAAGCATGCGGCCGGCCGGCGAGGCACACCGCCACCTCTCTCTCCTCATCCGTCAGGAGGGAGTTTTCCAGGGCCGCGCGCCCCTTTTCCGTCAGGGAGAAAGAGGTCCGGCTTTGCGGAACAAAGGATGGCGGGACAGCCGCCTGGAGCACTTCCCCCCAGGGGGCAAAATATTCCCGGCCGAGCTTTTCGGTGAACGCGAGCAGGGCCGTCGGAAACATGGGCGTATCATCCGGCAGGTCCTTGATGCTCTTGAGCTTGAGGCCGCCGGCGGGGCGCCGCTTCCGGAGCCCGACGACAAATCCTGTCAGGGTCCTCCCGCCGAACGGGACAAGGGCCCGCACGCCGGGGCGGATTCTCGCCTCGAATTCCGGAGGCACGGAGTAGGTGAACGTCCGGTCGAGTGGCAGGGGAAGGGCGATCTCGGCGAACCGGGTCATTTCTCGCCGAGGAGCGCCATCACCTTCTTCATGTCCTGCCAGACAAGCCGCTTGATACTAGGATCGCCCTCGTTCCGCATGACATAAGAAGGATGGAAAGTCGGCATGACCCGGATCGACCCGAAATCATGGAAATCGCCCCTCAGGCTGGTCATACCGGCCGACGACGGGACGAAGAAATCCGTAGCCGTCTTTCCGAGGGAGACGATGACCCGCGGCCGGATCGTCTTGATCTGGGTGAGGAGATAGGGCTGGCAGGCCTCGACCTCCGGCCGGAGGGGCGTCCGGTTATCGGGAGGACGGCATTTGACGACGTTCGTGATGTAGACATCTTCCCGCTTGAACTTCATGGCGGCGATGATCTTGGTCAGGAGCTGCCCGGCGCGGCCGACAAACGGGCGTCCCAGGGTGTCCTCATCGGCGCCGGGGGCCTCGCCCACGAACATGAGGGGCGTCTCGTAGCTCCCCTCGCCCGGCACCGCGTGGCCGCGCCGCGCCGAGAGCGGACAGAGCGTGCACCGGCGGACCGCTTCTTCGAGCGCCTGGAGCACGGAAGCCTTGTCGGGCTCTTTTTTCTCCACCCGGAAGACGAACCCGGCGCCCAGGTCCGAGAGAAACCGGATTCTCTCTTCGACCCGGCGGCGCAGTTCCTCGGCCCTATCGCGCAAGCCGTTCCTCGACTTTGTCCAGGACGGCCCGGGCGATTTCCCGTTTGCTCAGGATCTCTGTCGTGGACGCGCGGCCGCGGCGGTCGATCATCACGACCTGGTTCTCCTCCGCGTCCATCCCGACCCCGGGGTGGGAGACGTCGTTGGCGACGACGAGGTCAAGCCCCTTCTCCTCGAGTTTCCGTCGGGCGTTGGCCTCGACGCTCTCTGTCTCCGCGGCGAACCCGACGATGAACTTGTTCTTCCTCGACGGCTCGCGGCCGAGGGCGGCGAGGATATCTTCGGTCGGGGCGAGCGCGATGCCCCGGGGCGCTTCCCGCTTCTTGATCTTCTTGGCCGCCACCGTAGCGGGACGGAAATCCGCCACCGCGGCTGTCATGATCACGACATCCGCCGGACCGAAGTTTTTCCGGACTTCAGCCAGCATCTCGGCGGCAGTCTCGACCGTCACCGTTTCGGCGCCGCAGGGAGGAAAGAGCGCCGTCGGGCCGGTGACGAGCACCACCCGGGCGCCGCGGGCCAGCGCCTCGGCGGCCAGGGCGAAGCCCATCCTCCCGGACGACCGGTTGGATATATACCTCACCGGGTCCAAGGGTTCGCGGGTCGGGCCGGCGGTGATGAGAAAGGTCTGGCCCTTGAGGCTCTCCCCCTTTTCAAGAAGGGCCAGGCCCCGTTCGACGATGATTTCCGGAGGCGCGAGCCTCCCCCAGCCCTCGTCGCGGCAGGCAAGATAGCCCTTCTCCGGCAGGACAAAGTCCACGCCCGCGGCGCGGAGTTTTCGGAGATTCGCCTGGGTTTGAGGATGAAGATACATCGCGGCATTCATGGCCGGGGCGACGAGCACCGGGCAGCGGGCCGCGAGGTAGAGCGTCGACAGGAAATCATCGGCCATCCCCGCCGCGAACTTGGCGATGACATTGGCCGTGGCCGGCGCCACGACGAGGAGGGCGATCTCTTCGGCCAGGGCGATGTGGGCGATCCGGTCGGCCTCCTCGCCGCCGAAGAGCTCGACCGCGGCCCGGCGTCCGGAAAGGCTGCTGAACAGCCGGGGGTGGATGAGCCCGGCGGCGTTCCGGGTCATGACCACCTGCACGTGGATCTCCTTTTTCTGGAAACCCCTGAGGACCTCGCAGGCCTTGTAGATGCTGATCGAGGACGATACGCCCAGAGCGATTGTTTTCATGGTGCCCCTACCCCTTTTCGGAAACTCGCCAGGACGCGCCGGATGTCCCTCGTCCGGGCGGCCCGCCGCGTCCTCTGGCAAACGACGATCGCGGCCAGCTCGTCGGCGGCCTCGTTCAGGTCGTCGTTGATGATGACATGGTCGAAGCGCCGGCACTCCCGCGCCTCTTGTCTTGCCGTCTCGAGCCTTAGGGCGATCGTCTGCGGGCCGTCCTGCCCGCGCCCGAGGAGGCGTTCCCGGAGGACATCGAAGCTCGGCGGCAGGACAAAGGTGAAAACAGCGTTCCGGACCTTCCCCCGGACCTGCCGGGCGCCCTGGACGTCGATGTCCAGGATCAGGTCGCCGGCTTGTCCCTTTTTCAGCTCCTTCCGGGAGGTGCCGTAGTAAGCGCCGTGGACGACCGCCCACTCCACAAAGGCCCCGGCCCGGATCATCTTTTTAAACTCCGCCGTGTCGATGAAATGGTAATCGCATCCCTCCACCTCCGTCGGCCGCCTCGGCCGCGTCGTGTGGGAAACGGAAAAGCCGACGCCACGGGTCGCGGCCAGAGCGAGCCGGATCAGGCTGGATTTTCCGCAGCCGGAAGGTCCCGTCACGACATGGATCACGCCTCGCCCCCTACTCGATATTCTGGATATGCTGGCGGATGGTCTCCACCTCGCCCTTGACGGCCAGGCTGGCCTTGACGATCCCGATGTCCTGGCCCTTGGAGTTGATGGTGTTGACTTCGCGCGAGAGCTCCTGCGCCAGGAAGTCGAGCATCTTGCCGACCGGCTCATCCTTTTCCCCGCGGACCAGCTCGTCGAAGGCGTCGAGGTGGCTGCGCAGCCGGAGGATCTCTTCGGCGATGTCGGCCCGCTGGGCGAGCAGGGCGGCCTCGGTCTCGAGTCTTCCTCCCTCGGCGCCCGGGCCGCCTTCGATATCCTTCAACCGGCGCTTCAGCTTGTCGCGAAGGTTCCGCGGCTGGGCGTCGGCCAGGCTCACCACCTGTCTCAGGGACCGCCGGATCGAACGGAGGTGCCGGCGCACCTGGCGGGCCGTCTCGCGGCCCTCCCGGAGGCGCTCCTTGACCACCTCAGCCAGCGTCTGCTCGAAGGCCGTCTCCAGGATGGCCATTTCGGTTGCCGACAGGTCCTTGTGCCTGAGCTCGACGACCTGGGGGATCCTGAACAGGTTGTCGACGGAGAAGCGGACGGCCTCGCCCAGCCGGCCGGCGGCCTTCTGGGAAGTTTCCAGGATTTTCTCGAGC
>Ga0315275_10000831_pt1 | contig 26048 bp, 26 predicted proteins | sample YL17G03_0_MG_FD_205557 | JGI IMG/M metagenome (GOLD analysis project Ga0315275, IMG submission 205557) | Sediment microbial communities from Yellowstone Lake, YNP, Wyoming, USA - YL17G03_0 | ecosystem: Environmental > Aquatic > Freshwater > Lake > Sediment | place: USA: Wyoming | collected...
TCCGGCGGCTTCTTCACTTCAACCGGCGGGCGGACGGTTTCCGGCGGCTTCTTCACTTCAACCGGCGGGCGGACGGTTTCCGGAGGCTTCTTCACTTCAACCGGCGGGCGGACCACCTCGGGTTTCTTCATCTCCTTCGGCGGGCGGACGGTTTCCGGCGGTCGCTTCACTTCAACCGGCGGGCGGACCACCTCGGGTTTCTTCATCTCCTTCGGCGGCTGGACCGCCGGGGCTTCCCACCGCGACCGCTGCCGGCTGAACTCGTTGACCGCCTTGCCCTTGTCTTCGATTTGCTTGCGCTGCTTGTCGCTCAGTTTCTCGATGCGGTTGTAAGGGCTCTCGGCCGGTGTGACCTGGGACATCGGCACGGCGATTTTCTGATGGCGAGCCGCCAGGTCGGGATGGGCCCGCAGTTGGATTTGCTCGGCGGCGAAGGTCCGCGGCGGTCGGGCCGCAGGCTCGGCGCGGCGATGCTCGTAATCCGTGCGCTGGCGCTCCGCCCAGCGAGGCTCGTCGCGACGGTGCCGCCATTCCTCGTGCACGAAAATCGGATCGTACCAGCCGCGCCGTTCATGGAAGGCGTACCACGGGTAAATCCCGGCGCGGGCGTACCGGTCATCGAAGTAGTCGCCGAAGTAATAGTGGCCATACGCCGGCCGCGCGAAGAAGTTCACCGTGAGGACGCTCACGTTGATGACGATGGTCGGCGAATAACTGAACGCCGCCCGCGCATACACGCCCCGCCCGAAATACACCGGCGCAAAGAGGAACCCGCGCTGGGCCAGCCGGTAGTCCCAGTGGCCCTCGACGAAGATGTAGCCGCGCGGCGTGTAGGCGTAATACGCCGATGTCCAGACCCAGTCGGTCTGCGCGACCGTCCAATAACCCGGCTGCCAGACGTAGCGACGTCCGTCCCAGGCCCAGTAACCGGGCACCCAGACGTAGGCGTCGGATGGCGCCAGGCCGACGGGAACGACCTGGACCGGGGCCGGCGGCGCAGGGAGATACACCACCTCGCCGGGCGTTGTCGTCCAGAATCCGGGAACCCACTGGACTCCGCCTGCGACGGCCGCCCAGTAGCCGGGGACCCAACTGCAACCGGGCGGCGGGACGCGCCAGGTGCCGCTCACCCACAGGAAATCGGAGCGGTCGTCGTCCCACGCCCAGTAACCGGGAATCCACGTGATGCCCGCGACGGCGGGCCTCGAGGCCGGCGGCACCTCGACGATCGGTGCGGCTGGCGCCCGCGAGATCACGATCGCCGCACCCGTCTCATACGTCACGGGCTCCGCGAAGGCCTCGTGGACCGGCCCGCGCGTCAGCACCTCGACGTCGTCCTGCACGGCGACCGGCGCGGGAACAAACGCCGCGGTGGGTGGCGGCGGCGGCACGGGCGCCGGCGCGGGCACAAACGCCGCGGTGGGTGGCGGCGGCGGCACGGGCATAGGCGCTGCGGCCGGCGCAGGCGCGGGCGGCGCAACGAAAACTCCAACCTCCGTGCGGCGGCTCTTCTTGCATCCGGCGACGAGCGCGACCGCCACCAGGATCGCCAGGGCTACGAGTCTCAGCGGTTTCATCTCTGATCTCCTTTCCGGCCGCCGCATCGCCGGCTTGGCTTTCGAGTTCCACTATCTTTGACGGCTGGCGCCGGAGCGTCATTCAGTTTCCGGCCGGCAGCCGAGCCGCCCTCAATTCATTCTACCGTACGCGGCGCGGGAAGGATTCTCGCAAAATTGTTAGGCGGCACGGCCGGCGCCGGCGCGGTATGATTGGACCGTCCGCCGAAGAGGGCTGCCATGACGCCGCGACCGAAACCGAAAGTGCTGTTCCTGTGCACGGGCAACGCCTGCCGCAGCCAGATGGCCGAGGGGTGGGCGCGGCATCTGAAGGGCGACCGCCTGGAGGTCTGGTCGGCGGGCGTTGAGCCGCACGGCCTGGACCCGCGGGCGGTCCTCGTGATGGCCGAGGCGGGCGTGGACATCTCCGGCCACCGCTCGAAGCACGTCCGCGACCTGGCGGGCATCGCGTTCGACTACGTCGTGACCGTATGCGACCAGGCGCGGGAGGCGTGCCCTGTTTTCACGGGCGGCGCGAAGATGATCCACGTCGGCTTCGATGATCCGCCGCGACTTGCTCGCGACGCCCGAAGCACCAAGGAAGCCCTCGTGCCGTACCGGCGCGTGCGCGACGAGATTCGGGCGCTGGTCGAGACGATGCCGGAGTCGCTCGAGTCGCGCGGCAAGGTCCACTCCGGGCAATTGGTGGAAGGAGGGGGAGATGGCGGGTAAAATGGCGCGGACATGGCGGATTTTGCAGCCGTGGCGTTGTGGCCGAAGTTCCGCGGGGCGAGTCATTTCCTGGTATTGGATTGCCATGTGGACCTTTTCTTCACCTACCAGGAACAGAACTTTTCCATTTAATGAAAGGAACATTCGATGGCCTTCACCCTGATGCTCGGCTCAAAGGCGCCGGATTTCAATCTTCCCGGCGTTGACGGCAAGGACCGCTCGCTGGCCGACTTCAAGGCCGCCAAGTTCCTGGTCGTCGTCTTTTCGTGCAACCACTGCCCGTTCGTGCTGGGCTCGGACGATCGTCTGAAAGCGCTCTACAAAGCATACAAGCCTCGCGGCGTGGCGTGGGTCGCCATCAACTCGAACGAGACCACGCACCATCCCGAGGACTCGTTCGACCACATGAAGGCGCGTGCGAAGGAGGACCGGCTGCCCTGGCCGTACCTGCGCGACGAGTCGCAGGACGTGGCGCGGGCGTACGGAGCGCTGCGCACGCCGCACTTCTACGTGTTCGACGCCGAGCGCCGCCTCCGCTACACCGGCCGCATGGACGATAATCCGATGGACGCGTCGAAGGCCACGACGCACGAACTGGCGGATGCGCTGGACGCCCTCCTGGCCGGGAAGGACCCGCCGGCGCCGCTCACGAATCCCATCGGGTGCAACGTCAAGTGGATCGGCAAGGACGCCCACTGGATGCCGCCGGAGGCCTGCGACCTGGTGTAGGATCGGCGCTGAAACCCCATCCGTCCTTCGAGACCGGCGTGCACCTTGCGCCTTCCCCGGCGACCCGTGGTACAATGGGGAGACAAGCGAGGAGGCGCGGCGTGGTGAAACATCGGCGAGTTGCCGTCGGAGTCTGGACGATCGCACTGGCGTGGCTGCCGGCGGCGGGGTGCATCCAGGTTGACCGGGCCGCCTTGGAGCGGTGTCTTCTACAAGGCTACATCTATTACCTGGACGGCGCCGGCGGCGGCAGCGCCCTCCTGAACTGGAGCGGCGGCGTCAAGAAGGGCTTCGAGGACGCAGGTTACAATGTCTTCGGCGAAATGTTCTCTTGGGAAACCGGACTGGGCGCCCTCGCCGACCAAGCCGCCGGCGTGGATTATAAGCGCACCAAGGCCAGGGAACTCGTACGCCGCATCCGGGAGCACCGACAGGATTGTCCCTACGATCCCATCCACCTCATCGCCCTCTCGGCCGGGACGGCCGTGGCGGTCTACGCGCTCGAAGCCTTGCCGGACGACGAGCCGGTCGAGAGCGTGGTTCTCCTGGGCGCCTCCGTGAGCTCGGACCACGACCTGACGCAGGCGCTGCGGCACGTGCGGAATCGCCTCTTCATCTTCACCTCGCGCACGGACACCGTCCTTTCGTTCCTGGTCCCCCTGACGGGGACGGCTGACCGCGAGTTCGGCGGGGCCGGCCCGGCGGGGCTCGAGGGGTTCATCCTGCCCAAGGACGCCTCCGAGGAGACGCGGCGGCTCTACGCGGAGAAGGTGGTCACGATCGCCTGGACTCCGGAGTTCGAGAAGGCCGGGAACTACGGCGGCCACCTGGACAACGTTAGCGCGGTATTCATCCGCGACCACGTGGCGCCGCTGGTCATGGAGGGTCGGCTTCCGACGCCGCCGCGGATCGCGGCGCCCGCGAAGTGACGGCGGTTTGTCGCGGCCGAAACGAGGCTGGCGAAACGCCGGCCTTCACTGTATAATCCGGCCCCACGACGGGGGAAAAGAGAACATCGTGATGATTTCGATTGCGTCGTACTCGTTCCACGGCCTCATCGGGGCAGGCATGATGGATGTATTCGGTTATCTTGAGACCTGCAAGTACCGGTACCACCTGGAGTCGGCGGACATCTGGAACGGCCTGATGGGGCCCGACGAGAAGGTCTACCTCCAGGAGGGTTTTCTCAAGAAGGTGAAGGGGGCCCTGGCGGAGCGAGAGATGGTCCTGGCCAACTACCATCCCGACGGGTGCCACCTCTGGGAGGACGACCCCGGCGCCCGCGAGAGGAATTACCAGAGCGCCCTGGCGCACCTCCGGGCCGCACGCTTCCTCGGCGCGAGGACCGTCAGGATTGACGCGGGCGGGAAGGGGCACGCGTGGACCAGCGAGCAGTTCGACCACATCGTCCGCCGGTACCGCGAGTACGCCCAGATGGGGTCGGACGGGGGGTTCCGCGTCGGGCCCGAGAGTCACTGGGGACCGGAACTCGTGCCCGACAACATGGAACGCCTCGCCCGCGCGGTCAACCATCCGGGCTTCGGCATCCTGATGCACATCGGACACTGGGTGCAGGCGCCGGAAGAGGAGGGCGACCGCCGCCTCGCGCCGTGGGCCATGCACACCCACCTGGACGCGCGCATCACCCGGACGCGCCTCGAACCCGCCATCCGCATCCTCCTCGACGCCGGTTACGCTGGATACTGGGGCGTGGAGCACCACTCCGCCAAGAACGAATACGCCGAGGTGGCCTGCCAACTCGCCGAGGTCCGCCGGGTCCTGGAGAGGATGAGGCAGGCCTGATCGGTCCGATATGAGTTTTGCGCGGCGGGCTACGGCTCAGTTGTGTTTCCGCATTTCCTTGATCTGGTCGCGAAGGGACTCGACTTCGTCCTTCAGGCGATTCCGCTCGCCCTTCAGGAGTTTGTTATCGCGTTTCAGGCCTTCGGCCTGTATGCGGAGCGAATCGTTCTCGGCCGTCAGGCGCAGGACCTCGTCCTCAAGCGCCTTGCGGTCCATCGTGGCGATGTGCTGGCGCTCCTGAAGCGTCGGCTGCCGGGGCGAGCCGGCGACCACGTAGGGGCTCTTCGAAACGTCCACGTTCACGCATCCCGCCACCAGCGCGATGGCCGCCAGCAGCACGGCCGCCGTCCAGACGATCCCACGAGTCATGTCTTGTCTCCTCCTCAGGTCCTCTCTCGCCCGCAATACAATACCACCGGGCCGAAGGGCCTGCAAGCAAGATGTGGCCGGTTTCGCGCCTTGCGCCGCCGCGCCAGCCAGCCGGACAGTATGTGATTAGCGTGCCAGCCGCTTTCCTGTGGGGGTGCCACGGGTTGCTCGCCAACCCGTGCTGCCCGCATCAGGACACGCCCTGCCAGGGAAGCCGTGGCACCCGGCAACGGGCACGCTAAACACATACGGCGGCCGGTGCCGGCTACGGCTTGCATGACGCACGCCGAGCGGTAAAGTATCCCCATGCCCGAAGCGGTTCCCATCCTGGTCATCGCCGGCCAGACGGCGTCCGGCAAGGAGCGGCTGGCGCTGGCGATCGCAATGCAAATCGGCGGCGAGATCGTCTCCGCCGACTCGATGAAGGTCTATCGCGAGATGGACATCGGCACCGCCAAACCATCCGCCGCCGAGCGCCGCGCCGTCCCGCATCATCTGCTCGACGTGGCCGACCCCGGCGAAACGTTTTCGACCGCGCGGTGGCTCGCCCTGGCCGAGGGGACAATCGCCGACGTGCACGCCCGCGGCCGCACGGCTGTCGTCTCCGGCGGCACGCCGCTTTACCTCAAGGCCCTCCTGGAGGGCCTCTTCAAGGGCCCGGCAGCCGACGCGGCGATCCGCTCGCGGCTGGAAGAGGAATCGGAAGCGCGCGGCTCGGCCGCCTTGCACGCGCGCCTGGCCGAGGTGGACCCCGCGGCCGCCGCACGCATCCATCCGAACGACCTCCGCCGGATCACGCGAGCGCTCGAGGTCTGGGAACTCGCCGGCCGGCCCATCTCTCAACTCCAGAGCCAGTGGGGCCGGCGCCGGTCGTCGCTCGACCCTGAGGCTCTCGACGGGCGGTGGCGGCCGCTCGTCGTGGCTATACGCCGCTCGCGCGACGACCTCACGCGCCGCATCGAATCGCGCGTCCGCCGCATGATTGAGGAAGGCCTTGTCGAGGAGGTCCGCCGCCTGGCTGGAAGAGCGGGGGGCCTCGCACGCGGACCGCGCCAGGCGCTCGGGTACGCCGAGGTCCTGGAACACCTCGACGGGCGGTTGGGGGCGGACGAGTTGGTTCCGGCGATCGTCGCGCACACGCGGCAGTTTGCGCGGCGGCAGATGACGTGGCTCAGCCGCTTCGAGGGCGTCCTGTGGCTCGATGCCGCGCCCGACGCGGCCGGCGACGCCATGGCCGAGACGGTCGTGGCCCTGTGGCGCGAGCACGTCCGCGCGCCGTAGTCGCCGGCGCCAGGGTGCCATGCTTTCGCTTGCGAAAGCATGGGCCTGGCATGGGGGCGGACATGCTTTCGCGACGGCGCGAAAGCATGGCACCCCGCCGTTGCCGGGCAGGGCGTGGTTCTTTATAATCGGGAGCAGGCGGACAGCCGCAGGGGCAGGTTCTCCATGGCCAAGCGCGACTACTACGAGGTGCTGGGTGTTCCGCGGGGCGCGGGCCAGGACGGCGTCCGGACCGCCTACCGCCGCTTGGCCCGCAAGTTCCATCCGGACCTGAACCCCGGCAATCCCCAGGCCGAGCAGCAGTTCAAGGATATCAACGAGGCCTACGAGGTCCTGAGCGATCCGGAGAAGCGGAAGGCCTACGACCAGTTCGGCCCGGAAGGCCTTCGAGCCGGAGCCGGCGCCGGAGCGGGCGCGGGGCCCGGAGGTTTCCGGTACACGTGGTCCGGCCGAGGGGCGCCGTTCGAGGATGCGTCGTTCGAGGCGTTCGGAGGCCCCGGCGGCGAGGCGGGAGACCTCTTCCAGGAACTCTTCAGCCGGCTGGGCGGGATGGGCGGCCGTCGCGGCCAGCGGCCTGCGATGCGCGGCCGGGACGTCGAGACGGAGGTCACCCTCGGGTTCGAGCAGGCGGTCCACGGCGTCCGGACGACGCTGGTGCTGGAGCGGCCTGGGCCCGACGGCACGGTCCGGCCGCAGCGGCTGGAGGTGCGGATTCCGCCGGGCGTCGGCGAGGGCCAGCGGATCCGCTTGGCGGGTCAGGGCGGCCCCGGCCAGGGCGGACCGCCGGGGGACCTCTATCTCGTCATCCGCGTCCGGCCACACCCGTATTTCCGCAGGCAAGGTCGAGATGTCTATATTGATTTGCCGCTGACGGTCTCGGAGGCCGCGCTCGGAGGCGCCGTGGACGTGCCGACGGTCCACGGCCGCACCTCGGTCCGCGTCCCGCCGGGGACGCCGGGCGGGGCTCGCCTGCGGCTGCGCGGCCAGGGCATTCCGGACGCGCGGGGCCAGGCGCGCGGCGACCAGTACTGCGTCGTCCAGATCGTCCCACCGCGAGAGCCGACCGAGCGCCAGCGGCAACTCTTCGAGGAACTCCGCCGCACCGAAACCGATAACCCCCGCTCCACGCCCGAGTGGAGCCGCAAGGACGGGTGAGGCCATGTTCGAGAACGAGCCCGAGGTCTATTCCGTCGAGCAGGCCGCCGAGGCCCTCGGCGTTCCGGTCGCCGACATCCGGTCCTACGTCGCCGAAGGCCTGGTGGACCCGCGGCGCGAAACCGGCCGCGAGGTCTTTACGCGGGCCGAGATGCGGCGCCTGTGGAGCATCGTCACGCTGCACCGCGACTTGGGGCTTAACCTGGCGGGCGTGGCGGCGGTCCTCCAGTTGCGGGAACAGTTTGAGCAGATGCGGCGCGACCTCGCGACCCTTGTCGAGATCGTCCAGCGCGAGATGGGACCGGATTGCTGGGACCGCCTCTGGCCCGAAGGGCGGCCCCGGCCGACGACACACATCTCCGTGGACGAGATTTCCGAACTCCCCGACCGCGCCGGCCCAGGCGGGCCGCAGTCACCGAAAGGCCCCGACGCTGCGGCCGGCGATGGCGCGGACCAATCGGGAGGCCGTTCATGATCCGCGAGATCCTCCTGGCACAGGCGCAGGACGCCGAGGCGCGGGCCGAGGGTTGGGTCTGGTGGACGGCGCTGGTGCTCGGATTGATGCTGGTGCTGGCGGTTGTGTCCGTGCTCAGGCGGATACTGGTCCAGCCGATGCCGCACACGCCGAGCGACTTGAGCGACGCGTGGTCGGAGGCGGGCCGGCGACTGCCGGCGCCGCCGCCCGAAACGCCTGACGATCGCCCGAAGGCCGACGACGAGGACGCGCCATGACGCCCGCTTCCGATCGCCGCACCCTGGGCCGGCGCGAGCGGCTCCTCACGACCAAGCAGTTCCACGCGGTCTACGGCGCGCGGGCGCGGGCCGCCGACGGGCGGCTGGCGGTCTATGTGCGGCCGAACGGCCTGGACCTCCTCAGGCTGGGCCTCTCGGTAAGCCGCAGGTCCGGCGGCGCCGTCGAGCGGAACCGCATCAAGCGCCTGCTGCGCGAGGCGTTTCGCCAGGGCCGCGCAGGGTGGCCGCGCGGTTACGACGTGGTCATCGTCGCGCTCGCAAGCCGGTACACGTTCGAGGAGGTCGCAGGACGGCTCGGCGACCTAGTGCCGGCGGCGATCAGGCGGTGCGGGAGCGCTGCCGGTGCCGGCCAGGGGCCGGAAAGGATGGTCTAGGTTGGCCCACATCGGCCGGGACGCGAAAGGCGCACTCGTTGCGGTCGTCGGCGCCGCCAGAGGCGTGCTCGTCGCCCTCCTCGTGGCGCTCGTCCGCGGATACCAGATTCTGCTGGGCCCGCTGGTGGGCCGGCGTTGCCGCTATGCGCCGTCGTGCAGCCAGTACGCCATCGAGGCGCTGCGCGTGCACGGCGCGGTGCGGGGCGTGGGGCTTGCGGCGTGGCGGGTCCTGCGCTGTAACCCGTGGGGCGGGCACGGGTACGATCCTGTGCCGCCGCGGCGGGCGAAAGGAGGCGGCGGCCGACTTGAGGCCTGAATTCGTTTGCGCCTTATTAGTGTTTATCCCGAATTGGATTGAGTCCATCTGGGCTTTGCTGCTAACAGCGAAATTTGTCACCTCCTCCTCAATAACGCTGTCCAGGTCCTCCATTTCGGGGAGTTGCTTCGTGAGAAGGCATTCGAATTCCCTCCGGTGGATGAGATGGCTGGAATCAATCTGCATTCCTCCAGCGGCGCAATCACCGCACCAGCCTGGCCAGTTCCGGATCGTCGCCCAGGATTCGGTCTGCCTCTTTCTCCGCCTCCTCGAAGCCGGCGACCGGCGGGCTGTACCGGTGGCTCCAGACCGCATGGCGGTAGAGAATCATGTGCAGCATGAGACCCTTCGTGGGCGAGCGAGCGAAACTGACGGCCGCCTCGGCCTGGGCCAGGCGCGGCAGCAGCACCTGCACCATCACGCTCTCGGGCATCGGGCCGACCTGGATGCCCTGGATGCCGCGCTTGCTGACGACCGCCGTCAGCAGTTTTTTCGATTTTAATTCGTTGGGGTGCTTCGTCAATCCGATTCTCGATGCTCCAGACGCTTAGCCGGACCGCCAAAGCGGGGCAAATCTGAGTTCCGCAGGCTCGAAATTGACCATTTAGTCCGATGCGGATGGACCGCCTCCGCTGCTGTCTTGTCTCTTCTTCGATTCTGCTGACGGATAGCGTCATCCAGGCACTATGCCTAGTGGCCTCAGCCGCCGGATTCGTTCAAGGATGGCCCGGAACAGGCTTCGGGGGATAGCGACATCTGCCATCTGGAAGACCACGTACCGGGCCGTCGTGACCACTTTGGCGCCGATCTTGATCATCTTCTCCCGCAGTGTCGTCAAGGACAATGTTTCACACCATTGGGCAGGGCCAGCCTTCGCAGGAAGTTCCCCAGGTTGTACGCCAGGGCGAACAGTTGCAGGCAGACCCGGTTGTCCGCAAAGTCATGACAGGACATGGCGTTATCCCCCGCAATTGAAGCCGGAATCCTTGAATAAGGGCAATCTGTGCGGGTGAATCCACGTGCGCAAAAAAAAACTCATTTTCTACATGGGAAATCCGGAATAAAGAAGCGTGGCGGGGGAGGACACCCGCCACGCGGTCCTTGCCGATGTCGGTTGACCGGTCGACTAGTGTAGTGCCGCGGAAATAATGCATCTTATGAATGCTCGGAACTGCGCCTATTTCGCTCACCGTGCGGCCCGGATACCTGAGAACAGCCCGTGTTCTCGATTCTGCATAAGATACGATCTGTTTGACGCACTACACTAGCGTATGCCGGCGCGGGCCTTGAGTTGGTCGAGGCGTTTGCGGATGTCGTCGGCCTGGGGCGAGTCGGGATACTTGTTCATGAGTTCGACCGCGAGGTTATAGGCTTCGAGGTGTCGGCCGGTCTGAACGTGCTGGGCGATGCGGGTTTCCCATTCCTTGCGTTCGGCGATGGCGGCGTTCCGCCGGAGTTCCTCGATCTGGTCGCGGAGGCGAGCGGCCTCGGGGCTCTCGGGATGGCGTTCGACGAGGGTCTCGGCGGCGCACACGGCCTGTCGCCAGTGTTTGCGGACGACGAGGTGCTCGATCTCGTGGTACATCCGCTGCTGCTCGGCGCGGAATCCGGCTTCCTGTTCCAGTCGCACGGTGTCGGGAAGTTTTGCGGCATCCGGGTTCTCCGGGAACTGCTCGGCCAGGGCGACGGCGGCCTCCATGGCGCGTTCCCAGAATCCGAGGCCCATGTACCGCTGGACCTGTTCGCCGATGCTGGCGATCTCGTGCTGCTCGTGCTGGCGGAGGGCCTCGGAGAGTTGCGACTGGAGTTCCGAGAGGGCCTGGTCGTCGGGGTAGCGTGAACCGAACTCTTCGAGTCGCTCGCGAGCCTCGCGGAACTTGCCGGCCTTGGTGAGCGCTTCAATCTCCCGCCGCAGGGCCTGCTGGCGCTGCTTCTTGGCCGACTTGCGTTTGGCGGCCTTTTCGACGTCGTCCAGGAGGGTGTTCTCCATGATCTCCGCCAGGAGGCTGACGATCTCGGCGTGCTGCGAGGCGCCGCCGGCCTCGATGTCGGTGGCGGCTTCGTCGGACTTCCTCTCGACGTAGTCGCGCAGCATCCGCTCCATGAGTTTGGCGCTGACGGCGACGCTGAACTGGTACTTGATGAGCAGCGCCAGGCCGATCGCCAAGGCGCCGAGCGTCAGGCCGCCGATGAGCGTTAAAGTCAGTTCGTCGGTCCACCACCTGACGTCTGGTCCGACGCCGCGGAGGATGATCACCGCGATTGCGATCCACAGCACCAGGCCCAGAATCCAGAGAAGTGCCACCGTCCACTTGGGTCGGGGAAGTTCCTTCCCCAATGGTCCGCCGCCCCAAAGGCCGCTCATGCCGGTCTCCTTTCCGTTGGCTGCGCCCGACACCGCCATAGATTATCGGCAAGCCTGTGTCCGGACCTCAAAATCTCTCGAAGAAAATCCGCTCCATTTTGCTTGACAGTCGGATGACCTTACTTATTCTTGATACACTGTTTCATCCGGCCCATCCCAGCGCAAGGGCCTCGCTTGTGCGTCTCTGACGTACTTAAGCGGGGCCCGATTTTACGCTCTCGCCCTGTCGCTCCTCTAGGCACGCTCGGCCGGTGGCGCCGACGTGGGATGCGCCATCATTGTAACAGGAGGCGGCGCCACGGGAAATATATTCCGGCAAGATAGTCGAAAGCGGCGATCAAGGTGAATGCCACGGCGCCGTGCGGCTCGCCGGCCAATGCTCCCGGCTGCGTGACCCAGGGGCCCGTCGGCTTGGCGTAAAAGAGTGCGGCGGCCCGTGTGGACCGCCGCAGCGTTGGCAGCGTGTAACTTTTCAGGCCATCATGCCTTGCGGGCACTTCGACGGGCCAGGGCCACCGCCACGCCGCCCAGCATGAGCGCGAGGGTGGCCGGTTCCGGGACCTCCGGGACGATCGGCGTCGGCGGCGGGGTTCCGGGCGTCGTCGGCGGAGTGCTGCTGCTGAAGCCGCTCGCGTAAGTCAATGCCACGTTTCCCTCGCCGTAAATCGGAGTCACAGGCATCCCCACCGGGTGCTGAATCGGCCGCTCGCGCGGAATCCAGTCAACCGGCAACTCGGTGGTTCCGACCAGCGCCACGCGCGTGTCGCCCGTATCCTGGCCGTGCGAAACCACCACCGAGAGGCTTATGCCCATCTGCGCCAGGAAGGTCGGCAGCAGTCCCAGGTCGAGGCCGACCGAGACGGCGGTCTGCTGCTCATCAACGGGCGGGGAAGTCGGCCGACCGCCGAACTGCGGCGTCGAGGCCCCGATGTCGGCCGAGTCGACGCGCGTCTGGTGGTCAATGTCGAGGTAGGCGTGCGGCTCAAAGCCCGGCCCTTCGAAGTCGGCCGGGCGGTTGCCTCCCGGCATCTCAAGCGTTAGCATCATCTCCACGTTGACGTGCGGCCGGATGTAACTGATGGCCGTTTCGCCCGCATCGGTCCAGTTGCCCATCGCCGTCCAGGGGCGGCCGGTCATGATCCGCGTGAAGCCGCCCGGACCCAGGCCGAGGAGGTTCAGACTGCCGAGCGGCACGGCCCGCTCGTCGGTGCCGGAACCTGCCAGGCCCGTCACCTCGGGGTAAACGAAAGACGCCAGTTGGACCGGGGGCAACCACGAAACGGCCGCAGGGGCCGACCCTTGAGGCGCAAGCGGCGCATGGAGGATGAGCGGCGAATTGGCCGTCCGACCCGCCAGGGCGACCGGCTCCGGAGCGATCACCGAAAGGTCCGGCGTCAGTTTCCCCAGGTCCTGGGGATGAACGGACCCCTGCGCCGAGTCGCCAAGGTACAGATTGGCCGAGTCTCGCAGGTCCGTGGTCGGAGTCGCCCTGAGGCTGAAAGAGGCTTCTTCCGGCCCCGCCGATGTTCCCTGGGGGGCGGCTTGGAGAGTCCCCGCAGCCACACACACCAGCGCCACTGCACACAACCGCACGCCGCCAAACCGCCTGAACATTGCCCTGCTCCCGTAGGGGAGACCCAATGCCAATGCAACGACCGCCTTACGACTTGAACATGGGTGCAACGGATGCGTCCTGAAGATGAATAATAGGGTGCATCGCTTTACATCCCCCGGGCGAATCGCAGAAACTTCACGTTCCTGCACCGTTATTATACGTGAAACGGGCCTGGAGGCAAACGCGAAACCGCGAAAACTGCCTGGGAGGGTGTCAAAATAGGCAGACGGGGCTCCCGAGCCCCGCCCGACTCGGGCCGGCGCTGCGGCCTTTCGCCCCAATCAGCCGCAGACCGGCCCGTGGCTGGGTAGCGGCTTCTGCCGCTACCCCCAGCCGTGCAACAACGATAACATTTTGCTTTTCACTTCAGGCGGCGGCACATGGAGTGGACTGCCGGTCGCCGCTTACTCCGTTGCGTCGGGTTCCGGGCATCCTTCGTCCGTCCCGGAGGATAGCCTATACATGCAGAGACGTTTGTCAAACCGCCGCGCATGGGTCTTCGGGCGGCTGCTCTAAAGCCTTGTATTGCAGGCCCTTATGCCTGTCCAGAACGGACGCCACCTGAAAATCGCATGCGCGACAGCGCCGAAAAGGATGGGGAAATGCGGTCCGGCCTGTGCTGGGCGCTTAGTGGGGAAAGGCGATGGCTGTATTCGGCAATGCCTGATACAGGTCCTTCAGGCCAGCGTTTGTGATCTTGGTATAGCCAATGTCGAGATACTTAAGGCCCCTAAGTCCCTTCAGTTCCTTCAGGCCAGCATCCGTGATCTGGGTGCCGTCAAGGGAGAGCCACTGCAGGCCCTCAAGTTCCTTCAGTTCCTTCAGGCTGGCGTCTGTTATCTGGATGCCGTTGAGGTCGAGCCACCGCAAGCCCTTGAGTTCCTTCAGGTCCTTAAGGGCGGCATCCGTGATCCGGGTGCGGCCGAGGTTGAGTCCTTGCAGGTCCTTGAATTCTTTCAGGTACTTCAGGGCAGCATTCGTGATCTTGGCGCAGCCGAGGTTGAGTCCCTGCAGGCACTTCAGTTCCATTAAGTCCATCAGGCCGGCGTCCGTGATCTGGGTGCCACCAATATAGAGCCTCTGAAGGCCCTTGAGTTTCTTCAAGTCCTTCAGGCCAGCGTCTGTGATATTGGTTTCTAGGAGATTGAGTTCCCGCAGGCCCTTTAGGCCCGTCAAGTCCCTCAGACCGGCATCCGTGATCTGAGTTTGGGCAAGGCTGAGCTGCTTCAGACCCTTGAGTTCCTTCAGGTCCTTCAGGCCGGTGTCCGAGATATTGATGCCGTTGAGATCGAGCGCCTGCAGGCCCTTGAATTCCTTCAGGTCCTTCATGCCGGCATCCGTGATAGGGGTGTAACTGAGGACGAGCGTTTGCAGGCCCTTCAGTTCCTTCAGGTCCTTCAGATCTGAGTTCGTGACTTTGGAACCGCTCATGTTAACTTCTATGATCGGCCGGCCGGGGAGTTTCTCGTCCCTGATCACCTTGCCGCCCAACTTGAGGACCGCGCTTACGGCCTTTTCTTCCCGAACCGCCTGCGACTGGCCGCAGCCGGCAAGACCCACGGCCAGCGTCATCAGCAAGGCAATGTAGCGCATCATGGTCTGGTCTCCAGGAAGGAACCTGCTCTGCGGTCCACCCGCGCGCGGCGTGTGGTTGAAGTTTTGCGCGGCGGGTCTCCGACCTGCCGCGTTTGGCCTTGTCTCGCGCGGTGGGTCGGAGACCCACCGCGCGAACACCCGGGCTTAAACGGCTCTAGTCGCGCAGTTCCACGTGCCAGTAGGCCGCATCGAGGAACTGTTTCCACGACCGGTATCGGTCGCTGCCGGCATGGAGGGTGATGACGGGGCTGAATCGCGGCTGGACGGGTTTCTGGACGAGGCGCATGCCGGCCTCGTCGGGTGTGCGGCCGCCCTTGCGGACGTTGCACGCCATGCAGGCGCAGACGACGTTGGTCCACGTGGTCCGTCCGCCGCGGCTTCGCGGCACGACGTGGTCAATCGAGAGTTCCGACGAGCGGAACTTGCGGCCGCAGTACTGGCACCGATTGGCGTCGCGGGCGAACAGGTTACGCCGGTTCAGACGCACGCGCGTCTTCGGCAGCCGGTCGTACTTGAGGAGCCGTATGACGCGCGGCACGGCGATCTCGAACCGCACGGTCCGCACCCATTCGTGGGCCGCAGGCTGGAACTGGCGGCGGTACTGCGACACTTCGGTCCACGACGAGAAGTCGTACGTGGCATACGTCTCGTCCTCGACCGACACGACCTCGGCCACCCGCTTGAAGAGCATGACGAACGCGTGGCGCGCAGGGATCACACGGACCGCCAAAAACAGGCGGTTCAGGACCAGGACGCTCGCGTCCAGGGCGCTCGGGCCCTGGACGACCAAGGGCGCCGCCGTAGTCATTTGCAACCGACCTTTCAAGAGCCGAACTTCAGCGGCGAAATCATAGCGTGCCGCAGACCCCGCGTCCAGAGGGAATCCGCCGGGCCGCGCTCCACCAGGACAAGGTGTTTTTCCGTGGACCGGTTGCCCGCGGGCTTATAGACTGCTCCAGTCATCCGCGACACTCGATGGATGGCGCTGGCCGAGAAGAGGCCTGCGTAACAATCGCACCACTTCAGAACGGGAGGGTCCCATGATGACCACGCGACGGTTGAGCGGCTTGGCGATCCCGGTCCTTGTCCTGGCCCTGTTTGCCGGGTGCAAAACCCCGGAGCAACCGCCGCCTCAGAAGGAGAAGCCGGCGGCGCAGGCCTCGGCCCCGGCGCCTGCGGCTGTGCCGGAGGCGGTTCAGAAGGCGGTCCTGGAGGCCGCCGCCCTCTTTCCGGCCGATGCCGCCGTGGTCGGCACAGTCCGGAGCCCGCGCGACCTCGTGGACAGCCTGAACGAGTCCGTCGGGCCGGAACTCAGCGCCATGTCGGCGTTGCCGCTGACCTTCTTGCCGGCCGGTGCGTTCGACATGGAAGGCCCCGTGGCATGGGCGGTGCTCTTGACCGACGGCCGGCCGCGCATCGCCCTGGCGATGCGCGTCAAGGACGCCGAACGCCTGAAAGGCGAGGACGCAGGCGAGGGGATTGTCAGGGTGACATCGGGTCCCTTTCCGATCCACGTCGCGCGTGTCGGCCCGTGGGCCGTCTTCGGTGATGTGAACGGCGTCAAGGTGTTCAAGGCCGTCGCGTCAAAACCGCGACTGGCGCTCGACGGACCGTCTAAGACGCTTGCGGCGGAAAGCCTCGCCTGGGTCCGCGTCCAAGGCGCTCCTCTGGTGGCCCTGGCTGAACCGGAGATCAAGCAGATGAAGAAGCAGTTCTCCGGCGCCCAGACTGGCAAGGACGCCTCGGCCGAGGCCAAGGCCGTTGAGTGGCTCGACGGATTCGTCCACGAATTGGAGGCGCTCGACGTCGGCCTCGTTATGGACGAGCAGCACCTCGCGGTCCGGACCGCGCTCACGCTGACCGAGAAGTCCCAGTTGCTCGCCGTAGCCAGGGCGATGAAACCCGTCGAGCGGTTCGACGGGGCGCTGCCGGAGACCGACCGGTTCCTCGCGGCCGTGTGGACCCGCGTGGACCAGAAGGAGGCGACGCCCAAGGTCAAGGCGTTCCTCGGTCCGATCATGGACCTCGCGATGGACGCGCTTCAGAAGGAAGCCGACCAGAAGGGCGCTGCCGCGACGAAAGAAGAGGCGGCTGCCAACTCCGCCGCCATCGTCCGCAAGGCCATCAGCGAGCAGTGGGCCATGATGGACCAGTATGGGGACGTCCTCGGCGACCGCAGCGCGGTCCTCTTCGAGCAGCCCGAGCCGGGCAAGGGCCTCTTTCGGATGATGACCCAGGCGGCGGAAGTGAAAGACGTCTCGGCCTACACGCTACTCCTGAAGAAGAGCATGGGCACGACCGAGTCGGTGATCAAGGCCGTGGACGCCGAGACGGCCAAGAATCCTGCGGTGCATCCTACAATAACGATGGACTATAAACCCGCAGGCGAGACTATCGAAGGTCAGCCGGTGGACGTGTTATCGCTGAAATTCACGATGCGGAAATTGGCGGAACCAGTGGCGCGAGAAGGGAAGGTTGAAAGTGGAGCTGCATTAGGGCATGTCGTGGCGCAAGGGATGCACGACACGGTAGAGAAAATTATGAACGTCATCTGGGGCGGCGACACGCTCCTCATGCGCGTCGCGGTCGTCGAGAAGCAGGCCATCCAGACGCTCGGCGATGCCGACATGATGGCCCGGGCCATCCGGCACGCGCGCGGCCAGGGCGGCGACCTTGCCAAGATGAAGCCGATTGCCGCGGCGCTCGGCCGTGTGCCCGCCGGCAGCAGCGTCGTGGCCCTCATTTCGAGCACGGCGGCGGCCGCGGCCGTTGACACGGCGGCCGACGATATCATGACGGCCTTTCTGTCGCCTCAGCAGCGGGAAGTCATGAAGCAGGTGCCCATGCCGCGCATCGGACGGCCGACCATCACGGAACCGACCCTCCTCACGGTCCGCGTCGAAGGCCGCACCGTCCGCCTCGACCTGGACGTGCCGCAGGCCGACGCCGCCGGCGCGATTCCGTACGTGCGGCACGCGTATGGGCGAATCATCGTTTTCGCGATCCAGATGGGCATGTAGCGCGCGGGGGAGATGGAAGGCGCGAAGATGCCCGCGCCGCCGGCAAACCCGCCGAAGGCAGGGCCGACGCTTCAGGAGGAGATGTGGAACAAAGCCAAGGACGACGCCGAGCGAAATGAAGAGCAGTTCTTCGGCGGCCCGCTCAAATAAAGTCCAGCCTGGACCGACTCATGGGGCCGGCGCTTGACGGTCCGGCCGCAGGCCGGTAATAATAGAATCGCCATGGAACCTGCTGAAGAACCCAAGAAGGCCTTCCTCCTGGGCCTCGGACTCGACGCCAAGGACGGGCACCTGCGCCTGACGCGCGGCGAGAACTTCCACCTGGTGGGCGGCAGCGAGGAGACCCACGGCACGATGCAGGAGAAGGCCCAGAAGTTCAATGAGAAACTCCGGGAGCGCGGCCTGCACCTTGAAGACATTTCCCGCGAGGAGTTCCGCGACATCGCCCACCAGATCGGCCTCTCGGACCGGAATCTCATGGACAAGTGAGCGGACGGGGCGCGCGGCCGAGACGTTGCCCGGCCGCGCTGCGGTCTAAGCCCGCACGAGAAGGACGTACCAGTTTTTGGACACGAGCGGCCGGACGGCCCACGTCCGGACGAGCCGAAGGCCGGCCGCCTCAATGTCCGCCTGGAACGTCGCCAGACGAATCGGGATACGGTCCTTGGGTTCGCTGCGGCTGAGCCAGCGTTTCAGATGGAACGTGAAGGCGCCCCATCCGAGGTTCCGGAAGAACGAGACCACGATGGGCCCCTTCGAGAGGCGGCGGAGTTCCCGCAGGGCCGCCCGGCGTACTTCGCTCTCCCGGAAATGGTGGAACAGGCGGTTGCACACGACGGCGTCGAAGGCCGCGTCGCCGAACGGCGTCCGCAGGATGTTGGCCACGAAGAACCGGTCGGCGCCGAGCGGCAGACCTTGCAAGGCCGCGTACTGCCGGGCCTGCTCGACCATGTGGGCGGAGGAGTCGGCCCCGGTGACCTTGTACCCCAGGCCGCACAGCAGGGGCAGCAGTCTCCCCGTGCCGCACGGGAGGTCCAGCACTTCCGCGCCAACCCGGACGCCGGCCAAGGCACGCGTTAGGCACCGCCGTTCGCGCCGGTCGGTGCCGGTCCCTGGAAGCGCGCGGGCATATTTCTCGGCGGCGGCCTGGGTGTCAAACCGGGCGACGGCCTCGTCGCTGGACGTCTTGGTCAAAGGGTTTCCCTGATCCGAGGTTTTTCCTTGGGCCTTCGACGCTCAACTTTCGCGGCGTCGCGCGGCTATCTTACCTTGACTTCAGGTTCTGGCAAGTGTTCATTTCGGCGGGATAGGACCGTCTGTTGCATCGCCTGGCTCGCCTGGGCGACGCCGTGGAAACCCCGGCGGCCTTGGTCAGGTCGCCGTCGGGGCCGCCAGCCGCCGCTTGAGGAACCGGCCGGTGTAAGAACTTTCGCATGCGGCGACCTTGTCGGGCGGTCCGGCGACGACCACGTGGCCGCCCTCGGCGCCGCCCTCCGGCCCAAGGTCAATGATCCAGTCGGCCTGGCTTATGAAGTCGAGGTTGTGCTCGATCACCAGGAGCGAATGCCCCGCGTGGACCAACCGGTGGAACGTCCTCAGGAGCACCCGCACGTCGGCCATGTGGAGGCCTGTGGTCGGCTCGTCGAAGATGAAGAGCCAGTGCTCGCCCTTCCGTGGGGCGGCCAGGTAGGACGCCAGTTTCACGCGCTGGGCCTCGCCGCCCGAGAGGCTCGCGGTGTTCTGTCCGAGCCTGAGGTACCCCAGGCCGACGTCCACGAGGGGCGCGAGGCGGCCCGTGACGGCCACGTGGTCGGCGAAGTGGGCCATCGCCTGGTCCACGGTCATGTTGAGGATGTCGTCCACGTTCTTTCCGTTCCAGCGGACGTCGAGGACTTTCTTCTTGAAGCGTTTTCCGCCGCACTCCTGGCAGACGACCGCGACGTCGGCCATGAAGTACATGTCGTAGGTGACGGCGCCGACTCCCTTGCAGACCTCGCACCGTCCGCCGGGGACGTTGAACGAGAAGTCGGCCGGCGCGATGCCGGCCACGCGGGCCTTCGGCGTGTCGGCCAGGAGGTCGCGGATGACGCTATAGGCTTTGACATAAGTCACTGGGTTGGATCGCGTGCTCTGGCCGATGGGCGACTGGTCCACCAGGATGATGTCGTCCACCGTGTCGGTCCCGTCCAGCCCTGCGCAGGCGCCGACCTCCTCGACCGGTTCGCCGCGGCGGTGCTTGAACTGGCCGTAGAGGACGCTGTGCACGAGCGTCGTCTTGCCGCTGCCGGAGACGCCCGTCACGCACGCAAGCACCCCCAGGGGGATGCGGACCGTCAGGTCCTTCAGGTTGTGCTGGCGGGCGCCCGTGACGGTGATCCAGCCTTTTGCGCGGCGGGCGTAGGGGGCCATCGCCCGGTCGGCGTGGACCATGAGTTGCCGCGCGGTCTCGGACGCATCAGATTTTTCGAGGGCCTCGAGCGGGCCCTCGAAGATGACCTGGCCGCCCGCCTCGCCGGCGCCGGGCCCCATGTCCACGACGTGCGCGGCCGCCTCGATGACCTCCGGGTCGTGCTCGACGACCACGACGGTGTTGCTCTTGCCGATGAGGCTTCGAAGGATGCCGATAAGTCGTTGCGTGTCGCGCGTGTGGAGGCCGACGGTCGGCTCGTCGAGGACGTAGAGTGTGTTCGTGAGGCTCGACCCCAGGGCGGATGCGAGGTTGATGCGCTGGGCCTCGCCGCCCGAGAGGGTCCGCGTCTGGCGGTCGAGCGTCAGGTAATCCAGGCCCACGTCGTCGAGGTAGGCCAGGCGGTTGCGGATCTCCCTGAGAAGCACCGCCGCCTTCTCCTCGTCTTCCGGCGCGAGGCGAAGCCCGTCGAACCACGCCCGCAAATCCTTGACCGGCGCGAGAACAAGGTCCGACAACCTCCGGCCGCCAACCGCGACGTTCAGCGCCTCCGGCCTGAGGCGCCTCCCCCCGCACGCCGGACACGTGTAGTAGCCGCGGTACCGCGCGATCATGACCCGCACGTGGACCTTGTACCGCTTCGTCTCGAGCCAGTCGAAGAACCCGCGGATGCCGACCCATTCGCCTTCGCCGTCCCAGATGAACCGGCGCGCCGATTCCGGCAGGTCCACGTAGGGCACGTCGGTCCGGATGCCGCGCGCGCGGCAGGCGCGGCGGCACTCGCGGTGCATTTCCTTGTAGGCCGGCGTCTGCCAGCAGGTGATCGCGCCGTTGTCAATGCTCCGGCGCGGGTCGGGGATGATCTTGTCCGGGTCCAGGCCGCTGACGCGCCCGAAACCTTCGCACGTCGGGCACGCGCCGACGGCGCTGTTGAACGAGAACAGTTGCGGGTCGGGCTCCGGGAACTCGCGGCCGCAACGCGCGCAGTTGAACCGGATATCGAACGCGAGGCGCCGCGCCTCGGACGAGGGCATGGAGGCGACGCCCTCTTTAGCCCCCGGTGAATACACCGGGGGCGGCAGGAGAGTGGCCTCGCCCGCGGGTGAGCCGGCGTCCGTTCGGCCCCCCGTGTATTCACGGGGGGCTAAAGGCAGCGTCGAGCCGGGTTGCTTCGGCATTTCGCCGGCCGGCTTGCCCATCACCACGACCGCCGCTCGTCCGTGCCCGACTTTGAATGCCGCTTCGAGCGACTCGGCCACACGCGACCGGCTCTCCGCAGTCGGATCGGCAAGGACCAGCCGGTCAATGACGACCTCAAAATCGTCCGGCACGTCCGCTTCGGCCACAGCGCTCGTCTCGACCATTCGTCCGTCGCTTGACCCTGATGTGCTCGAAGGGGCGAACCACAGGCGCTGAAAGCCCAGCCGCTCGAGGTCGCGCCGGAGGCTCTCCCACGGCCGCCCCTCGCGCGCCGCCGACGCCACGACCAGCAGCCGCGAGCCGGGCGCGAGACCCAGCACCTCGTCCACCGCGCCCGTGACCGTGTGCTTGACCACTCGGAGGTTGCAGTCTGGGCAGATCGTCTCGCCGACGTTTGCGTAAAGGAGCCGCAGGTAATCGGCGATCTCGGTGGCCGTCCCGACCGTCGAGCGGGCGTTCTTGACGGTGTTCTTCTGCTCCAGGGCGATGGCCGGCGGCAGGCCGGTGATCGAGTCCACGTCCGGCCGCTCCATCTGTTCGAGGAACTGGCGGCTGTAGGCCGAGAGGCTCTCGACGTACCGCATCTGTCCCTCGGCATAGAGCGTGTCGAAGGCCAGGCTGGATTTGCCCGAACCGCTGACGCCCGTCACGACCGTCAAGGCCCGGTGCGGGATCGTGACGCTGACGCCCTTCAGGTTGTGCGTCCGGGCGCCGCGTACTTCGATTGTTCGCTGCATGGGCGCAATAACTCCACCGTACGAATCCTTCACCATACCGCGCGGGGAAGGGGGATGTCAAGGTCGCCGACAGGTCCGAAAGTGAATGTCGCCGGAAGTGAACACTCTTGGTTAGCCGTCCACCTTGGTGGGTGGTGGGCGGGTGGGCTACCCCGTGCTCTCTGCCGCTTCGTGGGCGATTGCCAGGGCTGCAAGGTCCTGGATCTGTTCGCCGAGGACGGCCTTGTCAATGGTGCAGGCTTCGTAGGCCGCAGGCAGGGCCTCGCGCTTGGCCGCCTCGCGGACGCCTACCAGCAGGAGATCGCCCAGCCGCTGGGCGGTCGAGCCGAGGCTGATCCGCTGCGGGTTGAGGATGTCAATCAGTATAGCACACGTGCGGCCGAGGTAATCGGCCTGTTCGCGGACGATGCGCAGGGCGAGGGCGTCGCCTTCGATGGCCTCGCGTCCGACCTCCCGGCCGGTGATCTCGCTGAGCGGAATTTTATCCAGTCGCGACGGCTCGTGCGGTTCGCGGAGCCTGAGTTTCGCGAGTTCACCGAGCGCGCGGCCGCTGGTGAGTCCCTCGACGCTACCGGCCTTGTGGTATCCGACGGGGCCGGTCTCGAGCAGCCGCACGTGGCCGATCTCGCCCGCCAGGTCCTGCTTGCCGCGGATAAGGCGGCTGTCAAGGATGATGCCCGCGCCGTTCCCCGTGCCGCAGGTCAGGTACACGAGGTCGTCCACCTGGCACTTCAGGCCCCATCGCCACTCGGCGACGGCGGCGGCGTTGGCGTCGTTTTCGAGGAGCGTCGGGACGCCGAGCGCATCGCGGACCATTTGGACCACCGGGACGCGGTCCCATCCGGGGAGGTTCGGCGGCGAGAGGATGAGTCCCTCGCGGCTGGAAAGTGGTCCGCCGCAGGCTATGCCGCAACCGGCCGGCCGCTCGCCGCTACAGAGCCGCCCACCGAGGGCGATCAGTTGCGCGATCGTCGCCTCGGGCGTCGAGGTGGGGAACTCTTCGCGGGCCAGGGCGTTGCCTTCGCCGTCTCCGACGACGGCCGCCGACTTCGTCCCCCCGATGTCCAGGCCCAAGAGAAGTTGTGAAGTCATGGGGCATGAGGTTAACGCAGATCGCCCCGGACCTCAAGCAAGATTTTGCTGCGCGGCGCATCACTCGCCGGGCGCGGCAACCGGCCGGCGCGATTCGGCTTGCTCCGGGCTGACCGGCGGCCTACAATCCGCCTTGGTTCAGGAACACGGTTGCTCTGTTGAAAGCCTGCTTTTGTTTTCCCTCTCCCCTTGTCGCCCAAGGCGACCCGCCTCGGGCGGGTGGGAGAGGGCAGGGTGAGGGGAATAAGGACCGTCCCTCGCCCCCCTCACCCTTCCCTCTCCCGCCCGGAGGGGGGAGAGGGATGTTTTTAACAGAGCAGGTGCGCGATCAAAGGTGCGCAAGCATGAAATCCATTCACGTCGTCGCGCGGACGTTGCCGGAAGGCTGGGAGACCGCCGTCCGCCGGTGCTGGGAGGAAGGCGCGCGGTTCCGCACCCAGTACGACAAGCCCGGCGACCCGCCGAGCCGCGACGTCGCCTGCCTCATCCACGTGACGGACCCGTTCTCCGAGCCTCGCATCCACAAAGCGTTCCCGGGGGGCCTCGACGACCTCGAAGTGTATCGCGACGAGGTGCTGCTGGGCGTCCACGACCACTGGATCGCCCCGGAGGAAGGGAAGTGGGAGTACACGTACCACGAGCGGCTGTTCGCGTACAAGGTGCCGGGCCGCGCGGAGCCGATCAACCAGATCGCCGAGGTAGTGCGGCTGCTCAAGGAGACGCCGCACACCCGCCGGGCCCAGGCGGTCACGTGGCAGGCGTGGAACGATCTTGGGATCCGCGATCCGGCGTGCCTCCAGCGCATGTGGTTCCGGATCGAGGAGCCGGTCGAGGAAGAGGCGGGAAAAGAGTCTCCCGGCGTGCCGCGCCTGAACCTCGCGGTTCACATCCGCTCGAACGACGCGTTCAAGGCGGCGTTCATGAACATGTTCGCCTTCACGGAACTCCAGCGGTCGGTCGCGCGGGACCTGGGCGTCTCGGTTGGTGAATATGTGCACATAGCCGATAGTTTCCATATCTATGGCTCCTACTTCAAGGAGTTCGAGGGGTTTCTGGGTTTGGTCGCGCGGCGTCCGGACCGGTATTTCACGAGCGCGTTTGCGAGGCCGATGTTTGAGGACGGCGCGCGGCGGGTGCTGGCCGAGACGGACCTGCCGCCCGAGGTCCGGAAGGCCATGGACCGCCGCCTCGCGGAGTTGACCTCGGCCTAAGGAGGGTCGCGTTGAAACCTACGAGCCAGGAAAACCATGTCTCGCGCGAAACGGTCCGGCTGCCGACGCAGTTGTTCTATACTTCGCCGTTCACGGTGAAGGGGCGGCTGCGGAGTTTCCGCCACGCCGCGATGGGGTTCTGGTTCGTCCTCAGGAGCCAGCACAACGCGTGGCTCCACGCCATCGCGACGGGCCTGGCCCTGGTGCTGGCAGCCGTGCTGCATTTCTCGGTCCGGCCGTTCACGGCGGGGGAGTGGTGCGCCCTGGCGATCGCCATCGTCCAGGTCTGGGTGGCCGAGACGTTCAACACGGGCCTCGAGATTCTGGCCGAGGCGATCACGAATGAGCAGCATCCGGTCCTGAAGATCGCCAAGGACGTTGCGGCTGCGGCCGTGCTCATTTCGGCGCTCGGGGCGATCGTCGTCGGAGCCGTCCTCTTCCTGCCGCCGCTCGTCCAGGTGATCCAAGCCGCGTTCTGGCCCGAGTAACGTGGGGTGCTTTGAGGTTGATTCCGGTTGCACCGCCGATATAATGCCTCGTCTTCGGGTCGGGGCGTAGCTCAGCTTGGCTAGAGCGCTTGGTTCGGGACCAAGAGGTCGGTGGTTCAAATCCACTCGCCCCGACCAGAACCTTCAAAGCCAGGGACCGCGGTTCCTGGCTTTTTCGTTTTAAAGCATGGTGGTGGTGGTGTGGCCGTTACTTCGCTGCGCCGGGCGAGGGGGCCGAGCAGGCGGGATATTCGGATAGGCTCTAAATCAGTCCGGCCCGCGCTGGGCGTTCAGGGTCCAGAGATGTCTGTTGTCGGCAACGCCTGTTCCAGGTCCTTCAGGCCGGCGTCCGTGATCTTCGTGGAGTGCAGGTCTAAGTCTTCCAGTTGCGCAAGTCCCTTCAGCGAATCAAGGCCCGCATCCGTAATGAGCGTCTGGCCCAGGTCCAGAGACCGTAGCGACCTTAAGTTCTGGAGATACTTGAGATCCGCGTCAGCAACCGGCGTGTAGCTCAGGTCAAGGTGCTGTAGGTCAGGCAACCTGCCAAGATCCCCAAGCCCCGAGCCCGTGACCTTAGTGCCGTGAAGCGAAAGAGACTGAAGTCCCCGCAGAACACCCAACTCCCTCAGACCGGCGCCGGTAACCCGCTCTGCGTAAATATGGAGGCTTGTCAACCCCTTCAGAGACCCCAGATGCTTAAGGCCTGCGTCGGTAATCCCTGTCCAGTACAGGCCAAGGTGCCGCAACCCGTACATATCGTGCAAATGCACCAATCCCGAGTCTGTAATGCCCGGTCCCCACAGGTCGAGGTGCGTAAGGCTCTTCAGGTCCACAAGTGCGCCCAGATCCCTATCAGTCACGCTGACCTCACTAAGATCCAAGGCCTGCAAGGCTTTCAGTCCACTCAGGCTCTTCAGGCCATCGCCGGTGACATCTGTGAATCTCAAATCAAGACTCCTCAGGGACTTCAGGCCCTTCAGCGCCTCAAGGCCGGTGTCCGTAATGTGTGTGTTGTTGAGGCGCAGGGACTGCAATTCCTTGAGCTGGCCCAAGGCAGAAAGTCCGCTATCAGTGACGCTCGTGGCAAATAGGTCCAGCTCTCTTATGGTGCTCAGGGGCTTTAGGCCGCGTCCCGAAAGTGGGTGGAAATTGGGGTTCGGCGCGACCTGTATCCGAAGCCCAATTCGGCCCGCCTTCCTAGCGGACCTGACGTGACTCTAAGCCGCCTCCAAGTACCTGTCAAGTGCCG
>Ga0315275_10000833_pt1 | contig 26040 bp, 22 predicted proteins | sample YL17G03_0_MG_FD_205557 | JGI IMG/M metagenome (GOLD analysis project Ga0315275, IMG submission 205557) | Sediment microbial communities from Yellowstone Lake, YNP, Wyoming, USA - YL17G03_0 | ecosystem: Environmental > Aquatic > Freshwater > Lake > Sediment | place: USA: Wyoming | collected...
CAAGAGGTCCTTCGCTCGGAGATATCGGCCAGAAGATGGCCCAAAGGCGAGAAAATGCTCTGTAACGTTGCTACAGTCTCCAAATCTTCATCTCGCCGGCGCCGCCGATAGGGTGGGTGCCGCCCCCCGGGGCTCGAGGACTACACGTGGCAGGAGGTCCAGGCCTTGCGGCATTTCGGCAAGGCCAACGTCCTCTTCTGTGACGGTCACATCGAGTCTCTCGGACCGGAAGACCTGTCCTACGGCAATCCCCTGTGGCGCTATGGAGCGCGGTAAGACGGAGGCACCGTGAATAGCCGCGCTATCCTTCCGGGTTTGCTGGGACTCCTGATCCTGGCGGGTTGTTCCGACCCTGCCAAGGACCTGGCCTCGTCGGATGCCCAGGCCCGCGTGCAGGCCATCCGCGCCTTGGCGGCAAGGGGCGGCGACGCTGCGGCGGAGGACGTGGCGTCGGTCGCGCGGCACGAGGACACGGCCGCGGCCACTGAGGCCATTGCGGCCCTCGGCCGTATCCAGTCCGACCGGGCGGTGGAAGTCCTGACGGAGGTCGCCACGAAAGAGGATCGGGTGGCGCTCCGCCAGTTGGCCGTCACGGCCCTCGCGCAGCACGAGGCGGCGAAGTCGGTCGAGACGTTCCGTCAGGTGGTCCGCAGCGACTCGGCCCCGGAAGTGCGGGCTACGGCGGCCATGAGCCTGGCGAAGCAGGGGGGGATGGACGATGTCCCCTTGCTGGTCGAGGTGGCGGGCGCCGAGACGGACCTCGTGGCCACACGAAGCGAAGTGACTGCCATCGGGACACTTCTGGGCGTCCGCTTTCCCTATGATCCGAACGACACGCCCGAGGTCCGCCAGGAGAGCCTTGCCAGAACGCGCGCCGAGGCCGATCGCATCTACAAGGTGAGGAAAGACCTGCTGCCCCAGGACATAAAGTGCCAGGGCGACCGGGGTGGCGGGCGCTAGCGTGCCGTCCTTCTACGTCCTCAACTGGCCGCTGCCGTAGACCACCCACTTGTAGGTCGTGAGGTCCCTGAGGCCCATCGGTCCGCGGGCGTGGAGTTTGTCGGTTGAGATGCCGACCTCGGCCCCGAGGCCGTATTCGCCGCCGTCCGAGAAGCGGGTGGACGTGTTGACCATGACGCTCGATGAATCCACGTCGCGGACGAACTGCTGGACCCGCCGCACGTCTTCAGAGATTATCGCATCGGTATGATTAGAACCATACTTGGCGATGTGGTCAATGGCCTCCTGGGCGTCGTCCACGATGCGGATTGCCAGCACGAGGTCGAGGTACTCGGCGTACCAGTCCTCCTCTTTGGCGGGTTTGGCGTCGGGCCAGATGTGGCGGGTCCGCTCGTCGCCGCGCAGTTCAACGCCCGCCTCCGCCAGTCGCCGGCAGATGCGCGGCAGGAACCGGGCCGCCACGTTCTTATGGACGAGCATCGTCTCCATGGCGTTGCAGGTTGCGGCGCGCTGGACCTTCGCGTTGAAACAGATCGCCTCGGCCATGTCGAGGTCGCCGAGTTCATCCACGTAGACGTGGCAGACGCCCTTGTAGTGCTTGATGACGGGGATGGTGGACTGCTGGGCAACGGCGCGGATGAGCGCCTCGCCGCCGCGAGGGATGACCACGTCAATCGTGCGGTCCTGGCGCAGGAGCGCCGCCAGGAAGTCGCGGTCGGGATTCTCGATCATCTGGACGGCGTCTGGCGGCAGGCCCTGGCCGGCGGCGGCCTCCTCGAGGACCTTGTGGATCGCCAGGTTGGACCGCAGCGCCTCTTTGCCGCCGCGAAGGATCACGGCGTTGCCGCTCTTCAGGGCAAGTGCGGCAATGTCGCTCGTCACGTTCGGCCGCGACTCGTAGATGACGAAGATGGCGCCCAGCGGGACGCGCACGCGGCGGATTTCGAGTCCGTTTGGCCGGACGTAGCCCTCGATAATCTCCCCGATGGGGTCGGCAAGGGCGATGATCTCCTCCAGGCTCCGGGCCATCTTCTCCAGGCGATCGGGCGTGAGGGTCAGCCGGTCGAGCAGGGCGTCCGAGAGACGTGCATCGCGTCCGGCGGCGAGGTCGGCGGCGTTCTCCTTGAGGATACGGTCGGCGGCCGCACGCAGGCCCTCGGCCATCGCCTTGAGGGCGGCGTTCTTGGCGCTCGTGCCGGCGGCGGCCAGTGTGCGGCCGGCCGCTCGGGCCCGGCGGCCGATGGCCTCGGCCTCCTCGGCCCAGTCTTCGATGCTACCGGCATCGCTCCGGGCGACCTCGGCCATGATGCTCTCCTTACGGGGTCGGCGGCTTCTCGCTCGGCTTCTCGAGATTGAAGTTGACCGTCGGAAGGGCCTTAACCAACTTGACGCCTGGCGGCAGTCCGACCACGACGGGCTTTCCCGGAATCCATGAACCCGGGTCCGGCTTGTCGTCGGCCGTGAGGACCAGTTGCACGCGGACGTCCTGGGGCATGAGGTGCTCGATGTCCGGCGCGGGGCCCTGGACCTCCAGTTCGACGTAGCGTTCGGCCTCCGGCTGGAAGACGATGCGGTACCGGTTCAGCATCTCCGGGGGTGCGGCGATCAGGATCGGGAACCGCCCCAGCGACTTCGTGACGAACGCCGACTCCAGCCGCGCCGTCACCTTGACGATCGGCGGGTCGAACGTCGCTTCGATGCCGCCGGCCCCGCCGAGCCGAGGCTCCAGCGCGATGTCCCGCTCGATCTGCGGATTGGACGGGATGGAACTGACGGCCAGAGAAGCGATCGCCACGCGCCGGGCCTCCGGCAGCGCCTTCAGGTCCGACTCGGCAACGCGGGCCGTCACTTCGGCCGGCTGGACGGTGGCGGCGCTGGCCACCGCCCCGGTGATCCGCGGCTCGACGCGGACCTTGATGTTCACGATGTGGCTGACACGTACGACGATATCGCCGTCGGCCGCGCCGTCGTGTTCGCCCCGGATGTCGCTGATGACCACGCGGGCGGGCCAGTGGCGGAACCCGTTGCGCGCGCTCCTCACCAGCCGGTCTGTCTTCAGGTCCGGCTCCTTGAGGTCGAGAAGGCAGACCATGTCTTCCGCCGAGGCCGTCAGGCTCTGGACTTCCCCCTTGGGCCCCGAGAATCTCACTGTGATCTTTTTCGGGGACACGCCGAGGACGACGTAGTCTGGCGGCACGGTGACCTTAACGGGGACGACGGCCTCGGTCGGCGGGGCGGTCTGTTCGATGTCCGCCCAGACCCAGATCGCTCCGGTCAGGACCGCGACAGCCAGGATGGTTCGGATGCGTTCGCTCATGACGGTTTCGGCCCGGGCGGGTCGTCGGGTTCCAGTTCGCTCGGGGGCTGCGTCTCGGCGGCTTCAAGGGAGGGCTCTTCCAGAGGCGCCTCTGCGGCCCGGAGGAGTGCCATGAGCCGTTTGCGTAACTGGTCTGGCGCGAGGGGCGTCTCCAGCCGCCCGCTTTCGGCCAGCGAGATGGCTCCGGTCTCTTCGCTGACGACGATAACGACGGCGTCGGATTCCTCCGTGAGGCCGATGGCGGCGCGGTGCCTAGTCCCCAGGTGCGGGTCCAGGACGGCCTGGTGTGACAGTGGGAACTCGCAGCCGGCTGCGGCGATACGCCCGCCGCGGATCACCACGCCCATGTCGTGCAGCGGCGACCCCGGCCAGAAGATCGTCGTCAGGAGGTCCGCGCTCAATTCGGCGTCGAGCGCGACGCCGCCTTCGGCCAGGGCGGTCAGGCTGCTGTCGCGTTCGACGGCGATGATGGCCCCGACGCGATTGCGGCTGAGGGTCGTCACGGCCCGGACGATGCGGTCCACGAAGGCCGACGCTCCGTGGCGCAGGAAAAACCGCAGGAGCGGGTTCTCGCCGGCGCGCATCAGGCTCCGCCTCAGTTCCGGCTGAAAGAGGATGATCGCCATCACCAGGAGCCACGGCACAACCTGGCCGTAGAGCGCCTTCAGGCGGTCCATGTGGAGGTATTCCGTCAGGATCCGCAGGAGTACGAAACTCGTCACGAGCACCAGGAGAAATCCGCGGACGACGCGTGCGCCGCGCGTCCCGCGGAGGCCCCGGTAGGCCAGGTACACGAGCAGCGCGATCAGCGCGAGTTCCAGGGCGTCCTTCAGCGTGAAGGTCTGCCAGAGGCGCTCGAGATAGTTCCATATGTCGGTCATGAGATCGCCTCGCCCGCCTCCGCCCGCCGAGGGAATGCGGCTGGCAGGCCCGCTTCCGCAATCGCCCCGGCCACGGCCAGGGCCTGACGCATCTGGGGTACGTCGTGGACGCGCACCACAAGCGCCCCCGCCGCCACCGCCATGGCGCAGGCCGCCGCCGTCCCGAAAATCCTTTCGGCGGGCGCCTGGACGCCCGTCACGTCGCCGATAAATCGCTTGCGGCTGGGACCCACCAGGATCGGCCGGCCGAGCGTCCGCAGCTGGCCCAGCCGCGCCAGAATCTGGAGGTTGTCCATTAAAGTTTTGCCGAAACCGATGCCCGGGTCAAGCATGATTCTTTCTTCCTGCACGCCGGCCTTGGCGGCCAAGGCGAGGCTCTCTCGCAGGGACCGGCAGATGTCGGCCATCAGGTTATCATACGTGGGCCGATCCTGCATGGTTTTCGGTTCGCCCTGCATGTGCATGAGGACCACCGCCGCGCCAGTCTCGGCGACGGTGGCGGCCATCGCGGGGTCGCCGCGGAGGGCAGTCGTGTCGTTGACGAGGCACGCGCCGGCCGCCAGGGCCTCGCGGGCCACGCGGGCCCGGCGCGTGTCAATGCTGATGGGTATGCTGACCCGGCGAGCCAGGGCTTCGACGACCGGCATGACGCGCCGGAGTTCCTCGTCCTCGGCGACGCTTTCGCTTCCGGGCCGCGTGGATTCGCCGCCGACGTCGAGGAGGTCGGCGCCCGCCTCAGCCATCCTGAGGCCCAGTGCGACGGCCGCATCCGGGTCCCCCGCGAGTCCGTCGCCGCTGAAACTGTCGGGCGTCGCGTTGACGATGCCCATGAGAGCGGGCTTTGGCCCGACGGCCAGGCGGTGCGGCCCCATCGGAATCTCGAAGCGTCGCCGCGCGTAGGCCTCGAGCGCGCGGCGGAGAAACTCGCCCACGGCCGGGAGGTCCAGCGGCTCTTCCGCGAGGCGCGCCTCCAGGGCCGTGAACTGCCGGCGCGTGCCCACCAGGACCACCCGCGTCTCGGCCACCGCTTCGGAGCAGACGCCGTGATGGACGGCCGCGTCACCGCCTGCGGCCAGCATCTCCTGCTTGAGGAGGTTGGCCTGGCGCCGCTCGATGTGCTCCATGGCGACGGCCAGTGCTTCGGCCTTGGCCATCATCCGCGCGATGCCCGGCTCGGCGGCGCCAGTGCGGCGCATCTCGTCGAGGACGGGCGCCGCGGGAGTGGACACGAGGACCCGAACATTCAACCTTACGTTGAGCACGTCGGCGTTCCTGGCGGTTCAAGCCGGCGGCGCAGGGCCGGCCTCGGCCGCGGGCGTCGGCTTGTGGAGCGGGATGTCCGCGATCTCGCGGCGCACTTCGTCGGCGGACATAACCTCGCGTTTCAGGAGGGCCTCGGCGATCCGCTGAAGCGCGTCGCGATTGCTCACGAGAAGCCCCCTGGCCTCCTCGTAGGACACGTGAATGATCCGCTCGACCTCCCCGTCAATCTCGTGGGCGGTCTCGTCGCTGTGTTCCTTGGGCCCCAGGTACTCCGCGCCCCAGGGGGTCGTCTCCTCGTTGGCGCCGTACCGGATCGGGCCGAGGCGGTCGCTCATGCCCCAGTCGCAGACCATGCGGCGGGCCAGTTGGGTGGCCTGGCGGATGTCGTTGGAGGCGCCGGACGTGATGTCGCCGAAGAAGAGTTCCTCGGCGATGCGGCCGGCGAAAGCCACCTTGATCTGGCCAAGGCACTGACGCCGGCCCACAGTGTACTTGTCCTTCTCCGGCAGGAACATGGTGGCGCCCAGCATGGCCCCACGCGGGATGATGCTGACCTTGTGGAGCGGCTCGACGTCGGGTTCCAGGAGGAGGGACGACAGGACGTGGCCGGCCTCGTGATAGGCGCTGAGGCGGCGGTCGTGCTCGTCCATTGCGCGGCTGCGTTTTGCGCGGCCCCAGCGGGTCTTGTCGCGGGCCTCCTCGAGGTCCGCCTGTTCGACGGCGGTCTTGCCGAGGAGGGTGGCGCGGATGGCCGCCTCGTTGATGACGGCGGCCAGGTCGGCCCCGCTGAACCCCGGCGTGCCGCGAGCGATGACGCCCATTTCCACCGCCGGGGCCAGTTTGACCTTCTTGGCGTGGACCTTGAGGATGGCCTCGCGCTCGTTGATGTCCGGCAGGTGGACGACGACCTCGCGGTCGAATCGGCCCGGGCGCCGGAGGGCCGGGTCGAGCACGTCGGGCCGGTTCGTCGCGCCGACGACGATGACCTGCTCGTTGGTCTCGAAACCGTCCATCTCGACGAGGATGGCGTTGAGGGTCTGACTGGTTTCCTGGCCGCCGCCGGGGATCTCATGGGTCCGCCGCCGGCCCACGGCGTCGATCTCGTCCAGGAAGACGATGCAGGGGCTCGACTCCTTGGCCATGCGGAAAAGGTCCCGGACGCGGCTTGCGCCGACGCCGACGAACATCTCGACGAAGTCGGACCCGCTGATCGAGAAGAACGGGACGTTTGCCTCGCCGGCGATCGCCTTCGCCAGGAGCGTCTTGCCGGTGCCCGGAGGTCCGACCAGCATCACGCCGCGCGGTATGCGGCCGCCGAGAATCTGAAACCGCTCTGGGTGCTTCAGGAACTCGACGATCTCCTGGACCTCTTCCTTGGCGTCGTCAATGCCGGCCACGTCGTCGAAGGTGACCTTGACGCGTTCCTTCTTGACGAGTCGCGCGCGGCTTCGTCCGAAACTAAGGACGCCGCCGGGCCCCGAGGCCGCCCGCATCTGCCGAGACACGAAGAACCAGATCGCCACGAAGATCACCAGCCACGGAAGCATGGCCAGAATCGTCTGCCAGAAGAACGGGTCCTCGGGGATGTAACTCTGGTTGCTCTCGGCGTTGTTGCGGAAGACCTTGAGGAGTTCCTTGTTGTCGGTGATCCGGGTGATCATCGGCGCGACTTCCTCGGCCTGGAGGTGGACCGTGAAGTCGGGGCTGGCGCCGGTCCCGCCGAACTCGTTCAGATACTCCTGCTTGATCTTCCCGTAGATGACGTCGCCGCGGACGTAAAGGCTGCCGACGGCGTCGGGCTTGGCGAAGAGTTCCGTCAACTGTTCGCGCGAAAATTCTCTGCCGCCTTCGAGTCGGCGGCCGACCATCCAGATCACCAGGATCACCAGCCCGCCGACGAGAATCCATCCCAGCAGGCCCCGGAACCGCGGCGCCTGCGGGCGACTTTCTTCGCCGCCGGACTGGTCGTCAAAATCGCCTTGACTCATGCCACAACCTCGGAAACCTGCTTCGCCCTTCCGCACGGCGGCTGGTCGTCACGCCGGCGGCCGCCGCCGCTCATTATTGTACGTCCCCCGGACCGCGTCCTCACCAATCGCTTTCCACGGCCTCGATGATTTTTTCCGCCAGCCGTTCCATCGCCGTGTTAGTCGCCGAGTTAAGGTTCTCGCCGACGGCCGCCGCGGCGATCCCCGAGGCGCTGATCGAATCTCGCCGCGAGAGAATCTGGCCTGTCTTCAGGTCCTTCCACTCGAACCAGCAGGTCACCGTGACCTCGACGTCCTGCGGCACATTGGTCGCGGTGTCCCTCGTGAGGACGGGGGCGTCCAGGCGGATCACTTCACCGCGCAGTTCCGTGTCGGCCCGCTTCGGGTCGTGGACCACCGTGTAAGGAGTCCGGACCGGGATCAGGCGGGCGACCTTGCCCGTCAGGTCGAACTCCAAGTTCCTCCGGAACTCCTTGGAGGCGAAAATGGACACCGCCACCGTCTTCACGTCGGTCCGGTGCAGCGGCCGCGTCGTGTAGCCGCACCCGATGATCGTCGCCGCGGCCAGGGCGGCCACGGCCGCCACGCCTATCCATCGTCGAGCGTTCGTCACGGCTTGGGCTCCTTGCCTTGAGGGGCGCTGGCCGCGTACTTCCCGGCCAACTTGGCCCACGTGCTGTTCGGAAACCGCGCCTGCAACTGTTCGGCGTAATACGCGGCCGCCAGGGGCTGACCCGCCCGCGCGTAATGCTCCGCCGTCCGATACAGACCCTCGGCCTGCATGTCGCGCACCTTCTCCAGGAGCGCGCCGACCGACTCCTTCTCGGCCTCCGCCGGGAACTTCCGCTGGAACCCCGCCAGCCGGTCGTAGGCCAACTGGAGGCTGGCCGTATCATACCGCGGCCCGCGGCATCTTTCGATAGTGCATTTGGCCCGCTCGAGTTCCGCGTGCCGGGCCGATGGGCCGTTCGGGAACTCCTTGCAATACTTATCGTAATAATCCTCCGCGTCCGACCACTCGCCCTTGGACCAATAATAGTCGGCGATCCGCACGACGACCTTCTCGGCCAGGCCGCTCGTCGGCTGGTGCTCGTACACCTTGCGGAGAATCTCGATCCCCTCAGATTCGGCCGAGATCATCAGCGGCAGCCCCAGGACCTTCCGGTGCGTGCCCTGGAGGAAGACCTCGGCGATCTCCATCTCCTTCACGAGCGCGTCGCTGAAGTGCGGGCTGCCGGCGTACTGCGTGACCAGCGCCTCGTACTGCTCGAAGGCGGCGTAGTGGTCCGCCAGGCCAAGCAGGGCCGCCCCGCGAAGCCACATCGCCTCCTCGCGGTTCGCCGATCCGGGGAACTTTGCGATCAGGTCCTTGAGGGCGCCGGCGGCCGCACGGTAGTTGCCCGCGACCAGTTCAGACCGGCCTTTCTCAAAGAGCGCCTTTTCGTCGCCGGATCCTCTGGCGGCGAACCAGCCCGACTTGGCGGGCGCCTGCGAAGGCGGTGCAGCGGCCGGCGGCTCGACTGCCGGCGCCGGTTCCGCCGCAGGCGCCTGCCCTGAGCCTGCCGAAGGAGCCGGTTCGACCGGCGGGCGTACGCCAGGAGGCGGTATCGGCGCGGCAGGCGTCGGCAGCGCGGGCGAAACCTCGGGCGCCGATGGCGTCGGTTCGGCCGGCTCGGGCGCCGGTTGGGGCGCCGCAGGCGGAGCCGGCGCTACGGCCTCCGGCGCATTCGGTTCGGCCGGCGCCGCCGGAGGCGCCGCGTCCTCCACGTGGACCCAGCGACCATCGCGCCAGACCCATTTGGCAGACGCCGGCGTCGCGGCGGCCAGCAGTAGGCCCATGAGTATCACGCCCACGACGACGGACCGCACACCACGCTCCTTAATCCGGAAACTCCGCCATTATACGCATCCTCGAACGGAATTGTAGCGTCTATTCGTCGGCTTGGGCGGCCATTGTCATACGTGCCGCAGGGCCGCTGGTTTCCTGCCGGCCAGTTCCTCGATGCGGGCCTCCAGGACGGCCCGGACCTGGGCGGCCGTGGCCTTGGTCAGGCGGACCCGCCGGACCGCATCCCAATCCTGGGAGGCCAGAAACGCGATCGCCTGGACGGCCTTGGCCGAAAGGTGCAGGGTCGCGGTGGCCGTCCGGCACGCGGGGCACACCGGTCCGCCGAGGCCGGGGCTGAAGTCCACCGCGCCGCCTTCCTGGAGCCGGTCGCATTGGATGCAGCGGTCCAGCGGCGGCATGTAACCCAAGAGGCCGAGCAGGCGCCACGCCACGGCCAGCGCGATCGCCTGGCAGGCCAGCGTCTCGGCACCCGCCAGTAGGCGGAGTGATTCGACCACCAGGTCGAAGACCGGGGCTTGCGCCTCGAAGTCGGGGACAAGGGCCACGACGAGTTCCGTTATCGCCGCGGCGCCGTAGAACGCCGGCAGGCCGCGCCGCAGGCCCTCGAACCGCTCCGTCTGGTAGAACTCCATGAGCGTGGCCAGGCGATTCGGGTCGGTCACGCTGAAGACCGCCTCGCCGAGGCCCCAGCGGTCGAGCGGCCCGCCGAAGGGATTCTTAGGGCGGCGCGAACCTTTGGCGAGGCACCGCAGGAGCCCGGCCTCGCGCGCCAGCAGGTGGACGACCTGGCTGGTTTCGCTCCAGTCCTGACACCGCAGCACGAGGGCAGGGGATTTGTGGACGGCCACCGGAAACTCCTTGAGGAACGACAATGTTCAATGCCAAATGTCAAATGTCAAAATTCCATAACCGCGGCTCAGGGGTCATTTGACATTTATCATTTGACATTTGACATTTCTTTATCCTGAGCAGGCAGGTCCAGGCGCAGGCGCTTGATGCGGCGCTCCTCGGCCTCGATGACCGTGATCCTGAGGCCGGCGTATTCGAGCGTCTCGCCGGCCTTCGGGATGGAGCCGAGGCGCGCGAGGACCAGCCCGCCGATGGTCTCGTAATCCTCGTGCTCCGGCAGGCGTAGGCCCAACTCGTGGTTCAGTTCGCTGATGTGGACACGGGCCTCGACCTCGAAGGCCCGCGGCTCGACGGCCCGGATGGCCTCGCGCGGCGCCTGCTCGTACTCGTCCACGATCTCGCCGACGATCTCCTCGACGACGTCCTCGATTGTCACGAGGCCGGCCGTCCCGCCGTACTCGTCCAGGACGATCGCCATGTGGACCTGGTCGCCCTGGAACTCGCGGAGGAGTTCGTCCAGGCGCTTCGTCTCGGGGACAAACAGCGCAGGCCGGCAGACTTCCCTGACGCGGAGCGTCGCCCCCTCGGTCCCGCCACCGCCGACCTGCCTGCCGGCAGGCAGGTCCAGGAGGTCCTTGGCGTAGAGGATGCCCACGATGGTATCAATGTTGCCGCGCGTCACGGGGATGCGGCTGTGGCCGGAGGATGCGATAAGATGGCGTGCGTCATCGGCGGAGGCGGACGATTCGATGCTGACGATGTCGGTGCGCGGCGTCATGATCCGGCCGGTGTCGGTCTTGGCGAAGCGGAGGACGTTTTCGATCATGTCCTTTCGGTTCCGGTCGAGTGCGCCTTCGCGTTCGCCTTCGGCGACGACGCTGCGGATTTCCTCCTCGATGTGCGAGAGCCGCGGCGGTCGCGGTCCGGCGCCCATCAGCCGACGCACGAGACCATCGAGCGGCCCGAGGCCGCGCCGCAGCGGAAAGAAGACCGCGCGGCAGACCTGGCAGACCGGAAGGCATCGCACGAGGACGCCCTCTGCGCCGTACCGCGCCCAGGCCATCGGGATCACGCCGCCAAGCGTCAGGCCGAGCGCCAGCGCGATTCCCGCGCCCACCAGGAAGCCGGTCGTGTTGGCGCCGAAGCGGTCGGCGGCCCACGCGATCGCCAGCGCCGCAAGCGCCACCAGAAAGAGAATGTGCAGGAGGCCGGTCGTGCGGATGAGTTCATCTCGCCGGCGATAGAGGCGGCGGAGTTCGTCGAGCCGGCCTCGCAGTCGAAGCGCCTCCTCCAGCCGCGAACGCGAAAACAGGCTCAGGGCGTAATGCGTCAGGGCAAAGAAGAGGGCAAGGGCTGCGGCGACCAGCGCGAACCAGAACCACACGTTCGTCACGAGCGCCGGGTCCTCCTACTGGACGACCGAGCGGCCGGCGAAGACGGAACCGAATCCGAACGCCTCCAGGAGCGCGTCTTCGCGTTCGTGCATCCGCTTGGCGGCGGGAGGGGTCCGGTCGTCATAGCCCATGAGGTGCAGCAGGCCGTGGACGAGGTAGAGGAGCAGTTCGGCCCGTGGGTCGCCGCCCGCGGCCTGGGCCTGCTGGTAGGCGAGTTCGGCCGAAGCGATGATCTCGCCGTTGAGGCCGCCGTTGGCGCCGCCAGGCCACTCGAGGTCTTCCAGGGGGAAACTGATGACGTCGGTAAACGTGTCGTGGCCCAGGTACTGGCGGTTCAGATCGCGAATGTGGCGATTGTCCGTCAGGACGATGCTCAGACTCTTCGCCGTCTTGCCTTCCTCTTTGATTATCCGGCGAATGACTTGCAGTACCAGTTTCTTGTCCAGCCGCACATGATCTTGCAAGTCCGTGATCTCGATTTTGGCCATGGCTGCTCCGTGGCCGAGCCCGTCGCTCGGAACTGCGGCCCCTCGATTCACTCCGCTCGAACCGATTCCCCCTCGCCCGAGCGTGTCACCTTTGGTCGGCGGCGCCTTCGGCCGACGCGCGAGACGCCGAGCCGCTAGCGTCGCCCTAGGCCCCACCATCACCCGCTTCGCCCGACCGGCGCACGGCGCCGTAGGGAATGCGCCCATGATAAACAGACAATAGGGTCTTCGTCAAGGTCTCCTCCACCGTGTGAAGGTCCGTCAGGGTCAGGCCGCTCCGGTCCAACTGGCCGTCCAGGAGGCGGTTCATCACGATGCCGTGGACCGTCTCGCCGATTTTCGGGGCCGTGCGCTCCGGAAGGCTACGCGTGGCGCCCTCGACGGCGTCGGCCAGCATCACGAGGGCCGTCTCGGCAGACCGCGGCTTGGGACCCGGATACCGGACCGGCGGCGGCTCGGGCGGCGCGAGGCCCATGCTCGGCGCATGTCCAGCCTTCGCAGCCGAAGCGGCTGCTCCCGCTCTTCGCAGCCCGCTGGCTGCTTCGGCGGGCGAAGAAGAGTCGGCGGAGTAGGCCCGGTTCCCCGCCGGACTGCGGAACAGCGCGACGGGGGTTGTCCCGTGGTGCTCGGCGATGAACTGCTTGATGACGGGCGGCAGGCCCAGGCGGCCGGCCATCTCCAGGCCGTCCTTGACGTGGTTCATGAGGACTTCGGGGCCGGCGTCGGGCGGCAGCCCCTGGCGGGATTCCTCGCCTTCCTGCCAGTTCTCGACGAAGAGACGGGGGCGGGCCACCTTGCCGATGTCGTGGAAATACGCGCCGACTCGGGCCAGGAGGCCGTTGGCGCCGATGGACTCGGCCGCCTCTTCGGCCAGCGACCCGATGAGGAGGCTGTGGGTGTACGTCCCCGGGGCCTCCATCGCCAGCCGCCTGAGGGCCGGCTGGTTCACGTCGCACAGTTCCAGCAGGCTGATGTTCGTGACGACGCCGAAGGCGCGTTCGATGTAGGGCAGGATCGCGAGCACGAGGACGCCGGCCGCCAGGCCCACGCCGAATTCCAGAAGCGACGGCCCGAGGACCATCGGGAAGATCGTCTTCCAGAGCGCCGCGCCCGTATAGTCGAACCGCCAGAGGCCGACGCCGAGCCGCGCCGCAAAGAAGGCCAGCCCCGCCAGGCCGCCGACTTGGATCAGTTTGGTGCGGTTGTTGATCTCTCCGAGCGCCAGGATGGCCACGCTCGTGCCGACGGCGGTCGTGATCGCCCAGTCCAGGTCCGCCTGCGTCGCCATGGCCACCAGGAACACGAGCGACCACGTCAGTCCGAGCGCGTAGACCTGCGTGTAGGCGATGGTGATGATCATGGCGGCCACGGCGATGAGGAACGCCGAAAAAAGTTCCGCCGGCCCTGGGCCCTGGGCGACCGCCTTGGCGCCCCCAAGGACCACCAGGCAGAGGAGCACCAGCATCAGGCTCCTCGGAAACGACCGGCTGACGCTTCGCTGGTACCGCACCGTGTACACCGCCTGAAGGAGGATAATGAGGCCGAGGATCATGGCCGCGCCGACCCAAGCCAGGATGATCTGGCCCCATCCGAGAGCGGCGCGGCGGGCCTTCTGTTCCTGCTCCAGGAGGTGGATGTCGGAGTCGGAGATCTCCTGGCCGGCCTCGACCAGGGTGGCGTTTTTCCGAAGGAGCATGGAGACGGGCTTGACGGCGTCCTGGGCCTCCGCCCGGAGGTTCTCGGTCGTCGTCTTGTCATAGGCGAGCGTCGGGCTGACGCGCGGAGCCAGGGCGGCCGCCAGCACGGCCACGCCCTTGTCGCCGAAGATCGGCCCCAGGGGTGCTTCGATGACCCGCTCGATCCTCCGTTCGACGCGATCCGTCTGGCTCGGCGTGCAGACATCCTTGAGGTTGATGCTCGCGGGCGTCGCGTCTTCCGCCGTCAGGACGGAAATCTGCGCCACGGCCGGTTCCTGGACCGGTGCGACCTCCGGCGGCAGGCCGGCCGGCAGTTTGTCCCGGAGTTCCCTGATCCGCTCCAGGCGCACGACCGCGCGCTGGTAATCCTCGTCACTGACGATGGGCACCTCGAACGGCGCCGCCAGCGACTCGAGGGCCTTGGCAATGGCCTGCTGGGCCGACGCCAGGGTCTCCGGCTTGTCGGCGAGCGGCTTCTTCAGCAGGTCGAACATCTCCGGCGTGACCTTCCAGTCGGCGCTGACGGCCTCGGGGACCTCCTTCAGGGTCGGGGCCTTGGCGATCTCGCCGACGAGCGACGCGAGGCCGTCGCGCAGGGCGGCCACCTGGCGCACCTCCGGCCGGTACACGCCCGGTACGCGCAGCCAGCCCTCGAGCGACCGGACGGTGGCCGTGACGCCGTCGTCAACGTAAGTAAAGTCCACGCGCGAGAGGATCGGGTGCGTGGCCGTCTCGCCCTTGTGGACCGCGAGGCGCGGCTGGGGCAGTTGGACCACGAGCATCGCGCCGACCAGGAGGAGCCCGAGCGCCCCCAACTGGGAGAGGACCCGAGGCGACCCCAGCCGCTCGCGCCACGGCATGGTCTCCTCGGCGGGCAACCGCTGGACGTGTTGCGGCTCGGTCCGTTTGCGATTCCACAGGTTCATGGCGTAGCACGCCCTTCCGTCTTCAGCGTCGGGGCCGAGCGCGGGCGGCGTTCCTTCGCCTGCCGCTCGGCGTGCTCGTACGCGTTGACGATGTCCTGGACGAGGCGGTGGCGGACGATGTCGGCCCGGGTCATCTGGTGAAACTCGACGCCGTCAATGCCGGCGAGTTTCTCCCACGCGTCCACCAGGCCGCTGCGGACGCCCGACGGAAGGTCCACCTGGGTGATGTCGCCCGTGACGATCATCTTGGAGCGCATGCCCATCCGCGTCAGGAACATTTTCATCTGCGTGGGCGTCGTGTTCTGGGCCTCATCGAGGATGATGACGGCGTCGTTCAGCGTCCGCCCGCGCATGTAGGCCAGGGGGATGACCTCGATGACGTCCGTCTCCGTCGAGACGCGGACCTGCTCGAAGCCCATCATGTCGTGCAGGGCGTCCAGCAGGGGCCTCAGATACGGGTTGACCTTGGCCTGGATGTCGCCCGGGAGGAACCCCAGTTTCTCGCCGGCCTCGACCGCCGGGCGCACGAGGACGATCCGCTTGATCTGGCCGCGCTTCAGCGCCTGGACCGCCATCGCCACCGCCAGGTACGTCTTGCCGCTCCCGGCCGGACCGATGCAGAAGACGAGGTCGTCCTTTTCGATCGCCTGGCAGTAGGCCAGTTGCCCCGGCGTCTGCGGCCGGACGGGCCGGCCCGCGACGAACACCTCGATGGTCGCCAGGGACGGGCCGCGCCCGGAGCGGGCCACCGCGTCAATGATCTGCTGGACTTCGCGCTGGCCGACGGCCTGGCCGTCGCCGGCCATCCGCTGGAGTTCCTCCAGGACCGTCTGGACGTCGCGAACGCTGTCGGCCGTCCCGATGACGTGGACATCGGCATCGCGCGCCGCCAAGCGCACCCCGAAGGCGTCCCGCACCATCCGCAGGTGCCTGTCGCGGGGACCGAATACCAGGCGTCGGTGTTCGTCGCTTCGTAATTGGATCGTCTTTTCCATCCTGGGGTCGGCGGTCGAACCGCCAAGCACCCATTATCCTCATTGGACCGGCCCGGTCAATACCACAAGTGCCAGGTAGGCCACCGGCGCGGCCGCGAGCACCGAGTCCAGGATGTCCAGCGCGCCGCCGAAACCGGGGATGGCCCCCGAGTCCTTCACGCCGCAAGCGCGCTTTATGAGGCTCTCGGCCAAGTCCCCCAGGACGCCGGCGACGCTGACCACCAGGCCAAAGAGGACCATCTGCCACCAGGCGAAGCGGCCCCACCCGCATCCGATGGCCAGGGCCATGCCGATGCCTGCCGCCAGGCCGCCGAAGAGGCCCTCGACGGTCTTTCTGGGGCTGAGGGTCGGCACGAGTTTGTGCCGCCCCAGCGCCGAGCCGATGGCGTAGGCCCCGATGTCGCCGACCTTGACCGTGCCCAGGAAGAGCGCCAGGTACATGAGGCCCTCCGTCGGATCGGGCGAGTAGAACCGGATCTTCGCCAGGAACACGCCCGTGAGGCCCACCGTCATTACCACAAGCACCGTCCAGGCGACGCTCTGGGCCGCGCGACCGATGTCGCCGCCGGGCCGCTCGACCGACAGAATCTCGGCCAGGAACGTCGCCAGCACGAGGGCTATCAGTATCCATATGTATGGCTGCATGAATCCTATGTAAGGATCGCACGCGGTGGTCCGAATATAAATCCACGATGCTGCTACAAGCATCGCCGTGAAGCCCATCGCCAGCGCGGGCCGACAAGGATACCCTTTCCGGCGGAGCATGCGGGTAAACTCGTAAGAGCCGGCCATCATGGCCGCCGTCAGAAGCAGCCAAAACCCTGGCGCCCAAACCCACTTGTCCAGCGCCAGGTCGCCCAGAAGGATGCCGGCCGTGCCGGCGATGAGGCCGGCACCGATAGTGATCCGCGTCATCGGAGGGCTCATGGCGGACCGCCTTGCGGCTCGATGCCGCCGAACCGCCGCTCGCGCTTCGCATAGTCGGCGATGGCGGCGTGCAGGTCCGTCTCTCCGAATTCCGGCCAGAGGACCTCCGTCACCCAGAGTTCGGCGTACGACAACTGCCAGAGGAGGAAGTTCGAGAGGCGCATTTCGCCGGCCGTCCGGATCAGAAGGTCCGGATCGGACATGCCCGCGGTGTCGAGGGCGTCGGCGAACGTCTGCTCGGTGATGGCGGTCGGGTCCAGCCGTCCGCGCGCCGCGCGCTCCGAAAGCCTCCGCGCGGCGTCGGCGATCTCCTTGCGGCTGCCGTAGTTGACGGCAAGGCAGAGGGTCATCCCCGTGTTCGCCGCCGAGGCCGCCACCGTCCGGTCTACCTCTTCGAGGACCTCCGGCGGAATGCCGTCGCGGCGGCCGATGGTCGTAAAGCGGATGTGATTCTTCAGGATCGTCGGCCGCTCCTGGACGAGGTGGCGCCGATACAGGTCCATCAGGAACTCGACTTCCTGGCGCGGACGTCGCCAGTTCTCGCTCGAAAAGGCGAACAGCGTCAGTTGCTCCAGGCCCAGACGCGACGACTCCTCCGTCACCCGCCGCACGCTCGCGGCGCCGCGGCGGTGGCCCTCGATGCGCGGCAGGCCCCGCGCACGGGCCCACCGGCCGTTGCCGTCCATGATGACGGCGATGTGGCGCGGCCAGCGGTCGCGGGGCACGTCGGCCAGCGCCGGCGGCGTGTAGGAGGTTGTGACCATTCGATGGCCCGTGATGAAATCCGGCCGATTCTTTTCTGCGCGCTTACGCCCGGAAGATCGTCTGCTCGCGGTCCGGACCGACGCTGATGATGCGGACCGGAGCGCCGATCACTTCCTCGACCCGCTTGACGTAGACCCGGGCGGCGCGCGGCAAGTCGCGGAATCGCCGCACGCCTGTGATGTTCTCCGTCCACGGCTCCAGGCGCTCCAGGATCGGCTGGGTCTGCTCCAGGACCACCGGATCGTCCGGGAACTCCTCCAGGGGTTTCCCGCCCACGGCGTAGCCGGTCGAGATGGCCAGGTCGGGCAGGCCCGAGAGGACGTCCAGCAGGGTGATAACGATGCCGTCGATGCTGTTCAGTCGCGCGGCATAGCGGATGGCGAACGTGTCGAGCCACCCGCATCGCCTGGGCCGTCCGGTCGTGGTCCCGTACTCGTGGCCCTGCTCGCGGATCTGGTCGCCGAGGGCCCCTTTGAGTTCGGTCGGAAAAGGGCCTTCGCCGACGCGGGTCGTGTAGGCCTTGACGACGCCCAGGATCCGGCCGACGCATCGCGCCGGAACGCCCGTCCCCGGCCAGGCGCCGGCGGCCGAGGCGCTCGAACTAGTCACATAAGGATATGTTCCGTGGTCAATGTCCAGGAGCGTGCCCTGGGCGCCCTCGAAGAGAAGCCGGCGTCCCTCAGCCGCAGCCCGGAGGAGCCAGGCCGTCGTGTCGGCGATCAGGGGGCGGATCGCCTCGCCGTAGGCGGCGTACTCGCGCCAGACGGCTGCCGCGTCGAGGCCCGGCTCGCCGAAGACCTTCTCGAACGTCTCGTTCTTCGTGGCGACGATCCGCTCGACCTTCCTCTGGAGGTGGTCCGGCCTCAGGAACTCGCCCATGCGGATCGCGTGGACCCGGTTCGCCTTGTCGGCGTAGGCCGGCCCGATGCCGCGAAGCGTCGTCCCGATCTTGCCCTTGCCCTGGTGCTTCTCGGAGAGGGCCTCGAGTTTCTGGTGCCAGGGCCAGATGGTGTGGGCGCGGCTGGAGACGAGCAGACGCTCGCGCAGGCGCGGCGCCGCGGCCTCGTGCCGCGCGATCTCCTCCAAGAGCACCTTCGGGTCCACGACGACGCCGCCGGCGATGACGCACGTGGTGTTCTCGCGGAAGAGTCCCGACGGGACGAGGTGGAGTTTGTAGGTCTGGCCGCCGAAGGCGACGGTGTGGCCGGCGTTGTTGCCGCCGTTGTAGCGTATGACGCAATCGTGCTCTGCGGCCAGGAGGTCAACGATCTTGCCCTTGGCCTCGTCGCCCCAGGTGAGTCCTACAATCAGCGTGTTCGCCTTCGGTTTCACGTCCGCCAGCCTCCTTCGTGGACCCCGGTCGGCGCAAAGCGCCGGCGCCGCCCCCGGAAGGGGCCGCGCCGTTACGAAAACTTACATGGGACGGCGGCGGATTGCCAGAAAAAACCGCGAGCGCCCCTCGCGGCAGCCACGCCCTAGCCGCGGCACCGTCTGCGTCGGGCCAGCAGCCCTATCAACCCGAGGCCCACGAGAGTCAGCGCCGCCGGCTCGGGTGTCACATCCAGCATGAACGACTGCCAGGAGGTGTTCCCGATGCCGTCGGTCACGTAGCAGAGGGCCTCGTAGGTGCCCGGCAGGCCGTAGGTGTGCGTGCCGCTGGCGCCGCCCGCGCTCGTGAGGTCGCCGAAGAACCACTGGTAGTCGGCGATACCATCCGTGTCGGTGGCCGAGGCGTCGAACTGGATCGTGAGGCCGGTCTGGACCGCCGCTGACGCCGTCAGGGCGGGCGCGGCGTTGCTCGTCGAGGGCCACTGTTCCAGGATGGGCGCGAGCGCGGTCTTGGTGGGGATAGTCCAGACCTCATTCGCCCCGGAACCGCTGACCGACCCGCCGTTCATCAGGAGGACGTTCCGGGCGAGGTCGCGGCTGAGGGCCACGGCGTCGTCGAAGGTGAGGTCCGTGTTGGAGAACTTGGTGCCGGTCCGGTCGAGGTCCGACTTGAAGGTGTCGGGGATGCCGGACAGGCCGAGCCAGTTGCCTAGGATGCCGCCGACGGTCGAGGGGTTGCAGTCGCTGTCCTGGCCGCAGCGCATGGCGATGCGCATGGACTGTTCGAAGTCGCCGTTGCCGTAGAGGAGTCCGATGACGACATAGGCGCCGTTGAGTTTGGCGTCTATGTTGAAGGGGTTGCCGACGCCGCTGGAGCACCGGTCGGTTGTGCCCCACTTGTCCTGAAGGAGTTGCCAGGTTTCCTCCCAGGTCTTTCCATCGTCGTGCCAGGAGACCACGTCGTCGAGGACTTGCCGGTACTGGCTGCCGGACGGGACGGCCTGGCGTCCGGCGTCAACGATCTGTCGGACGTTGGTGGCGAAGTAGGCGGCGGAGTGCATGACGGCCACGGCCACGCCGCCGTAGACGCCGTCGCCGTAGTTCATCACGTGCCCGGCGCGCCACGCCAGGTTGATGGCGGCCGAGGTCTGTCCGGGGCTGACCAGGCCGGCGAAGTCGGACTCGATCTGCCAGTCAATGTCGTCGCAGCACGTGTTGTGGCTGTAATGGCCCGACCAGGGCGCCGCGATCCCGTGCTGAAGGTTCCATCGCCCCGAATAGTTGGCGTGCCACAGGCTGAAGGTGGTGTCTCGGAAATGGTTTCCGAAGTCAGTCCAACTGCAATTGACGCCGTGGTCCTTCATGGCCTGTATAAATGGCGCCTCGACATAGATGTCGTCCTGGTTGAAGCCGCCGTTGATGGTGGCCGGCGCCCAAACCGGGACATTGCCATCCGGTATGATCGCCCCTTGCCACACGAACTCCGTCGGGGCGCCCCAGGTCACGCCGATCATCTCGCCCGCCCATCCGCCCTCGAGCCGGTCCTGGAACACACTGGCGGAGATCATCTGGTCGGCGGCCAGGGCGGCGCCGGCCGCCCCAAGGATCACGGCCGCGAAAGCGCACGGACCGAAACGCATCTGGGCTGGCAGGCGGACTCGCAGCATCCCGGTTTCCCCTCGATCGGTTCTAAGGCGAAACTATACCACATATTTGGACGATGGGCAAGTCCGGACGCGCCGTCGGCTGCACCGTCTGACCATCACCGTAAAGGCCGGCCGGGGGCTTGGCATCGTTTTGCGACAGGATTACTCAAGGAATCGGGGATTCCAGCCGATAACTACGGATGAGGCTGTGGGTCAATCCGCCTTGTGCGGAAGCAGCCTGCTTGAGGATCCGGGACACGGCGAACCCGGATCCTCGTTTTTTTGCGCTTCCTCAACGAGTGGCGGTTACACGACGCCTCAAGGCAGGATCACGGCCTTGACGACTCCGTCGGCGTAGTGTTCGACCATCTCGAACGCCTTGACGGCCTCCTCCAGCGGCACGCGGTGCGTCACCCAACTGGCGACGTCAATCCGCCCGGCGGCCACGAGGTCAATCGCCTGGCGTGCGGCGTGGCGCGAGCGGCGGACGTACTGGATCCGCAACTCCTTGCGCCGCGGCGGATGGGCCGCGAGCGTGATCTCGTCTTCCTCCGGGATGCCGACCATGATGACGCGGCCGCCGATGCCGGCCAGGCTCCACGCCTGCGGCGCCCCGGCCGCGCGGTTCGTGCACTCAAAGACCAGGTCCGCTCCCCGGCCGCCGGTCAGTCGCAGGACCTCCTCGGCGGGGTCATTCTTATCCACATTAATCGTTTCGTCGGCGCCCAGTCGCCGGGCCAGTTTCAGGCGATAGTCCAGTTTATCCGTTGCGATGATCCTCCCCGCGCCGCCGACGCGGGCCATTTCCATGCACCCGAGGCCGATCGATCCCGTGCCGACCACCGCCACCGTCTTGCCCGGCCTGAGGCCAGCCAGGTTCACCGCGTGGACGCCGACCTGGAGCGGTTCGAGCATCGCCGCCTCCTCCCACGAGAGGGGCTCCGGGATCGGGATGCACTGGTGCCGCTCGACCGCCGCGAACTCGCACATCAGGCCGTCGTAGGGCGGCGTGGCGCAGAACTTGACGTCCGGGCACAGGTTCGGCCGTCCGGTAAGGCACCACTCGCACCGGCCGCAGGGGTTCGAAGGCTCGATCGCCACGCGCCGGCCGACCTTCAAGTCCTCGACGCCCGAACCGAGGGCGGCCACCTCGCCGGCGCCCTCGTGGCCCACGATCATCGGTTGGCGCACCACCTGGTCGCCGATGCGGCCGTGCGTGTAATAATGGACGTCGGACCCGCACAGGCCGACCGCCCGCACGCGCACGAGGACCTGCCCGGGCTCCGGCTTCGGCTTCGGCACGTCGTCCAACCGCAGGTCGCGAATCTTGTGGAGTACAAGGGCTTTCATCGCGTTTACCTTTCTCTGTCATCCTGAGCGAAGCGAAGGATCTCGCCGTGTTGTCTTGCACCGAAGGTTCCGGGCCTGTCATGCGAAATCTGGTTTCTCCTGATGGCACTCGCGGCAGGCCAGCAGGCAGTTGTCCACGCTATAACCTTGGGTGCTGTCTTTGCGGTGGATTTCCACTCCCTTGAGTGAATCAAACTCCTTGCCGCAGATTTGGCACCCCGTCATGCCAGAATCCCATAGCGCTTTCTTGATCGGCCGCTTCACGCGGATTTCGTCTTGAAGGAGCCGCGCGAAGATCCAGCGGTTGATCTTGAACCGCAGGACCTGGTCCCCTCCCGCCGCGAGGCCGATGACAAAACGAATGTGGTCCAAAATGGGGTCGCCCAGACTCTTGACCTGGTCGTCTTTCGGACTTGGGCCCCGCACAACCGGACCGGAGCCTTGAGACGATGTTGTATTGTGGGAGGATAACCGTGCGTGTGGCCGGAGCTTCGTGCCCAAGTTCCGCTTCTCCTCGTCCGAGAAAAGGTTGACGAATCGCCCCCGGGTTATCTGATAACGATACCATGCCCAGTGTGTTTTCTGCCAGCGGCTTTCGGGGAATTGACTCTTGACCTCGGCTGTCAGTTGTTCGTAGTTGACGCGCCCCCGTGCCCGATGGACGTGGGCCAACACCAAGTCCTTGATAAACCGGTATTGCTTTGTTGGTTCGCCCATTGACGTTTCCCCCTAACCCGCCCGTCCCACGCTTGCTCAGTCACTTTCCGTCAAAACTCCGTCGCGCCGGTGAACTGGACCTGGCGAATCCGCACGGTCGGCGCCACCATCGGCCCGCGCACAAGCGCCACGCGACGCGAGAGGCCGTCAATTCGCCCGAGCGCCTCCAGCACGTTTTCCGTGTACCGCAGGTTCCGCACGGGGCCGACGACCTCGCCGTTCTCCACGAGGAACGTCCCGTCGCGCGTCATCCCCGTGAGGACCGTCTTCAGGGGGTCAAGGATATTCGTGTAATGGAACCGCGTGACGAGGAGGCCGCGCTTCGTGTCCTTCACGAGCCGCTCGGCGCTCGAGGTGCCGCCCTTCATGAAAAGATGCAGCGGCAGGCACTCGTAACTTACGGACGAGGGCAGCGCGCTTCCGCTCGACCGGCGCTTCCTCAGGCGCCGGGCGCGGTGGAAATTCGTGCCGACCGCCTTCGCGACGCCGCACGAAATCAGCGTCAGCCGCTCCTTCGGCATCCCCTCGTAATCCAGCGCCTGGGGGATGGTGCGCGGCGAAAGGGCGTTGTCCCAGATCGTCACGTCCGGCCCGGTGACGCGCTCGCCAAGTTTGCCGGAGAGGGGACTGCGTCCCTCCGCGAAGTTCTTGCCGCTGAAGGCGATGTAGGAAAGGTATTCCAGCCATTCGCCGACGGCTGGCGGTTCGAGGATCACGTCGTACCGCCCCGGCTCGATGGCTCGCGGCCGGCGACTCTCGGCGGCCTTGGCGGCGGCGCGCCGGCCGATCGCCCGCCCCTTCAGGTCCGCCGCATGCGTCGAGAGGCCCTCGGCGTAACCCGACCCGTCCTCGCACGTGACGACCGTGTGGACCTGGACCCGCGTGTGGCTGTGGGCCGCCGCGACGCCGCGCGAACTTATCACGGCGAGCGTGCTTTCTTCGATCTCGACGGCTCCTGCGGCCTCGGCCCGCTTGGCCCTTGCGGCCGCGATGATCTCGCCCGCCAGGTCGGCCCGGACATCGGCCGACATCTCAGCCGTTGCGGCGTCGTAGGACGCGATCTTCTCGACCGGCCGCGGCGGCGGCAGGCCCGGCCAGTCCGCGACGGGCTCGGAGGCCTTCGCAATCGCCATCGCTTCCTCGAGCGCCCCGCGGAGCGCCTCCTCACGCAGGCTCGACGCCGTCGCCACGCCGACGCGCTTCGCCGTGACGACGCGGACGCCCGCCCAAACTTCCTCGGTGCCGACGTTCTGGTGGATGAGGTTGCGGCTGAAGCGCGTCAGGAGCGAGGTGCCCTCGGACAGGGCGACCTCGGTCTCGTCGGCCGGACTGCGGCGGACGAGGTCGCTGCCGACCTCCAGGAGCCTGGCCTCGCGCTCGGCCGGATTCATGCTCGGACTCCTACCTGGACGCTCTGGAATCTGGCGGGGGCGGTGCCGTGGCCGACGCGGGCGGTCTGGCTGGGTTCGCCCTTGCCGCAGTTGGGCGTCCCCCAGAGTTGCCACGCTTCGGGCCCGCAGACGGCGTCGCACGAGCCCCAGAACTCGGGCGTGAGGCCGGTATAGGTTGCGTTCTTGTAGATAGCACCGAATTTGCCGCCCTTGATCTCGCGGCACATCTCGGTGCCGAACTGGAAGTTAAGGCGCTTGTTGTCAATGGACCACGACTTGTTGGTCGCGAGGTAGAGGCCATCGTCGGTCGCGGCCAGGAGGTCTTCGAGTCGGCCCGCCGACCCCGGCAGAAGGTTGACGTTGGTCATGCGGATAAGCGGGATGCGGTGCCAACCGCTTGCGCGCATCGCGCCGCTCGATGTCCGCCCGACCGCCGGGGCCGTCTCGCGGCTCGTCAGGTACCCGACGAAGCGGCCGGCCTCGACGATCGGCGTTCGCTGGGCGGGCACTCCCTCGTCGTCCCAGCCGAACGTGCCGAGGCCCCCGCGCACGGTCGTGTCGGCCACGATGTTCACGGCCGGCGAGCCGTACTGAAAGGCGCCGAGTTTGTCGGTCGTCAGGAACGAGTCGCCGGCGTACGAGAGTTCCATTCCGAGGACGCGGTCGAGTTCGATCGGGTGGCCGCACGACTCGTGGACTTGGAGCGCGAGTTGCCCGCCGTCGAGGACGATGGTGCGCCGGCCCTGGGGGCAGGGGGGCGCGGCGAGGAGCGCCTCGGCCTCGTCGGCGACGCGCGGCGCCTCTTCGCCAAGCCGCATCGCCCTCACGAATTCCCAGCCGCCGGTCGCGAAGTTGCCGCGGAAACTGTTCGGATATGACCTAACCTGCATGTCGCCGCCGGCGATGGCCGTGGCCGCGATCCCCCCGCCGCATTGGAGAATCCGCTGCTCCAGCCGCGCGCCTTCCGTCGAAGCGAAATGCTGGTGCGCGAGGTACGACGAGGCGAACGCCTGGGCCAACTTCAGGTTCGGACCGCGCATCGCCCGCGTCGCCGCCTCCAGGAGCGCGAGTTTCTCCTCGAGCGGCACCTGGAACGGGTCCACCTCGTGCGGCGTTTCGTAGAACCCCCTGGCCGGCTCGACCGGCGCGAGGACCACCGGCTCGCGCGCCCGAGCGCGCGCCGCCCGAGTTGCCTGCGGCGGCCGCGCCGAGGCCCGCGCGATGGCCGCCGCCTGACGCACCGCCGGCTCAAGGGCCGACTCCTCCAGGCGATGCGTCCCGAAGAATCCCCACGCGCCGTCCACGATGACGCGGACGCCGAATCCCGCTGACCGGTCCACGGCGATGTGCTCCGGCCGGCCGTTCTGGACGTTGACGTGTTCCTTGCGGTCCTCGCGGATGCGGATGTCGCCGTACGAGGCGCCCGCCTGCCGCATCAACTCGACGGCTCGTTCAAGAAGGACTTTCACCGTGCGTCCCTTTCACCAGGTTGATAGAAGGCAGTATAGGACGCTCGCGCGAGCGGCTCAAGCCTTTTGCGATTCTGTGTTACTCAAGTTCGCGCGGCGGGCAGTCTTGCCCGCCGCGATTGCTGGAACTCCGCTTCGGTCTGCGCCCTTTGCTTCGTTCTAGTCGCGCCCGCCCGCTATCCTACTCTTTGCTAGGGAGGGATCCTAGTTATTCAACTATTGGGCCTGACAGCACGTTTTGACCCTCATACCCTTGAAGCACTTGTATCTCATGGCAAGAAGCCGCAATATGTAGGCCAGAACTGCTTCCTCAAATTCGTGGTCCTCAAAACACACATCCAACCACATATCATTGGCCGAGGCATTGCTGCGAAAGGTATACTTGCCGCTGCCAAAAGCCCGGATTTCTTTTCCGGAGGAATTCGGATTAAGGCATACAGTACGCTGGCCGCTCTTGTGTTGTTTGCGAAATTGGATGCAACCAGCATCAAAGTGGATGGTGGCGTGTGGTTGTGGATAATTGATATAAGCCTTCATGAAAGCCACTCCTTTCCGAATCTTGGGCACCGTTCTTTGTCTCGCTGCTATGATTCACCTCATAGAAAGGCCCTATTCTGCTAGCTTTATTGCGATGCCGTCTATGCTGACCTTTGCGTCGGCGTTTTTCAGCATTAGAGATATACTCGCAAGGAGGTCGTTCTGCTGGATCTCGCCAATTTTCACGTACCCCTTCCCCGACGGAAGAAACAAATTCTCTAACTCACTAGTGCTCCGTCCCTGCTGAAATGATGAGCGAGGTGATGCCTTCTTGCCGATGGGGTGGTTGAGACCCACGGCAA
>Ga0315275_10000834_pt1 | contig 26039 bp, 16 predicted proteins | sample YL17G03_0_MG_FD_205557 | JGI IMG/M metagenome (GOLD analysis project Ga0315275, IMG submission 205557) | Sediment microbial communities from Yellowstone Lake, YNP, Wyoming, USA - YL17G03_0 | ecosystem: Environmental > Aquatic > Freshwater > Lake > Sediment | place: USA: Wyoming | collected...
GCAGCCCTGATTAAGCGAATAGCCCAATGCCTTGACGAGAACAAGGTTCCCTACATGATTATTGGCGGTCAGGCTGTTCTGCTGTACGGAACGCCCCGGCTGACACGAGACATCGACATCACGCTGGGTGTGGACACGGATCAGTTTCTCGTAATCGACAAGTTGTGCAGAGACCTGGACTTGAGAGTCCTATCGGATGATCCCGAGCGTTTTGCGGTACAGACCAAGGTTTTGCCCGCGGAGGATCCCGCCTCGCGGATTCGTGTGGACTTCATCTTTTCGTTCACTCCCTACGAGAGGCAGGCCATTGAGAGGGCGAATGCAGTGCCTATGGAAGGCTATCCCGTGAAGTTCGCCTCTCGCGAAGACGTCATCATTCACAAGATGTTTGCGGCGCGAGCGGTCGATCACGAGGATGTGCGCAACATACTGGCCAAGAGCAGGCAACGCATCGATCTTGCTTACATCAAACGATGGCTTTCAGAGTTCGGCAGCCTTCCTGAACACGAACGGATATGTGAGGATTTTGAGAAGCTCCGTGAAGGCTGACTGGATTCGGGAATTGAGGTGCTGAGCTTCAACAGGTCCGCATAGAGGTAGGTTCTTCATGAAAAATGACAGTGTCACAGCCCCGAAGGGGTTTTGGGCGGCGGGTTTGGCGTCTGGGGTGAAGGTGTCCGGCAACCCGGACTTGGGACTTCTGGTGTGCCCGACGGGGGCGACGGCGGCGGCGATGTTCACGACGAACAAGATCGTCTCGGCCGCTGTGCAGGTCAGCCGGGAGCATATCGAGAGCCGCAAGGTGTATGCCGTCGCGGTCAACTCGGGCAACGCCAACGCCTGTACTGGAAAGAAGGGTCTGGCCAATGCCAGGAGGATGTGTGCCGCCGCAGCCGGATACATGGGCGTTGATCCCCGGGAGGTGCTCGTCGCCTCGACCGGCATCATCGGCCACCAACTGCCGATGGCGAAAGTGATGCCGGGGATCACGAAAGCCATCCCCCTGCTCTCCGACTCGCCGAAGGGCGGCCTGGCGTTCGCTCGGGCTATCATGACCACGGACACCAGGCTCAAACACGCCTACCGTGAGCTCAAGCTCTCGCGAGCAACCGTGAAAATCGCTGGCACGGTCAAAGGGGCCGGGATGATTGGACCGAACATGGCCACCACCCTGCTGTTTATCACGACCGACGTGGCGATCAGTAAGTCCTTGCTGGGCAAGGCATTGCGAGAAGCCATCGGTGGTTCGCTCAACAGGCTCACGGTGGACGGCCATCAGAGTACCAATGATACTGCCATCCTGCTCGCGTCGGGCTTGGCCGGCAATCCGCGCATCGCCGGCCCCTCCGCACAGTACCAGAAGTTCCTCGGGGCCCTCACCGACCTGTGCACCGATCTGGTCCGGCAGATGGCCCTGGACGCCGAAGGGGCGACCCGGATGTTCAAGGTCGTCATCAAAGGCGCCGCCACAAAAGCCGATGCGACCAAGGCCGCCCGGGCGATTGCCGATTACCTGCTTTTCAAGTGCGCCGTTCACGGCGGGGACCCGAACTGGGGGCGGATCATCTGTGCCGTTGGTTCCTCCGGTGTGGACCTCAACGCCGAAAAGCTCTCCTGCAAGCTGGACGATCTCTACGTCTTCAAGAATGGAGCCCCCACCGATTTCAAGGCGAAAACGGCGGCCCGCATCGTCTCTCAGCGAGAGCACACGATCACGGTCGATCTGGGCGTCGGCCGGCTCAGCGATTTCTACTATGGCTGCGACCTCAGCGCCGAGTACGTCCGCATCAATGCGGATTATCATACGTGATGGTCCCGGTAGTTCTGCGGGGAGCCTAATGCCTTGCGGCCCCCGACTCGCCTTCGCAGTTTCCAGAGAAATCGCTTGAAAAACGAGCGGATTTCGTTAGAGTGCTGCGTCTCGTGTTCGTGTGTGTGGATGAGTAAGGTTCTTTTTGAAATGGGCAGGCTATGAAGAGGATCTCGTTGGTTGGAGTGTTGACCGTGGGCATTCTGGCGACGGCCGTGTGGTCGTTCGCCGCAGGCCCGGAGTCCGTGGGCAAGCCGCCGGCGCAATTGGCAGCGGCCGGTGCGAAGGTGGCCGAGGCCGCCAAGGTTACGCTGTTCGAGCCGCTGTTCAGCAGCAAGTACGCTTGGTACGAGAGGATCGCGCTGGTGATGAACGTGGTCATCGCACTGGCGGGCTTGGTGTACGCCTTGATGCTGGTCAAGCAGGTCAAGGAGGCCGACCAGGGCACGAAGAAAATGCAGGAGATCGCCCAGGCGGTGCGAGAGGGGGCCAACGCCTACCTCTATCGGCAGTTCCGCGTCGTGGGGGTCCTGATCGTGCTGATCACGGTGGCGTTGTACTTCGCCGCCAAGGCATCGGGAGCGGTGCCGGAGGTTTCCTGGGGCCGGGCGATTGCCTTCCTGATCGGCGCGACCTTCTCGGCCACGGTCGGCTTCGTGGGCATGCGTCTGGCGACGACGGGCAACCTGCGCGTTGCGGCAGCCGCCAAGACCAGCTTCGGCCGGGCACTCCAGTTGGGCTACCGCACCGGAACCATTACCGGAATGTTGACCGACGGATTGGGCCTTCTGGGCGGGTCGATCATCTTCCTGATCTACGGCGAGCATGCCTATGAAGCGCTGCTCGGATTCGGGTTCGGCGGCACGCTGCTGGCCCTGTTCATGCGAGTCGGCGGCGGTATCTACACGAAGGCCGCGGACGTCGGGGCCGATCTCGTCGGTAAGGTCGAGGCGGGCATCCCGGAGGACGATCCGCGCAACGCCGCGACCATCGCCGACAACGTCGGCGACAACGTCGGCGACTGTGCCGGTATGGCCGCCGACATCTTCGAGAGCTACGAAGTGACCATCGTGGCGGCCATGATTCTCGGCATCGCCAGCTTCGGCCACAAGGGCGTCATCTTCCCGTTGCTGGTCCGTGCCATCGGCGTCATCGCCAGCATCATCAGCACCTACAGCGTCCGTGCCGGCGACAAGGGCACCGTGGCAGGGGCCATGAAGAGCGTCAACAAAGGCTTCATCATCGGCTCGACCATCAGCGTCATCGGCTTCATCACGCTGGGATTCTTCTACTTCCGCTTCAACGAGACGAGCCCGCTGTGGAGCGCCGTCAAAGACCTGCCGACCTGGGCGAACCTGGGCATTCAGGGCCTCGACATGCGGCCCGCCTGGACGTGCCTGATCGGCATCGTGCTGGCCGTGTTCCTGAACAAGTGCACCGAGTATTTCACGGGCACCGAGTTCTCGCCGGTCAAGAGCCTGGCGAAGGCCTGCCAGACCGGGCACGCCACCAACATCATCCAGGGCCTCGCGGTCGGGTATGAGAGCACCGTGTTCGCGGTGCTGATTATCGCGGGCGCCATCATGGGCAGCGTGCTTATCTACGGCGGCACCAACGCGACATTCGTGGCCTATGGCGTTGCCATGTGCGGTATCGGAATGCTGACGCTGACCGGCAACACCATCTCGATGGACGTGTTTGGCCCGGTGGCCGACAACGCCAACGGCATTGGCGAAATGGGCTACGATGAGAAGGAGATGGGCGCCGCGAAGTACAAAGAGGCCCGTCAGGTCCTGGCAGACCTCGATGCGGTCGGCAATACGACCAAGGCCATCACGAAGGGTATCGCCATCGGCTCGGCCGTGATCGCGGCGGTGTCGCTGTTCAACAGCTTCATCGTCTCCGTCGCCTCGGGCGGTGCCGGGGAAAGCGCCCGCGTCACCGACGAGATCAAAGCGGTGGTCGCCAATATGCTGACCATCTCCGATCCCAAGCTGTTCATCGGTATGCTGCTCGGCGGCGCCGTGCCGTTCCTGTTCAGCTCGATGACCATCCGGGCGGTCGGGCGCGCGGCGTTCCTGATCGTGAACGAATGCCGGATTCAGTTCCGCGACAAGGCCATCTGGGAAGGCACGAAGAAGCCGGACTACGGCCGCGTCGTCGATATCTGCACAACGGCGGCACAGAAAGAGCTGATCGGCCCTGGATTGCTGGCGATTCTCGTGCCGGTGCTCGTAGGGTTCGGGCTGGGAGTGATCCCGCTGGCCGGCTTCCTCGGTGGTATGATCGTGGTCGGGCAGTTGCTGGCGGTCTTCATGGCCAATGCCGGCGGCGCCTGGGACAACGCCAAGAAGACCATCGAGGATGAGCCTCGCAATCTGCAAGCCAACACAGGCAAAGGCAGCGAGAAACACAAGGCCAGCGTGACCGGCGACACGGTCGGCGACCCGCTGAAAGATACGGCCGGGCCGGCGATTAACCCGCTGATCAAAGTGATGAACATGGTCAGTCTGCTGATCATCGGCTTGATTCTGCCGTATGACAAGCACGTCCTCGAGATCCTGGGCAAGCAAGGCGTGGTGGTCACCCCGAAAGTCCATGACACCCTCTTCTGGGGCGCGATCATCGTCTCCATCCTCGGCCTGGTCTGGGCGGTCTGGCAGTCGAAGCGTGAGACAGAGACCATGAAGCAGGCGGAGCAAACGCTCGCCGCCGGTGCGGCCGGCAAGTAGCCGGATGCGTCAGTCAGATGCTTCGGGGGCACGCTCTTCGTGCTCCCTTTTTTATTCAACGGCCCGGTCAAAAGCTAAGAAAGGAAGGGAGCCACAGAGGGCACAGAGGAACACAGAGAAGAGCGAAGGGGGAAGGTGAGAACGTGGGACTTCCCGACCTTGTTCTGTTCGCACCTTCTGGCCTTCTTTGTCTCCTACCTTCTTTTCTCTGTGACCTCTGTGTCCTCTGTGGCTAAAACCGCCGTTTAGCTTTATCGCGGGCCGCTGCCTGTTTGTGGAGTGCGAGCCGGCAGGAACGTTTGACAGCACGATTGACGTGAGCGGATATAGCAGATACTCTAAGGGCGGCTTGAATGTGGCCGCCTTTTTCTCTTACACAGTAAGGACGTGAAGATTGGCGCGAAGAAAACCGAATAAGAAAGCAAAAGAATTTGCCATCGCGGCGGCGAAGATCGCTCAGGAGCGGCATTGCACGGATATCCTCGTGCTGGATCTGAGGAATCTGTCTCCTGCCACCGATTACTTCGTGATTGCCACGGGCACCAGCAACCGGCAGATGCAAAGCGTCGCGGATGAGATGTCCCAGGCGGGCCGGGAGCAGGGCTTCCATCGCTTCGGCCGCGCGGGCTACGAGCAGTCCCGCTGGATCCTCCTCGATTACGTCGACGTCGTCGTGCACCTCTTCGACGAGGAGTACCGCCAGTTCTACGAGCTCGAGCTCCTCTGGGGAGACGCGGACAGAATTGATTATTGATGATTTACGATTGATGATTTCGTGAACTCTGCACTCGACATACTCAACGAGCGAATCACCGCGGCGATGGCGAAAGTGACCGGGCGGCAGGATTGTGCCGCGATCGTGCGGCCGGCGACCGACCCCAGATTCGGGGACTACCAGGCCAACGGCGTCATGGCCCTCGCCAAACAACTCAAGACCAACCCGCGCAAGCTCGCCGAAGAGGTCGTGGCCCAGCTCGACCTCGGCGACATCTGTGAGCCGCCGGAGGTGGCGGGGCCGGGATTCATCAACCTGCGGATCAAGCCTCCGTACATCGCCGGCCAACTGCTGCGGATCAATGGCGATAAGCCGGACTGCCTCGGCATCGAAAAAGCAACCGAGCCTCAGACTGTTGTTGTCGATTTCTCAAGCCCCAACATCGCAAAGCAGATGCACGTCGGTCATCTTCGCAGCACGATCATCGGCGATTGCCTCTGTCGACTGCTTGAATTCCTCGGTCACAGGGTCATCCGTCAAAACCACATCGGCGACTGGGGAACCCAATTCGGCCGCGCTTTTCTCGGCCTTTGGCATATCAGCATGGGAAAGGAACACCGCGAACCTTACTATCGAAAGGAACTGGCAGATCTCCGAGCGTGTGTCCAGGATCGAGACAGACTACTGGCGCTCTGCCAGCGGATATGCAATCGCCACGCGGTGGATTGGCGTGCGGACAAGGAACGTGAACTTGGAGATGGGGAGAGAGTGTTCTGGCCATTCGTGCAGAGGCTGCTTCGTGGAGAGGAGGACCTTGAGTTAGAGGAGATCGAAGGGGCTTACCAGTATGCGACTCAGGTCGCAGAGTCGGCGACGAAAAGTCTGCTTATCCCGACCCGTGAGCGCGATCCCGAAACGGGTAAGTGGAGAGAGAAGCTCATCCCCTACGAATCTCTCCCACGCCATGTTACGGCCATGCTACAACAAGGGGGAGACGACAACGAGCAAGAGAAACAAGTGTGGCGGTATCTCATCGGGAAGACACTAAGAGAGTGCAACGAGATATACCACATGCTCAGAGTCACCCTGGACGACAGCCACGTACGTGGTGAGAGCTTCTACCGCCGCGCCCTCGGCCCTATGGTCAAGAGACTTGTTCGAGAGAAGATCGCTCGTGAGTCAGAAGATGCGGTCTGTGTGGAGATAGAGGGATTCAAGAACAAGGACGGGGCACCCCTGCCATTTATGATCCAGAAATCGGACGGGGCACATCTGTATGGGACGACTGACTTGCACGCTTTGCGCTGGCGCATTCGTTGGTTGAAGGCCGACAAGATCATCTATGTCACCGACGCGAGGCAGGCCCTACACTTCCAGATGCTCTTCAAGGTTGCGGATATGGCCAAGTGGGCACAGGGTGTAGAGCTGGAACACGTGATGTTCGGCACGGTCCTCGGCGAAGATGGCAAGCCCTTCAAGACCCGCAGCGGCGACACCGTCAGGCTGAAGGACCTACTTGACGAAGCAGTTCGCCGAGCGAAAGACATCGTGGAGGAGAAGAATCCGGACTTGCGGCCTGAGGGGAAGGCCGAGATCGCCCAGGCCGTGGGCATCGGCGCGGTCAAGTACGCCGATTACTCCAACAACCGGACCAGCGACTATGTGTTCAGCTTCGATAAGATGCTGGCGATGGACGGCAACACCGCCCCCTACATGCAGTACGCGTACGCCCGCGTCAAATCCATCGAGCGAAAGGCCGAAAGCAAGGGCGTGAACATCCAGGAGGAGCTTCGAGGCATCAGCGATCTCAATCTCGGGGAACCCACGGAGCTGGACCTCGGAAAGCACCTGGCCCGATACGCGGAGACCATCGAATCCGCGGCCGCCGACTACCGGCCGAACTACCTGACCGCCTATCTGTACGAATTGGCGCAGAAGTTCAGCGCGTTCTACACGGAATGTCCCGTCCTGGACGCCCCACCGGCGAAGCGGCCGACGCGGCTACTGCTGTGCGACCTGACCGCCCGAACGATCCAGCACGGCCTGAGCCGATTGCTGGGCATCCAGGTTGTCGAGCAGATGTGACCGTGATAAGATACTGGGGACGCAGGAAGATATCTCATCCTGCCACAATTCGGAGGTTTGTGTAGAGTGGGTTATCTGCTGGAACAAAGAATGCCCAAGAACAGGCTGATTGAGTTCTGCCAGAGGAACCATATCAGGAGACTCTCCGTCTTTGGATCTGCCCTTCGTGGGCAGTTGGGGCCGGATAGTGACATTGATCTATTGGTGGAGTTCGCGCAAGACCACACGCCGGGTCTCTTTGCCATCATCCGAATGGAGATGGAACTGACGGAAATGCTCGGTAGAAAAGCTGACCTGCGTACGCCTGAAGACCTGAGCAAGTACTTCCGCGACGAGGTAGTAGAGAATGCCCAAGTTCAGTATCAAGCCTGAAGACCAAGTGAGACTGAGGCACATGCTGGACGCGGCCCTGGAGATCCAGCAGTACATGCAGTCGTCGACGCGGGACGACCTGAACCGCGACCGCAAGCTGGTTCACTCGCTTGTCCGGCTCTTGGAGATCATCGGTGAGGCGGCATCGCAGGTATCGGAGGGACTTCGCGAGAGCACTCCGGAGGTTCCCTGGCCCGTTATAATCGGCATGAGGAACAGGCTCGTTCACGCGTACTTCTCCATCAACCTGAGTATTGTGTGGAGCACCTCGACGCAAGACATCCCGCCATTGATAGCGGAACTGAAGAGACTCCTTGGGGATGTACGATGAAGATAGCCCAACAGGAATTCCGGGTCAGCACACGGGGCCGGACGGAGATGGTCGATATCACCCGTCAGGTCCAGGCTGCGGTTCGAGAGGCAGGCATCAAGAACGGCGATGTCGTCGTCTACTGTCCCCATACAACGGCCGCGATCACGATCAACGAGAACGCCGATCCCGACGTGGTCCATGACCTTCTTCTGGCCCTCGATGAGCTGGTGCCGAGGTCCAACCGCGGTTTCCGTCATTCCGAGGGCAACTCCGACGCCCACGCCAAGAGCTCGCTCGTCGGCTGCAGCGAGCAGGTCCTCATCCAGGATGGCAGTCTCGTTTTGGGCACCTGGCAGGCCATCTACTTCTGCGAGTTCGACGGGCCCCGCAGCCGCCAAGTGATCGTCCAGGCGCGGGGGGAGTGACCGTCGCCGGCTGGGCCGCCCTATCAGGGGGACATCTTGGCTGGTGCATCGGGGAACGGGTCTGGCCGCGAACCATCTTCCTTTGTGGGACCGGAACGGGCTGTGGTGGGCTGCCGCCCTTCCCCTCGTTCGCGTCCCTCACCTCGAAATGGAAATAAAAATGGCGAGGTGGTGGGACCGGCTGGGGGGGAGACCGGTAAGCCACGCTGCCTCGCCGAGGTTCAAAATGCTGCCTCAGGCAACACTATTGCCGGAAATCAAAGAGCCACTGCTACTACTCGAATCTGCCTGTCAAATCAGAACGACACTGCACGTGTCAGGGTGATCCTCCCACCCCATTCCACTCCATTGTTAGGCTGATTATACCGGCCCACGCGCCGAAATGCAAGATAAAAACCGCTGGATTTTCGTTTTTTTCGCGGTGTCGTGACATCCCGCCTCCGTCCGGTCCCCCGGTTCCAAAACCTGCCGCTATTTTACTGCCTGCCCCCTTGTGCGGGGGATCGAATTGCCCTACACTGAGCGAGACTGAGCGTTTGATCGCAGAAATGGATTGATGCATTGATTCGCTCGCGACGCATGGAAACCACGAAGATCACGGACAGACTGAAACGCGTTGAAGGAACGATTGCGGAGGTCTGCGCCCGGGTGAACCGCGAGCCGGGCGACATTCGACTGGTCGTCGTGACCAAAGCCGCCGAAATCGAGCAGATCGAGGAGGTAATCCGGCTTGGTTACAACCACCTCGGCGAGAATCACGTGCAGCAGTTGAAGAAGGTCTCGGCCCAGGTGGCCGAGTTCCAGCGGCAGCATCCCGACGACTCCACACTGCCCAAAGAGATCCACTGGCACATGATCGGGCATCTCCAGCGCAACAAGGTCCGCCAAATCCTGCCCAGCGTCTCGCTGATCCACTCCGTGGACACGCTCCGCCTGGCGGAGGAGATCAACGGCTCCGCCGCGCGGATGAACGTTTCCCCCCGGGTGCTGCTCCAGGTCAACACGTCGAACGAGCCGCAGAAGTACGGCGTGCCCATCGGGGCCGCCACACACCTGGCGGAGCAGATCGAGACCCTGCCGCACCTCAAGCTGATCGGGCTGATGACGATGGCCCCCCTGACCCGCAACACGGACGTCATCCGGACGTGCTTTATACGGGCCCGCGAGCTTTTTTATGAGATGCGGGGCGAGAAGATCGTCGGCGACCAGTTCACCGAGCTGAGCATGGGCATGAGCTCGGACTACGAGATCGCCATCGAGGAAGGCGCAACCATCTTGCGCATCGGCTCCGCCGTCTTCGCCGGCTAACACAACCCTGCCTTCACCCATCCTTTCTGAGCTTCAAATCGAGCCTGGTTCAAGACCAGGCAACACTCCCCGCCGGCTGGCGGGTGGCATCGTCAAGGCCCCGGGCCTTGGCGATGGGTTCACCACCTCTGGACAAGATCACCGCCAAGCTACGCTTGACGATGCCACCCATCGTGTCGCGTCAGATCGTAGAATGCGTCAGTAGTTCCCTCCTTTTGCCCGTCGGCGAGCCGAAAATCGCCAAAGTGGCATCGGTTTTGAGACGAAAGTAGGAGTGCTGATGCCATCGGCACGGATGTGCGATGCATATCTCGAGCCAGACAGACAAGAAGGCTACCAACATGGACAAAACGCAATCTGCAGGCGACGTTGGGGGACTGACAAGCTTCACGGACGTGGTCTATCTGTCCGATAAGAAAGACATGCCGGCAGAAATCCGCAGGTTATTTCGGCACAAGAAGGTGTCCTTCTGCCTGCTGCCGCTGGATCGGTATCAGGAGGTCCGCACCCGGCCCGAGCTCGTGGGAACGATTCTCGTCGACGCCGAGGGGATGGACATCTCCCAAGACCAGCGGCTGGGCCGGATCCTGGAGGCCCTGGAGCGAGACAACCTCGGCATCGTCCTGCTCACGCAGCGCATCAAACGCCCCGTCCGGAGCTTCTCCCTGGTCTCCTCGGAAAGCAGTTTCTCCATGCCCAGCACGGTCGAATCCATCTCGCTGGACGACCTGTGGGCACGGATCAGCATCAACCTGGCGGACCGGAAACACGAGAATTCCGGGATCGCCGTCAAACCCCGCGCCTCGATGAGCCCGACCGAGAGGCTCTGGAAAAGCCATCCGGCGGACCAGCCCCAGGCCGAGGGCTCGTTCGTGGACAGCCTCAAGGAGCAGTTGCGCTTGGCCGGCTTGGTGCAGCGGGACTTCCTGCCGTCGAAACTGCCGAACAGCGAGGAAGTGCGATGGGCCGCCACGTTCATGCCCGCCGAGTGGGTTTCGGGCGACATCTATGATATCGCCCGCATCGACGAGCAGCACATCGGGTTCTACGTGGCCGACGCCGTGGGCCATTCGATGCCGGCCGCCCTGCTGACGATCTTCATCAAGCAGGCCCTCCAGATGAGGCAGACCACCGAGAACAGCTACCGCATCTTCTCTCCGGCCGAGGTGATGAGAAGCCTCAACCAGAGGATGGCAGGTCAAAAGCTCTCGGGGTACCAGTTCGTCACGTGCTGCTACTGCCTGCTGAACCTCAAGACCGGGCAGCTCACCTTCGCCCGAGCCGGCCACCCATACCCGATCCTCCTGCGCAAAGGCCGGCCGCCGCAGCAGTTAGAGTCGAGAGGCTCCCTGCTGGGCATCTTCGAGAGCGCGGAATTCGTCCAACAGACCATTCAATTGGAGAGCGGCGACAAATTGTTGCTGTACTCCGACGGGGCCGAGTCCCTGATCGGACGCCTTCATGACGAAGAAGGCTTCCGCTACACCGACGAGTTCCTTGCCCTGAAGGACGGCTCGATCACCGAAATCATCGACCGGCTGACCGACATGGCAAACCATCGGGAGCCCAACCCGGCGGACGTCGACGATCTGACCGTTATCGGACTTCAGTTGGCATAGTGCCCGAAACGCCGCATGGGCATGTTCCAGAGGGGATTCATGGCCCGTTCTGGGCCGACGCCGGATAAGATCGGACTGGTTGACCGGTGACCACCCGCGCTATTGGCTCAAGAACGGGGATGTGCATCCGACTCGATGTCCGCGGCCGGGCCGCGAAGCGGTAGCCGCAACCCTGAGCTGCCGGAGGAGGGCTGGTGGGCAACGAAGCTGCCGGCCCTTTCCGTTTACTATGGACTCCCACTTCATCGCGTCTTCCCGTGCCGCAGTGTTCCCGAGCCGGAGGCTTGAAATCTCTCCACGTTTCTGAGAAAATACATTGGTCGGAAGCTTCAGAAGGTGGGGAATTGGCATGAGTGATGTCACGCGCATTTTGAACGCGATTGAACGGGGGGAAGCGAAGGATACGGACGAGCTCTTGCCTCTCGTCTACGAAGAACTGCGGCTCCTTGCCGCGCAGAAGCTATCCCACGAGTCTCCCGGCCAGACCCTCCAAGCGACCGCCCTGGTGCACGAGGCCTACCTGAGGCTGGTGGGCGGCCAATCCCACAGTTGGCAGGGCCGGGCGCATTTCTTCGCCGCGGCGGCAGAGGCGATGCGCCGCATTCTCGTCGAAAACGCCCGTCGCAAGGGGCGTCTGAAACACGGAGCAGGCCGACAACGGATTGACTTGGGCGAGGTGTCGCTGGCCATTGAAACGCCCCCAGAGGATCTGATCGCTCTGGACGAAGCCTTCACACGCCTGACGGAGGAGGACCCGGAGGCCGCAGAAGTGGTCAAGCTCAGTTACTTTGGCGGACTGACCCTGGAGGAGGCTGCCGAAGTCCTCGGGGTATCCCGGCGTACGGCCCACCGCTATTGGGCGTTCGCACGAGCCTGGCTGTATGAGGAAATGACCCGGGGAGAAGAGCCGCCCTCGCCCTGACCAACGTGAATTTCCAAGAATCATCGCTTTTTCCTGTCACACCTGTGGCTCAAACGGCGCATTGGAAGGTGGAGACACAATGCCATGAAACCGGCAACAGACAAAAAAGATGCTCCGCATATGAGGTCCCTCTTTCTGGAGGCGCTGGACAAGGCGGCCGGACCGGAAAGAGCGGCCTGCCTGGATCAGGCCTGCGGAGAGAATGCAGAGTTGCGGGCCAGGGTCGAGGCCTTGCTCCAGGCCCACGATGAAGCCGGGGGATTTCTGCGCCCCTCCAGCCGTTCCATGACCGCCGAACTCGAGACCGCGACCCCGGCAGAGGCTCCCGGCACAGCCATCGGGCGGTATAAGCTTTTGGAGAAGATCGGCGAGGGCGGTATGGCGGTGGTCTATATGGCCGAGCAGGAACAGCCGATCCGCCGCAAGGTGGCTCTCAAGATCATCAAGCTGGGCATGGATACCCGGCAGGTCATCGCCCGCTTTGAAGCGGAGCGGCAGGCTTTGGCTTTGATGGACCATCCCAGTATCGCCAAGGTCCTCGATGCCGGGGCGACGGAGACTGGACGGCCGTATTTCGTCATGGAGCTGGTCTCAGGGGTCTCGATCACCGAATACTGCGATAAGAACAACCTGAGCACCAAGGACCGGCTGGCCTTGTTTCTCCAGGTCTGCCACGCCGTACAGCACGCCCACCAGAAGGGCATTATCCACCGCGATATCAAGCCCTCTAATGTCATGGTTACGCACCATGACGGCAAGCCTGTTCCCAAGGTCATCGACTTCGGCATCGCCAAGGCCACGGACCAGAAGCTGACGGAAAAGACGCTCTTCACCCGCTACGCCCATATCATCGGCACCCCGGCCTACATGAGTCCGGAACAGGCAGAGCTAAGCGACCTGGACATCGACACCCGCACCGACATCTATTCGCTCGGTGTCCTGCTGTATGAATTGCTGACCGGCACGACGCCGTTCAGTGAAGAGGAGCTTCGCAAGGCCGGCTATATCGAGATGCAGCGGGTCATCCGGGAACAGGAACCGGTCAAGCCCTCCACCAGGATCCGGACTTCCCAGGTAGCCCAGCCGCCGTGTCGCGGGCATCCTGCCCGCGATTCGAGGGCGGGACGCCCTCGACACAAGGAACAAGGGCAAGATGCCCTCGCCACGGGGCGATGCACACCCTACCAGCAGGTCCGGGGCGATCTCGATTGGATCGTGATGAAGGCCCTGGAAAAGGACCGCGCCCGGCGATACGAGACCGCCAACGGCCTGGCCGAAGATGTCCGGCGTCATCTGGAGCATGAGCCGGTCCTGGCCCGAGGACCGGGCACAACGTATCGCCTGCACAAGTTTCTTCGCAGGCACCGGGTCCAGGCCGTTGCCGTCTTGGCGATGGCGGTTGTAGCTGGTGCTGCCATCGTCGTTCTTTCCCTCTGGAATCGGGACCGGCTCCAACTGGTTGAAGCGGAAGGCTTCCGGCATCGGGGCATCCTGTCCCAGGCCCGTGAACAGTACGCCAAGGCCGACCGCGAGGCGGCCTTGGAGACGATCAAGCCCATCCTCGACAGCAAGCACGTTGGTCCCGAAGCCCAGCTTCTCCAAGCTGGCATCCTCGTGGACAACCGTCGTTCCAAGGAGGCCGTGACGATCCTGGATGGCTTGCTCAACGAGCGCCCGGAGATTGCCGGGGCTGCTCATGCGCTTCTGGCCCGTATCCTCTGGGAGACTGGATCATCGAATGCCGAGAGGCTCCAGGAGATCGAGGAGCACCGCCAAAAGGCGGAAGCCCTGCTGCCGGAGACCGCCGAGGCGTATTTCCTGCGGGCCATGACCGCCCTGACGGTCAAAGAGCAGCTTGCCGCGCTCGACAGAGCTTTGCAGCTTGATCCCAGCCACTATGAATCTCGTCGGCTCCGGGCGTTCACGTACTACGCATCCAGAAAGTACAACCAGTTGCACGACGACGCGCTGGTTATGACTATATTGCGTCCACGCGACTCACTGGGCTACTCTCTACGAGCGACTGCGCGGCGCGAATTAGATCGCTATCGGGAGGCGATTGCAGACTACGACATCGCGATTGCACTCACACCGAAGGATGGTCCGACCTACGCCGATCTATGCACCCAACGCTCCGAGACCCTCCTGCGTATGGGCAGCTATGAACGCGTCATTGCGGAGGCCCCGGTAGGGGCGAAAAATCTTTCGCCCCTACAATACCACATTTTCTGTGCTCTCACTGCCCTTGGCGACTACGAGAAGGCAGATGCGCTGTTCCGCCAGATCGTTCGCTCCGCGCCCACGTCTCGAAACGAATTCCAGCACTGGTCGATGAAACACGTGTTCGGCACCTTGGAGGCTGGGCAGTCCTGGCATCCAGTGGACCGCGAGCCTGCGGGTGCGGCCTTCTTGTCGATGGTGGAAGCCGAGGAGACCTATCGTGATTTATCGGCCAAGGGCCGGCGCGTGACCACGGCCGGATTCAACGCACACTGGTCGCCGGATGGAAACAAGCTGGCCTTCAGCCAGGGGGTGCATGGCAGAAGTGGCGTGGCGATCTTTGATCTCACTACGAGGGAGACCGAGTTGCTGATCGTTCCCGGCAAGGACCCGAAGTGGTCACCCGATGGGCGTCACATCGCCTTTGTTCGAGATCGCCCGACCCTGCGGTTGGAGGAGTTGGCCACTGCCGAGCGCAAGGATCAGGCGCGTTGGGTGCCAGACGAAGAAGTCTGGCTCATGAACGCCGACGGCACAGAGCCAAGGCGGCTGGCCCGTGGCGGCTGGCCGTCCTGGAGTCAGGATTCGACGCACGTCTACTATCAGTCGCGTATGGACTATGCACTCTGTTCGATCTCTATCGAGGGCCGGGACGCCGAGCCGAAACGGATCATGGCGTGCTCGAATCCCTACCCATCGGTATCGCCCGACAATCAGCGCGTGGCGTATCTGGAAGACGCATCGCTGAAGGTCAAAGACCTGGCTTCGCAGGCTCTTGATGCTGAGCGGCCGGTGCCCTTCGCAACCTGGGGCGGGGCCGCCTGGTCCCCAACAGGCCGTGAGCTCTGTTTGGGCGGTCGCAACGACAGCGACGATAGAACCGGACTTTGGGTTTACAGGCTCGACAGAAGCGAACCCGTAAGGACTCTGGGCGGTCAAATCACGGCTGCCTCATGGGCTCCCGATGGAACGAAGCTCGTGTTCTGTTTGGGCCCACCGTATTATGAGATCTGGGTCGCCGACCTCGACCGCAACGTCTCGGCCATCGAAGCCCTTGGCCCGGGTCAAACGCTTGACGAGCACCTCCGGGAGATGATTGCCTTCTACACTCGCAGGATTGAGGCCGATCCGCAGGACGCCTACGCCCATTCCAGCCGCGCCCGGTACTATGACTACCTGCATAACCGGGAAAAGGCCAATGCCGACATGAGGCAGTATTCAGCCATCCTCCGCCGGGGGTCGTCTTCGGATTTGCAGTTGGGCACGCCGAGGGACCGCAGGCGTGTCATCAACGGTCCATTCGGATATCGACTCGTCTTCTCTGTTGGAAGACGGGCAAATGGGACTCAAGTACTATGTGTTGCCTTTGGGCAGAAGGGAAAGTCTGAGATGAAACTGTTTGAGATTCCGATGTTCGTAATGTCACTGGCTGGATTTTGGGTTGTCTCAAGTCTGGATTCGCCGGCCGCGTATGCAGACTTCACGTTCGGCGAGCCGGTGAACCTGAAGTCGGTCATTCCGGTCATCGACCCTGCGTACGACATGCTCGATTGCCTCTCCTATGATGGGTTGGAGATGTACATCGAGTCGGACCGGCCCGGCGGGTCTGGTGACTCTGACATCTGGGTGCTGAGACGTGACTCGATAGACGAGGATTGGGGTCCGCCGGTCAATCTCGGGCCTACGGTCAACAGCTCAGTGCACGAGATCGGGTCAGCCATCTCCTCCGATGGACTCACACTCTATTTCCAGTCCACGCGGCCCGGCGGGTATGGTGGAATGGATGCCTACATGACAACGCGAGGGACGAAGAACGCCCCCTGGGGACCAGCCGTGAATCTGGGCCCCAAGATAAACAGCTCTGCCAACGAGGGCTCGCAATCGGTGGACGATCTGGAGCTCTACATGGTCTCCAACCGCCCCGGTGGATATGGTGGTTCCGATATCTATGTGGCGAGACGGGCCACAGTGAACGACCCCTGGGGTGATCCGGTGAATCTCGGCCCTGTGGTAAACAGCGCATACCAAGAGTCCGCTCTCACCCTTTCGCCGGATGGACTGGTGTTGCTCTTCTCCGACTGGTGGGAGGGGACGCCCCGCCCCGGCGGGTATGGTGCTATCGATATGTGGATGACAAGACGTGCGACCCTTTCTGATCCTTGGCAAGCGCCGGTGAATCTCGGGCCGAGGGTCAACAGCTCTATAACTGATTTTGGAGCACGCATCTCACCCGATGGGCGCATGCTGTACTTCGCAACCTTACGCGGTAGCACCTGGGATAACTGGCAAGCACCGATCCTCCCGGTCGTTGACTTCAACGCTGACGGGATCGTAGACCTCGTAGACCTGGTGATGCTGATCGACAACTGGGGTACGAACAAGACACTCTGCGATATCGGGCCGATGCCCTGGGGGGATGGCAAGGTCGATGCGGAAGACCTCAAGGTCTTCATGGAGCACTGGGGCCAGGAGATTCCCGATCCCGCCCTGGTCGCGCAGTGGAAGCTGGATGAGACGCAAGGGACCACCGCATACGACAGCGCCGGCTCCAACGATGGAAGCGTACATGGCAATCCGATCTGGCAGCCGGAGGGGGGAAAGACAGGCGGCGCACTACTGCTCGACGGTGTGGATGACTATGTCAGCGCCGCGTTTGTGCTGGACCCGGCAGCCGGGCCGTTCAGTGTTTTTGCCTGGGTCAAGGGCGGGGCACCGGGGCAGGTGATCCTTTCACAGGAAGGCAGCGTTAACTGGCTGATGCTTGCTCCCGGCGGCGTACTGACGACGGAACTGAGGCAATCAGGCCGCCAGGGCAAACCTTTGACAGCCTCGGTCGTCCTCACGAACGGCGCCTGGCATCGCGTCGGGTTTGTGTGGGACGGCACAAACCGGATTCTCTACGTGGATGACGTCGAAGTAGCCAGGGACACGCAGACAACGCTGGTGGGAACCCGTGCGGGCTTGCAGGTCGGTGCCGGCAGTACGCTCGCGCCGGGCACCTTCTGGTCCGGCCTGATCGACGATGTGCGAGTCTATGACCGGCCGGTGGAGCCGTAGAACGCATTTCTCATGTGGCAGGCACGTAAGGGCTGGCGGCTCATCAGGCCGCCGGCCCTCTTTGTGTCCGTGGGAGACCATCGCCAAGCTTCGCACGGGGCTCCCCAACGCGATGCTTCGCGTTTTGGACCCCCTCGACGATGCCACCCGATCCAACGCAAAACCAGCTATGTGCAGGACTTACGAACCTGAGTCAGACCTGGAGTCCTGCAAAATGGACATTCGCCCTGCTGTGGGAGGGAAGAAATCAGCTTCACGATTCCCTGGCAATGCGGGCCCCCGCCCGGTTGATCTGCCCCACCTCCGCCGCCAGGCCGAATTCCGAGAGCTTCAGCCGGTTGACGCCAAAGGCGGATCGTTTCACGCCATTGGCCTCCCCACCGTGGACACTGATCGTGACCCCAACCGAACGCAAAATAGCTCCAAGGCCATGCCGATGCAGGGGATTTTCATCGTATCCGCCCAGGATCGCCGGTCCGATAAGAGCATCGTGACGGCGACGGTCCGCCAATTTCACCCACCCAACCAACCATATCAACCATATTGACACTACATAACTATTGACTTCATAATGGGTAAAGCGGTATAATTAGGCAACGGTAGCAGTAGTCCCTGTCTTGTGCCTATGGATGTTCTTTCGTATATTGTATGCAAGAAAGTGCGTTAGTGGGCCGAAGAAACCCATACGCAACGTCGTCCCTTGGGGGGTGAAGTGTGATGAAGAAGGTTTTGGCCATTCTGTTTCTGGTACCTGTCGTGTTGCTGTCGGGATGCCGGAGCACACCTCGTGAGAAGAGCGGTCTTGAGGCCAAGTCTGCCGCGCCGTTTTCCGGAAGGACCTACTTCTGGGACAAGGACCTGAGGCCGACGATGGCGGTGCCTCAGGCACCAAAATCAAAGCCGACACCGGCGCCAATCGCACAGAGCCCGGTACAGACCCCGGCGCAGACTCCGCCACAGCCCCAGAAGGAGAAAGTGGCCAAGACCCCCGTCGAGTCGGCCAAGAAACCGCTTGCGGTGCCCGCGGAGGTTGTGACGACATCGGTCGAGCCGCTTCAATCCGTCACGTCAGGGCCAAGAGGCGCCAAGTCCGATAGAGTGGCGCCTATCGGAGGGCGTCTGGTGTCCGTGGATGGGAGCGGAGGGCATGTCCTATCCATCACCTATCCCCGGCCGGACTTCGGCGTCATTCAGGTTGACAAAACCATGCCCGAGGAGGTTCGCCTCAGCAGCCCATTTTCCTACTCGATCAAGGTCGCCAACCTGACCGAGACGATGCTCACGGAGATCACGATCACCGAAACGGTCTCCAAGGATTTCGAATTCAAGAATTCGGAGCCGGCGGCCCGGACGGAAGGCGGCAAGCTCGTCTGGGAGATCGATTCTCTTGGACCCAAGGCAAGCAAGAGCATCACGATCTCCGGTGTTGCCACCAGCGCCAAGCCCCTGGAGCAAACCACGTCCATCACGCACACGATCCGCGATTCCGCGGTAGTCAAAGTCGTCGAGCCCACCCTGGAGGTCAAGAAGATCGCCCCGGCCGAAGCCTTGCTTTGCGAGGCGATCCCGGTGGAGTTCGTCGTCACCAATACCGGCACCGGCGCCGCCCAGAACGTCCAGATCGTGGACAACCTGCCGGCTGGCATCCAGACGGCGGACGGTAAGGGCAAGATCGTGCTGGAGGCCGGCACCCTGGCAGCCGGGGAGACTCGCCGCTTCTCGATCAAGCTGCGGGCGAGCAAAACCGGCGCCTTCGTGGACAAGGCCGTGGCCACCTCCGCGTCCGGCCTGAACGCCGAATCCGAGAACACTTCGATCAATATCCGCCAGCCGGTCCTGACGATCACCAAATCCGGTCCCAAGCGGCAGTATCTGGGCCGATCCGTGGCCTATGAGATCTCGGTCTTCAACAAGGGCGACGGGCCTGCCCAGAACACGATCATCGAGGACATCATTCCGCCCGGCGTTACCGGCATCGAAGCGACGACCGGCGCCCAGTTCTCCGGCTCGAAGCTGATCTGGGAGCTTGGCACCCTGGAGCCCAACACGTCGAAGAAGGTGCGGGTCTCCTACACGCCGGCGAAGGAAGGCGAGCTCATGGCCAGTGCGACGGCCTCCGCCTACTGTGCCGAGCCCGTCACCGACTCGACCAAGACGGCCATCAGCGGTATCGCGGCCGCTCGGCTCGAGGTCGTGGATCAGGACGACCCCGTGGAGGTCGGCAGCACAACGACCTATCTCATCACCGTCAGCAACGAAGGCTCGGCGGCCGACAGCAACATACGGATCGTTTGCACGCTCGACGACAAGCTGCAGTACGTCTCGTCCGCAGGTGCGACGGCCGGCTCTCTGATGGGCAAGACCGTCAGCTTCGCCCCGCTCCGCAGCCTGGAGCCCAAGGCGAAGGCCACCTGGCGCGTCGTGTTCAAAGGCCAGCAGGCCGGCGACGTGCGGGTCAAGGTCACGATGCACACCGATCAGATCGCGTTGCCGATCGAGGTCATGGAAGCCACACACATCTACCAGCAGAACAACGGCAATTAGTTGGAGCCTCTCATGCCGCGGCCCCTCAGACCGCGGCGTTTTTTTGCGCGCACGGAACCGGCGTCATAGCGGATCTTGCCAGAGACTCTCCGAACGGGGTGCCGGGGGTGCATGACCGTTCATGCGATGAGCCAGGGCAAGGTGCGCGGCACACGGTTCTTCGCGATGAATTCCGAATATGAGAAACTGACGCGGACGATGCTCATCGGTTATACTATGCAGTAGCAATTCGGTAGAAAGTCAGTAGCACACGTGCCGGTGGGTGATGGAAATCCGAAACGCGAATCTCGAAACTCGAAACAAGCACGAATGAACAAAATCCGAATGTTCAAAACGGGTCACGTGTGCCTGTTTGGGACTTCTGTCATTGGGGATTCGGATTTGTTTCGGATTTCGTGCTTCGAGTTTCTGCTCCAGTGGTTTCAGCCATGATCCCGGTTTGATTCGGGATTGGAGGATTGGAGACGATGAGAACTCTACTATTGACCTTGACCACGTGTCTGTTGGTTTTGCCTGTCCAAGCCAAATACAGCGGGGGCAGCGGGGAGCCGAACGACCCGTACCAGATCGCCACGACCGCCCATCTGATCGCCCTCGGCGAGACTCCCGCAGATTACGGCAAGCACTTTGTGATGACCGCCGACATCGACCTGGACCCCAACCTCCCCGGCCGCAAAGTCTTCGACAAGGCCGTCATCGCCCCGGACACCAACTCACGCCATTTCAGCCAAACAAGCAGATGGTTACAACTGAGATCCTTGTGCGATCGGTCCAATTCCATCAGCCGGGCCCATGCCGAATCTTCCCATGGGCCCGGCTGCAAACACCTCTGACACGACGCCGCTCAGTTGACCGGCTGGATCACAATCGCATCCACCTGAGCACCGGCTTCCCTGTAAGCGATCTCCAGTATATGGGCCCCAGGCGCCAGCGTCCACTCCACAACCTGATTGCCGTCATCGTTGCTGTGGACCATGACCGAGTGCCAGTACTCGCCCAGCGGGATTTCATTGAACCGCACCCAACCACTGGCGTGGTTCTTCGTCTGCGTGGTCCCGTCGGCGATCCGGACCCACAGCGAATCGTTGTCGGTGGGGATGAAGACCCAGAACAGGAGCTTGTACTTGCCGCCTGCGACCGTGAACGGGATCTTGGCAATTCCGGTAGACGGAGGATTGCCTGTGCTGTCCGCCTGTGTGGTAGGGGTGCCGATATACTTGCCGCCCGAGGCCAGCGGATCATTGAAAATCGCCATCGGGGCTGTAATCGACGTGGCGGATTCGGCTTCGATCAAAATCTCTCCCGGCAGACCGACCCGTTGAATGGGCTTACCGAACTGGATGTCGTCGATGAACACCTTGCCCGCCGGACCCGCCTTCGGGCTGGCCTTGTCGCCGACGCCGATCGCCAGCTTCGTCACGGCCGCCAGATTGATGCCCGTCACGTCGCTCAAGGCGATCCGCCATTCCGTCCAGGTGGACGCGTTGGTCGCGGACGCATCCGCGGTGGCAACCGTCTTCGACTTGTTGGCCTTATCCGTGACCGTCACGTACAACGGCGCAGCGCCATTGCTCACCTGCGTCACACCGATGGAAGCGCTCTGCCACTGACCGGTCACCGTGCCGACCGTCGCCACGTTCGAGAACTCCGCCGCGCTGTACGCGCTGGCGTTGTGGCTGGTCACCGCCAAACCGATGTAGGCGTTCGCCGCCATCGTGATGTTCAAATCCGTACCCAGGGCCGTCCAGGTCTTGCCGTCCGGTGAAGTCTCGGCCTTGAACGCATTACCCGTACGGGTGATGCGGACCCAGTACGGGGCCTTGACCTGCGCCCCGGTCCAGTTCACGCTGGTGCTCGCGGCCCCGGTCGTTTCCCGACGCTGGAACGAGCAGCTATTGTCGGGGGTCACCACCGTCGTGGCGTGCTTGGAGCCCGCGTCGAGCGTCTCACGGATCATGACGCCTGCCTTCGTCCAGGGATCGCTGCGGGTCAGGCTGTCCACCTTCGCCGTGATCGAGCCGTTGCCGTTGAGCTGCTTGAAGACAAACCGGAACTGATCGGTGTTGCCCCAGATGTCCGTGCCCGTGCTGCTGACGCTGAAGGCGTTGCCACCCTTGTCGGCAAAGCCAAGCGGATAGCCCCTGTACCACAACGCCAAGGTCGTGGCGCCGCTGACCGTCCAGTCCTGCGCCGCGTCGAACGTCCGCGTGGCCTCCGAGTAGAACGGCGACTTCACGTTGTTGTACTCCAACGGCATGGACTGCTTGCCGCCGTACACGATCACCTTCTCGGCAAACGGGGGGTTGATGTAGCCGACCAACGACCCGCTCTTGCCGTCGGTGTAGCCGTCGATCCAGGTGTCGAAGATGGCGCTGCCCAGCTTGTCCGTGTAGCTCTCGAAATCATCCACCACCGCGTATTGCTGTGTGGTGAAGGTCCAGATGCTGCCCGGATAGGAGTTGACGCCGTTGACCTCATCGACCTTCCAGTAGTACGTCGTGCCGAAATTCAGCGAACCGGGGGTGAATCCATGATCGGTCACCGTCTTGGACGTGGCGGTCCCAGCAGCCACGGCCGCCTTGTCGGTGCCGAAGATCACCTTGTGCGAGGCCGCCTCGCGGCCGGGACGCCAATCCAGACCGGCGCCCACGCTGACGCCCTCGGCGTAATTCGACGGCTGCGGGGCCCGCGCTTCGACGGGGACGTAGTAGAACCGGACCTCGCTCAGACCGTATTGCTTGAGGCCCACGATGCTCCAGTTGCTCTTGGCCGTCAGCCGGACGTACCGGGCCATGACGCCGCCGAGATTGATGGTGCTGTTGTGGGCGTACCCGGGGGCCGCCGGCGCCTGGGCGAATTGAACGTCTTTCAGCAGCGTCCACTTCGTCCCATCGGTGGAATACTCCACGGTGACATCCTTGAACCCATAGCCGAGCACGGGCTCGAACTCCGTATTGTGGTTCCAGACCCACAGCTCGTAGAGCTTGTACGTCTGGTCGAACTGATACTGGATCCAGGTGGGCTGCGAACCGGTCAGGCTGCTGACCCACATGGCATCGCTGCCCGTCGAGTGCAGGTCATTGGCCAGGCCGGAGCCATTGATCGTATTCGCCGGCCCGGTCGTGGTTTTGTCCGAGCTCGAGGCGGTCGCGGTCACGCTCGTGATCGGATAGGCGTAGGGCTCGACGGTGAAGCTCCAAACGTTGCCCTTGAAGACCGCGGTGCTTGGCGCGGCGTTGACTTCGTCCACTCGCCAATAATAAGTCTTGCCATATTCCAGAAGGCCCGGCGGATCGAAGGTGGTTCCCGTCTGGCCCTTGCTGACCGCCTTGGTGGCGTCGGCCGTGTTGACATCCGCAAAAGCGGTGCCGAGATACACGTTGTGCGTTGCGGCATACGGACCCGCTTTCCAGCCCAGGACCGGGTCGCGCGGCACATCCACAGCCTTGTCGTCCGGCGTCGGCCTCAACGCACCGAGTTGGTTCTTGGGGGTGGTCGGGACGTAGTCGCCTTCATACCACTTGGCGTCATCAATCCAGAACTCCTGCGCCTTAAATTCGACGTGGAAAGTGACGTGCGCCGGGGTCACATCGGCGGCGAACACGGGCGTCGTGATGTGGTATTCCGCCCATTTTTCGGTGGCGGTTACTTGTGCCTCGCCATAGCCGGTCCACGGATCTTGGGCCAGTTCCGGCTTGAGATTGATCGTCGCGGTGCCGCTCTTGCTCTTGAGGAAGAGGGACAGCGTATATTTCACGCCTTTCTTAAAAGTACCTTGCCCGGCCAGCAGGACCGGCGAGACCGCGCCATCCCAGAAATTGGCACCTGGCCCGGACACCTTCACGTTGAGGCAATAGGTCCCCTCGATCGGGCCTTCGGGGACATTAGCACCGACGCAGTCCTTCACCACCGCACTGGTAACGGTGCCGCCGTAGCTGCCCCACGGCGCCAGCGCGCCGGTTTCAAAGCCGGGGTTCTGAAACAGGTTTGTGATTTGTTGTGCCTGGCTTGGCCCGGATGCCACGAACCCGATCACCAGGGCTGCCATCAACCATACCACTCGATTTCTCATGATACTCTTCCTTACCTTCGGTCACTCTGCGACCTAACACACTTGACTATTTTCGTCCACCAACTGCTCTCCCAGAGGCTCCGGCAGGCCTTCTTAGGGCCAGCACGAACGCGAGAAAATGAATTGGGTGCACATGATCGTCCTCCATCTCCAGAGAATTGAACGCCCGGAACGCGTTGGCCACACACCAAAGCTCCTTCCGGCCATGCCAAGAGTGTAGACTGTACTGTTTGTCGCTGATGGTCCACGACTGATCCTATCGACACGCGGCATCCACGAAATGACACCCCGGCCCCCACCAGTTCACCGCCCCACCTCCCGGAAACACCCTTCGCTTGCGGCACGGTCTGCCGGCATGGCGCCGCCGCACTTCTTAACAATGCTGGTATCACGATATGCTCGGCCAACCACTCCCCACTCTTGCCCGGCCCAGCCCCTTATCCGATGCTCCTCCTCAAAACGACGTCGGCTATCTGTGCCATGCGATCATAATGCCCTATAATATGCCTGTCCGGCCCCGGTGTCAAGAACAAATCAGCCATCATGCCCCTCCGTGTGCAAAGCCGGATGAACCGGGCTAACACCGCCTTTTGCCTGGGGATTCCCCTCTTGCTTTTGGCCGGCGCAACCGAGAGAATGGGGCTTATTGATGGAGCGTGAGATACGCTCGGTAGGGCGGACCAAAGGAGCCGTCGATGATGTCAATTATGCCTCGTGCCTGGAGCTTGGATGAGTGAGCTGGACCGGTCGGGCGGCGCCGATCAGCCGCCACGGAAGCGGCCCCGGCGGCCCCGGTACGGCGGCACCCACCCGAAGAGCTACGCACAGAAGTACAAGGAGCACAACCTCGCGGCCTACCCCCAAATCGAGGCCCATCTGCGGGCCAAGGGCAATACGCCGGCCGGCACCCACGTGCCCGTCCTCGTGGAGGAGGTCATGGCCTGCCTCCGGCCCAAGACCGGCGACATCGTTGTGGACTGCACCGTCGGTTACGGCGGCCATGCCCTGGAGTTCATCAGGCGGATCGGACCCGACGGGAGGCTGATTGCCCTGGATGCCGACGGCGCCGAGCTTGAACGCGCCCGCCTTCGGCTGGGCCAGGCGAACGTGCCGGTGAGCTTCCATCGCAGCAACTTCGCCGGCATCGCCAAGGTGCTCAACCAGGAGAAGCTCGACGGCTTCGACATCCTCTTCGCCGACCTTGGCGTTTCAAGCATGCAGATCGACAACCCCGAGCGCGGGATGAGCTACAAGCACGAGGGGCCTCTCGATATGCGAATGGACGCCCGGCTAAAGCGAACCGGCGCTGATTTGCTCAACCGCCTCTCCGAGGAAGAACTGGCCAAGGCATTTTGGGAATTGGCCGATGAGCCGGACCATCGAGAGATCGCCCGCCTGATCGTCAGCCGGCGGGCCGTCGAGCCGATCACGCAGACCTCGCAGCTCGTTCAGGCGGTCTTCGATGCCAAGGGTCTGACGCTGAAGAACTGGCGGCAACAACGCCGCGATTCGAAATCCGACTCACTGCACCCGGCCGCCCGCACGTTCCAGGCCCTGCGCATTCTGGTCAACGACGAACTCGGCTCCTTGCGCGAGTTGCTCAGAGTGGCCCCCTACTGCCTGCGTCCGGGCGGCCGCATCGGGATCATCAGCTTCCACAGCGGCGAAGACCGCCTCGTCAAGCAATCCTTCCGCGACAGCGTCCGCAATGGCACGTATGAGTCGGCGGCCGAAGACGTCATTACGCCCGGAGTCCAGGAAATTCGCTCCAATCCCCGCAGCGCCTCGGCCAAATTCCGCTGGGCCGCCGCCAAATCCCTCCAAAGCTGACGGCCTCCTACCGCA
>Ga0315275_10000835_pt1 | contig 26022 bp, 21 predicted proteins | sample YL17G03_0_MG_FD_205557 | JGI IMG/M metagenome (GOLD analysis project Ga0315275, IMG submission 205557) | Sediment microbial communities from Yellowstone Lake, YNP, Wyoming, USA - YL17G03_0 | ecosystem: Environmental > Aquatic > Freshwater > Lake > Sediment | place: USA: Wyoming | collected...
TCTCGTTCGCGAAGATTGCTACGCGGGTCGACGGCATTGTCGATTCATTCTACGTCCTCGACTTCAATGGCAAGAAGCTTGGTGACGATCAGCAACGCACCTACGTGCGGCAAGAGATTTTGCATGTCATCAGCGAATTGACCGAATCAGAACTTGTGATGCAGTAGCGTACTGCTCAGGAGCAACGATGAGTAATTCCAGACCCATTGGCGTGTTTGATTCCGGCATCGGCGGACTGACGGTGGTGCGGGCCTTAACCCACCATCTGCCGCACGAAAACATTGTCTACTTCGGCGACACCGCGCGTGTCCCGTATGGTCCGAAGTCTGCGCAAGTTGTGCGGGAATATGCGGCCCAGGACACGGACGTCCTCCTCGGACACAACGTGAAGATGATCGTGATCGCCTGCAACAGGGTCTCCGCTGTGGCGCTTGACATCGTGCAGAAGCGGGCCAACGTTCCCGTGGTTGGGGTCATCTTCCCGGGTGCAGAAGCCGCTGCACGCGCCACTTCAAAGAAGCGCGTCGGTGTCATCGGAACGATGGGCACGGTCACGAGCAATGCCTATCCCAACGCTCTCCGGCAAATCGACCCGGCGATTCAGACATTCAGCAGAGCGTGTCCGCTGTTCGTGCCCCTTGCAGAGGAGGGGTGGACAGACCACAAGGCAACGGAGCTCATCGCCAAGGAATACCTGTTCCCGCTGACGCTGGAGAAAATCGACACCCTCGTCCTCGGATGCACTCACTATCCGCTTCTCAAGGACGTCATCAGCAAGGTCCTTCATCAGACAGTGACTCTCATTGATTCAGGAGAAGCTACTGCCGGTACTGTGGCCCGGCTGCTCGATGAGTTGAATCTGAAGAATTCCAGCAAGCTGAAACCGAACCTTCAGTTCTTCGTGAGCGATGTCCCTTTCAAGTTCACCGAGATCGGTGAACAGTTTCTCGGGCAGAAGCTCGGCAGAGTTCATAGAGTCTCAGGATTTGCGGCGTAGATTCTCCGTGAGGCCAAAACGGACCCGAATGCGCCCTGTTTGCTTCGTCCTCGCAATTTACGTACATTAGCGCATCACCACTGGAGATCCTCCGATGCCTGTGAGAGAAATCCTACTCCTCGGTAATCCAATCCTTCGGCAATCATGTGCTGCGGTCAAAGCACCCCGCTCAGGCGAGATTCAGTCAATCATTGCGGATCTCAGCGACACACTCTCAGGTTTCCGTTCACGACACGAATTCGGCCGCGGCATCGCCGCTCCTCAAATTGGAGTCTCACAGAAGGTTATTTTTGTCAATGCTGACTACACCGGCCCTCTGATCAATCCGACCATCGTCAAAAGAAGCCGGAAGAAATTCCGGCTCTGGGACGATTGTTTTTCTTTTCCCGATATCCTCGTTCACGTCGAGAGAAATTATTCCGTCGAGGTGGCATTTGTCGATGAACGGGGAAAAAGGAAACAGCTTCGAGCTGAAGGTTCGTTCTCGGAGCTTCTCCAACACGAAATTGACCATCTCAATGGCATTCTCGCTATTGACCGGGCGATCGATTCAAAACATATCATTCTTCGAAGCGAGTACGAGAAGCTCAATCACAGGTCACCTGTTGCTTTGTAGTGACCACTTCACGCGCAAGAAACCCGGAAGCTGTTTGATTCTCCTTCTGGTTCGAAGACACACGCGTCGATTCTCCAACAACAAGGAGGTTCCACAATGACTCAGCCCCCTAATCTTGATTCGCAGACACCTCCCGGGCAGCCACAGCACCCCGAGCAAAACCAGGCCGCTCAACCTTCGGGTGCGAAACCCGCAGCCCCCAGCTACGAATTCACTATGGTGCAGGATGAGGTCATTCGTGCGCTTTCCAAAAAGATGAACTTCGTAGGTTACTTCTATATCGTCGCAAGCGTGATGGTCGGACTCGCGGGTCTGGGTCTCATGTTTGTCAACTTCCTAGTCGGGTTCGTTTACATGATATTCCTCACACCGGAGCTTCTCATCGGAATCTGGACCTTGAACGCGGGCAAATCTTTCCGGCTCATCGTCGACACAAAAGGCCAAGATATTGCGTATCTCATGAGTGCGCTCAATTCCCTTCGAAAACTGTACACTCTGATGTTCTGGATCCTGATCATCGGCCTCGTCTTTATGGTACTCGCTGTCGTGGGAGCAATTCTTTTGATCAGCTCAGGCCTGATTCCCATGCCAACGGAGAGCACGACGATTACTTCCATGTTGTGACGGTAACAGGATTTTCATGAAACTCGACGTGAGCCGAACTCTCTTGAACGAGGACCAGATTACCATCGAGCTCAAAAGCTCGATGGTTGGTCCCGTGCGGGAAATGAAATACGGAAGACGTGGGAGTTCAAGGATTTCGTCCAGGCCGTTAAGTTCGTAAACTCTGTTGGAGTGCTCGCCGAGAAATTCAACCACCATCCGGATATTGACATCCGCTGGAACAAAGTTGTTCCCACATTGTCAACACATAGTGCGGGAGGCCTCACACCTCTCGACTTCGCTGTAGCGAGTGCATCCGCACAAGTCTGAAGGGCAGAGGTCGCCGCTCTCCGGGCTTCCACCGGGTGACGAGCAAACGCCGCAACCGATCCCGCTTTTTTTGTCACGCCTCAGGCTCACGTTCAACAAATCACGATTCTCCTCGTTGCACATCAGACGACTTCTTGCTATCTTCAACGCACTGTCGAACAACTATACTCCCACGTCCAACATTCAATCGCCGTGAAACTCCCGAAAGAACAGGTCCTCGACGTCTTCCGCGAGACAAAAGCCCTCCTCGAGGGGCATTTCCGACTCACATCCGGTCTTCACAGCCCACAGTATTTCCAGTGCGCACGGGTGCTTCAGTATCCGAAATACCTCCATTTGTTCTGCGGCGAAATCGCGAAGCATTTCGAATACGCTGATGTGGAGCTCGTGATATCTCCCGCTATAGGAGGGGTTGTCGTTGGCACCGAGGTGGGGAGAATGCTCCGGGTTCGCACGATTTTCGCAGAACGGCAGGAAGGTAAGATGGAATTGCGCCGCGGCTTCGAGATCCGTCCCGGAGAACGCGTGCTCGTCGTGGAGGATGTTGTGACAACCGGAGGGTCCGTTTTCGAGATTGTTGACCTGGTGAAGAAGGCGGATGCTGGGCTGGCCGGCGTGGGATACATCGTTGACCGGAGTAATGGTAAGATCAGCTTTGATGCCAAGCACTTTTCTGTCCTGCAATTGGACGTCGTTACCTACAAGCCCGAGGAATGCCCATTGTGCAAGGAAGGGCTTCCCGTTGTGAAACCGGGCAGTCGGGGAAATTTCTAGTGCCGCTTCCTCCGACGGAGTCCCCGCAGGTCCGCAGGTCCGAAGGACCCCTTCGGGGACTCCTTTGGAGGGTCCTTTGGACCTTCGGACAAAAATAAATATTGTGTTTCAACAGCGACACTACTATTGGAAGCGAGCATCCCGTTCACCAACCGGTGAACGGGACTCGTTTCCTTTCTTGTTGCTGAGCCTAAATACAAGATTACTTAGTGGAAACGGCACTAGCCATCATGGAAGCCCTCCATACATATTTTGGTACTGGCATTTTGTTCCACATCGTCAGCGCGCTCTTGTTGTTTGTTGCTGCACTGGCACTGGGGTGGATTGCCAAACGACTCCTGAGCACGGTCGGTCGACGACTCGCTGCAAAGACCGCAAGTGATCTCGACGACATCATCCTTGAAATCATCCTCGATCGGATCAAGTGGATCGCTGTCGTTGCCGGCGTCTACCTGGCGACGGAGCAGTTGTCCCGTGCGGCAGATGCTGCCGACATTACCGCACACCAATGGCTGGGATATGCGCAAGGGGTCATTTTCGTTTGTTTTGTGGTAGTGGTGACAGTGCTGTTCATCCGCATCGCTGACACATCGGTGAAGTACTTCATTGAACGGCACGCACGACAGACTTCATCCAAAATCCATGAGGCTCTCCTCCCGCTGCTCAACCGCCTCGTCACCATCCTTATCGTCCTCATTTCCTTCATCACGATCCTGCATCATTTCGGTCAGGACGTGAGCAGTCTTGTCGTTTCCCTGGGAGTGGGGTCACTTGCCATCGCCCTTGCAGCCCAGGAAACAATCGCCAATATGATCGGCGGATTCGTCATCATGACAGATCGCCCTTTTCGGGTCGGGGATCGTGTCAAACTTCCCTCAGGAGAAATCGGCGACGTGCAGGAAATCGGAATCCGCAGCACGAAAGTTCTCGACTTCGACAACAACCTCATCGTGAATCCCAACGCTGAGCTGATCAAAGGGAAAATCGTCAACTACTCGTATCCGTCAGAGCATATTCGCATTTTTATTGACGTGCCTGTAGCGTACGGGACTGACATCGATCGGGTGAGGGCGATCATCCTAAGGTTTGCACAGGAACATCCCGACGTGCTCAAGACTCCTCCGCCATCGGTTGTTCTCGTAGGGTTCGGTGAGTCGTCAGTGAATCTCCAGATGAATGGCCGCACCGGCGATTACCGTAAGAAGTTCCAGATCGAAACAACCATCCGCGAGCAGATCTACGGGGCGCTTCTGACTGAGAAAATCCAGATCGCTATACCGCAACGCGTCGTCCATCTCACAACCCCATTAAATGTCACATCCTAAGACTCTCCGAAGCGAAATGCGATACAGCGGCACAGTGTTCAATCTTGTCGTTGACGAAATAGAATACGCGTCGGGGAACAGAGGTATTCGCGAAATTGCAGAACATGCTGGAGGGGCCGTCGTGGTCCCCCTCCTCGATGACGGCTCAGTGCTCCTTGTCAATCAGTTCCGATATCCAGTGAAGAAGAATTTGTTCGAGCTTCCAGCGGGAAAGCTTGACGCCGGCGAGGATCCGAAAGTCTGCGCTGCCCGGGAACTCGAAGAGGAAACGGGATACACTGCCGGCACTTTCACGAAACTGACGGCAATCTACACAACTCCCGGATTCTGCAACGAACAATTGCACCTCTATGTCGCAACCAACTTGAAGAAGTTGCCCTCAGGCCAGCGACTTGAAGAAGGAGAGATGGATCTAACGGTGAAGGCAATTCCCATCGATGAGGCTATTCAAATGATCGAGAACCAGATCATCGTTGATGGAAAAACGATTTGCGGTATCTTCCTGGCCGAGCGACAGATTCGATCTGGGATGATCCCTATTCCCGGGAGAAGCCGATGATTCCCGTCGAGCTCATCAAAAAGAAACGGGAAGGTGGCACGCTCACGGAAGAAGAGCTTCGCTGGCTCATCCAGGAGTATGTTTCAGGGGGCATCCCTGACTACCAGATGTCGGCTTTTCTGATGGCCTGTTTCTTCCGCGGAATGAGCGAAGAAGAGACCCTCACCTTCACCAAATTGATGCTCCATTCTGGTGATACCATCGACCTCACAGATATTCCCGGCATCAAGGTCGACAAACACTCGACGGGAGGCGTGGGCGACAAGGTCTCCCTCATTCTCGCACCCATCGTGGCCGCCTGCGGTGTGCCCGTCCCAATGATTTCAGGCCGGGGCCTTGGACACACTGGCGGCACACTCGACAAGCTTGAGTCCATTCCTGGGTTCCGTACAGCCCTTTCCATTCCGGAATACAAATCCGTCATCCGTGCTGTTGGAGCTGTCTTGATCGGGCAGACGAATGAGATCGTCCCCGCTGACAAGAAGATGTACGCCCTCCGCGATGTCACTGCTACTATTGAGTGTATCCCGCTCATTGCGGGCAGCATCATGAGCAAAAAACTTGCCGAAGGAATCGATGCACTCGTCCTCGATGTGAAGACGGGGCGGGGTGCATTTATGCAATCGTACGATCGCTCGCTGGAGCTTGCTCAAACGCTCGTGCGCATTGGAACAGGGTTCGGCAAGGAGACCATCGCTTTTATCACAAGCATGGACCAACCGCTTGGGTCGGCCATCGGCAATTGGCTGGAAGTAGTGGAATCTGTTGAGTGTTTGAAGGGATCGAGGGGAAACGCAGATGCTTCCGGTGATCTGATGGAGGTGACGCATGTGCTTTCAGGCGCCATGCTCATGCTTGGAAAGAAGGCAGGCACCATCGCTGAAGGCGTTACGATGTCGAGAGCGAGCATTGCGAACGGCTCGGCATACCGGAAACTTCTTGAGATGGTTGCAGCACAGGGAGGAGACGTTGCGGCGATTGAAAACCTTGAACGCTATCCTCTTTCCAGACATAGCATTGAAGTCGGCACGATTGAAGAAGGCTACGTTGCAGAAATTGATTCGCTGGAATTAGGGCTCACGAGCATTACGCTTGGCGCGGGCAGAGCTGTCATGGATGACGCGATTGATCCCAAGGCGGGTATGATCTTGAAGAAAAAGGTGGGTGATCGGGTTGTGAGCGGCGATGCGCTTGCAGTGTTTCAAACAGATCGGGAACATGTGCTCGAAGGAGCACGGGACCGCATCCGGGCCTCATTCAAGATTCAGCCAGCTCCGCCCCGTCAAAAACCGCTCATTCTCAGTTACGTCGACAAGGGCGGAGTCAAAACCTGGATGTAATACGCCCGAAGCCGCTCATTCAGCTATGTTGAGAAGGCGGGGTTAAGACTTGGAAGCGATCATCTTCCCCATCAATCCCATCGCCAGGATTTCCACGACCTTGTCGTGGACAAAACCATTCGTTGCAAGAACCTGCTTGTTGTAGACCGTCGATGGCGCACCATGGAAGTCTGTAAACCGTCCGCCGGCTTCCTGAACGAGCAGCACGCCAGCCGCCATATCCCACGGATTTAGCGTCACTTCCCAAAATGCTTCGAAGCGCCCGCAGGCCACATAGCACAGATCGACTGCCGCTGATCCAAGCCGTCGGACTCCCTGTGCACTCATCAGGAAGTTCACGAAGTGCTCGACCGCATTCCCCGGATTGTTCTGTATCGTGTACGGAAATCCGGTGACCACCATACTCTCAATCAGCTTATCGACGGTGGAGACCCGAATCGGTTTCTTGTTCAGGAATGCTCCCTTCCCCTTCTCCGCAGTAAAGAGCTCCCCGAGGTTCGGTTCGTAGACAACGCCCACAACAATTTCTCCGCGCACCTCGAGCGCTATGGAAACAGAAAAGAGCGGAACGCTGTGGGTGAAATTCAGCGTCCCGTCAAGCGGATCAATGATCCACCGGTACTCGGATTTCTGGTCGTGACTCCCGGATTCTTCTGCGAGGAAATCGTGATCAGGATACTCTTTCCGGATCATTCCGATGATGAGTTCTTCTGATTTCCTGTCGATTTCCGTTACGAGATTCCTTTCCTGACCGAGTTTCGTTTCCACCGTTTTGATTTTCCCGATGCTCTGCGTCAGGAATTTGCCCGCCTCCAGTGCAGCCTCGATTGCCAGTTGGATCATGCAAGTCTCCTTTCCTGACAATAAGATACGGAAAAACCGTCTCCCCCTCCACCACAGATCCGTCGCTTTGCGTAGCGTTGCTCCGTAATTCAAAAATGTGTAAGTTACCAATACCCTTGCCGGAGTTGTTTGTGTCCCCCCGCATGATTGTTGCATCCTCAATCACTGACATGTGACTCTGATCTGTGGCATCTTACTGGAGAATCGAACCACACGAGAGCGGGCAGGATGTGGGGAAGCCAGAAAAGGCCTCCAAAATCCTGTTTTTGCCTTGTTATCAGAACACTAAATCGGAAACGCACTATAACTGCGGACACAACTTTCCGTACAATGAAGCGGTGGTCCATAGTGTAAGGACTCCCTGAAACGAAGATATCTTTATATCACAGCTTTCATCTCACCATCAAGAGGAGGTTCATATGTTCTTCATTCTTAGCGTTCTCGTGGCCATTGGTTCAGCGATTGCGTGGTGGTCCGCCCGCAAGGGAGCAGTATCGAGTCAGCTCTCCCGGGGATCATCAGCTATCTTTGGAGTCGCTGCTGTGATTTTTGCCCTGCTTGCTTTCGGCCAGATGATTACGGTTGTCCCGGCCGGAAATGTCGGAGTCGTTGATTTCTTTGGAAGCGTTTCTCAGAATACGCTAAAAGCCGGCATCAACCTCATCAATCCCCTCGCACGTGTCGTCAAATTCAGCGTGAAGACGGAGGAGCTCAAGGAGACGATGGACGTTCCTTCCAAAGAGGGATTGACCGTTCAGTTGGAAATCAGTGCGCTCTTTCATCTGAATCCCGAGAAAGCTGCGGAGGTCTACAAGTCGGTCGGCGAGAACTATGTTGAGATCCTCCTCGTACCACAGGTTCGATCTGTCTCCCGGGGGGTGACAGCAGGATATGATGCACGCGCACTATACACCTCGGAGCGGGAGGTGCTTGCACAAATGATTATGGCGGATCTCGAGAAACTCGTCGCGCCTCGAGGTATCACCATTGAAGCCACACCGCTCAGACGCATTGGCCTACCAGCCGGGCTCACGGCTTCGATTGAAGAGAAACTGCGGGCGGAGCAGGAAAGTCAGCGCATGCAGTTTGTTTTGACAAAGGAAAAACAAGAGGCCGAACGAAAACGGATCGAAGCCCAGGGTATTTCAGACTTCCAGAACATCGTGACCCGCGGCATCAGTGAGCCGTTGTTGCGGTGGAAGGGCATCGAGGCAACAGAGAAGATCGCAGCTTCTCCCAATGCCAAGGTAATTATCATCGGCGCCGGGAAAGACGGACTGCCGCTGATTCTGGACACGAAGTAGATGCTTACAGGTGGAGAGCCCGGTTCAAGCCGGGCTCTCTTTTTTGTATCGAATCCTTCCAACTCCCCACACAACAAGGGAAATCACCAATCCAGGGTACATCGGCTCTATGCCGAGGATGTACGATGGTTCGCCATTGAGATGACTTAATTGCCCAAACAGGAGGCTCAGCGTCGAAGCACCCCATCCGAGAAGCATCGCCCAGAAGGCGTATCGGGAGGGAATCCTGAGGGGCTCAAAATAGCTTGCCATCAAGGGGATAAGCAGTCCGGGAACGATGGCCGTTCCGATCGTATACCAGATCTTTACCACCGAAGGAACAACGAGGGAGAGGACGATAGAGAAAACGGCTGACAGAACGAGCCCGATCTTTGTCCAACGTTGAACCAGAATCTCCCGCCCTGCCGGCGTTGAAGAAGCCGACAGCCGTCCGACAATATCCCGCCCAATGGTCGACGCGGAAATGAACATGAGACTGCTGAGTGTCGACATGATCGTCGCCAACATGCCGATGTAGAAGAGTCCCTTTGCGATCGGCGGCAGTGTCAGCTCGGCGAGCATAGGGTAGGAGAAGGCCGCATTGGGCAAATCCGGAAGAGCAGCACGGGCATAGAGTCCCGCCATGCTTGTCATGAAATCGAATGCGAACCAGAAGACGATCGAAATGAACACCCCCCGTTGAGCTGTCGCCCCGTCTTTTGCCGCAGAGCAGCGCTGGTGGAAGGCTGGATCGACGAGCGTCCAGAGGGCGATGAAGAACCACACAGCAATGTACTGCCATGAATTTCCACCGTGCCATGTGATGTGCAGCGGTGGCACGTGAGAAACAATGTAGTCCCACCCTCCCAATTGATGATAGGCAAACGGAAGAATCATTGCGAAACCAAAGAACATCATCACAAATTCAAAGGCGTTTGCCCAGACATCCGACCGGAATCCCCCCCAGTAGAGGTAGCACACAGTCAGAATCGTTGTTAGCGTGACGCTCGTGAACAGGTTAATACCGAAGATAAGTTGGATGAGGATGCCCACCATGAGAACATAGGCAGCCGGCGTGACGAGGAATACAGTAAGAACACCGCCAAGAAGAGCTGTTCGGCGATCGTAGGACGCTTCGAGTTTGTCCGGGATCGTGATGTGGTTTGTTGCGCGGATTCGTTTCGCGAGGAACACCGCGAACACGAGGGCAAAGAAATAGTATGGTACGCCGAAGACGACCCAGTTCGAAATTCCATACTTGTAGGAGAATTCACCGACGCCGAGAATGCCGCCATACCAGGTGGATACTAACGTAGCAACGAACATGGGAAGGGTTAGCGTGCGACCCGCCAGAAGAAAGTCCTCGGATTCTTTGCGGCCCCGGCGTATCGCCCGGAAACCGATGTAGACGACCGCAGAGAAATAGAGAAGAATGAGAAGGGAGTCAATCAGGCTGAAGTGGACCATGTGCGGGGGCGTCACAAGCGGTCGAGCAGTTTGAAGAGCAGCAAATGGCCCTTCTTGACCTTAATGACTACAGGAGATGCCACGACGACGTTGCTCGTTCCTTCACGCACGCCGAGTTCGAGAATTTCTCCTTCAAGGGGATATTTGAGTCCGGTGGTGAAGACCCCCTCGCAACGATTCAGAGGGATGAGAGAGACGACATCCCCTTTCTCGGCCGCAAATGAGTACTCACGCCCCACATAGCAGAGCTCACCGCTATCATCAACAAAGGTGATAATCGCGTCCGGATAGAACTTTGGCAACACCCCCAGATTTCCAACCGTGTGATCGATTCGCTTGCCGGAGGCTCCAACGACAATGATGTGATCATATTTCGATTGAATCGTCCAGGCTATTGCTTTTTCGAGGTCTGTTGTTTCATCGTTCCGGTCTTCGTAAACCGCCACCCGGCGGAATTTCACAAGCGCCTCCGCATGCACCGAGTCAAGATCACCCACGATTGCATCCGGCATAATTCCCATTTTGAGCGCGGTGTTGGCTCCTCCGTCGGCGCAGATCACTGTACCAGCCTGCTTCACGAGTAATGCCAGCCGTTTCTTTGGGGGGGGGGCCCCGTTCGCGATGATCAGAGCTTGCTTACGCATAGGTTTGGCAGCGGTTGATGGGGGCAGTTGAACTCCATTCAAATTACAAATCAATTCGCAGAGAGGCAAAAACGTTGCGTAGTGCGGCAGGAAAGAACTCATCTCCCTCCGCATGACTCGCATAGAAAGCGTTGAAGATATTGTTCACCTGGACCCGTACTTCGACTTCCCGGCCGATCGGCTCGATACCAAAACGATAGGAGCACCACCCATTCACAACAGTGTATGGGTCGACGGTCTTGCCGGGATCTGCCTTGCCAGGGCTCTGAAAATTGTCAGAGTACGATTGCCCCACATGCCGAAGGGAAAGCGACGCAGACAGTCTCTCGCTTCGATACGTGGCTCGTACGTTCGCAAGAAAGTCCGGAAAGCCGGCAATGGTATTCCCGTCGAGCGAGACAGGAACCAAGTTCTCGTAGACCGTGTACCTCGCGAGTCTGTTTTTACCAAGCGTCGCATTTGCGCTGAACTCGACACCCTCAAGCACATGGACGCTGCCGGAGACCTCAATTCCCTGGTGCAGCGTCCTTTCGGCGTTTCCAGTCACCGGAATGCCAAAGCGGTCCAGCTGTCCGTTTTTGATGATCTCATCCTTGAAACTCATATAGAAGAGGTTCAATGTTGCGTGCACCCTTTCATCCTTGTAGCCTCCTCCAAGTTCCACGTTGATTAGAGCCTCAGGATGCACCAACGGGTTGGAGTAGTCGTATCCGCCGCCAGGGAGTGACTTGAATTGCGGAGTTACCGGTCCCCACGATTCCGGCGTGCTTGCCTCGGCAGCATTATACAGGTTGACCAACCGGGGTTCACGGGATGTGCGCGAGATCTGTGTGTAGCAATTGAAGTTTTCATTCAGGTTATAGTTGATCCCGACCCGGGGGTTGAAGAAGTAATAGGGGACCGAAAAATCCGTATGAATGTATTTTTCATCGAACAGCCGGTACTGGTTGTACGCATACTGAAGTGCAACCTGCAAGGTCAGGTCAGATTGGAGTTTGACGATCTCTTGTGCGTACAGGGAGAAAATATTCTTCGCTCCCCGGTACTCATAGTAATGGTAGTCCGGTGTAACTCCCGCGGGCAGACCTTCCCCCCATCGGAGAGCACCCCAATGTACAGATCGATGAATCCGGATTTCCGCGCCGACCGTGAGTTCACCGTCTTGATGGTGATAGCTGGCCCGAGGCAGCCAGCCATACTGTCGATTGTCGACAAAAGCGCGAATGAGCGCGTTGGAAACATACAGAGTATCGGGGTCTCCTACGACGGGAAAACTATTTTCCCTTGTTATTCGGAAGTACGAGAACGGCGCCCATGAGCCGTCGTAGTCAAAAAACCCGGACCCGGTCACCAGGAAGAATGTGTTGTTCAGTGTCACCTTGTCTGACAAACGCCACTCGTGGTAGAGTTCGTAGTGAGGCTGACTGAAATTCTCGATTTCCTCCGGACGGCCGATCGGATTCTGTGTGCGTGCCGTAGCATCATGCGAATAGGCGTCAGATTTTGAGATACCGTAGTACGCAAGATGGTCGGCAATGGGCCCGCCGTAGAAGCTGAATTGAGTCGTCATGTTTTCGTCGTAGCGAATAGCACCAACAAAGTAGCTCGAGAAATCCGTCCACGACTGGTTTCGGTAACCGTCACTCTGAATCCGTGAGATTCTGCCGTAGAGCTCGTATCGCTCTCCGACAAGTCCGGAGTTGATGGATACAGAATTCTTCCGCGTGTTGTAGCTCCCCATTCCACTAAAGAAACTCACACCCGGATTCTTTGAGTAACTCGTAGTAATCAGATTCACCGTGCCGCCGATCGCCGGCGGACCATAGAACGCACTGCCTGCTCCCCGCTGGACCTGAATGTCCTGCAGGTTTGCAGCCAGGTCAGGAAAATCCAGCCAATAGACATCGTGATCTTCCGGGTCATTTTGAGGTATTCCGTTTACCATGACGGATATTCTTCGTTGATCGAATCCCCGGATGCTGAGGTAGTTGTAGCCGATACCATTGCCATTTTCCGAATAGAATGTCGTCGAGGGGAGTTCCGAAAGAAGCTCTGGGATATCCTGCGTGGAATAACGCTCCGCCAGATCGCGGGCGGTCAGGGTGGCAAATGCAACCGGGTTTTCCCTCTCCCGCGCACGCATCGCTGAGACGATGATTGTCTGACCCGGCAGGATTGTCGGTTCGAGGAGCACTTCAAGATTCAGCGTCTGACCTCGAGCAATCTGAAGAGAAATGGTCTTCGGAGTGTAACCGATGAAGCTGACACGCAAAATGTAGGAGCCTGGTGGAACTTGCCGGAGAAGAAATGAACCGTCATGCTTCGCATTCGTACCGATTGTCGACCCCTGCAAAAGAAGATTCGCAGCCTCCAGGGGACGCCTCGAGTCTGCATCCAGAACAATCCCCTCAAGAGTCCCGGCTTCCTGTCCGGACATCAACTGAGGAAGAGCCAGGAAGCATCCCAACACAACAGCATAGCGCATATCGTCCTCCGCACAAAAAAAAAGCCATTTTCCAGTCAGGGGTAATGACGGAAAACGGCGTAGAAAAGAAAACCGCGTTACCGTTTTCCTTCGCTGGTATTACCCAGTTCAGGTTCGGAGGGTCTGCTCTCAGCCGTCCCGTTCCGACGAGTCGGAACGGGATGCACCCCTAACGGAACTATCAAGCACATGTTGAAAAAGAACTACAGTAATATACTAGCTCAGCGAGAACTTGTCAAGCGACGAAGAGACTATCTACGCGCAATCCTTGCCTACTACTCCTTTTTTCCCTATTTTCCGCAGCGCTAGACACGCGGTTGATGACCCGGCTTTCGCCGCGAAGATACAGAGGCGATCATGTCACCCCGAGATGATCCTGAGCGAAGCGAGTGTTTTGCACGAGCGAAGTCGAAGGATGCTCGGGGTCTAGAAACGAGGTCCCGAACAAAAGTCCCGCTTTTGTCCCGCATTCCAGGATCCCGCAACATAGCGGGATCCAGAAGCGGGAGATTCCGCTTGTCAGCGGGATTCTAAGGGGCGGAACATTTCGGGACGACAATGTCCTCATGGCACGATTTTTCGACCAGGTCTTCGGTGCGCGAACAGGTCGATTACTTTGAATTCCGTGTTCTCTCAATGACTCTTTCGGTTGAAAACCTCTCTTTTCATTATCCGGACGTCCCGGTCCTCCACAATATCTCCTTTAATCTTCCATCAGGAGATTTCCTGAGCCTCCTTGGGCCGAACGGATCCGGCAAGTCAACGCTCCTTCGACTCCTGGATAGAATTCTCTTGCCTCAGAGCGGCACAATCACTCTTGACGGGCGTCGGCTCACTGAATTCAGCCGCCGTGAGTTGGCCAAGAGGGTCGCCTACGTTCCACAGGACACGTTGTGGGTTTTCCCGTACACGGTGCTGGAAGTTGTCCTGATGGGGAGGTCTCCCTATATCGGGCATTCCGGTTTCGAGAATGATAAGGATCTCGAAATTGCGCGGGAAACGATGCGGCTGACAGATATCGCGCATCTCGCTGACAAACTCATCACAGGGATCTCCGGTGGCGAACGGCAGCGGGTGTTGATTGCCCGAGCGCTGAGCCAGCAACCCCGGATTCTCCTCCTCGATGAACCCAATGCCCATCTTGATATCAGCCATCAAATAGATATTTTCCGAATTCTACGGGAACAAAACGAGCAAAGAAATCTGACCATTGTCTGTGTGTCACACGACCTGAATCTTGCCGCCGCCTTCAGCAAGCGCACCCTGCTTCTTGCAAACACCGGCGGTGAAGGTGCATTCATCTTTGCTATAGGTCAGCCGAAAGACGTCCTCACCCGGACAAATATTGAACAGGTTTATCAGACTCCCGTGCTCGTTGATCAATTGCCGGATTCCTCTGCCATGAGGATTTCGTTGCTACCGCTCGCTACGATGAAAGAAGAACCTTCAGGCATACCTGGAAACCGAACCACTCCCGACTAAAGATCCCATGTCTATCCGGCGTCGACAAATACGCGAAAAGGTCCTGCAGGCACTGTATGCCTATGAACTTTCTCATGAGTCCGTTGATCTTATACTCGACACTATCGTTGGCACGCTCAAGAAGGAACCCGAGGTGTACGACCTTGCGAAGGAACTTTTCCTGAAGGTCATCGCGACAAAAGATGAAGTCGACAACCTGATCACGAGCCGTGTAGCAAACTGGGAATTCGGCCGACTCGCCGTCATCGACAAGATCATTCTCAGGATAAGCATTTGTGAATTGCTCTATTTCGAAGATATCCCTCCCAAGGTCTCCATCAACGAGGCTATTGAGATCGCCCGCCGTTACAGCACTGAAAAGAGCGACAAATTCGTCAATGGCGTCCTCGACTCGGTCCTCGATGACCTGAAGAAATCCGGCCGGATGAAAAAATCCGGACGTGGGCTCCTTGAAACCTCAGCGAAGAAAAAATCGGCCTCATAGTCTGCAGGCATCCATGTCCACCACCAATGCAACGATTCCTGAGCAACCTTCTCCGGTCTATTCACGCGGGAAGATCTTTGCCTGGACACTCTTCGATTTCGCGAACACGGCGTTTTCCGTCATCGTTGTGACAGTTATCTACTCGAGGTATTTCACGTCGCAAGTCGCAGGCGGACAACACTGGCCGTGGGGACTTGCTGTGAGCCTCTCCATGATCCTTGCCGCGGCGATCGCCCCTCCCCTTGGTGCAGCTGCAGACTTCTCACAGCGGAAGAAACTTTTCTTGTGGCTTTTTACGCTTGCCAGCATCGTCTGCACAGCGCTCATGTTCTTCGTCCAGCCTGGTATGGTACTTTTTGGCATGGTGCTCTTTATCATCGCCAACACCGGATTTGAAGGAGGAATTGTATTTTACGATTCCTTCCTGCCGAGCATTACAGCCCGACACACCTATGGTCGCGTCTCCGGCTATGGATTTGCCATGGGTTATCTCGGCGCCCTCGCCGTGCTCCTGATTGTCATGTTCATGCTCCCAGACAGCACCCAACCCGAGTACTTTTTCTACATACGTCTCTCATTCGTGGTTGCTGCTGTTTTCTTCCTTGTATTCTCTCTCCCGTTGTTTGTCTGGGTCCCGGAACCAAGGACATCTTCAAGGAGACCGGGGAACCTCATACGCGCCGGCTTCCAGCAGGCCGGCCAGACATTGCGAGCTCTTTTTATCGAGCGGAGGCATCCTTCTGTCGCGCGATTCCTCATAGCGTTTTTCATTTACAACGACGGTATTCTCACTATTATCGTCTTTGCTGCAATTTTCGCCGAGGAGGTACTGCACATGAGCTCCGGTGAAATCATTGGTTTTTTCGCCGTGGTTCAGTCGAGCGCAATTTTGGGGTCTTTTCTGTTTGGATTCGTGACAGACAAGATTGGTCCGAAAAAAACCATCACGATAACGCTCTTCATTTGGCTCGCGATTTCCATTGCGGCGTACTTCGTCACCACTGTCTCCATGTTCTATGTCGTGGCTATGGGTGCTGGTGCTGCGATCGGCTCTTCGCAATCTGCAAGCCGCAGCTTAATGGCCCTGCTGACACCAAAAGAGCAAGAGGCCGAGTTTTTCGGTTTCTATGATGGACTTTGCGGAAAAGCTTCAGCCGTCGTGGGCCCATTCCTCTACAGCATACTGGCTGATCTCACAAACCAACGTATTGCCATCCTTTTCATTGGTTTGTTTTTCCTTGTCGGTTTGATTCTTCTTCAAGGAGTCAGCCAACCGGAGTGGCGGCGCAGGCCTCTTTCCCAGAATTGAAAAGCCGATTCCCAGACTTCCCGACTAGTTTCCCGATACTTCGATCTATGAAAAATCGTTCACCCCTGTGCGAAAATCGGCCTCATCCTGTCCTCTTTTTTGTGGCATTTTGGATCGATTTCGTTTAACATTTTCCCACATCGCCCTAACGTTGTTCTGCCTCCGGCAGCATTCCCAAGATTGCCACTATTGCTTGCGGCATATATCTTGCCATGGAGTGAGGTCACAACCTGAAAACTGGAGTCTTACTGTATGAAACAATCCGTGTTTACCATTGCCCTTCTTGCCCTCGCCCTCGCAGTTTCCGCGGCTATCTACTATTTGTTGCTGCCAAAGTTCATTCAGGATGGAGGCCCCATCGTCATTGTCCTTCTGGCGCTCTCCATCATGGTGATTACGTTCATCATTGAGCGGACACTGTCCCTGAAAAAGGCGGAAGGGAAAGGACCTCTTCACAAGTTCCTGAGAGATGTAGTCGACTCGGTCAAAGAGAGTAAGTATGAGGACGCAATCGCGATGTGCGAGCATCAACAAGGTGCTTGTGCGAATGTGTTGCGCGCCGGGTTGGAACGGTATCTCGTCGTGCGACGTAGAGGATTATCATCAGACAGACAGATGGCCGAGGTCAAGCGCATGATCGAAGAGGCCACAGCGCTCGAGACGCCGCTCCTCGAGAAGAACCTTCTGGCCATATCCACCATTGCCTCCATCGCTACGATGGTAGGACTGTTCGGAACGACACTCGGTATGATTCGCTCATTCCAGGCCCTCGCATCAACCGGCGCTCCGGATGCCGTTCAATTGTCTCTTGGTATCTCAGAAGCGCTCGTGAACACGGCTGGCGGATTGTTCGCTGCGATTACAGCCATTGTGGCATACAACGTCTTTGTCAACAAAGTCGATAATATGACCTTCATGCTCGACGAAGCAGCATTCGAGATTGTCGAGATCGCTTTTCAAAGCAGCGATGAAGAAGAAACGAAGTAGAAGACCGGAAAAGCATGCCGAAATTCAAGAAAAAACGGGTAGGGATCAGCCTCGACATGACACCGCTGGTGGATGTCGCGTTCCTTCTGCTTACGTTTTTCATGCTGACAACGAAGTTTAAGCCACAGGAAGAAGTACAAGTCGTGCTTCCAGACTCCCACGCCAAGTACAAGGTCCCGGAGTCGGATGTCATGACCATCACGTTCAGCCCCGAGGGAAAGCTGTACCTCGGCCTCGACTCTCAGCAGCTTCGGGCGCAGCTGTTCGGAGAACAGAACAAGCTGAAGCCATCCATTCCCGTCACACTCGAAGAACTTCCGGACCTTGCCCAGCAGGCACGCAGCGCGAATCCCAAGCTACGGGCGGTGATCAAGGGAGACAAGGATTCGATGTACGGACCGGCCGAAGATGTCATGAACGCGCTACAGAAAGCCAACATTTCCCGGTTCGAACTCGTGACACAGTTAGACCGTAGGGACTAATGCATGGGTGCTGTTGACATTGGTGGCGGCCGTCAACACGGCAAGAAGGGGAAACGCAAGAAGAAACGACGCATCGGCATTCGCCTCGATATGACACCGCTGGTCGATGTTGCGTTTCTACTCCTGACCTTCTTCATGCTGACGACGACCTTCAGTCTGCCGCAGGTCATGGATATCACTCTCCCACCAAGCGAGACAAAGAGCGAGGTGACAGAGTCGAGTCTGATGCTCGTCCGGCTGATGGAAGATGGCCGCATATTTTGGAATATGGGGACGGATGCACCACGCGCACTCGACCCGGCAACGCTCAGGGCTTTTCTGCAAGAGCGCATCAGAACCAATCCAACCATGATTACCCTGGTCAAGATCGACCGGAAAAGCAAGTATTCTTTTATGGTCAGGATTATCGACGAACTACACCTGGCCAATATCACTCGCTATAGTCTTGCTCCGCTGTTGGACCAGGACAAGAAAATCGTTGAAGACGCAACAGGCAAAAGTTGATTGTCAATCACGCGGCCGCGCATTCGCATAAGCAGACCGCTGTTTACCACGTTGAATGAACCGTCTATGAAATCTTTCCATCACAGCATTTTGTTCATGCTCGCGATCGTTCTTACGAGCATGTCTGCTTCGTCACAAATAGTTTTCCGCGATAGCCTTTTCGCACTTGTACAGGATACTGCGGGAACGCGTGACGTGGATCTGTTCACCGTCCCCAACAAGGTGATCCTTCAGGCCGGGACAAAGACAAACCTGGCCTTGAACAAGGACATCACCGTTCGGTACGCCAATCCTGATCCGCTGAAGATCTCGAATCACCCCACGGCCTTCAATCCATATACGATGATCGATGGCAAGGTCTCAGCCACATCCTTCTTCGAGCTGCTTCCTGGCCAAGAAGGGACGTACTTTCAGATTGACCTCCAGGCAGTCCGAGTTGTGAACAGAGTGGTCACCCGCGTCTTCCCTTCGAACAGTGTCAACTTTCGGGTCCGAGGGTACTCAATTTATCTGGGCATGGACACGCTGACGTTTAAGAAGGTCAAGCAGGTAGCCGACAACGCTCTGGCAAATACAGACGATTTCTTCGATCCCGACACTGCCCGCTACATAGCATTCAGGGTGGATAAGCAGGATCCATCGCTTACGAGCGCCTTTTCGACCACCTTTGGAGAGATTGAAGTCTACGGTGTCGGCTATCTTCAGCAGGGGACGTTTGCTTCACGAGTCCGAGATGCCCAGGTAACGGTGAATTGGAACCGAACATCGTGGAAGGCGGCGACACCACAGGGGACAGCGGTTCGGGTTCAGGTGAGGACCGGAGACACACCCATTGTTGGACCGACATGGAGCCCATGGAGCAACGAGGTGACGACTCCAAACTCTCTCTTCAATGTGCTTGAGCCGAGACGATATATGCAGTATCGGGCCAATCTCTACACATCGTCGGTCGAAACGCCGCGGCTCGATGAGGTCACCATCAGTTGCGATACTCTCCTCGTGGCAAAGTCGACCACGGCGCGGATTCTCCCACAGACTGCGCAGATCCTGAAAGAGGCCGAATTTGACTACCAGGTCACCCTTGAGTCTGACTCCCGGAGCACAGGCGTCGACACGCTCATTCTGTTTACAGGCGTTCCACTGGTCGTCTCCAATGTGAACGTCAACGATCTCAATGTTCCAGTCAACGTTCGATCGATCCCGGGCCAAATCGTCATCGGATTTGAAAATACGGTCAACTTTACGGCAGCGATCAACGTGCACATAAAATTCACTCCGTTTCTTGACCAAACCAGCTTCCCCTCTGTGGTGATTTCAAAAAGGAACCCGGACAATCCCCAATGGGTCGACGCCGCCACCAATGCAAATGGGTTGACCTGGACATTGATCGCACTCGGCGTACCGGATCAGGTGATTGTCTCAGCGAAGGCCGACCCTAATCCCTTCACGCCGAATGGGGACGGACGGAACGATTTCACATTTATCAGTTTTTTTGTGTCCAATCTCGTTGTCGAGCGCCCGGTGACGATCAACATTTTCGATGTGACCGGCAGAGTCGTGCGATCATTGCTGGATACAAAATCGACAGCGCAAGCATATGTTGAGCAGAATGCAATCCGATGGGACGGCCGGGACAACAATGGCCGGCTTCTCCCTCCAGGCCTCTATATTTATCAAATCAAGGTCGACGTCGACGGGCTTTCACCTGCCGTCGTCACGAAGACTGTTTCCATTGCCTATTGACAGAACAGTATGAATGCACGAGGAATAGCGATCATTGTCCTCCTTCTGTGCTTCGGTGTGAATGCACGGGCGGGAGGTTTTTCGAAGCTCCCGGTGAGCGCCCGAGCCGTGACGATGGGTGGATCTCTCGTCAGCTTCTCGGACGACCCGAACGTTTTGTTCTACAATCCGGCCGGCATTGCTTCACTTCGCTTTGTCTCCATTTCCACTTCCTATACGCAGCTGTTTCCCGGCATCACCGATGACCGCTTGTCGTATATCAGCGGCTCTGCAGTTGCCAATCTTGGATTCGCGGGCAACCTCGGCGTCGGAGTTCGGTCATTCTCGTCGAACGTATGGAAAGAGCAGGAGCTTGTAGGGACATACGCGCAGCAGTTGTTCGATTTTCTCTCTATCGGAGGCAGCGCGAAGATGCTCTATTGGTCCACGCCTCCCCCCGCAGGATTGCTGGCAGTGCCGGAGGATGGATTTTCAACGATCACCTTCTCATTCGATGTCGGCGCACAGTCAATCGTTCGGAATATTGTCCAGGACAACGATATCCTGTTCGGCATTTCGTTCGGCGACATTACGAGACCGACGATCGCGAAAAACGGATCCGGAGACGGCAAGCTCGATCTTCGTATGGCTGCCGGAGCAACCTATATCTCAAGGATCTACGATTATGCTTTGACATTGCACTACACCGTTGCAGGCGAGACCCGGCGTCTGGGCGTTGGCGCTGAGTTTATCGCGATGAAGAGCTCTATCCTTGATCAACCTGTTGAGCTGACGGTACGCGTCGGGGTCGGCGGGCTGCAGGGTTCAAAGAAGCAAGCGGATATCAACGGCGGACTCGGCATCCGGGTCGCGGATCTCCTGTTGGACTACGCCTTTACGTATCAAACTGAACTTCTCTATATCGACGGGACACATCACCTGACATTACGATATTCATTCTGACCAATTTCTTTCGCACAGAGACTCTATGCGACTTCTTACGTTGACACTTCTTGGATTGGCCCTGTTTACTCTTTCCCTTCCGGAGAATGCGAACTCACAATTCATCGCGAGCGACCAGGACAAAGGAAGCTACCTGAACTACTCAGGGCGCAATTATGAAAATTACAGCTCTGTTCTTCTCCGGAGAAAACTTTTCGACAACTTCGGAAACTTCCTTGTCGATGGCGTAACGATTTTTGGATTGAGTGAGGAGCAGCGCCCGGCAAATTTCCAGGTGCTCGATATCCCTATCAGCAGTATGAGCAAGTCCCGCTTCTATAGCTCCTACTTCACCAATCTCGTCATCCTGAATGACAGCTATAGCGGGCTTACCAGTCGCTTGATGATCGGCGACGCTATCCGTACAAAGTTTACCTCACTGACGCTCGACAAAGCCCGCTTCAACGGCGTCCGATGGGACTTCGCTACGACAAAATACCGAGGTACTGTCCTCGCCTCGCGAATATCGGATCCCATTCGTATAAACCCGGAAAACGTGCTCACCCTCCAGCAGATCCGCCGGACACGCCTATGGACTGAGTACCTGCTTGGCGGCCATTTTGAAACCGATATTGGCGACATTTTGACCGTTGGGGCAACCTACATCAACCAGCATCAGCGCCGGAGCACGCTTGACAGCAAGGACATCTCCATTCGCGGCGTCCCAGCAAATGCCGTCCCCCGGGTCATTTTTGTCCGCGTTCACGATGATTCTCCGGGAGACAATTCCGGACCACTGATCTTCTCGACGCCCCAGATTGTGATCAACGGCAGAGAGATGCCGATGACGAACATCAATGGCCGTACCCCGGATCCGCAGAAGGTCGACCTTCGCTATCCTATTCAATACTGGGTGATGCGCGATTTCCAACCATTCTATGTCGCGACGTACCCGCAGCGCGATACGGTGAGTCAGATGGACTATGTACATTACAGCGCGCGTTCGTCGGTAACACAACCACCGAAATACCCCGTGCAGCTTCCCAGCAATAGGATCGACCTCGATTTCAACATGACGTACGCGTACGTGATTCCTCCGGGGGTCAATTCGGTCGACTTCAACGTAGTGCTTGCGAACGATTATCGGGTGGATGCGGGCCATGACTGGATCAACAACCTTGATGAGTATGAGAATACGGCGTTTCGTTCTCACGCAGACAGTCTCGTGAACGGCCCGCTCGCTGTGCCGACAACCTTCCGGACCGTCGCCCGCGCTGAGGGGAATGTGAAAGACGGATCAAACAAACGCGTCGTGACATTTTCCTACGGCCTTGTCTCCGGCATGGCCGTGTATGGACTGAACTTCAAATTCAATTGGGAAGGGTTCAACATCGAAGGCGAGATGGTCCGGAGCATGGAGTTCATGAAATACCCGATCGGAAAAGGTACAATGTTCGAAGATGTTGGGCGCGGCTATTTCATCCGGGGGACAAAGAAAATCGGCAGGCTTACGCTGGGAGCCGAACGGTACAACATCGATCCAAAGTACACGACGATGCTCAATGTGTACACGATGGACAACAGTTACTATGGTGGCCAGAATACTCCCGTTCCCCCCGATTACCTCGGTGCATCTGGTTCCACTGATGGCAATCCACCCGACGCAAACCCGTACGCGAGCCTGCCCGGCCAGTACATACCTGGCCAAGCTGGTGGTGCGGCGTTTTCGCTCGTCGATGACAATGACGACAATGACCGCTGGGAGGATGGTTTCTACCACTACAACGTGCGGGCATATCCTGACATCCGTAATGGCGATGTTTTCAACTACAACCATCGCTTAGGGATCCCGGGATTCGGTGACCCGTTCCTGCTCGGGTATCGGCAGAACGCGAATGAACTTGTCGGTCTGGGAGACATTATTCGCAGGCCTGATGCCGGCATTTTCCCCGGTCGGGACAAGGATCATGACGGCATTCCCGATGATGATCGGAATTCAGACGGAATCCCCGACTACAAGCAGGACTTTCTGACATTCTACACCGATCCCCCCTTCTTTAATTATGGCGACGACTGGAACAACAATGGAGTTATCGATGAACAAGAGAACGACATTCTTCCTGATTATCCCTACAATGCCGACCTGGACGGTTACCATCTCTTCGGGAGTTTCGAGATCATTCGTTCCATGAATTTGCGCATCGGGACTATCCGGGAAAAAGCGACGGCACGGGGAGGGAAAAACTCCAGTGACTACGTCCGGTGGACATTTGAGGCAAGTACGCCCAAGTTCGGCGGGATGAACCTGTTCTATGTACTCAAAAGGGTTCATGATAACATTGTCAACGACGGGTATCAGTTCGTCAACGATCTGACGATCGGCTCTGCCGTTCCCGACTTCGTCTTTGATCCCCTGGAATACAAGAACAGCTTTGTCAATCAGCTGTATCTCGGGACCGTCTACTCGCAGGTGCCCAATCTCCGGATTGAGAACAATTTCAAGTACGAATACAACAGCCAGTCTGCCATCGGCAGCGGATTGCGGGACAGCAAAGGCGACTACATCAATCCGGACGAGCAGACCGACGGTCATATCACGAAGCTTGGCATCGTCAACAAGATTGAATACAACTTCAAGCTCTTGAACGGCCGCCTGCAGCTGATTCCGCAGTTCAAAGTCCGAACGCGCAAGATTCTGCAGCTCGATCAGTTTCGTTCCCCGAATGGGACCGTCGACATCAATTCTGTCAAGGAGCACACTCAGGAAGTCATCCCCATTTTCCGAATCGACTACCGGCTGACAGACCGGACAGACCTGCGCTTCGGGCTGCAGGGCTTTAGCATTCCCGGAACCGGAAATTCATTCAACCACCAGATCAAGTATTTGAACCGCCCCGAGTCGGATGAGAACCGTTCGACTTTTGCGGTGTCGGTTGCAAACAAAACAGCGTACGGCGGTTACAACGTGGTCATCGATATGGGCTACAAACTCACGAGCCGCGAGTTTCCACGACAGCTCGACCCGACTTTCCGTGAGCGGAAAGAGTCGTTGATCTATCTTTCTATCTACGCAGGCTTCTAGGCATGGATTTCAAAACAATTCTCATCATCGTCCTTACAGCTTCCATTGCTGCGTTTTTCATACCGACGCCGCAGGAGCTGCAGTCGCACTTCAAGAGCGGCCAGGACTACTATGCCTCGAAAGACTACCGGCGAGCCATCGAGCAGTACGACAAGATCATCAATGCCGACAGCAAGTTCTTGAAAGCCGACAGCGTCCATGTCGCACTTCTGGGGAATGAGCTCGTGGTCGGCGTCCGAACTGCATCGTATTATCAGAAAGGAAATGCCCTCCGAAACATGGGGAAGCGTGAGGAGAGTATTGAGGCCTACCGCATTGTCGAAGGCCGACCGGACTCTCCCAAGCTCTCCGCTCTTGCACAATTTCAGATCTACGAGACGTACTACACCGACAAAGAGTATCGGAGGGCAATTGACGAGGCGCTGCTTCTCATCGACCGGCATCCGCTCGATGAACGTGTTCCCCGTGCCTGGTATGATATTGGCTGGTCCTACCGCTCACTTGGACTGATCGACAGTTCCAATCTCGCTTTTCAGACCCTTACGCTCAACTATCCAAAGAACGAGCTTGATGCTCGAGCCCGATACCAGCTGGCTCAAAACTTTTTCGACCAGGCCCGATGGGACACTGCTATTGCATCGTTTCAGGATGTTATCAACCGGTATCGCCCCGAGTCATTCGCATCGACAGAATGGGAGAGCGTTGAACTGAAAGCCGTCAAAGACCAGCGCCTGTTCGAAGCCCAAGCCGGCCGCGATGTCGATGTCAACACGCTTGAGCTCGTCGCCAAATCCCAGGTCAAAATTGCTGACGTGTACCAGCGGCAGGGGCGGTACGATGACGCGATGCAGACATACCGGAAGGTCATAGCGACGTTTGCGCTCATGCCGTCTCTGGTAGAAGCTACCTACATCAAGATGGCGACCTATACGACTGAGCTCAAAGGCTTCGATGAGGGGATTCTGATCTATCGGAGAGCCATTGACGAGAACTTCAGCAACAAACCGCTCCAGGCGAAACTCCAGTACAAGATTGCCCGGACATATCAGGAAGCCAAGGTGTACGGCAAGGCCGCGGAGGAATATCTCTTCTACGTGCAGGCATTCGCACCGCAGGCGAACACCATCAAATTTCCTGTGGAGCAGGCTTATTTCATTGCGATCGGCAATTTCTACAGCGCACGGGACCACAAGAACATCCTCGCCTACGCGGATACGATGATGACCTATTTTCCGGAGACCGAGTACGCCACCAAGATTACCATGTACCGGGGATTGGCAAACCTCGCGCTTGGGAAGTATGAGTTGGCGCGTGAAGCCTTCGCGCGGGTCATTGAGGCCTCTCCCGGATCGAATGAATCAATCCTTGCGCGTACGCAGCTTGGAAAAAGCTACTTCGACGAGAAAAACTACAAGAAGGCTATCGAATCACTCGAGCAATTGCTGACGGAAGATCAATCCAAGGTTGACAAGAGTGAAATTCACTATCTCCTCGGCCTGAGCCATTATGGAGTAGGCGAGTTCAACAAATCCATCGAAAATCTGGTACTCGTCGATTCCACGTCTGTGTACTACCCGTTCACGTTTGCCCGCGTGACCCGCGCCTATACCTCGCAGCAGCGTTACGACGATGCGGAGAAGTACCTCGACAATGCTTTCCGTGCAGCGAAGAACGATTCGGTTGACTCCACTCCGTTCGTCCGCCTGGCCCGCTCGGAACTCTATACTGCACAGCAGAAATACCACCTCGCGGCGGCTGAATT
>Ga0315275_10000838_pt1 | contig 25944 bp, 18 predicted proteins | sample YL17G03_0_MG_FD_205557 | JGI IMG/M metagenome (GOLD analysis project Ga0315275, IMG submission 205557) | Sediment microbial communities from Yellowstone Lake, YNP, Wyoming, USA - YL17G03_0 | ecosystem: Environmental > Aquatic > Freshwater > Lake > Sediment | place: USA: Wyoming | collected...
CCAACTGGATCTCGAGGCAGTTCTCAAACATATCGTTGAAGTTGTCGTCGAAGCCACCAAGGCGGATGCCTGCCTCCTCTATCTGTTGTCGGATGGCCAAGACGAACTCATTCTGCGGGCCTCAAAAAATCCTCACCCGAAATTGATTGGCCGCATCACGATCGGATTGGGGGAAGGGATCACTGGGTGGGTGGCTCAGGAACGAACGCGTGTCGTGATTCCGAGTAATGCGAGCGACGATCCACGCTTCAAGTTTTTCCATAACCTTCCAGAAGACCGCCATCAGGCCTTTGTCTCCGTACCGATCATGGCTAAGAAAGAAGTGGTCGGCGTGATCAATGTCCAGCACAAGCGCCCGAAACGCTATCGGTCTGATGAGATTGCGTTACTGTCCACCATCGCCAATCAAGTCGGTGGCGCGATTGAGAACGCGCGGCTCTACGATCAAATGAAACGCAAAGCCTTGCAGGTGGAAACCCTGTCGCAGGTGTCGGAAACGGTGGCCTCCAATCGGTTGATCCAAGATGTGCTGCAACTCCTGGTTACGATGACCGCGCAAATGATGAACTCCAAGATCTGCTCAATCATGTTGCTGGACCACACGAGCGGGGAACTGCGGATCGAGGCGACGCAAAGCCTCAGTGAACAGTATCGCCGGAAGCCGAATCTTAAGGTTGGACAGAGCATCAGTGGGCGTGCCGTACAAGACCGTCGACCGATCATTGTGGCCGACGTCACCAAAGAGCGGGGCTATATGTTTCCGGATATGGCCAAGAAGGAAGGGCTGTGCTCAATGGTCTCGGTCCCGATGATGGTGCGGGAGAAAGCGGTGGGCGTGATCAATAGTTATACGGCTGTTCCGCACGTGTTTACCAGCGAAGAGGTCAAGTTGCTTCAGGCCATCGCGAATCAGGCTGCTATCGCCATTGAGCATACGACCCTGATCGAGAAGTCCTTTGAGATGCAGGAAGCGCTGGTGGTTCGAAAGCTGATGGAGCGGGCCAAGGGCTACCTGATGCGATCGAAGAAGCTGACCGAAGAAGAGGCTTTCAAGCTCATCCAACGTCAAAGCATGGATCTCCGGAAATCGATGCGTGAAATTGCCGAGGCGGTTCTCCTGGCGGGCGAGATCGACGAACGGGCTGATCGAGTCAGACACTAAAGCACGTTATGCGTATCTTTCGTATCGCGATGGTGCAGATGAACCCAACGGTCGGGGATCTGGATGGGAACGTCCGCCGGATCGCGGGCTGGCTGCGCGAGGCGAAGAAGGCGAAGGCTGATTTGGTTGCCTTCCCGGAGCTGGCGATCACCGGCTATCCACCCGAAGACCTCTTATTTAAACCACGTTTTGTCGCGGACAACCGCCGAGCGCTCCAGGAAGTCGTCCGCCACTGTCGGGGCCTTGCCGCGGTTGTGGGCTACGTCAGCCAGAGTGATGGAATAGATCCGAAACCGGCTCGTTCGTCGGTAGTGCCGGCTGGCGCGCTCGAACTCTACAATGCGGCTGCCGTGATCGCAGATCAGAAGCTCATCACGACCTATTGCAAGTGGTACTTGCCGAACTATGGCGTGTTTGACGAGAGCCGCTACTTTCATCCAGGCCGGCGGCTGCCGCTCATCCGTCTGCGCGGCACGGTGGTCGGGGTCAACATTTGTGAGGATGTCTGGCTGCCCGAAGGCCCGACGCGTTTCCAGGCAGCGGCGGGCGCCGAAGTCATCGTGAATATCAATGCCTCGCCGTTTCATCTGGGCAAGAGCCGGGTGCGCGAACAGATGCTAGCGACCCGTGCGAGAGAAAACGGGGTGGTGCTCACCTACACCAACGTGGTCGGTGGGCAGGATGAACTGGTCTTTGATGGGAACAGCGTGATCCTCGATCACCAGGGTGAAGTTATCGCGCGGGGGAAAGCGTTTGAAGAGGATTTGATCGTCGCAGATCTTAATATGGAGGGTGTCGCCCGCGCGAGACGTGCGCAGGGCAGGAAGAAGCTCGTGCCGCAAAGGGTTGCCGCTGCTGTGGTGGTCTGCGCTGTGTCCCTTCCATCTGTTCCCAAAACTCGGGCGCGCGTGGTCCCCGATATGGCGACGGTCCTGGACCCGCTTGAGGAAGTGTATCGGGCTCTCACATTGGGGGTGCGCGACTACGTGAGGAAAAACGGATTTACGCGTGCCGTGATCGGCTTGAGTGGCGGAGTGGACTCGGCGCTGACCGCCGTGCTCGCCGTCGATGCCCTCGGCGCCAAAAACGTACGGGGTCTGTTCATGCCGTCGCCCTATACGTCGCAAGACAGTCTCGATGATGTCGCTGAATTGGGAAAACGACTCGCAATCTCCGTCCGTACGATTCCCATCACAACGATGTTTGACTCCTATCGGCACGCGCTCGCAGAGACGTTTGAGGGCCGTGCGGCTGATACGACTGAAGAGAATCTCCAAGCCCGCATCCGGGGCAATCTCCTCATGGCCTTCTCCAATAAGTTCGGCCATCTGGTGCTTACCACCGGCAACAAGAGCGAGATGAGCGTCGGGTATGCCACGTTGTACGGCGATATGGCCGGCGGCTTTGCCGTGATCAAAGATGTGCCTAAGACGATGGTGTATGAACTGGCGCGGCTCCGCAACCTCCGCAGCACGGCCCCGGTGATTCCCAAACGGACGTTAGATCGACCGCCGACAGCCGAGCTGCGGCCAAACCAAAAGGATGAAGACTCGCTGCCGCCCTACGAGATACTTGATCCCATTCTCCAGGCCTACGTGGAAGAAGACCGGTCTCTCGAAGAAATCGTTGAAGCAGGGTGTGACCGCGCCACGGTGGCGCGCGTGATGGCGATGGTGGATGGCAGCGAATACAAGCGCCGGCAAGCGCCGATCGGCATCAAGATCACGCATCGGGCCTTGGGTAAGGATCGGCGGATGCCGATTACGAACGGCTATCGCAACTCATAGCAGGATAGCTGCGCGAGACTGGCGGGACGGGCGAGACGAGCGGGAAAGGCTCGATCCGAAATTCCGAAAACCTCGAATGTTGAAACTTCCCTCGTCTCGTTTTTCCACCCGTCACGCCATTTTTGTTACTGCGGTTACGGGGCTATCTACTGTGGCTTCGAAGGAGGCAAGGGCTTCCGTTTCTGGCTGTTTGGCTTCGTCGTTTGGCTGTCGAGTTGTTTTCGGACGGATTGCAGTTCTTGCCTGAGGGTTTCCATCTCCAAGTCTTTCTTGACGACAAGATCCTTTAGTGTGTGAATTTCCGCGTCGCGCTGAGCGAGAGAATCTGACTGGGCGTCGGGCGGCCTGGCCCCAGCGAGGGGTTGGCGAGTCGGCGGAGCCGCTCGTTCGACCTGAGGCGAAGCCTGCTCAGTAGGTGGTGTTGGTAGCGATGTCTGTTGCAGCAGTTGATAATCGATGGCGAGATACTTGTCGGTCGATGCCACCCCTGTTGGCCGATGAAAGCCCTCGGACCGCTGGGCAGCGCCCGGAGTAAAAATGAGAACACGGTTGACTAGGCCTGTGGAATCGGGCAAGCGTCCGTGAGCGAGGTTCTTCGTGTCGGTCCTGGTCGGGGCATATCGATACTGAGTGAGCGAGAAGTATAGCGATACGCCATAGGTGTAGAGGGAGCCGGCGGTGGTTTCTGTGGTCGATGATTCTAATGCAGAACCTTTGCTCGTAGTCTGGACACGATACTCGACACACTGATCTGGTGTTGCCTTACGTAAGCCCTCTGCAAGCAACGGAGCGAGGAACCGGATCTGATCTTCAGAAAAGACGGGGACGGAAGATGATGGTCCTGCGAGCATTTTCTGAAGGCCGTGCTCCTGATCCTGAATCTCTATGCCTTTCAATATCTTGGCGAAAAGGGCTGGCTCTAGACTGATCGGGTGACTGGTCTGGAAGGAACGATCCGGGATTGTTTTAAGCAACACGGTTCCCCGAGGATCTTCAAAGAGGACCTTGCTGGTCGGGGCTGTCGTGCTACAGGCGGTGCAGACTAAACAGACTACGGCGAGCAATAACAATGGCTTGCTATGGCGTCTGATTTTCGAAAGGTGTATTAAGGGAGCCATAGGTGGACAAATCTAGCATAGATGCCAGATCATCGCTAGGTTGGAGAGCGTCGTGCGGTCGGCCTAATGAGGATTTGCGTTAGGGTGGATGCGCCATCCCCCTCTTTCGTAAGTGAAGTGCAAAGACGTTGACAGATTTTCCTGGGGCATGCTACAAGGGTGCCATCGGACAGGGGAACAACGGCGTTTTCCACCGGCCTTAAGACAGTACGGCATGGACAATGGCGTCCTCCGGCCCCCAGCGGGCTAGAGGGCGTTTTTTTTTTGACCACATTCGAGCAGGTTTAATCATGGAGAAAAACTGAGAAACGAAATGTATATGTTGGCTGGTGGGAATTGATTTGGACATGAGAGTCGAATGGACGCGGAGGGGTTGGAAGTTTCGCACAAAGGCGTGCGTGGCGACGACGTCGTCGAGGTGAGAGCGGCAAGTCGAGTGAGCAAGGGCATCACCAATCGGACGAGGGAGGACGTCATCATGTTATTACGTAGTCTCATCGGTATAGGGTTTTGTGTGCTGTTGTCGCTGATCGGCGGCAACTCGGTGTTCGGCCAAGAGCCCGCGCCGGCTCCGGCCTCGCCGCCGACTGTGGAGGAGCGGCTTGATTCCTTAGAGAAGAAAATAGAGGCGCCATCCCTCTGGAAGACCTTGGGGTTTAAGGCCTCCGGGTTCCTGGATGTGGCCTATACGCAGAATTTCAACAATCCCAACAGTAACCTCAATCAATTGCATATCTTCGACACGAACGCCAACGCGTTCATGGCACACCTATTCCAACTGATGGTGGAGCGCCCGGCGGAGGCGGGGGGGGACGTGCTCGACCGCGCGGGTTTTCGCGCGCGGCTCAACTTTGGTCTCGACTCTCGAGTGACGCGGGCCCGCACCAATTATCAACCCGGCACCAGCAACGATGAGATGGATTTTCAAGAACTCTATGCCGAGTACATTCTGCCGATCGGCAATGGGCTCAAAATTCAGGCCGGCAAGATGAACACCCTGATCGGGTATGAGGTGATCAATAGTTTCGAGAACAACAATTTCTCCCGTTCGTTCATGTTCGGCCTGGGGCAAGCGTTCACCACGACGGGCATCCGCTTCACCTACCAGCTCAACCCTATGGTCCTTGCCTCCCTGGGCATCGTCAATGGCTGGGACAATGTCGACGACAACAATAAGGGCAAGACGCTCGAGTACCTGGTGGCCCTGACCCCGCATGACAAGGTCGGGGTGAGCTGGTACGGGTCCTGGGGCCCGGAACAAGCGAACCGGAACTACGGGGATACCTTTACCCCGACCAACCTCGCGGGCCCCACGCCGACCGGCGGGGCCGCCGGGAACCCCTCAGCCAAACGCTTTGCCAATGGGCTCATCATCACGCTGAAACCGACGATCAAGGACACGATAGTAATCGAGCCGTACTACGTCAACGAGGCGAGCAATCCGGTGGCGGTGACGACCGGGAAGCCAAATGCGCGGTGGGACGGCGTGGCTGGCTACCTGACCCATGATTTTACCGACCAGTTCAGTTTCCGACTACGCGGGGAGATCTTTGAGGATGCCGGCGGGTCCAGGACTTGCGGCGGCTACTTTAATACGGCGGGAGGCTCGAATACCTGTGCCGGGGCAACAAATACCACACCCGCCACACCGGTAGCCCAAACGTTGTGGGAAATCACGCCGACGCTGCAATTCAAGCCGGTGCCGTCGCTGATCACGCGGGTCGAGTTCCGGTATGACAAATCGGACAAGAACGTCTTTCTGTATGGCAGCCGACCGACCAACAATCAAGAAACCTTATCGTTCCAGGTCATCTACCTGTTTTGACCCGAGTGAAAAAGGAGGGAACCATGATTCGACGACTGTGCACGATCAAACAAAGTCTGCTGCTCCTGACCGGACTTGCCGTTCTCCTGTGGGCGGCAGGAGGGTGGGCTCAGGAGGCGTCTCCGTCGAGTGCAACGGCACCAGTGGTTCAAGAGGCTGCGCCACCGGTTGTACCGGCTCCACCGAAAATCGATACCGGCGATACGGCCTGGGTCTTGATCTCGACGGCCTTGGTCTTGGCCATGACCGCGCCCGGTCTTGCGTTGTTCTATGGAGGGTTGGTGCGCTCCAAGAATGCACTGGGGACGATCATGCAGAGCTTTATCATTCTCTGTCTGATCAGTCTCCAGTGGGTACTCTGGGGGTACTCGCTCGCCTTTGGACCTGACAAGGGCCATCTGATCGGCGGACTTGAATGGCTGGGTCTAAACGGTGTGGGGCTCGAGCCCAATGCAGATTATGCGGCCACCATACCGCACCAGGCATTCATGATCTTTCAGATGATGTTTGCGGTCATCACGCCCGCTCTCATCACGGGAGCGTTTGCCGAACGGATAAAGTTTAGCAGCTTTCTGGTGTTTACCCTGCTATGGGCGACCTTCATCTACGACCCGCTGGCCCATTGGGTTTGGGCGGTCGGAGGATGGGTTCGAAACCTCGGAGCGTTGGACTTCGCCGGTGGGACGGTCGTCCATATCAGTTCCGGCGTCTCGGCGTTGGCCTGCGCAATCGTATTGAGGAAGCGGTTGGGCTATGGCAAGGAACATATGGTCCCGCACAATTTGCCCATGACGGTCTTGGGGGCATCCCTCCTCTGGTTCGGATGGTTCGGGTTCAACGCCGGCAGCGCGGTGTCGTCCGGTGCGTTGGCAACCAGCGCCTTTGTCGCGACCAATACGGCGACGGCTGCCGCGGCGCTGGCCTGGATGGTCGTAGAGTGGATGTACCGAGGCAAACCAACGGTGCTGGGCGCGGCGAGCGGCGCCGTCGCGGGATTGGTGGCGATCACGCCAGCCTCCGGATTCGTCGGCCCGATGGCGTCGATCATGATCGGGCTGGGGGCGGGGGTCATGTGTTATTTAGCGGTGTTGTGGAAGTCCAAGTTGGGCTATGACGACGCCCTTGATGTGGTCGGCATTCACGGCGTAGGAGGCGTGTGGGGCGCGCTGGCGACAGGGCTCTTCGCGTCGAAAGCGATTAATGCGGCAGGAGCCGATGGGTTGTTCTATGGCAATCCGGCGCAGCTCGGGATTCAGGCTGTGGCGGTCTTGGTGTCCGTGGTCTTCGCCTTTGTAGGGACCTTCGTGATTCTGAAGCTAGTGGATGGACTGATGGGTCTGCGTGTGAGTGAAGAGGATGAGCGAAAGGGCTTGGACCTCAGTCAACATGATGAACGGGCCTATTCGTAAGGCAAGGGGTGAGCGAAGACAAGGAGGACGAGGGTGATTGACCCTGAACAAGACGACAATCGTAAGCGTAGGCGCCAAGGGGTATTCAGTATCATAGGCCTGACCATCGCCGTGATGCTGGGAACCTTGGCGGTCTTCACAGGGTCAGTCGCGGCCCAGGATCCAGCGGCCACATCGGCTCAAGTGGTCGCCCCTGTCGCAGCCCCTGTACTCAAGATCGATACGGGGGACACCGCATGGGTTCTCACCTCCACCGCGCTGGTTCTTGCGATGACGATGCCAGGACTGGCGCTCTTCTATGGAGGACTTGTCCGGAGTAAAAATGTCCTGAGCACGATCATGCAGAGCGTCGTCATTCTCTGCCTGGTTAGCCTCCTCTGGATTCTTGTCGGGTACAGCCTGGCCTTCGGCCCTGATAAGGGCGGTCTCATCGGAGGCTTGGAATGGATGGGGTTGAGCGGAGTGGGAAGCGAACCGCACCCAGTCTATGGCCCCACGATTCCTCACCAAGTCTTCATGCTATTCCAGCTCATGTTTGCCGCGATTACGCCGGCCTTGATTACGGGGGCGGTTGCAGAGCGGATGAAGTTTTCCGCGCTGCTGCTGTTTGCAGCCTTGTGGTCTCTGGTGATTTACACGCCGGTGGCCCATTGGATCTGGGGCGGTGGATGGTTGGGAAAGATGGGCGCTTTAGACTTCGCCGGAGGCGCAGTGGTACATATCAGCTCCGGTGTGAGCGCCTTGGTCTGTGCCATCATATTAGGAAAGCGTAAGGGTCATGGAGCCGATTACATGGCTCCGCATAACCTCCCCTTCACGTTGTTGGGGACTGGGCTTCTGTGGTTTGGTTGGTTCGGGTTCAATGCAGGCAGTGCGTTGGGAGCGAACGGGCTGGCCGGAAGCACCTTCTTGGCGACCCACGCGGCAGCAGCGACCGCGGCGTTGGTATGGATGGGGGTGGAGTGGGCGCATCGCGGAAAGCCTACCGTCCTGGGTCTGGCCAGTGGTGCGGTAGCCGGTCTGGCCACCGTGACCCCGGCTTCTGGGTATATCGGGCCGTTCTCCGCGATCGTAATTGGTGTTTTTGCTGGGATTCTGTGCTATTTCGCCGTTGTTTGGAAGGGGAGGATGGGCTATGATGACTCGCTCGATGTCGTGGGAATCCACGGTGTGGGCGGTGTATTCGGCATCCTCGCGACGGGCCTGCTCGCTTCAAAGGCAATCAATGCCGCCGGGGCTGACGGGCTCTTGTTCGGGAATGCGGGGCAGCTCGGGATTCAAGCGATCATGGTCGTAGCGGTGGCGCTGTTTTCCGTGGTTGGTACCTGGGTTATCTTGAAGGTTGTTGATGCGGCGGTTGGGCTGCGGGTCTCTCCGGAAGACGAATCGACCGGTTTGGACCTCAGCCAGCATAACGAGCGGGCCTATTCATAAACAGATCATGACACCATTGACCACACGATCATGCCGGCGACCCTAGCGACGATGAATGGTCAGCGTCTTCGGGTGAGCCTGCAAAGGAGGCAGCGACATGAAAATGATTGAAGCCATCGTCAAGCCGTTCAAGTTGGATGAAGTGAAGGATGCCTTGCTCGAAATGGGTGTACAGGGAATGACGGTCACGGAAGTTAAAGGGTTCGGCCGCCAGAAGGGGCACAAGGAAACCTATCGTGGCCAGGAGTATACGATCGAGTTCGTGCCGAAAGTAAAAATCGAGGTTGCCGTCACAGACGCACAGATGCCGCGCGTGATTGAAACGATTACCCGGGCAGCCAAGACCGGCAGTATCGGAGATGGCAAGATCTTCGTGCGCGATCTGACTGCCGCGGTGCGTATTCGGACGGGTGAAACCGGAGAGACGGCTCTGTGACGATGAGTGCCAAACAAGACGAGGCGGGCCTATTCGTCCAGGAAGGCGATGCCGCGCAGTTCGGCCTCTTCCTGGCCGAGCAGCGCCGCATCATCGGTCAGCGGGTCATGGGCGGCGCATCGGGTGCTGAGACTCTCGCCGCCATGACCGAGCTCGTTGATGGTTTGATCGTCGGGCGCTATCGCGAGGCGATTCGGCACGGCGGTGACGCGTTAGCCAACGCGGGTCTTCGCCAATGTTGTGTCATCGCCTTGGGAGGATACGGCCGCCGTGAGTTGGCGCCCCATTCAGATGTCGATCTCATGTTTCTCTTTCTTCCCGAGGCGAAGCAACAGGTCGAGACGCTGGTGCGTGCCGTCTTGCATCCCTTGTGGGATTCTGGATTTCAGGTCGGACATAGCGTGCGGGCGATTCACGACTGCATCGAGCTAGCTCAGAGCGACGCGACGGTCAAGACGTCGATGATGGAGTCCAGATTTCTTGCGGGCAGCCCTGAGCTATTTGAGAAGTTTCATAGCCGGTATATGCGGAAGGTCGTGGTCAAGAACCCGGATACATACTTGGATCAAAAGCTAGATGAGCGCCGGCGTGAGTACCAGAAGTTCGGCGAGACGGTATATTTGCTTGAACCAAATGTCAAGAAAAGCACAGGCGGTCTTCGCGACTTGCATCTGCTCCAGTGGGCCGGCCTGGCTCGCTATCAAGCACCGACGATTCGCGAACTTTCCGATCGTGGCATTCTCTCCAGGGCCGATTCATTGGCCCTCACGGAGGCACGGGATTTCTTATGGCGGGTACGGGCACTCCTCCACGTGCATGCCGGTACGGCCCAGGAGATTCTGTCGTTTGATGAGCAGATCTGGCTGGCCCAACATTTCGGGTTCCAGGACCAACCGCACTTGTTGGCCGTCGAGCAATTCATGCAACAGTATTACCGGCACACGATGGGATTGCATGAACGCTGTATGCGATTTGTCGAGCGTTGTCGGAGCGTGCCGTTTTGGCGTCGGATTGCTCGGTTCTTGCCGGCGCCCCGCGTCGATGAATATTTTGTCGTACGGGGCGGGGTCCTGACGGTCGCGGATGAACATCGTGCGAAGGTGCTGGAAAGCCCGGCGCTGCTCCTTCGCCTGTTCGATGTGGCGCGATCGCAGCGTCTCACCATCGTGCCGCCATTGCTCGAAGACATTCACCGTCATGTCGATACGGTCTCAGCAGAGGCCTACCGGACGCCGGAGGTCAATCGGACGTTTCTCACGATTCTCACGGGACCTGGTACCGCTAAGACGCTGGAGGCCATGCATCGGGCTTCTGTGCTCGAGAAATTGGTTCCCGCGATGAGAAGAGTTCGTGGCCTCATGCAATTCAATCAGTACCATAAGTACACGGTCGACGAACACAGTCTGCTCGCGGTGATGCGGGCGGAAGACCTCGCACAGGATCAGGGGGTGATGGGAGATGTCTATCGGAGCATTAAACGGAAAGATCTCCTGCATCTCGCCGTGCTGTTGCATGATTTGGGAAAGGGCCAGGAGGAAGATCATAGTGACGTGGGGAAGCGCTTGGCTGAAGACGCCGCGGTCCGGCTCGGGTTCGATGAACAGGATATGCGGACGCTCTCATTCCTCGTGCATCGGCATTTACTGATGGCGCACACGGCCTTTCGACGAGACCCGAACGATGTGAAGGTGGTGCTGCCCTTTGCCCGTGAAGTAGGGACGCCGGAAGTCTTGAAGAAACTGTTGGTGCTCACGGCAGCCGATATCGCCGCAGTTGGTCCTGGTGTGTTGACCAAGTGGAAAGAATCGCTCCTGATCGAACTCTACCAGCGCACGTTGTCAGAGGTGTCCGGAGAACGGAACGGCGTTGGGGCGCCCGAACGAGTCCGCCAGATTGCCGAGGAGGTGAGCCGACATCCGCTGATGGTCGGGCAGGCCGATGGCACGCTGGCCTGGGTCGAGAGCCAACTGGGCCAATTTCCCGAGCGCTATGCCTATGGCACGGCGTCGGCCCGCATCGCGGCGCACTTGGCGGCCGTGCGGCGATTACATGTCGGTGAGGTGCTGGTGGAGACGGAGTTCAACGGGGAGCTGGGGACCTGCGAATATACCGTCGTGGCCCACAATGACGTGACGCCCGGCATTTTCTCGAAGATCGCCGGTGTCATGGCGGGCAGCGGAGTGCAGATTCTCGATGCGCAGATTCTCACCAGAGCCGACGGGATTGTAGTCGATACGTTCCAGGTGATGGATCCTGACTATCAGGGGGCGCCTCCACCTGAACGGTTGCGGACAGTGGGTGATCGGATCGCGTCGGTCCTCAAGGGGTGGGAGCATGTCGACGATGTGCTGCGCCGGGGCGCGCGGTTGAAGTTGATGAGGTCGCTGCCGAAAGCCCGTGAAGCAACGGAGGTGCGGATCGACAATGAAACGTCGGACGTCTATACGATCATCGATGTGTTTGCCGATGACCGTCAGGGTCTGTTGTATGTGATCACGAACACGATCTTTCAGCTCGGACTGTCGATCCATGCCGCCCGCATCTCCACGCGGCTGGACCAGGTCGCCGACGTGTTTTATGTTGCCGATCAGCGCGGGAAGAAACTAGAGGATCACGGGCAATTGGAACGTTTGCGAACGGGAGTCGAAACGGCCATCGAGAATTTTCTCGAGGCGAAAGCGGCCTAGCAGGGGCGGCACAGTCTCATTCAGGGTGATTTGAAAGGAGGAGGGGATGAACGTACGTGAGGTGTTGGAGTATGTGAAGAAGCATAAAGTCCAGATCGTCGACTTGAAGTTTGTCGATCTCATCGGGACATGGCAGCATTTCAGCATTCCGACGAATGAATTGACGGAAGATCTCTTCAAGGACGGGTCCGGACTGGACGGGTCCTCCATTCGAGGCTGGAAGGCCATCAATAACAGCGACATGTTGGTCGTGCCGGATCCGGCGACGGCCTGTCTCGATCCGTTCTGTGCGGTTCCGACGCTGAGCCTCATTGGCAACGTCGTCGATCCGATTACGCGCGAGACCTACGATCGCGATCCCCGGTATGTAGCGCAGAAGGCGGAGAAATATCTCCAAAGCACGAAGATCGGCGATACCTCCTATTGGGGTCCCGAAGCCGAGTTCTTCATTTTCGATCAAGCCCGGTACGATCAGAATGGCCATAGTGGCTACTACTTCATCGACTCTGAAGAAGGCGTGTGGAACATGGGACAGGAAGGCCACAATCTGGGCGGCAAGATCCGCCAGAAGGAAGGCTATTTCCCCGTCGCGCCGACCGATACGCAAATGGATATCCGCAGCGAGATGATTCTGGAGATGGAGAAAGCTGGTATCCAGATCGAGAAGCATCACCACGAAGTCGCCACGGCCGGTCAGGCGGAAATCGATATCCGCTTCGACTCGCTGGTCAGGACCGCCGACAAAATGATGATGTACAAGTACATCGTCAAGAACGTGGCCCGCCGGCATGGCAAGACCGCGACTTTTATGCCGAAGCCGATCTTCGGCGATAACGGGTCCGGCATGCATAGTCACCAGAGTATCTGGAAGGATGGCAAGCCGTTGTTCGCCGGGAAGGAATATGCAGGCGTGTCACAGATGTGCCTGCACTACATCGGCGGGATTCTGAAACATGCGCCAGCACTGGCCGCCTTTACCAATCCTACGACGAACTCCTACAAGCGTCTCACGCCGGGGTTCGAAGCCCCGGTGTTGTTGGCCTATTCAAGCCGGAATCGCTCAGCGGGCATCCGGATTCCCATGTACTCACCGAGCCCCAAGGCGAAGCGGATCGAGGTGCGTTTCCCGGACCCCGCCGCGAATCCCTATCTCGCCTTTTCTGCCATGCTCATGGCAGGGTTGGACGGAATCGAGAACAAGATTAATCCCGGTGAACCGGCAGAGAAGGATCTGTACGATCTCGATGCGAAGGAAGCGGCGAAGATCCGCACGATGCCGGGCAGTCTCGACGAGGCATTGATCAATCTTGAGAAGGACCATCAGTTCCTGCTCAAGGGCGGGGTCTTTAGCAAGGACCTTATCGAGGCCTGGATCGGTTACAAGCGTACCAAGGAAGTCGATACCATGCGGTTGCGGCCGCATCCGTACGAGTTCTACCTGTATTACGACGTCTAGAGAGCCCGGACCCAACTGAAGTATGGGTTGACCCGGTAGGGGAGGCATGGTACATATTTTCCTTATGAGCGGAGTCGAGGCAACGGCGCCTTGGTAAGGCTCTTGACATGCGGTAAACGGACAACGGCGTCCGTCATTCTGGAAAGAGTGGCGGGCGTCGTTTTGTTTTTTGGCACGGGTCGTCAGAGACCGGTGCCGACGTACACAGTGGATGGGTCGGTGCCGACCTATCAATGCGGACAATGGCGTCCGTCTCTCGCAACTGGGAGGCGGACGTTTTTATTTTACGCACGTTCAGTCGGTCGGCCTCAAGCAGTCCGGCAAAGAGAAGGTTATTGCAATATCTAGAAGGAGGCAGTTATGAGCGACGAAGATCGTGACAGAAAGCTGGCGATGACAGCGAACGCGACAGCCGGGGTGACAAAGACTGAATCCTACGACGAGCATTTTGAGCGCACCGTCGAGCGGGCCGTGTCGACGGCTGTGATACAAGCTGCAGACCCATCGCGTCGGCGGTTCTTGGCAGCCATGGGAACGGCTGCGCTGACGGCCTTTGTCGCTGAATTGCTTCCTCTGAAAGAGTTCGCCGCATTCGCGGCCGATCCGGTGGGAAAGCCGGAAAAGTCAGACCTCAGCATCGGCTTTATTCCCATCACCTGCGCCACGCCGATCATCATGGCGGAGCCGCTGGGGTTCTATAGCAAGCATGGTCTGAATGCCAAGGTCAAACGTGCAGCCGGCTGGGCAATGGTACGAGATTGGACAATCAATAAAGATGTCGACGCGGCACATATGCTGTCGCCCATGCCACTGGCCATCACACTAGGCGTCGGCTCCGTTCCGGTGCCGTTTTACATGCCGGCGATTGAAAATATTAACGGTCAAGCGATCACGCTGCATAACAAGCATAAGGGCGTGAAAACTGCCGCCGATATGAAAGGGTTTCGATTCTGTGTGCCGTTCGACTATTCGATGCACAACTATCTCCTGCGCTATTTCTTGGCGGAGGGTGGCGTGCATCCGGACAAAGACGTACAAATCCGTGTCGTGCCACCACCGGAGATGGTGGCCAATCTTAAGGCTGGTAACGTCGATGGATACCTGGCCCCCGATCCTTTCAACCAACGGGCCGTCTACGAAAACGCGGGGTTCATCTTTAAACTCTCCAAGGAGATCTGGGATAGGCATCCCTGTTGCGGCTTCGCGATCTCCAAGGAATTCGCCACGCAGTATCCGAATACGTTCCTGGCGCTGTTCCGGTCCATCGTGGATGCCACTCACTACGCGTCCAACCCAGCCCATAGGAAAGAGATTGCCGAGGCGATCGCGCCGACGAATTATCTGAATCAGCCGGTGACGGTCTTGGAACAGGTGTTGACGGGAACCTATGCCGACGGATTGGGAGCGATCAAACAAGACCCGAATCGTATCGACTTCGATCCCTATCCCTGGCACTCGATGGCGATTTGGATCATGACTCAAATGAAACGCTGGGGCCACCTGAAGGGTGAGGTTAATTATACCTCCGTGGCCGAACAAGTTTATCGTGCGGCCGACTGCGACCGGATCGCTAAGGAGCTTGGATATCCGACGCATCAGGGGACGATGGCCAAGCATACGATCATGGGCCGGGAGTTCGACGCGAGCCAGCCGGATGCCTATGTCCGAAGTTTCAAAATCCACAGTATGGCGTAATGGTTGATGAGGACGAGAACTATGAAAACACATGGAAACGGCAGCCCGTGGTTGATCTCGTGTTTTATCCTCGTGATTTTTCTCGGCGGGTGGCATTTGCTCACGCTGCGGTCGTCTTTCGACGCGAAGGGCAAGACGGACGAACAACTGCAGATGATGGAGTTCAACGGAGATATCGTTCGAACTGGAGAGGGAGGCTACGCCTGGAATCCTGAGAAGATGAAGGGTGTGCCGGGTCCCCTCGCAGTGGTGGAGAAGGCGAGAACTGAATTGAGCGAGGCGTTTGTCATCAAGGGAACCAACGATCATGGCATCGCCTACCTGGTCCTATACACCGTCTCAAGATTTGCTGCGGGATTCCTTGCAGCTTCGGTCGTGGCGATCCTGTTCGGCATCCTCCTGGGGTTGAATCGCGTCCTCCTCCGGGCTGTCAACCCGTTCATTCAGATCCTGAAACCGATCTCGCCGTTGGCGTGGATGCCGTTGCTGTTGTATACGGTCAAGGATCCCAAGTGGACAGCCATCCTGGTCGTGTTCATGGCAGCCGTCTGGCCGACCCTGGCGACGACGGCGTTCGGAGTGAGTTCACTCAAAAAGGAATATTTACACGTTGCGGCGATTCTACAGCTTTCATGGTTCAAGCGGCTCTACCGAGTGATTTTGCCTGGGGCAGCCCCGACCATCGTGAACGGTCTGAGAATCGCGTTTGGGAGCGCATTGGTCGCCGTGGTGCCGGCAGAGATGCTGCTGGGTGAGTTAGGCGTCGGTTACCTGAGTTGGATCGAGTGGAACAATCTCGACATTGCCGGGGTCATCTTTGCCATCCTGGTGGTCGGGGTCGTGGGCGTGATTCTGGATTCAGGATTCAACAAACTCGCCGGTCTCGTAACCTATCAGGAGTAACCCATGTCATTTCTCGTCGTCGATCATGTGAGCAAGTTTTTCCCCGGTCATGCCGGAGGCGGAGACGTGTGTATCTTCAAAGACGTGACCTTGAAAGTCGACAAGGGCGAGTTTGTCACTGTGATCGGCCACTCGGGATGCGGCAAGAGCACCTTGCTCAACATCATCGCCGGGCTGGAAACCCTGTCGGAAGGCGGCGTGATCTTGAATGGCCGTGAGGTGTCCGGCCCTGGATTGGACCGGATGGTGGTGTTCCAGAATTTCGCCCTCATGCCCTGGATGACGGTCTTCGAGAACATCGCGCTGGCCGTCCGGTCGGCCTATCCGGATTGGGCACAAGAACAGGTGGTTGCGCATGTGCATAAGTACATTGGGTTAGTCGGACTTAAGGGAGCTGAAGATAAGCGGCCTATCGCCTTATCAGGGGGCATGAAACAGCGAGTCGGTCTCGCCAGGGCCTTTTCAATTGAACCCAAGGTGTTGCTGCTCGATGAGCCCTTCGCCCAGATCGATGCGCTGACCAGAGGAGTCATTCAAGAGGAATTAGTCCAGATGTGGAACGCGACGCGTAATACGGTATTCATGGTCACACACGATGTGGACGAGGCCATTCTCTTGTCGGACCGCATCATGCTCATGACGAACGGACCATCATCACGTATTGCGGAGATTGTGGATGTGACGATCCCACGACCCAGGTCGAGAGATTCGGTCATTGAGCATCCCCACTACTACAAGATCAGGAACCATGTGATTCATTTTCTCGTCCGTCACGCTTCGCATGGAGCGGCGGGTGAGAGGGGCGTGCAGGGAGAATCGTCGGAGGTTGTTCCGCTCGTCGTGAGGTTCTGAGATAGAGGGAGTGAGCCTGTGCCAAAGGAATTAACAAAGGAGGAGTATGAGATGGAAGTGAAGAAGGCAAAAGACGCGATTAAAGCAAAGCGCATGGAGAAGAAGGTGACGATTGCTGAGGTGGCCAAAGCGGTCGGGAGAAATCCAACGTTCGTAGCAGCGGTGTTGCAGGGGACCCACAAGCTTCCGGTTGAGGACGCGAAGAAAGTTGGCAATCTGTTAGGCCTAGATGCAGAACTCACCGCGTCGTTGAGCAAATTTCCGGTTCGTACCGATTTTCCGAACACGACTGATCCATTCAAGTACCGCTTGTTGGAGATCATCGGGGTGTACGGAGACTCGATGCGCGAGCAGGCGAACGAGATGTTCGGCGATGGCATCATGAGCGCGATTGATTTCACGCTCGACATGGAAAAGGTGGCCGGCAGCCAGGGCGAGGCCCGTTGCAAAATTACGCTGAATGGGAAGTGGCTGGAGTATAAGACCTTCTAGTTCTAGCTGGTAAGTGTGTTATCGGGGACGTGAACAAAGGCGTTCCTCCCTGTCATAGAAAGCGATTGAACACGGACAACGGCGTCCGTCTCCTATTCGGGAAGACGGACGCCGTTGTGTTTTTTTTTAAATCCGGTGACGATGAAGGAGGAGTTAATGTACACGACAGATCATGAGCGGATTGCATCGATGGCTGCGAAGAAACATCGGTTCTTGGAGGTCTCGCTGTCACGCTACCTGATACTCTCGGCCCTCGCGGGCGTCTATGTGGGATTCGGCATCGCGTTGATTTTCAGTGTCGGCGGGCCGCTGGCCGCGGCCGGATCGCCGATCATGAAGCTGGTGATGGGTGTATCGTTCGGGATCGCCCTCACCTTGGTGATCTTCGCCGGATCGGAATTGTTTACCGGCAACAACATGACCGGAGTCATCGGCGGGCTTTCGCGCAGCCTCACCTGGACCCAAGTAGCCCAGCTCAACCTATGGTCCTGGGTCGGCAATCTCATCGGTTCGCTGGCGTTGGCGTGGCTGGTCGTCGAATCGGGCGTTCTGTCCAAGGGGCCGCAGGCCGATCTGGTTGGAAACGTGGCAGCCGTGAAGATGTCGTTGCCGGCGTGGGAGCTGTTCCTCCGGGGTCTTCTGTGTAACTGGCTCGTCTGTCTGGCTGTGTGGACCTCTGGGCGAACGACGAACGATGCGGCCAAGATCATGCTGATCTTCTGGTGCCTGTTCGCGTTCATTGGCACCGGATTCGAGCACAGCGTTGCCAATCAATCGCTCCTCGGCATGGCGCTGTTTCTCCCCCACGCGCCCGCCGTCAGCTGGGCCGGCTACTGGTACAACCAGTTCTATGTCGTAGTGGGAAACATCGTGGGCGGCGGGCTGTTCGTCGGCGGTCTGTATTGGCTGGCGAGTCCGTATACCGTCAACCGGATGGAGATAAGGGAACTGCCGCGTGCCGTTCCGGCACGGGAGGCGTGCCGCCCCTAGGGGCCGAACTGGAAGGAGGGAGCCATGGCGACTGCAATTGATTCTGCCGCGATACCGAATGAGGATCGTGTGGTACAACGGCTGCGTGAATGCGGCGCGAGTTCGCTCGAAGACTTGACTCGGTTGCCTGGGCTGGACTGGGTCACGGTCTTTTCAATCGTCGACCGCCTCAATCGCACCGGCTTGGTGGTGCTCAAGAAAAACGGCACCGACTATCGGGTGTCATTGGAGAAAAGAACATGAACAAAATCGAGGCCATCAAGACGGAACGCGACGGGTTGGCGGTGAAAGAGATGATCGCCCACTACGCCAAAACGGGATGGGAATCGATCCCGGAGGAAGATGTCCAGCGCCTGAAATGGTACGGGCTGTTCCTCCGCAATCCAACGCCTGGCTTTTTTATGATCCGTGTCCGGATACCGGGCGGCAAGACGGGTTCATATCAACTGCGGGCTCTGGCCGACATCGCAGGGACTTACGGCAACGGCGTGTTGGACCTCACCACGCGGCAGCAAATACAGCTGAGGCAGATCCGGATCGAAAACGTCCCCGCCATCTTTGACAAGATGGACGAGGTGGGGCTGACCTCTCTCCAAACCGGCATGGACAACGTGCGAGGCGTTATGACCTGCCCGGTCGCAGGCATGAATCCTGACGAAGTGTCGGATGCGACGCAGATTGTTCGGGCGATTACTGAGGAGATCTTGGGCAATTCGGCCTATACGAATTTGCCGCGGAAGTTCAACGTGGCGGTGACAGGCTGTCCGGACAATTGTATTCACATGGAAACTCAAGACATAGCTCTTGTGCCGGCCTATCTCGACAACAGCCACGGCAAGAGCATCGGGTACAACGTGCTGGCCGGCGGCAAGCTCGGTTCCGGCGGGTATCGGATTGCCACGCCGCTCGACATCTTTGTGACCGAGGGCGAAGCCTTGGACGTATGCCGCGCGATCATTCAGATCTTTCGGGAACATGGATCGAGGGAAAATCGTACACAGGCGAGGCTGGCATTTTTGCTGGAGGAGTGGGGCGAAGTCCGGTTCCGGCAAGAAGTCGAAATGCGAGTAGGCAAGAAACTGTCACTGGCCGGCGTCGATGCGCGAAAAGCATTCGAGAAGAGCCATGTTGGCATCTTTCGCCAAAAGTTGCCTGGTATGAACTATGTTGGGCTCAAAGTCCTGGTGGGCCGTATCAAGCACGACGACCTGGACAGGATCGCAGCCTTGGCAGAGAAGTATGGAACAGGAGAGATTCGGATTTCTCCGGCACAGGCCCTGATCATTCCGAACGTGTCCGATCGGAAGATCGGCGACCTCGACCGGGAGCCGTTGGTGAAGCAGTTCGCCTATAACCCCTCACCGGTGTACAAGGGGTTGGTGAGTTGTGTGGGGAGCGATTACTGCAATCTGGCGGTCATCGAAACCAAAGGACGTGCGGTGGAGATGGCGAAGGCTCTGGAGGCTCGTCTGGGGAGCACGCTCAAGCCGATAACCATGCATTGGTCCGGCTGTCCGGCTGCCTGTGGGAATCATCTCGTCGCGGATATCGGGCTGTTGGGCAAGAAAGCCAAGGTCGATGGAAAAGTGGTCGATGCCGTCGATATCTATGTCGGTGGCCGCTCAGGGCCCGACCCCAAGCTGGCGGTCAAGATCATGGAGGATGTACCCTGCGACAGGTTGCCGATGGTGTTGGAGGGACTCGTGCCATACCACGCGCGAGAGAAGATACATCGGGTGAGGAGTGGTACGGCGAAGAAGATTGAGTCGGTAATAGCGAGCAAGGCCACTGCGACGGCTGCTGCCCCTGGTTCCGTTACCGGCCTAGCTTGTTCTCCGGCCTGAGCAATGATCAGAAAAGAGCGAGTTGCTTTGCCAGCGATGACCGACCATAGCGCAGTTCTTTTCTCGTCGCATGTGGCGCTTCGCCTGGGACACAACGGGATTCATTCGAGCTGAATTATAGGGCGGAAAGGGGCGACGGGCTATTCACAAGGGGAAATCGTACCAAGGGGAGAATTGCTAAGACGGAAACGATCGTCCTGGGAGCGTGGACTCCTCGAAACAGAGGCTGTCGGCATTTTAAGGCGCCGATCATTTAGAAAAGACTCCCGCCCTTCTTTGTTTCGACACCTTCGATGGTACCGCCGACCGCCTTGCAGGCGCGGCGCACCAGTTCCAGGCCGGCACGAGCGAGTGCGTCCACCCGTTCGTTGTCCGGGTGACCCGAGTGTCCTTTGACCCAGCGCCATTCGATGGTATGGCCGGCAGCCAATGCATCCAGGCGACGCCACAAATCTTCATTCTTCACGGGCTCTTTGCTTGCCGTTTTCCAGCCGCGTCGCTTCCAGTTGTGGATCCATTCGCTGATGCCCTTCTGCACATACTGCGAATCGGTGTAGACCAGCGCTTCCACCGGCCCTGTGAGCGACTGCAAGGCCTCAATGACGGCGAGCAGCTCCATGCGATTGTTCGTGGTCGCCGGCTCGCCGCCGCACATCTCCGTTTCGATGTGGCTCACGCGCAGCAGAGCGCCCCATCCACCAGGTCCGGGATTGCCGCTACAGGCACCATCAGTATAGATTTCAATCATGAGTTCGCTGTTTCCGTCGGTTTCCCAGGGCCTTGGGATAAGGCCCCTTGGGTGTAATTGGCGCTGGCCATGTTGATTGATTGTGTGGACAACATATACGCTGCCCATGAACGGCCTGTCACCCCTTAAAAAAGACTCCCGGTACCTTTGTTTCCTTCCTCAGCAGCCGGCGGTATGAGGCTGTAACTCGTGGCGTCCACTATTGACGACTGAGCTCACTAAGGCTCGGTAACTCATGCGTACACAGTAGCATTCATGCAATTGCATTTGTCCTCGATGTCTGGATTGGAAAGTACATGCTTGGTTTTCTCCTGGGATTCCTTGCGTCGCGAAACGGAGTATGTCCAGGTTTTCTCCCATCGTTTCTTCCCTGTTCCTGAAGTCATTTCCTTCTTGAAAAATTAAGTTGAGACAGGTTTTCTCAACTGCACTGCATTCATTTGGTATCAATCTCTCTAACATCCGCCCGCGCATATCGCGGATGATAGTCCTTGTCATAGCCCCGAAAGCTAATTTTGCCAGACCAAACTTGTTTAGTATCTACAGAGACCTTTAGGAAAATCGCTCTCCCTGTACCCCATGCATATGACGGATGGAATTTGAGATCAATGCCGCCGTGCCGGTCTTTTGTTTTTGTCACAGTATGACCTTGCTGTTCTATTTCCTTAGTCACGCATACATCTGCAATTTCGATGATCGAAACAATCGACGCAGGTGCATTACCCAGTTGGGCAGCGGCCTCTTCCACTGTAAGAAATCTGACATTTACATCTGAGACTGGGAAGCCTTCCGCAGTGACCACTTTAACCCAATGCTCGGATCGTCCGAGTGGGATAGAGTAGAAATTCCAAGGTGCAATTTCCGTGGATCCCGGTGGATCATGATCCACGAAGAAGATAGTAAACATGTTCTGTTTGGAAACATCGGAAAGTTTTGAGCGGATAAAGTCAATGACCAAGAGAATCAATCGGCCTATCACCGATTCGGCTAACGCCATTTCTGTTTCCCTCCTGTTGCAATACCCTGTTCCCTCCCTTTAGGCATGGGAGGAGGGATAGGTTCGTCGGCGACTTGCGATATCGATGGTCCGTCCGAGCTTGCTTGTTCCCTCTTCATGGGAGGGTGCCTGATTGGCCTCCCATTGCGCACATGCCACGAGCACCGCCCTTAGCTTATGATTGTGATGGACCTTGCGTGCGCGTTGCGCGAGCACAGGAGACCAACAGGCCGCCCTCCCTTACAACGCGTGAAATGTCCTCTCGAAAAACTCCCTCGCCTTTCCCATATACTCCTCAATATCCGACTGCAAATGCCGCGCGCCTGCTTGCCAGTCTTCGGTGGCGTAGCCGACACGGCGGGCTAGGAAGATGAATTCTTCGGAGTCGGGCTGAGGGAGCACCAGGTCCTTGGCGTTGCCGCGTACCATACGCAAGCCGTCGCTCAAGGTCCTTGTGAAGACGTAGGCTTTTCTGAGGCTTTCCCCATCAGCGCGTGTGACCAGTCCTGCTTCCACCAGCGCGGCAAGTGCCTGGAGGGTGTTCGGCGTATGCAGGTTCGGGTGCTCGTGGCCATGCATCACCTGGAGGTACTGCACGGCGTATTCGACATCGATCAACCCTCCCGCGCTATATTTCACGTTGACCTGTCCCGGTTCGACCAATTGTTTGATTTGTTGCTTCCGTAGATCCAATGCCGTGGGAAGGTCCCAGGGATCTTCTCCATAGACGAAGGAATCCCGGTGTGCTTCCAATTGATGGCCCAGCGCGGCATCGCCGGCAATATGCCGCAGCTTGATGAGGGCCTGCCGCTCGAATGGCGCGGAGAGTCCGGTCTGACTGTAGTAGCGGCAGACCTCCTCGAACGCATTGGCCAGTGAGCCCTTGCCTCCATGCGGGCGTAATCGTACATCGAGATGAAAGATGCCTTCTTGCTTGGCCTCGATCCAGCCCAGGAGTTCCTGCGTCAGCCGTTCGAAGTATTCGCTGTTCTCAATTCTTTTCTTCCCGCTGGTCTTGCCCGATCCTCCATAGACGAACAGCACCTCGATGTCCGACGCATAGCCGAGCTCGCGTCCTCCGAATTTTCCCAGGCCCAGGACGGCAAAGGGGCAGGGTTTCTTGTCGGCGAGTTTCGGACTTCCATAGGCCTTCTCCAGCTTGGCGCGGCAATCGGCGACGCTCCGTTCCATGATGACTTCTGCCAGTTCCGTGATCGCGAGAGAAAAGTCGGGAAGATTACTGGAGGGCTCGACGATGTGTTTCATGTCGATCCGGAAGAGTTCACGATCCTTGAACTGGTTCAGGGCCTCCTTGCGCCCCTCGTCCGTTTTGGCGCGAGCGACCAGACGGTCGAGTTCTTTCCGGAGGGTCGCCAGCGGCTTGATCAGGGGCGCATCACGGTATTCCGTGAGCAGGGGCATGAGGTTCCCATGTTGGCGGCGAAGAAAGTCTTCCCACAAGAAGTCGCTGGCGCCGAGCAGGCGGGCCAAGACGGGAAAGGTTCTCTTGTCGCTCAGGAAATCGAGCGCCTGGCTATTGGCCTTCTTTCCTGTGTCCTGGACGATCAGGTCCAGGAATTGGTCGAATGATTCGAGCGCCTTGGCCGGGTCGGGAGCCCAGGTCAGGGCATGGGTGAATTGTTTGATGAGGACGGCGGTCAGCCGCAACTGTTGCTGATCGGCCGGGTCGAGCAGCTTCTGCCCATAGCGGTTCCTGACGTGGAAACGATCGTGGAGCTTGGCCCCGTCGTTTTCGAACTGGGCCTTGGTGATATAGATGTTGCGCATTGCGAGGGCGTTCGCAAAGGCATAGAGGAAGGCCGGGGTGTCATCCGACCGGATGTCCATGATCGTGTCCGTCTGGGATTGACTGTTGTCGAAGGTGATCTGGACGGTGTGGAGGAGCCCGGTGAAGGCGCTCCGCTGTTTCCCCAATCGTTCGACCAGGCGGCGGTTCACTTGTTGGCGGGCCTCTTCGAGTTGTCCGCCATCCAGCAGCTGAATCATGTGGGTCAGGGCCTCTGTGAGGGCGGTCCGTTCCGGCGCGGAGAATCGCTCGCCACTCACTGGGTGTACGAGGAAGACATCGACGATCTTCTTGCGGCTCAGGCCCGGGCGACCTTTGGGACGTTTCGATGGCCAGGCTGTGGCAGGCCGATCCGGCAGGGCTGCAGCATCGGCAAAGGTGTAAATGCGCCCTTCTTCAATGTTCAAGCCAAAGGCGGAGAGGAGGCCGCAGATCGTGGCGAACTCAGAAAAATAGTCGTAGGCGACGATGCTGATTTCCGATTGCCCTGCTTGTGTCTCGATCACGGATAGTTCGCAGGGGTGCTCCGGGGTGAGCTGGCTGGCAAGCTGAACATGGTGCGCAATGGCCGTTGGTTGAAACCGCTCGAAGTACTCCTGGTCCATCCGTGACACGAAGTCCCGGAGCACCTCATCTGCGACATCGGGACAGAGGGGGGCCAATGTCTTGATCAGGGATTCGCGTGCGCCCGATTCATTGGTCATGGGGTCGAGTATAGCCGAAGAGGGCTTCATTGTGTGAGTGTGAGGGTGCCGGTATAATGCCCACCCATGACAGATCGTCGCAAGAAGCCGGTGAAGTCTGCTGCTCCAGTTCTTAAAGAACGTGAACGGGCAGCTCGACCGGATCCAACGCCCATTATCTTAGCGTCCGGGCTGGAAGCAGGTCAGGTTGACGCGATCCTTCGATCATACGGGCTCTGTCGCATTCAGGAAGCCGATGCGAATCTGCAGTTGATGGCTGGTGATCCGCACCAGCGACGTCAGTTGGCCGACATCCTGCCCGGGTTGCTTGATGCTATCGGCCGGACCGCGGATCCTGATCAGGCTTTGAACCACTGGGAACGTTGGCTCGACAGCGGAGTCAGTCGGTCGGCCATTCTTGAATATCTGGGCAGCTCTCCCCGCATGTTGGACCTGGTCTGTTCGATCTTCGGGAATAGTGACTCACTCGCCTTCACCCTCGTTCGCGATCCGCTGCTGGTCTACTGGCTGGCCGAGCAGCATGTCTTGTCTACGGCGCCGACCAGGGAGGGGATGGAACGGATGGTCCAGCAACAGGTCGGGCGTGTGCTGGCGACGGAGCTCAAGTTGGACGCGCTCAGACGGTTTCGCCGTCGCGAGATGCTGCGCATCGGCGTGCGGGATCTGCTCCGTCTGGCGGATGTAGTGGAAACCACCGCTTCCCTGTCGGACCTGGCTTCGATCCTGATCGACGAGGCCTATCGCATCGTGGATGCAGATTTACGCGCTCAGTATGGCATTCCCAGTCACAAGAATCGGCAGGGGCGGTGGGTGGAGACCGGCTTCACCGTCATCGGGATGGGGAAGCTGGGTGGCCATGAGCTCAATTACAGTTCCGACGTGGACGTGCTCTATGTCTGCGAGTCCCATGAGGGGGAAACCAGGCAGGCTCAGTCCAGACGCGCGAAGCCGAAGGGCCCTGCGCAGGGCGGGATTTCCAACGAAGAATACTTTGAACGTCTCGCGCGCGATCTTACGAAGGTGCTGACCGAACAGACCCATGAAGGGTTTGTCTATCGGGTGGACCTCCGCTTGCGGGCGGAAGGTTCGGTGGGGCAGCTCACTCGCTCGCTCGACGACTATGCAAAATATTATCGGACCAGAGGACAAGTCTGGGAACGGCTGTCCTTGCTGAAGGCCTGGCCGGTTGCCGGTTCCATGAAGGTCGGGAAGGCCTTCATCAAGATGGTGCAACCCTTTGTGCTGGCTCCATCGTTGAAACGGCTGGACGTCGAGCAGGGACTCGCGATTGTGAAGGAGGTCCGATCGGTGAAGGAGAAGATCGATGCGAAGATGGCGGAGCGCGGGTATGAGCAGCGCAACGTCAAGCTGGGCGTCGGGGGAATTCGCGAGATCGAGTTCTTTGTGCAAACGATTCAGGTGCTGGCAGGCAAGCGGGTGCCGGCTCTCCTCGATCGTAGCACGCTTGGTGCGCTCGATCGATTTGTTCGTCTCAAGCTGATTTCCGACAAGGAGCGGGATGCGCTGACGGCTGCCTACGTCTTTCTCCGTGACGTGGAGCATAAGCTGCAAATGGTGCATGATCTGCAAACGCATTC
>Ga0315275_10000840_pt1 | contig 25934 bp, 22 predicted proteins | sample YL17G03_0_MG_FD_205557 | JGI IMG/M metagenome (GOLD analysis project Ga0315275, IMG submission 205557) | Sediment microbial communities from Yellowstone Lake, YNP, Wyoming, USA - YL17G03_0 | ecosystem: Environmental > Aquatic > Freshwater > Lake > Sediment | place: USA: Wyoming | collected...
GACGGTGTCGAACTCGGGCGCGTCCACGGGAATCACCGTGGGCGATATCTCGCGGACGGGTAGAGTGATGACCTGCACGATCTCTTTCGCCCCGCCGTACGAGGAAACCCGGACACGGTGGGCGTCCGGTGGGTCCTATCAACCGCCAAGCCTGATCGACCTCGACGGTACCGGCGGTCTCGAAATCGTCGCTTTCGGCGACACGGCGAACGTCTACGCGTTCGACGCGGAGGGGCTCGAGTTCGTGGATGCGGACGGAGATCCGGAAACGATCGAGCCGTACATCGTCGCGCCGGGGGCCCGGTGGATCGGTCCACCCGCCTTCGGGGATATCGACGGCGACGGCTCCCGCGAAATCGTCGCGTGCGACCAGCGCGGGGCCGTCTACGCATGGAATACCGACGGCTCTGAGGTCTTCGACGGCGACGTCGACCCCGCGACGATCGGGGTCCTTTATAAAGGAGATCCGATCGCCTCGCCGCCGATCCTAGTGGACGTCAACAACGACGATATCTTCGAGACGTTTTTTGTCGAACGATCCGGCAGCGAGCTCCGCGCGGTTTTCGTAAACGGCGAAGGCCGGTTCAACCAGTCGAGCGGCGCAGACTTCGCCGTCGTGTGGGGCGAACCGGTGGTCGGGCAGACGTGTTCTCCTCTCGCTTTCGGCGCCCTCGGGGTCCCGTCGTCGGACACCGAGGGGGTCGCATTCGTTTGGGCCGACACAACCGCAGGGGCGATGGGTTTTTCCTATCAACCGATCCGGTGGCGCGGCGATCCGGGGCCGCTGACGCCGTATAAATCCATATGGACAACCACGGGACCGCTACCCGTCTCGTTCCCCGCGGCCTCCTCGATCGCAGTCGGCGATCTCGACGGGACGGGTTTTGACGAGGCGGTTTTCACGCTTCCCGACGGCCGGCTCGCGCTGTACACCGAGACGGGGCGCTCGAGCGAATCCGCGCCTGCGTCCATGGCTCCCGCCGCCCGCGCTACGCCGCCCGCGCCGCCGCCTTCGCCGTGGAAATTCGTCGAGCTTCGTTCGTCCAACCCGTCGGCCCCCGCCATCGGCGACCTCGACGGGAACGGCACACTCGAAATCGCGCTCTGGGACGACGAGTACTTCTACGTTTTCGAGCACAACGGCGAACTGCGGACGAACTGGCCGCAACCCTTGAGACCCACGGCTCTCGGCGACTTCCCCGATCTCGTTTTCGACGAGAGACTCTCGAGCCCGCTCATCTGCGACACCGACGGGGACGGCCGCACCGATGTTGTCTTCCCCAAGGGGGCGGGTGGCCTACACGGGTTCGACCCGGACGGCGGCCGGTTGCCGCTCTTCCCGCGGGCGGTGCCCGACGGGGTCCAGGCGACACCGAGCATCGGCAGTCTCGCTGGCGGCGGTGAGTCGAGCCTCGTGTTGCTCGGCCGGACAGACCCGATCTCCGGGGTGGACGCCGTTTTCGACTCGCTTCTCACGGGGTCGGCGATGACGCTTTCCATTCAAACACTGCCCGGTTCGGAGTCCGATGGCGCGGGTGACTGGCTTGTTTACCAGGGCGGCCTCACGCGGCAGGGGAGATGGGTAAGGTCCAGCCCTCCCGACGGGTCGAGTGCGGTTGTGGAGCCGGGATCGTTCAAGGTGTATCCAAACCCCGTGAGAGGACGCGACGTTCACGCGCGAGTCGTCCTCAACCGGGAGGCGACCGTGATTGTGGAGATCTATAACCTCGAAGGGGAACTCGCCGTGTCGCGATCGGGACGCTTCAACCCCTCCGGCACCGTGCGCTCGCCTTTCGATGAGGTGATCGCGGTCGGCGACCTCAAGAGCGGGGTATACCTGCTTCGCCTCGTCGTGGAATCGTCCAGCGGAACCGAGTCGTTCACGGCGAATTTTGCTATACTGCGTTAGTAAGGAGACGTCTATGCGAAGGCTCCTCAATCTTGCCGTCATGCTGCTCGTCGTCGCCGCGCCGCAGGCCGCCCGGGCGGGAGACCCCGGCACCGCGGGCGCTCTTTTCCTCCGTCTGGGGATGGGCGCGCGCGCGTCGGGGATGGGGGAGGCGTTCACCGCTGTCGCGGAGGATGCGTCCTCGGCGTACTGGAACCCCGCCGCGATGTCCGCCGTTCTGGGGACCCGCGTGATGTTCATGCACAACGAGTACATGCAGTCGATGCGCCTCGAGCAGGTCTCCCTTACTCACGAGACCGAGTACGGCACCCTCGGTCTGGGGTTCACCGGTCTCTACATGGACGAGATGGATCGTTACGACGACGTGCCCTCCGAGATACCGCTCGGGACCTTCTCGGCGTACGACGTGTCGTTTACGCTGGCGTACTCGCGCTATCTCATTCCGAACCTCTCGGCCGGAGTCGCGGTGAAACCCGTGTACGAGAGAATCGATGAAATAACGGCGACGGGATTGGCGTTCGACGTCGGTCTTTATCATGTGAGCAAGGTCCCGGGGATGAAGCTCGCCGTCGTGGCCGCCAACGTCGGGGCGCCGATGAAGTTCGTGGAGGAGGAATTCGCTCTCCCGAGGGTGATCAAGTTCGGCGGGAGCTACGAGAGACACATCGCCGCCATCCGTGGCGACATCCTAGCGACGATCGACCTTCTCTTCCCCAACGACGGGGGGGCCAGACAACACTTCGGCGCCGAGTACGGGTACGACCAGCGGCTCTTTATCCGGGCGGGTTACAAGAACGGGTACGATTCGCAGGGAGCCGCGGCCGGTCTCGGCGTGAGGCTCCACCGGCTGGACATCGATTACGGGGTATTGTTCGGCGGGAACGACCTCGGCGACAGCCACCGCGTCAGTATTTCTCTCCGGGTGTGAAAGTCTCGAGCGAGACCTTCCCATCTTTAAGCCTTGCGTAGGTAAACTGCGTGATCCAATCGCCGACGATCATGAGGTCTTTTCCATCCTTGACCTCGTGGAGCGGGTAGTGGATGTGCCCCATGACGATCATGTCGTTGCCCTTTGAGAAAAAGTTCTCGGGCGCGCGAGAGGCGAGCTCCCGAGCGACATCCTCCACCGATCGCCGGTTTCGGTTCTTGCTCCCCTGTGACACGCGGCACGCGATCGCGTCCATGAGGTCCGGGTGGAGCCCTCTAGCCGCGGCGATGACGAAGCGGTTTCGTATGATCGACCGGATCGTTTTGTAGTTGGCGTCCCCCGCGAGAAAGAGATCGCCGTGGGTACACCAGATTTTTCTCCCCTGGCATTCGACGAACACGTCGTCCCAATGGGGTACTAGACCAATCTCGTCTCGGAGGAAACTGCCGAACCAGTAGTCGTGATTGCCTCCGAGGAAATGGACCTCCGCCCCCCGCCGGGCGCAGTCGTAGAGCGCGTTGAGAACATCGAAGTAGCGTTTGGGCACCACCGACGCGTATTCGAAGTAGAAGTCGAAGATGTCGCCGAGAAGAAACACCGCCGCGCCCGAGGGTACCGACGAGAGGAATTCGATGAATCGAAGCCTTCTCTCGGCTTCGCCCGCCCGGCGGCGATCCCTGAAATGCGAGTCCGCGAGAAAGAGGACGTCGCCGGAGGAGATTCTGGTGTAGCCGTTTATCATGGAGCATCCGGGAGCCGCGGCGGGGGCGGCGCTCGATACGCCGGCGGGCCCCGCGGGTCGCGTCCGCCGTTGTGGCGGCCCGGCCCGGAATGGGACCGATCCGGGACGAGCGGGCGGTGCGGTCAAAAAAGCAGTCTATTTCAAGTGACGCTGCGCTTCAACCCCGTTCTCGAAAGGCCGGTGGAACCGGACGGACGGAAGGGGCGTATAAGAACCGGTAGAACCAAAGGGCAAAAAGGAAACGGAAAACTTGACGAAAAGCACGAGATCTGATACTATATGTGGCCGGATTTCCATGCGGGAAACGCCCCGCCCTTTTCGCCCTGAATTCGTCGCTATCCGGCCACAACTGAATTAGTTGCGGGAGCTTGACAGATTCGGGGAAGTGGGCTAAACTGTGAATGGAAGAGATGTAGGCCGGGAAATCCGCTGGACTTAGGCCTCTGAATACCAGGACACGGAGACAGCTCCTCCCCCACGGCTCCACCAGCCTGTTTGTTTGCATTAGCTTTAAGGAAGTTCTGAGAATGGCCAGGTTATTTGCTGCCGCTATGATGACATCGCTACGCCGCTCGTTCGGGGGAGTCGTTGTTGCAAGCGCGATCTTCCTAGCCGGGTTTCTCGCGAGCCTCGTCCTGACGGGACAGACGAACTCGACGCCCGGCCGGAGCGCTTCCGCGGAACCGTCGAGGGTCGCGCCTCCGTCCGGTCAGGGGTACCCCAACTTCGCGGACGTGGCCGATCTGGTGAGACCCGCCGTCGTCTACATCAAGACCGAACGGTCGGTAACATCGCCGGAGACGGGTGAGAACTTTGGGCCTTTCAATTTTTTCCGGGAGATGTTTCCCGATGACCACCCGCAGATCCCCTTCGGGGGCGGATCGGGATTCATTATCGATAAAGATGGCCGGATTATCACCAATTACCACGTCATAAAGGACGCGGAGAAGATCACGGTCGTGCTGGGGTACAGCCCGGACGACGAGGAGTACGAGGCCACCGTCGTCGGCTACGACGACTTCACGGACATTGCCATCATTCGAATCGACGCCAAGAAGGATCTCCCCGTCGTCGAACTCGGGGATTCGGATGCGATGCGAGTGGGCGACTGGGTCATGGCGGTGGGTACGCCTTTCGGCCAGCTCTCGGGGACGGTGACCGTCGGTGTCGTCAGCGCCAAAGGGCGGTCGGGTCTCCAGATAATGGGAGGCAACCAACAGGGGTTCCAGGACTTCATCCAGACCGATGCGTCGATCAACTTTGGCAATAGCGGCGGCCCGCTCGTGAACCTCGACGGAGAGGCGATCGGGATCAACACCGCGATCAACCCTTCGGGACAGGGGATCGGTTTCGCGATCCCCGTGAACATGGTGAAAAACATAACGCGCCAGATAGTCCAGAAGGGGAGGGTCCAGTACGGGTTTATCGGGATCCGTCTCCAGGAGCTCGACAAGAACCTGGCTCAGGGACTCAATCTGGGTGTAGACAGCGGAATTCTGGTTGTGGAGGTCCTTCCGGGGACGCCGGCCGACAAGGCGGGTCTTCAGAAAAACGATGTCATCGTCGAATTCGACAAAAACCCTGTAAGGGATGAAGGACGTTTTCGACTCATGGTTGCGAACACGGACGTGGGAAAGAGTGTCCCGCTCGCCCTGGTCCGGGAAGGGAAGCGAAAACAGCTTTCCATCACTCTGACCGAAAGACCGAGGGAAGAGGTGGTGGCCGAGGCTCCACAGACGGGGCAACGGTGGTTGGGGCTCGAGGTTCAGGCGCCGGAAGACTCCGGGGAAAAGGGTGTTGTCGTGGTCGACGTCGCAAGTCCCAGCCCGGCGTGGACCGCGGGGGTCCGCCAGGGCGACGTCATCACGGAGATCTATTCGCAGCGGGTCGAGACCGTCAGGGACTACGTGGAAATCGCAGAGAGGCTCAAGGACCGGAAAGAGCCCATCGCGTTTCTGGTGAAGCGCGGTCAGACATCCAGATATTTCCCGGTCATTCCGGACAAGAAATAGTCGCGTGCGCACGCGGCGCCGGATCGAAACGGATACCAGACCAAGGAAGAAGAAAATGCTCAGTTACGATGAAGAAAAGAAGACTGACGAGGTGCCCGAAGGCCACGGTGGAAACCGTAGCCTCGACGTATACCTCCACGAGATCAACAAGACGCCGCTCCTCACCCGCGAGCAGGAGCAGTCCCTGGCGCGCCGGATCAAGGTGGGCGACAAGGATGCTCTCGACGGGCTCGTCAAGGCCAACCTGCGGTTCGTTGTGTCGATCGCCAAGCAGTACGCCAACCAGGGTCTCCCCCTCGAGGATTTGATCAACGACGGGAACCTGGGTCTGATCAAGGCGGCCCACCGATTCGACGAGAAACGCGGTTACAAATTCATCTCCTACGCCGTTTGGTGGATTCGCCAAGCGATGCTCCAGTCGTTGGCGGAACACTCGAGGATCGTTCGTTTGCCTTTGAACCGCGCCGGCACGCTGTACCGGATCGGCAAGGCGTCGCGGCAGCTCGATCAGGAGTTGGGAAGGTCGCCGAGCGCAAAGGAGATCGCAAAGAAGCTCAAGCTCTCCGAGGAGGAAGTCGAGAACACGATGCACATCGCCAACACACACGTGTCGCTCGACGACCCCTATTCGACGGAACAGGATGACACGTCGCTCGTCGATTACCTCCAGGACGACAGCTCGCCGATGCCCGATGAGCAGACCTACGGCCGGGCGTTGAGCGACGACATGGAGAAGGCCCTCGCCACCCTTTCGGAGAGGGAGAAACAGATCCTTTCGATGTATTTCGGACTGAACAGCGAGGAGCCCCTCACCCTCGAGCAAATCGGCAAAGAACTTGGGCTTACGCGCGAGCGGATCCGGCAGATCAAGGAGAAGGCGATCCTCCGGCTCCGTCACTCCTCCCGGGCGAGGTTTTTGCAGGGTTATATGGAGGGCTAGAGGCCGCCGACGGCGGAAAGACGGGCGCGCGCAGCGCGTTTTCGATGAGGTTATCGGTCTTCGCGGACCGATAACCTCTTTCTTTTCAATGACTCATCGTATGGTACGGGTCTTGCAGGACTAAAGACGTTTCCGGGAAATGTCCTTGACAACGCCACCGGTTTTTGACTAGCCTACCGGCGGCTTACGCGGGGGTACAGTATCCACGGATGAAGAACAAGCACTTCACATTTCTCTATATGCCGGGTGCGGGGGACGGTCTCAAGACCATCCGCGTCCCCAAATGGCTCGCCATCGGGGTGAGCGCCTTCGCGGTCTCGCTTTGTCTCGCGGCCGGCGCCATCGTCTTCAATTCCATCTCCAGAATCGGTGATTCCACGCGGCTCATGACCGTGGAGGATGAAAACGCCCTTCTCCAAGCGAAGCTCGGCGAGTACGCGGTCGAGGTCAAAGTCCTCAGGCGGCAGGTCGAAGAGAACTTCGACTTTCAGAAAAAGGCCCGCCTGCTGGCGAGTCTCGACGACCTAAACGAGGACGTGACCGAGGTGGGCGTCGGAGGGCCGGGGTTCGACCCCGGGGGGCCGGCTGCCTCGATCGGCGACGCGGCGCGCGGCCAGGTGAGCCTAATCGATCGCGATATCGACAAGCTCACACGGCAGGCGCGACTCCAGAGGGAAAGCTACGAAGAGATCATCGAAAAGCTCGGTGCCGGCCAGGCGCTCCTCGATGCGACTCCATCGATCCGCCCGGTGGCGGCGGGCTACATTTCGAGCCGTTTCGGGCGCCGGATGGACCCGTTTACGGGGCGGACGTCGTGGCATCGCGGAGTCGACTATTCGGCCCGGCTGGGCACTCCGATTTTCGCCACCGCCGATGGGGTGGTGTCTTTCGCCGGCAAGTCGTTCGAGTTCGGGTGGACCGTCGAGGTTTCCCACGGATACGGTTTTGTCAGCCGGTACGCCCACTGCTCCAAGATCCTCGTCGAGAGAGGACAGCGGGTAAAACGCGGTGACGTCATCGCGCGGGTCGGATCCTCCGGCCGGTCGACGGCGACACACCTCCACTACGAGGTTCTCCTGGACGGGAGCAAGAAGAACCCCCTGACGTACGTGCTTTCCGGGCGGGAAATCGTCGATTAAGGGGGGGCCGATATTGTCTTGCCAGGGGTCGCCCCGCCCGCCTATTCTTGATGCACGCCTGATACTTCGTCGAATCGGAACGGCCGAGACCTCGTGCCCCAGGATCCGGGCGCACGGCTGGGTCGCAGGTCACCTGTCAAACATGATTCTCCAGAACACGGTACTGTCGAGATCGCTCATTTTACGGGGACTGTGGGTCGTTCTTGCCGGTGGTGTCCTCGCGCTCGGTCCGGCTCCCGCCGCTGGCTCGAATTCGTCGAGGCACGCGGGGCTGACGAGGATCGCGCACACCGTCGCGCCGGACCGGACACGCGTGGTGTTCGATCTCTCCGCGCCGGCCCGTTGCGAGATCCGGTCGTGCCCGAACCCGGATCGAATCGCCGTCGATCTTCGCGGCGTCGACGCCTCGTCCGATGTTCGCGAGACTGAGATCGCCGACGGGGTCGTGCGAAGGGTCCGCGTCAACCGGCTCTCCTGGGGTACCCAGATTGTATTCGACCTCCGGAAGCCCGCCGGATGGAGCGAGTATTATCTTCAGCCCGTGGACGAGATGCCCGACCGGGTCGTGATCGACGTGTCGGAGTCGCCGGCGCCGGGAAGCTCCGGCGAACCCGCGAAGACCGTGGTGACCGAGAAGCGCGCCGATCGCGCTCGCGGGAGCGATAACGAGGGCCGCATCTTCGTCGTCGCGGTCGACGCCGGTCACGGCGGCAAGGCTGTGGGCACGACAAAAAACAACCTCGTCGAGAAGGAACTCGTGCTCGATATCTCCCGCCGCCTGGCCCGAAAGATCGACGAGACCAAGGGGTTCAAGGCCGTCCTCACGCGCGACTCCGATGTGTATCTGGATCTCGTCGATAGAACGAGGATCGCCAAGCGGAAGGGCGCGGACATTTTCGTCAGCGTCCACCTCAACTCGGCGCCCCGCAAGACGGCGCGAGGGATCGAGGTCTGGTTTATCTCCCCCGCGGGAGCCGAGGCGACGGCGAAGAAGATCCTCTCCAACGGCGACGACGCGGCCCGCGAACTCGGGCTCGAGGAACCGGAGAACAGCGACATCATGCACATGCTGGTTGACGTAAACCAGCAGGCGATGATGCAGAGGAGTTTTCTTCTGGCCGAAGAAATTCTGAACGCAACCAACGGTCCGGGACTCCCACCGGCCCGGAGCGTCAAGCAGCAGTCGTTTGCCGTCCTCAAATCGATCGACATGCCTTCGGTCCTCGTCGAGGGCGGATTTCTGACAAACTCCAAGGACGCCGCTTTCATCAAGGTGGCGAAGGGACGACAGGCCCTCGCCGACGCCGTCGCCGCGGGGATCGTCTCCTACATGAGGAAGTATCCGCCGCCACCGGAGGAGAAGGAGAAGCGCGATACCATCGTCCACCGGGTCCAGCCGGGCGAGACTCTCTGGGCGATTTCGAAGAAGTACAACACCACCGTCGCGTCGATCCGCAACTCCAACCGGCTCAACGAATCGGACGTGCTCTTCGTCGGTCAGGAGCTCTTGATCCGGGAATCCCATGACGGTCACTAGACTCGCACGCGCAATCGTGGCAAACGCCGGCGTCAAGCTCCTCGCGCTTCTCGTCGCGGTCGTCATCTGGTTCAACGCGATCGGCCAGCAGGAAGACGAGAGGACGTTCGTGGTCCCTCTCCAGTTCGTCGGGCTCGCCGACACGCTCACCATTACCGGAAGAGTGCCGGGGGACGTCCAGATCGCGGTTACAGGCACCCGCCGGGACCTTCTCCTCCTGGAGTTAAAGAAAATCAGCGTCGCTTTGAACATGAACCGCTTGGAGCCGGGCAGATACACACAGCGGCTATCGGTCTCCGATGTCGTGCTCCCCCCGGAGGTGGAGCCGCGCAAGGTGCGGATCATCTCCCCGCTCCTCGTCGACGTAAACCTCGAGACCCTCGTGACGAGGAGGGCGCGGGTCGCGGTGTCCCTCTCGGGAAGCCTTCCCGGAAACCAGATCTTCAGCGCGGTGCCGGAGGCGGTGCCCGGCTGGGTGTTGGTGACGGGTCCGGGGAGCCTCGTGGGGCGGATGGACAAGGTTTTTACCCAACCGATCGACCTGTCGAGGGTGAGGGAATCGGGGGAGAGGGATGTCGATATCGAGATCGGCGGTTCGGCGGTCAGCTGCGAGCCGAGAAGGGTGAAAGTCGGTCTTTACGTAAGCGAGCGGGGGAGAAGAGTTCTCGCGAACATTCCCCCGACGGTTCTGGTCGACGAGGCCGGAGTGGTCGCCGAGGTCATCCCCAACACGGTATCCCTCACGCTCGAGGGGCCGAAAGCGCTTCTCGACACGCTCACCTCGAGGGACGTATCGGTGCTCATCGATGTCAGCGGAAAACCGCCGGGCCGGTACTGGATCGCCCCGGAAGTCATCGTTCCGAACGGGATCGAGAAGTTCATCATGGACGTGGACAGCCTTCGAGTTTTTATACGCCGCGCCTCAGCGCCCGGGTCGATGTGAGGTCCCGTCGCCGGGCCCGTGGCGCGCTCGCCGCCCGTTGACGGGACGGACGGTCTTCAAATGAAGAACAAGATCAGGCTCATCGACGTCAGCATGCTGTCCTCCTACATGGGGAAAGCCCTGACGGGCGTCGTGACTCTTGTCGTCATTGGTATCGCCGTGAGCGCGCTCTTCGACGGAGGAGGGATCGAGCGGAACGTCATTCGCGTGTGCGTCCCCCGGGGGGACCGCGAGGGGGAAGCGGCGGACGCCTGGGAGCCTTTCAGATCGCTTCTCGGCCGCGAGACGCGGCGCCCGGTGGTCGTTACCGAATGCTCCGGCGAGTGGCCGCGCGGGCTCGACGTCTACGTGATGCCCGTTGAGGAGTTCTTCGAGAACGAAACCAACCTCGGCGTGACGGCCCTTTTCGAGGTCGGATCAGAGCCGGATCGCGTCGACAAGGCCGTCGTCATCACGCGGGGGGCGGAGGTCACCGTCGATTTCTCGAGGGTCGATCCGCGCGACATCGCGTTCGCGGACCCGCGTTCCGTCAACGGTTACTGGGTCCAGGCGGACGCGCTCGAGCGCCGGGGTCTCGCGCTCCCCGGTCAGGCGGTGTTGAGGTTCGAAGGGACGAGGCGGGATGCATCCCGTGTGATCTTCGGGGTGATCTTCGGGGACTACAGATTCGGCGCTTGCCGGTTTAGCGAGATCGCCTCGCTCTCCGAGCGGGGGCTCGTCGACCCTCGCGAGGTCCGCACGGTGATCTTGGCCGACGCGCTCCCGGAAATCGTGGTCGCCGTCGGCCGGGGAGAGTCGGCGTATTTCAACCGGAAGATCGCCGCCCTCTCGAGGCTTCTCGGCGACCGAGGCCCGGTCTCGACCCAGGGGGATACGGTGAGGCTTCTCAAGGCGCTGGGAGTGAAGAGCATCGAGCCGCTCGGGGCGCAACGCCTCGAGCGGACCAGGGGGCTTTTCGAGCGTTTCGGGCACCCGGCGCCGCCGTCGGCGTCAGTAAGCCCTTGACACAACGACGAATTGGAAATATTTTCTTTCTCTGTTGCCTGCACAATCATACCGATCGAGGTTCGTGGTGAAGCTTTCGGAACTATTCAACGCACAAAGCGTTTTCCTCGACGTCGAACCGGGTCCCAAGAAGGATCTGCTCGAGCGGATTCTGAAACGTCTCGACGCGATGCATCTGATCGTTAACTTCGACCACGTTCTGCGTGACGTGATCGAACGCGAAAAGGTGATGAGCACGGGGATCGGGAGCGGTGTGGCGATCCCCCACGCGTACACCGACGGCGTCGACCGGTTGGTGGCCGGATTTTTCCGCACCAGCTCGGGGGTGGACTTCGCCGCCCTGGACGGCGAAGCAGTGAGCCTGTTTTTCATCATCCTCGGACCGAAAGCCAGCCGCCGCGATCACATCAAGATCCTCGCCAAGCTCTCGCGACTCCTCAACCACGAGAGTTTCCGTGACGAGTTGCGAAAAGCGACCGACGTTGATGACGTTCTAAACGTCTTCAAGCGATTCGGCGATCGGTAACCGGAAAGGCGCGCAGCGTGTCCGCGGCGGGGTCGCACCAGTTCGTCCATCGTGAAAAGTAAGCGTGGTGGGACATGTCCCGGATTCGCCGCCCTATCGTGCTCGCCGCCGGATACGTGCTGTTGATCTTCGTCGTCTCATCGATTCCTTCGCTGACGGCGCCGGGTCCCGAGTTCGTTCCCAAGGACAAGATCGCCCACTTCGTCGAGTACTTCATACTCGGCATCCTCCTTTTCAAGGGGATCGGATGGACGGTGAGTCTGTCGCGCTCGGCGACCTTCGGTTTTCTCTTCGCCGTGGGGGCGAGCGTGGGGGCGCTCGACGAGATCTATCAGAGTTTCGTCCCGGGCAGGATGATGAGTATATTCGATTGGTACGCGGACGCCCTGGGCATCGCGGCGGGGTGCGGGGTGTTCGTTTTCACCCGTTTGGGGAGGCACCCGCGCGACCGGCGGCGGCCCGGTCAGGCCGGAGCCGGCGAGGGGGAGACTCCATGAAGTATACCAAGCCGAGAGGCACGCAGGACATTCTGCCCCCCGACGTCTATCTGTGGCGGCGGGTCGAAACGGTCTTCGAGAACACGTTCGAGGCGTACGGCTACGAGCCGATACGGACACCGATCTTCGAACACACCGACGTCTTTCTCCGCTCGGTCGGGGAGGCGACGGACATCGTGTCCAAGGAGATGTATACCTTCGTCGACCGCGGCGGCCGGAGCGTGACCTTAAGACCCGAGAACACCGCCGCCGTGATCCGGGCGTATCTGGAGAACGGTCTCCACAGACGGGGCGGTATCACCCGGCTCTGTTACACCGGCCCGATGTTCCGGTACGACCGCCCGCAGTCGGGGAGGTACCGGCAATTCCACCAGGTCGGACTCGAGGCGATCGGGAGCGACAACCCGGTCGTGGATGCCGAGACGATCGATGTCGTGATGACGGCGCTCGAGGCTCTCGGGTTCGACTCGCTCGCGGTAAAGCTCAATTCCGTGGGGTGCGCCGAGTGCCGAAAACCTTACGGCGGCGTGCTCAGGCGCGAGCTCGAGAGGCTCAAGGGGCGGTTGTGCGAGGATTGCGTGGGGCGGACCGACAAGAATCCGATGCGGGTCTTCGATTGCAAGAAGTGCGAGGAGGTCAAGGACGAGCTTCCGTCGATATCGGATCACCTCTGCCCCGCGTGCGCGGATCACTTCGCGCGCGTGAAAAGCCACCTCGATCTTCTCGAACGGCGCTATGAGATCGATTCGAGACTCGTCCGCGGGCTCGATTACTACACCCGCACGACATTCGAGATCCTACACGGATCGCTCGGCGCGCAAAACGCGCTGTGCGGGGGCGGACGCTACGACGATCTCGTGGAGCAGTGCGGCGGACCGCCGACCCCGGCCGTCGGGTTTAGCGCCGGTCTCGAGAGGATCATCTCGGTGCTCCCCGAGGGAAGCCCCGCCCGGAAGGCGGGGAGAAACGCGCCGGATTTCTACGTCGCCTGCGCCGACGAAAACGCCGCGCCTCGCGTGGTTCTCGTGGCGCGGGGTTTGAGAACGCTGGGGACGGTGGAGGTGGATGTGTCGATGCGCGTGCTCAAGACGCAGCTCCGCCAGGCGGAGAGAGCGCTCGCCCGTATCGCCGTGATCGTCGAGAGCGCTTCTCCGCTACACGTCAAATGGAGGGACATGGCGAATCGGGAACAGATCGACGTCGAGGACGGACGGCTTCTCGATGTCGCGAGGGAACATTTCACGGACAAGAGAAGTGGGTGACGCATGAGGCTGCAACGTTACGTCGTCCCGTTCACGAGAACGCACCGGTGCGGGGAAATCGGCGATGGGGACGTGGATCGCGAGGTCCGTCTGATGGGTTGGGTGGCGCGGGCGAGAAAACTCGGAGGTCTTCGCTTCATCGATCTTCGGGATCGCTCGGGGATCATCCAACTCATCGTCGATCCGGCGGCCGAGGGGCTCGACGAGGCGTCGAGACACCTCAATATGGAGGACGTGATCGCCTGCCGGGGCACGGTGCGCCGCCGCCCCGATGAGATGGTCCGCTCCGACATGGAGACGGGCGCCTTCGAGGTGGCCGCCACCGAGATCACGCTGCTCAACCCGTCGCTGGTCCCGCCGTTCGTCATCGCCGACGATGTCAAGGCGGGCGAAGACCTGAGGCTCAAGTACCGGTATCTCGATCTCAGACGGCGTCCGATGCAGCGAAACATCGAGCTTCGACACCGCGTCGTTCTCGCCGTCCGCAATTTCCTGAGCGCGAGGGGATTCGTCGAGATCGAAACGCCGCTTCTTGTCCGTTGCACCCCCGAGGGCGCGCGCGACTATCTCGTACCGAGCCGGCTTCACCCGGGGAATTTCTACGCGCTTCCGCAGAGCCCCCAACTCTACAAGCAAATTCTCATGGTGGCCGGTTTCGACCGCTATTTCCAGCTCGCCCGGTGTCTTCGCGACGAGGACCTTCGGGCCGACCGGCAGCCCGAGCACACCCAGATCGATATCGAAATGAGCTTTATCACCGAGGATGATGTGTTCCGTCTTGTCGAAGATCTTATGAGCGAGATCTTTCGCGCCGGTGTGGGTCTCGCCCTCGAGACGCCGTTTCCGATTCTCTCCTACGGCGATGCGATGGCCCGGTTTGGATCGGACAAACCCGACATGAGATTCGGGCTCGAGCTCCAGACGCTCGACGACGTTTTTCGCGGATCCGGGATCCGCTTTATCGAAGAGGCGCTCGAGCGCGGCGAATCGGTGCGGGGGTTCGTCGTCCCGGGCACATCGGAGCTAAGGAAGAGCACGATCGACGAACTCGAGAAAGAGGCCCGCGCGGGGGGCGCGGGTGGACTCCTCCACCTGCGCAGCCAGGGAGGCACTCTCAAGGGCCCACTCGCCAAGGCGCTGGGAGAAGACGGCGCGCGGCGGGTGATCGAGGGTTGCCGGATCGACGACGGCGGTGTTCTCCTCGCCGTGGCGGGGAAGTACGCGACCATTTCGAAGATCCTCGGAAAACTGCGTCTCGAAACGGCGAAGACCCTCTCGCTCGTCCCGTCGGGGCGTTTCGCGCTGGTGTGGATCAACGAGTTTCCCCTCTTCGAGTGGGACGAGGAGCACGGATGCCTCACGCCGTCGCACCACTTCTTCTCGATGCCGAGGGAAGAGGATATCCCGCTCCTCGAAACGGACCCCTTGAAGGTCCGCGCGCATCTCTACGATCTCGTTTGTAACGGCGTGGAGCTCGCGTCGGGGAGCATCCGGATCCACAACCGCGATCTCCAGGAACGAGTGCTCGAGAAGGGGGGCGTGTCGCGCGAGAAAGCGAAGGAGCGGTTTGGTTTTCTTCTGGACGCTCTCGAGTACGGGGCTCCACCCCACGGGGGGATCGCCCCGGGTGTCGACCGGATCATCATGATCCTCGCGGGGTGCGAATCGATCAGAGACGTGATCGCGTTTCCAAAGACGCAGAAGGCGACGAGCCTGATGGACGAAGCCCCGTCGCCGGCCGACCCCGATCAGTTGAGGGAGCTTCGTATCGATATCCGAAAGGGAGAATGAGGCCCCGGAACCGGGCCGAGCCCCTCCGCGGGATAGAATCGCCTTGACAGCGGCTGCGCCTCATTGTTAGCCTACGGAACGCCCTTTCCCCCACGGCGAATTACCCCACAAATCGTTGGAAAAGGAGAAGAAGCGGGTGCGGTACAGAATCATTCAACGAGTGGTGTTGTTCGCGGTGTTGTGCTCGCTGGCCTGGTATTTGGGCTGCGCCACGCCGAAGCCCTGCACGGTGTCGCCGGTCGATATCGAAGAGATCAAATCGGACATGCGGGATCTCGACGCGGAAATCGGGCGTAGAAAAGAGGTCCTCGCCAAGCTCTCCAGCGAAGTGGCGGGACTCGAGACGCGTTTCGCGGAGAGACAGGCCATCGTGCCGACGCTTCAGGCCGAACTCGAGAGGGTTAGGAAGGCGAGCGGTGTGAGCGACAGGCCGGTGCAGCCGGACACAACGGCAACGGCGGACTCGACCTCGACACCGGGGCTGTAAGGGGCTCTTGACCATGCAAAAATCGCTCAGAATGCTCAACGGTTTTGTCGTGACGGCGGTTCTCGTCGTGTCAGCGATCGTGTTCGCCGGCGGGTGCGAGAAATCGAAAGTCCGTCAGGTCAGCGTGCCGGCGGGAGAGTATTATTCGGAGAGCGAGGTCCTCGAACTGACCGAGGGGGCAAAGAACACCTACTGCCGGGATATCGAGGAGGCGCGCGCGCGGACCCAGCAGGAGTTCGAGGCGAAGACCCAAGAACTCGCCACGATCAACGGCGAAATCACCGCCGCCCGCGCGAAGCGGGATCAGCTCGACCGCGATCTGCTCACGACCGAAGCGGAGATCCGGACGCTCAACGAACTCGTCGGCGAGGTTCTGGCGCTCCCGACGTCGTGGAGGATCCGGATCGGGGACAGCCTCGAGTCTATAGCCGCCCTGCCGCAGGTTTACAACGATCCCGACAGGTGGTGGAAGCTTTTCGAAGCGAACAAACTCATCCTCCTCGATCCGAACTACTGCCTCGCGGACACCGTGATCGTTATCCCGCGCGATTGGCTGGCCGATTGACGACCGAGTAGGCGGGGTCGACCTTGCGGCGGCGTTTCAGCGGCATCCCCCGGGTTGGCAAATGCCGGCTTTGATGCGTTGATGTCTGATCTATTCCGATAAAGTTTACAGCCGGTATCCCCATCCCATTGCACGCGGGTCGGTTTTGGCCTATTATTTGAATGGGCTTCTGGGGAGAGCCGGAATGCTACAATAAAATCATCCAGGTCCGATCATCCGCTCTTGGGAGATCTCGCCCTCTCCCGGGAGTTTTGTGTTATAGGGCGGGGATCGCCCGGACGAAGATGCGGCGGCGGTGTGCGCCGCTCGCGCGGGCCCCGGCCGGAAAACAACGTGGAGGTGTTCGTAGCTTGAAACCGCGGAGAAGAGTGCTCTCGTTTACGGGGGTGGATCCCTTGAGGATCTTTGGCCAGAGGGAGAGCCATCTCGATATCCTCGAGGAGCGTTATCCCGGGGTCGTGGTCGTCCGGGGCGACGAGATCATCCTCAAGGGCGATGAGGACGCGATCCGAACTCTTACGGGAGTCTTCGGGAAACTCATCGAGATCGCAAAGACGGGGCGTCACGTCACCGAGCAGGATTTCAGACGCGTCCTCAACAGGGGAGTCGTCGATGATGCGGGGGGCGGTTCCGACGCGGAGCGGTACAAGGAGATGGACCGCGACGTCGTTCTCGTCAGCCGGTCGGGTCACTCGATCAAACCGAGGTCGTTCAACCAGAAACAGTACGCCGACGCGATTCTGTCGCACGACATCGTTTTCGCCATCGGCCCCGCCGGGACGGGCAAGACGTATCTCGCCGTGGCGAGCGCCGTCGCCGCTCTCAAACGCAGGGAGGTCGAGCGGATCTTCCTCGTGCGGCCCGTGGTGGAGGCGGGCGAAAGCCTCGGGTATCTCCCCGGGGATTTTCTCGCCAAACTCGACCCGTACATGAGGCCCGTCCTCGATGCGCTCTACGAGATGATAGGACCGGAGCGCACGGCGAAATACAAGGAGAACGGGACCATCGAGATCGCTCCGCTCGCGTACATGCGCGGTCGGACGCTCAACGACGCCTACGTCATTCTCGATGAGGCCCAGAACACGACGAAGATGCAGATGAAGATGTTTCTCACGCGTTTGGGGAGCCGCGCGAAAGCGATCATCAACGGCGACATCACGCAGATCGATCTCGACCCGCCCTCGCGGTCCGGATTGGTCGAGGCGCAGAGGATCCTCACCGGGATCGAAGGGATCAAGTTTATCTATATGACTTCCGAGGATGTCGTCCGCCACGCCCTCGTCCAGAAGATCATCGACGCCTTTGCGCGCGGCGGGGGCAACCCGGAGAGCCCAAAAGAATGAAAATCCCCCTCCCGAGAATTTTCAGACGGCGCCGGAGCACGTCGCGAAACGGCCGCGCGGAGAAATACTCGCGCAAGTTCCGCCTGAAGTTGCGACAGGAGATGTACCGGGGGATGTTCCCGCGGCTCGGTCTCCTCGTTCTCTTTGTGTCGGGGACGATGGTGCTTTTCCCCCCGACACGGACGGTGAGAGAGACGGCGTATAAACCGGGCGACATCGCGGGCGAGACGATCATCGCACCAATCGATTTCGAGGTCCCGGTCTCGGCCGAGGAATTCCAGGTGAGAAGGGCGGACGCGCTGCTCAAGGTGCTCCCCGTCTACCGGCGCGACCAGGCGGTCGAATCGGGTCTCGCGCAGGACCTCACCGAGCTTTTCGATTCGCTCGCCACCATCGTCGGGAGCGGCCTCTCGCCGGACACCCGGATGGAGGCGCTCGAGATCCACGTTCCGTATCTCTCCAGAAACCTCGCCGCGGCCCTTCTCGAACCGCGAAGATTCAAGGCGGTGCGCGCGGCCGCTCTCGACTACCAGAAGAAGATTTTCTCGCGCGGTCTTCTCGACAACGCGGGGCCGCTGCGGGCGCGCGCGCACGACGAGATCGCCGTCGTCGACGACGGCGAAGAGACACGGTTTTCCGTCGAAAACGTGATCGACCAGGGGAGCATAGACAAACTCGTCCGCGAGGAATCCGCCCGCAGGTTCGGCGGCAACGGCGAGACGGCACAGCTTTTTGTGGAGATCGGCCGAGTTCATCTCCGCCCCAACTTGATCTTCGACTCCGACGAGACCCAGTCGCGCCGGGACCTCGCGATCTCTCAGGTGGAGAGAACGGTCAGGATATCGAAGAACCAGAGAATCATCAGCAAGCACGACAAGGTGTCGGACGAGCAGGCGAAGATGCTCGCCGCGCTCGAAGACTCGCAGCGCGCGCTCGGCGGCGAGCAAACACGGGCCGTTGTCATCGGTCTCTACGCGGGAGAGATCCTCCGGCTCGTTCTCTTTGGTTTGCTCGTCGGCGGGTACATCTTCGCTTTCCGGAGCCGACTCTACCGCAACCTGGGGGAGTTCATCGCCCTCATGTCGGTATTCCTGCTCTTTCTCGTCTGTACGGCGATCGTGCTCCGTGCCGGGATGACCCTGTATCTCGTCCCGGTGGCGCTCGTGTCGGTGATGGCCACTTCGCTCTTCGACTTCCGACTCGGTCTCGCCGCGACGGTTTTCGCCTGTATCCTCATGTCACTCGTCACCGAAGTCGACACGCGGGTGGTGTTCGTGTCGCTTCTCGCCGGCGCGGCGGCGGTGATGGGACTTCTCCGGATGCGGTCGCGGACGCACTTCTACACCGTTTTTATCGTCGTCTCCGCAGCGTACCTCGTGGGGATCGTCGCCGTCGAGCTGGGGCGGCAGACAAAACTCGCCGACATCTACACGCCGGTTCTGTGGTCGACGGCGAACGCGCTTTTCGTGAGCCTTGCCTCGATGTTTCTCCTCCCCATATTCGAGACGGTATTCAACATCACGACTCGGTTCACCTTTCTCGAGCTCACCGATCTCAACAACCGCGTTTTGAAACGGCTTAACATGGAGGCCCCCGGGACCTACCACCACTCGATGCTCCTCGGGAATCTCGTCGACACCGTGGCCACCGAGATCGGGGCGGACCCTCTCAAGACCCGCGTGATGGCGTACTATCACGACATCGGAAAGCTCTTGAAGCCCGAGTACTACTCGGAGAACCAGGTAGCGGGTTTCAACAAGCACGAGAAGATCACGCCGCAGATGAGCAAGACGATTCTTATCTCGCACGTCAAGGACGGGGTCGAGCTTGCCCGCGACGAGAAACTCCCCGACCTGGTGATCGACGCGATACAGCAGCACCACGGGACGACGGTTATGGCGTTTTTCTACCAGAAGGCGCTGGAGACCGATTCTCACTCGAGCGTCAATAAGGACGATTTCCGTTACCCCGGCCCGAGACCGTCGAACAAGGAAGCGGCACTCCTCATGCTCGCCGACAGCGTCGAACCGGCGGTCCGCTCGCTCAAGGAGCCAACGCCTTCGAGCATACGCAACATGGTGGTGAAGCTCGTCAACGTCCGGGCGCAGGAGGGCGAGCTCGACGAGAGCGGTCTTACCCTCGACGATCTGGCGAAGATCAAGGAGAAGTTCGTCGCGATCCTCACCAGTCTCTACCACAAGCGCATCGCGTACCCGGGTCAGGAGGAGAGGGAGGGTGCGGCTGTCGTTCACCCGGCATAAGCGGTGCGTGGGGAAAAGGATCCCCTGGCTCGACCGCCGGACCGTGGATCGGCTCGGACGGGCGGCCCGCTCGGTGAGGCCGTCCGGCGGTGGCGTGGATCTCGTCGTGGTGGACGACGCGTACATCAGGGAGCTCAACCGGTCGTACCGGGGCATCGATCGAGCGACGGACGTGCTATCCTTCTCATACTCGGGAGAAGGGGCCCCGCCGGACGGCCCCACGGCGGACGGGGATGAGCCTGGCGACGGCTCGACGGGGGGCGAGGTCTACGTGTCGCACGAGACGGTCGAGAGGAACGCGCGCGCGGACGGCGTACCGCCGGAACATCTCTTTCTCCGCGTGGGCGTTCACGGTCTTCTCCACGTTCTCGGCTACGACCACGAGAAGAGCCGCGACGCGCGCCGGATGGAGACCGAGGAAAAGCGTATCTTGCTCGAACACCTGACCCCTACGGAGGTGGAGGAACTGTTCTGAACCGTTACCGGTTCTACCGGAGCGGTCCGCCGCTCCGCCTGGCGATTGGTTCCGTGTATAGATGAGTTCAGAGATCGATCTCGCCCTGCTCATCGTGTCGACCGCGCTCTTCGGCGTGCTCTCGGGCGCGCACTCGGCCCTCGAGCTCCTCTCGTACCGCCAGCCGGAAAGAGACACCGACGAGGCCGACGACGACACCCGTTTCATCGGCCAACTGATCGGCAACCCGGTTTACCACTATCTCTCGGTGGGGATCGGGAGGGTGTGCATGATCGCCCTGGTGGTCGTGGCGGCTTCCCGGTTGGCCGCGATGCGTCTTGCCGGGGGGGGCTTTTTCGCGGCGCTTCTTTGGGTCTTCGTGGTTCTCGCTCTGCTCGTGCCGCTCGCCGTCGCGAAGACGCTCGCGCTCAAGAACCCCGAAAAATACCTCGAGCGGACGAAGTATGTCACTTATCCGATCGTCTATCTCATGTGGCCGGCCGCGTACCTCGCCGTCGCGGCGCTGCGACGCCTCTCCCCCAACGCGCTCGACAGGCTCTCCATCCCCATCATGCCGTTCAAGCGGCGGATCGAGCTTTTCGGGTACAAGAACGGGGGCGACGAGACGGATGAACGGCAGCTCGTCTCGAGCGTCTTCGATTTCGGTGACACCAAGGTGAGGGAAGTGATGGTCCCGCGGATCGACATGGTCGCGGTCAACGTCCACACGACCCCGTCCGAGGCGGTCGATCTCATCATCGAGGCGGGTCACTCGAGGGTCCCCGTGTACGACGACAGCATCGACCGCGTCGTCGGCGTCCTCCACGCCAAGGACGTTCTCGCCAAGGTCGTCGCCGGCGAGGAGTTCTCAATACGGCAGATCATGCGGGGTGTCCATTTCGTCCCCGAATCGAAGAAGATCGTAGACCTCCTCTCCGAGCTGAGAGAGCGGCGGATCCACATTGCGATCGCCGTCGACGAGTACGGCGGGACGGCGGGTCTGGTGACGATGGAAGACGTGCTCGAGGAGCTGGTCGGCGACATCCAGGACGAGTTCGACGCGGAAGAGGAGCTGGTGAGGAAGGTCGACGAGGACACGGCGCTCGTCAACGCGAGGATCCGTCTTGACGAGTTGAACGAGACGCTCTTGATCGATCTGCCGGAGGGCGACGCCGACACGCTCGGCGGTTTTCTCTATGAGAGCATCGGGCGGGTCCCGAGGGTGGGAGAGGTGTTTGCGAGCCGCGGGCTAGAGTTCAAGATCGAATCGATCGTGCGGCAGAGGATCGGCAAGGTCGTGGTCAAAGGGTTGCGTTCGGTCCAGCGCAAGGCGGAGAGCCCGAACGGATGATCCGCACAGGGTTGTGAGGGGCGTGCGCGGGTCCAGCGCTCCACTTCGCTCGGCTTCCCGCCGGCGGGTGTCGGGTCATCCAATCGCGCGGCGGTTACCGGCCATCCGCCCACGGCCGTGCTCGCTAACGCTCCGCGCGGGCGTGGGCGCCCGTGGCCGCCACCCGCGCGAGCCGCACGACCCAGAAGCACGCTTCGCATCGGATCTCAACCAAAGGTGACAACGTGAAGCTGAAGAGACACTTTCTCGCCGGACTCCTCGTTCTCGCGCCCACGGTGATCACCGGCTGGCTCGTGTGGAAGATCTTCCACACCGTCGACAATTTCATCGAACCGATACAAAAGAAATTCCCGATCATCGATATCCCGGGGTTGGGGTTCGCCGTCGTTCTCGTTCTGATCTTTCTCGCGGGTTTTCTGGCGAGCAATCTCTTCGGCCGCTTGTTGATCAAGGGCGGGGACAGCGTGCTCAACCGGCTTCCGCTGGTGAAAAAGATCTACACGGCGTCGAAAGAGCTAAGCGAGGTCTTTCTCACCGACAAGAAACGCGTTTTCAAACGCGTCGTCCTTGTCCGTTTCCCGCACCGCGACTCGTACGCGTTGGGGTTCGTGATGAGCGAAGGGATCGACAATTTCGACCGGGCCGTCGGGGAAGCGGTGGTCGACGTGTTCGTCCCCACGACTCCGAACGTGGCCACCGGGTTTCTCGTCCTCGTACCGAAACGCGAGGCGATATCCGTCGACATCTCGGTCGAGGATGCGCTCAAGATGGTGATCTCGGGGGGCGCAGTCACCCCGCAGGCGCTCACAAAGCCGGCGGCGAAACGGCCCACGTAAGGCCGCGCCTCCAGTCCGCGCGCGGCCGAAGCCTCACCCACCGGTCGTAGTCGCAGCCGTAAGCCACTGCGATCTCCGCGCGCGGCCGAAGCCTCACCCACCGGTCGTAATCGCGGCGGGCCGCCGCCGCGATACCCGCGCGCGAGACGCTCCGCATCCTCCGTCAAAACCGCTTGTCAAAAAACACCCGGTTCTCTACGATCCTCCGCGATGAAACCGGAGCTCGAAGAAGTCCTCGCCCGCGCAAGAGATCTCGCCGTCCGCAAGGACCGCGCGGGTCTCGCCGCGTGCCTCGAGCCGCTCCACCCCGCCGATGTCGCCGACGTGCTCGAAGAGCTCGAGAACGGCGAGAAGGTCTTCGTCCTCAAGACGCTGGGGACGGAGAAGGCGGCCGAGGTCCTCACCGAGGTGGACGACCGGTCCGGCCAGGCCCTTCTCCATCTCCTCACCGATCACGAGGTCGTCTCGCTCCTCGAGGAGATGTCGTCGGACGACGCCGCCGATATCATGGGCAACCTCCCACCCGCGAAGTCGAAACAGATCCACGACCTCCTCCCCACCGACGACCGCGAGCGGCTGCAGGAGCTCCTCGAGTTCGATGAGGACACCGCGGGCGGGATCATGGAGGCCGAGACGGCGGCGGTCACCGAGGACTCGACCATCGCCGACGCGATCGGACTCGTCCGGAGCAAGGCCGACGAGATCGAGAACCTCCAAAACGTCTACGTGATCGACAAGGAGGGCCGTCTTCGCGGCAAGGTGCCGATCCTCGATCTCCTCCTCCACGACACCAGCGAGAAAGTGCTCGACGTCATGAAGGAGAACGTCGTCAAGGTGCCCGTCGACATGGATCAGGAAGAAGTGGCGAGCCTCTTTGGGAAATACGACGAGTTCACCCTTCCCGTCGTCGACCGCGCGGGGCGGCTCGTCGGGCGGATCACCGCCGACGACATCTTCGACGTCGTCGAGGAAGAGGCCAGCGAGGACATCGCGCGGATCGCCGGTACAGGCGAAGACGAAATCGGCGAGACGTCGCCGGTGAGGATCTCGCGCGCCCGTCTCCCGTGGCTCATCGTCTCCGTCGTCGGCGAGGCGCTGAACGCGGTGGTGATGAGCCGCTTTACGCTGTCGATCGAGACGATGGTGGCGCTCGTTTTTTTTATACCGCTTCTTCTCAACACGGCGGGGAGCACCGGCGTCCAGGCGGCGGTCGTCGTGGTGCGCGAGATCGCGGTCGGTCACGACGCGGTGGGACACGTGTGGCGCCGGGTGTTCCGTGAGCTGCAGGTCGCGCTCCTCAACGATGTCGTTTTGGGGCTCATCCTCTTCGCCGTGGTCACGGTGTGGCAGGGCGAGGTGGGGCTCGGTCTTCTCCTCTGGGTCACGCTCGTCTGCGTCACCTGCGTATCCGCGTTTCTCGGGGCGATCGTACCGCTCACCATGAACCGCCTGGGGATCGATCCCGCGATCGCCGCGGGACCTTTCATCACCGTTTCGTCCGACGTCGTCGGGCTCCTCATCTACATGGTGATCGCCACCCACTACATCGCGATCTTCCACAAAGGCTGACGGGCCGGGCGGTCCGCCGCAGGGACGGGGTTTGTCCGGTATGATCAACAAAGACGACGGCGTCGTGCTCAAGACCTCGCGGAGCGGCGAGACGACGAGGATCGTCACGTTTCTCGGGCGGCAAAGCGGCAAGGTGAGGCTCGTCGCCAAGGGAGCGCTCAAACCGACGAGCCCCTTTCGCGGGGCGCTCGAACCGGGAAACCACGCCGAAGTTCTTTATTACTTCAAAGAGGGCCGGACGCTTTACTACCTAAGGGAAATCCACGTCCACTCGTCGATCGAGACGGGGCGCGACTCGCTCGCGCGGATGGCCTCGGCGCTCGCCGTCATCGAACTCGTCGACGGTATTTGTTACTGGGAGAGCCCCGAGGAGAGGGTCGTCGATCTCGTGGTCGAATACCTCCGGTGCCCGCCGGCGGAGGACCCGCTCTTTCTTTTCCTCGTCTTCGAGACCAGGCTCCTCGCGGTTCTCGGCGCTCTTCCCGATTTCTCGTCGTGCGCCTCTTGCGGCGAGCCCTTCGATCGAGGCGTCTTTAACCCCGAGGAAGGCGAGAGCGCGTGCCCGCTCCACGCCCGAGCGTCGGGCCACCGGATCGAGCTTGCCGAGGATCTCGTCGTTCTCGCGCGTGCGCTCGCCCAAGAGCCCCTCGAGAAGGCGGTGCGGACGGCGGTCGCCCCGAACTTGAGAAAACGCTTGGGGACGGTCCTCCATTGGACGTATACTTTTCACGTACAGAATTACCGCCTTCCCGAATCTCTCAAGCTGATACAGAAGGAATAGAAGCGATCGAGGCGGCCGGACGCAGCTAACCGCGAGCCTCCGGCGATGGTAAGGAGTAGTGAGCGTTGAGAGCGAAGACACGGACGAAGACGCCCTTGTATCAGGAGATCATTCTCTCTCTCCAATCGTTCTGGATGAAGCAGGGCTGCGTGATGCTCCAGCCGTACAACTCCGAAGTCGGCGCGGGGACTTTGAACCCCGCGACGTTCTTAAGGGTGCTGGGACCCGAACCGTGGAAGGCCGCCTACGTCGAGCCCTCGAAACGCCCGAAGGACGGGCGGTACGGTGAGAATCCCAACCGCGTCCAGCAGTTTCTCCAGTACCAGGTGATCCTGAAACCCCCGCCGGCGGATGTCCTCGGCGTCTACATCAAGAGCCTCGAGCACTTGGGTATCGACCCGGCCGAACACGACATCCGTCTGGTCGAGGACGACTGGGAGGCCCCGACGCTCGGCGCGTCGGGTCTGGGTTGGGAAGTGTGGCTCGACGGGATGGAGATCACACAGTTCACTTATTTTCAGCAGGCCGGTTCGCTCGAGCTCAACCCCGTGTCGGCGGAGATCACGTACGGGCTTTTGAGGATCTGTCTTTTTCTCCAGAAGGTCGACTCCGTGATGGATATCGAGTGGGCGCCGGGGGTGAGCTGGGCCGAGGTCAACCGCCAGGCGGAAAAGGATTTTTCGGCGTTCCACTTCGAGGCGGCGAACACCGAGCTTTACTTCGGGCTCTTCGCGGATTTCGAAAAGGAAGCGGCGCGGATGCTCGATGAGAACCTCGTGCTCCCCGCGTACGACTACGTGATCAAGCTCTCGCACATCTTCAACATCCTCGACGCCCGCGGCGCGATCAGCGTCACCGAGCGGACCGGGTACATCGGCAGGATCCGCTCGCTCGCGCGCAAGATCGCGGTCAAGCACCTCGAGAGGCGCGAGGCGATGGGGTTTCCGCTGGTCAAAGGGAAGGGGGCGAAGACGGCATGAAGGACCTCCTCCTCGAAATCGGTTGCGAGAACCTTCCGCCCGCGGCGATACGGCCTGCGTTCGAGCAGCTCGCCAC
>Ga0315275_10000841_pt1 | contig 25926 bp, 26 predicted proteins | sample YL17G03_0_MG_FD_205557 | JGI IMG/M metagenome (GOLD analysis project Ga0315275, IMG submission 205557) | Sediment microbial communities from Yellowstone Lake, YNP, Wyoming, USA - YL17G03_0 | ecosystem: Environmental > Aquatic > Freshwater > Lake > Sediment | place: USA: Wyoming | collected...
CGTTATCAGCAAAAATAGCCCTTGCCGGGTATTGTCCCGTGCAGGAAGTGGGCACAGGTATGCAGCTTGAATGGTAGACTGCTGTTCCCTTACTACAGTTTTCAATGGCACGTCATTTGAGCCGACAAATAGCTCACTACGTAGCCTCGCACTCCTCTTTTCCTTTCAGGGCAAAACACTTTTTAATATTCCGGAAAAATTTCCAGTGTAGGAGCAGGTGAATAATGAGCAGGGTGGCAAATACAAGACTTGTATTATTATGCATGGTCACCCACTGGTTTTTTGCGATCCCCAGGCACAGTGTCCAGCCACTTCCCCGCCCGCCGCCCTCTGGAAAAACAAGACACAGGACAAGCCCGGAAACAAGCGACGGAATGAACGTAATCAGGCAGCCGATGTCCACGAGTGCGTTGATGGTGATGCGTTTCATTGGAATACCTCACGAAGAGTGATGAATCACATGCTATTTACCTTTTGTTGATACTAGCCGGATTTGTACCGATTCAGGCGCGATTAAAACCGGTAACTTTTATCATCTCCCGATGGAAGTGTAGATCTATAATGATCACAAAGGAAATATTTCATGGTGTCCCGGGAATCCTGCGCCCGTTCAAGGAGTATATCGAGAAGAAGGGATTGAAAAAAGGCGACCAGGTTGTCTATTACGGTGTGCCGGGGACCTGCACGCCGTTTGTCGAGCTGCTCGGGTTTGCCGTCCGCTCGCTCGAACTCGAACAGGTCTTCGTTCCCCTGGTAGATGAGAGCAAGGCGCATAAGATTCACCATGTCCCCGATATCGGGATGCAAGCCGGTGTTGCCCAAGGGAGTGTTAAGCCAAAGGCAATGGTCATCATGGGCGGGCTCTCCATGCCCAACGTGCCAATAAAAGCAGAGCAGGTAAAAGCAGTGATTGACCGGCACCCCGGTACACTGGTTATCGGGGTCTGCTTCATGCATATGTTTGAGAAAGCCGGGTGGCTTACGACAGTTTCATTCGACTGCATGATTGATGCAAATATCGATCCGGTTGAGGTAATAAAAAACACCTGATAGCCTGCATACCGTGCAATGAGCGTATAAGGAGATCAGGAAGCCTGCGAACACGCATGGTGAGTTCCTGGTATCCCATTCGTTCTTTAATGACTGCCAATTATTAATCGTAAATCTTCTTATACAGCAGGGAGAGTCTGTGAGCGGCGCGGAACGCAAGTGAGCGAAGCGAACCACAGTGCAGCGGAGACGAACAGTCTCGACCTTCATCATGGAGAATAAAATAAGTTCTCATTGGGGAAGCTTACGCGGCGAAGGGTGGGGTCCCGTTGAGCATAATCCTGTTAGAAATAATTTGGTTTTTTATTTAGTGAGTTTCGAATGAATTGAATCCTGTTGTATTCAATACCAACGCAGCGTAGATTTCAAAACAGAGCCCTAAAATTTTGATCATTAATTTCGACAACTCGAACTTTCATTTTCGATACTCGTTCTTTCGCTTGAGTGAATAGATTAGCAAATTCGGGGTTTTTTTCAAGAGTATACCGTTTCTCTTTGGTATCTAAGTTATTTTTAAATACATTTTTTTAGCGATATTGAAAGCAAATGTTGCTTTATTATGGCCAGCACTTTTACGACTCTGTCCTATAATCCTTTTATTCATCCTATTTTTACTACTGATACCAACATAAATCAGCTTATCCTCTTCATAAAAAATATACAAGCCATTGGACGGGATCTCATTCAGACTATCTCTTGATAAAAGGGGAGAATTGAGTAAATTTTTCATTAATTCATGCATTTTATCATCGACATGTAAAACATCCACGTTCATAGAATAACACCAAATCTCATCTTATTTTCGAGAGGTTGCATCAATTTCCATTTGCGATTATTAGTCTCATATCTTTTCCTAATTATCAATGCATCAAAATGTCGACCTCTTTTATCGCTTCTCTCCCTATTTTTAGACTTTCGTCGAAAAAACGAGCCTCACATTCGTGTTCTGTCAGCGTTTTTGGGAGTCGGATGGCATAAAAAGGGGGTAAAATACAGGTCGATTTAAGGGGCTATAATAGCCAATAGATGAGGTGCAAATCTGCCGTATTTTGTCAAACAGAGCGATTATTGCAGGTATTCTCCATTGGAACAGAAAAGGAGGATTTTACGGGCTTTTCTGGTACTGACCAGATATGGTAAGTGGAGATCAGAGCCCGGTTTTGGCTTATTTTATCTCATGTTTTGAACCCGCTAAATCTCGTTTTTCGTGACAAGGGAAAAACCAGACAAAAAAGGACAATCGATAGGCAAATGCTTATAAAGAACACTTCCGCTTTTTACATTTTATTGTGGAGTGAGTCATGAGGCAGCCTTCCTGCGGAAAAAGAACCACATTCCCCCAATCAGGAGCCCGATACAGCCGATAACCCACGAATCCGGGCTGAGAAATCCGATAAGACCGATACAGCTCAGCGCTCCCATGGCCGGGACCCATGAGGGATACTGGCGGTGCTCCCGAAGGAGCCGGAGTGCAGCAATGTTGGCGATCAGGTAGTATACCAGCATCGCGAACGTGCTGACCGCGACGACCAGCACAAGATCAGCGAGAAGAAGGGCAGCGATCATACAGGCGCCGGTGATCGCGATGGCGTAATGGGGTGTGCTGAACCGTGGATGGATCCTTTCAAAAAGCGGGGGAAGATCCTGACCGCGGGCCATAGAGAAGACGATGCGGGATATTCCCATGATGGTGGTCAGCAGCACGCTCGCTGTTGCGATCATCGCTCCTGCTGATATCAGGAGTATTGCCCCGGAACTTCCCGTACCCTGGAATGCATCAGCGAGAGGAGAGCCGGATTGTGCAAGGGCAGGGGCACCCACCAGGCCGACGGCCACAATGCTGACGAGCAGATAGATAACGGTTGAGATTCCAAGCGCAAGGTAGATGGAGCGAGGTATGGTTTTTTCCGGGTCTTTTACTTCTTCGGCCATGATAGTGACCCGTGCAAACCCGGTGTAAGCAAAAAAGATGAGGGCCGCACCGCTGAGGATCCCCATCGATCCATTAGGAGCAAGGGGGGTGAAGTTGCCCGGGTGGAAAAATCCCAGCCCGAATGCCACGAAGAACAGGAGGATCAGGACTTTGAGCGTGACGAGGATGTTGTTGAACAGTACCGATTCTTTGAGCCCGATGTAATTGATGATGATGAAAATAAAGCAGATTAACACGGCGATAACTTTTACCGGAACGGCCGGGAAGATGGCAACAAAATAATGGGCAAACCCCAGCGAGACTGCCGCCCCGACAAGGATATTGGAGAAGATCCAGATCCAACCAGCGATAAATCCGGCAAAAGGGGAGATGAGTTTTTGTGCATATGCATAGGTTCCGCCCTCTTCCGGAAGGTAGGCACCCAGTTCGGCCACACTCATAGCCGAGAAGATAGCGATGACTCCAGCGATAATGACGGAAAAGATCATTGCAGGTCCTGCAATGCCAGCAACGATACCGGTGACAATGAAAATACCAGAGCCGATGATCGCCCCGATGCCGAGAGCTGTGGCACCGAAGAGACCGATCTCGCGTTTCAGGACCGGCCGGACACCGGGATCTGACATAAATTACCCTTCTCCCTGCTGAATATTAATGATGCAGGTGGGTGATCTGCAGAAGGATAAATTGCCATGCTAATAGAGGAATTTTCTGACATTCCCGAAATCGTCATTTTTTCGGTCCAGGTGAAGATGCCGGCTTTCCCTGTTTCTCCTTCAGCCGCTCGATCATTTCGAGCGCCTTCTGCTTTGCCACCCTTTCGCTGTCATCCCCGGCTCAGCCCATGGCTGCATGACATTAAGGGAAAAATGCCGCCACTGCAAATTATTTATAGAACCCGCGATGAGAATCGCTTATGAGTACTTCAGGAAAAGTTGAAATCCCGCAAGGGGTCTGGGACTTCCACGGGCACATCTGCCCGTTCATGCCGATTGGGTACCGGATGGGACAGGTCGCTATGCGGGAACTGGGTGTTTCGCATATCGGGGACCACGGCGCATTCGGCCTCTCCGAGATGGGTGTCGGGCACCCGCAGACTTGCATGATCGACGGGTTCATGTCAGTCACCGGCTGCACGTATGGTAAACTCATGATGGAGCGGCTCAACTACGGAAAAGTTGCATGCCTCCTTGGTGTCCCGGGAAAAGGAGCGGTCCGCGTATTCCTGAAATCGGAGTTCCAGGACGCACTCGGCAAACAGGAATTTTTTGTGTACCGGAAGAAAGGCATCGAACCCTCGCAGGTTCCAGCTGACGTTGTGAAAAAAGTCGTGGATATGGTCCTGACCGCGCCGGAGTCAGAGATGTTCGTGGGTCAGAAAACTGCCGGACTTCACCTTCAGTCGCCCGAAAGGCTCCTTTGCAAAGGTTAAATGTAGTAAATGCGGCGAGTACGTCTTTGAGCGGTACGTACGGATGGTGGATGGCAAGCCCGAGTGCATTCCCTGTTCGGGATATGATCAGACCTGGGTGAACGTCCTGAAAGGTGTGCAGTAATCGGTGGACAATGGACAGCACCCTCCTGATCGCGATCGCTGCGGTCTTCATAGTCTCCATTATTTTTTCCATGTTTGGGCAAGGAGGCGGATCACTCTATACCCCGATTCTCTTTCTGTTAGGCTACGCGGCACTGACCTCGATCTCAACTTCGCTTGTATTCAATCTCATCACGGCGCTGTCCGCAGCGATCGTCTACTACCGCTCAAACCTTGTTGACGTCCGGTTCGCGCTCTGGTTTGTCCCGGGTATCTGCCTCGGTGCGTTCCTTGGCGGGGCGATGGCGGCGTACATCAATCCCGTGATCCTGATGTGGCTGTTCGTCATCTTCCTCATCGGTGCAGGGGGCCGGATGATCTACACATACTGGGAGAAGTCATCACCGGAGGGTGCCTGCCCGTTGCACTATTCCAAGGGAATGTATGCCCTCATCGTGGTCTTCAGTTTCGTAGTCGGTATTATCTCCGGACTGCTGGGAGTGGGCGGCGGAATCCTGATCGTGCCCTTCCTGATATTTCTCTGCCGCTACCCGACGAAGAATTCTGCCGGCGTGGTTAGTTTTATCGTGATCTTTTCCTCACTCGTCGGAGTGTTCGGGCACCTGACGAGCGGCGGCTTTGACATTCCTCTTATCCTTGGCAGTGCAGTCGCTGTCTTTGTCGGAGCAACGATTGGGGCGCGAAGCAGGGTAAAGATTCCAGATTGGTAAATCAAGGCGGGGTTTGGGGTAATCCTCTGGGTATTTGCAATTCAGCTCATTCTCAAGCTGATGCATATTTTTTAACATTTTTACGTTTGGTTGTTGGAATATCCCAGCACCCTCACGGGAATTCCGGCGAGTGAACCTCGCACTTATGGGAAATGGTCTCTGCGAGGGATCTGATTGCCCGCATGAAATCCGATTCGGTTGATATGAGCGGATAGACTTCAGGTTCCGCAGCAATTACACCAGAATCATAGGAAAGCAGCATCACCCGGGAAAATTCATCGAGACGTCCTGCCCGCTCACGTGCTTTGTCCCGGTCCTCCGGCCTGTTGACACGATTCACGACAAGAATAATATGCCCGATTCCCAGTTGTCGTGCAAGGGCAGCAGATTCCCGTGCTACAGAAAGGGCATTGTAGGAGGGGTCCGCGACAACGACCGCACAGGTAAAACCATCGGCAACCGCCCTTCCGAAATGCTCAAGCCCGGCCGGGGTATCAAGGAGAATCACTTCGTCTTTGAGGAGCCGCAAGTGCCGGAGGATCGCGGTAAGAAGGGTATACTCGGGGCAGAGACAGCCGGAGCCGGCCTGCTTGACCCCCCCCATCACAAGTAACCGCAGGTTCCCGGCAACGTCCACTGAAAACCGGTCCACTACATCACTCACATCGGGATTGAGAGTGAGCAATCCTCCCAGAGATAATCCCGGTCCGGTACCGGTTTTTTCACGCAGGTACTCTACACATTGACAAACCGGAATAATCCTCTCTACTTCCGGTCGCGGGATACCCAGGGTCACCGCGAGATTCTGCTGGGGATCGCCGTCAATGGCAAGCACCCGGAACCCCTGTTGTGCAAACAGGTGGGCGAGAAGGGCGGTGATGGTGGTCTTGCCGACTCCGCCTTTCCCGGTGATAACAATCCGGATCCCGCTATTTCCTGCATGCGGGAAATGTCCGTTACCGGCAACCGGTGTTCTCCGTCGCTCCCCGTGCAGGTTCATATCCCGAGCTCGACCCCCCTATGTCAGTCATGGTGAGATTTTACAAGCCGGACGATCTTGTCCCCGATCTTCTGTGCTTTCTCTATTGCGTCCTTATCGTCAAGCACTTCCCCCTCATGATACCCGTTGCCCTTGACTGAGCCTAATGATGAAAATTCATGCGTGCTCAAAAATCCTTCAAGTGTCTGGATCGTCCGGCTTGCACCTTTATGTGCCTGCACAGCAACAGCGACACCCTTTCTGCCTGCCAGCTTGTGGTCATGGTAGAGGGAATACGTACGGTCGATGAAATTCTTGAGATGGCCGCACACGTCGTAGTAATACGTAGGCGAACCGATCACGAGTACGTCGCAGTCGAGTACTTTGTTGATTATTTTTTCCCAGTCATCGTTCTCGATGACACAGCACTTTTTTTCTTTGCATTTCTCGCAGCCAAGACAGGGCAGGATCTTCTTCCCCGCGAGTGAAACAAATTCAGTCTTGATCCCCGCACCCTGGCAGCGTTCGAGAATGACCTTGACCAGATCGGCAGTATTGCCTTCCTTACGCATGCTTCCTGATAAACCGAGCACCTTCATAGCTAATGCTCAACGCACAGGTTCATGATAGTTGTGATGGCTGGTCTGGGAACACGATGGGATAAACAGGTACCGGATATCGAATGAGTTCATGAGAGCAAAATTGGCTGAGATGCAGATAGTGGAAATTTTGTGACGGATACGGTAAAACACGTGAGAAAATTGTTGGATTGCTCATACCCGTCTTTTTAGTCATCTGTTTTTCACGCAATCGATATCCGGAGAATACGGCTTGATATCCACAACCGGTGTCCCGTCAAGGGCATCGAGTCCCCGAACCCGCAGGATATTTCCATCGCGGCCAAGCAGGTCCACAACAGAAAATGCCACCGGATTGGGGCGGTTGGGTGACCGGGTGGCAAACACCCCGTGCTCGATCTTCTCATGCGGGGGTGTTGCCCGGAGCATAGTCCGGTCTGAACGGTCAAACCATGAAAGGATGATAAGGTGTGATTTCTTTTCAATATCCTCAAGACCGGAAAGATACTGTTCATCGATTACGATCTCCGAAACGGTATCCGACAATCTCCCCTGTCTGGGTGCATCTTTCCTCTCCTTATACGGAGACCGTACATAACCAATCGGCCGGATTTCAAAATTCATACATGCCAAATCCCAAAAGGTGATTTTATTTTTTATTCGCGAGATGCGTGCCTTCAGCGCACGGGATACAGACACATTTCCCGTCAATCTTCCGGGTCCTGGCATCGGCAACCGACTCCCCGCAGCACTCGCAGGTAACCGAGGCAAATATCCGGGCCTTCTTCGGGGCCTCCATCGTGATTTTCTCGATCTTCAGGATCTTCTCAGCGGGTGCGTGAAGGACATCTTCCGTTGCCTTGTGCATCTGCTTGTGGAACTGCTCCTCTTCCTGTTCCGATGCTTTCCCGGAGAAGACCTTCGCCCGTAGCGCCGCAAAATCGCCGGTTTCGGTTGCTTCGTTCCGGTTGAACGTGATCCGGACTGCCTTCCCGTCCTTCCGGTTGTAGAACGTGAAGGCGTGTTTGCCGTAATCGTTGATGACCAGGTTGCCTTTGCCGGCCGTTGTCCCGGCAATGACCTGAATCGCATCCACGCCGCAGGCATCGGTCTCGCAGATGGCAACGAGATCCTCATCTTCCGGCCGGGTGACCCCGAGCGCCTCCATTGCAGCGGTTGCCGCACGGTAACCGGAGGCAAGGCCCGGGCAGGAATGGCCGTGGAACCGGATGCAGTCTTCAAACGTTATATGCTGGGATGCATGGTGATGTGCGTGCATGTTTTCTCTCTCCTAGGTAATTTTGCAAGCGCCGGGGATAACGCACTGGACGCCGCCGAGTACTCCAATCATGACGGGAAGACCGTAGACCTCTTCGATGACGGTGGGAGTTACAATATCATGATTGCCGTGACAATACACCGTTCCGTTTTTGAGGAAAATGAACGTATCTGCAAACCGCAGGGCCTGGTTCAGGTCATGCATCGTCATGATAGCAGCGATCTTATGGTTTCGGACAATATCGCGGATGGTGGTCAGGATATCCACCTGGTTCTTTAAGTCAAGGTTACTGGTCGGTTCGTCGAGAAGCAGGATCTTTGGTTCCTGCACGAGCGCCCGGGCAATGGCAACTTTCTGGAGTTCGCCGCCGCTCATCTCATCGATATATGCGAGGCGGAGTGCTTCCATGTCAAGTTTGGTGAAGATAGAGTCCACGATCACGAGATCCCGGGGCGTGACATCCCATCCGATATGCGGGCGCCGGCCGAGCAGGACCGCATCGAACGCAGTCAGGCGCCCGGTCTCCACCCGCTGCGGCACGTAGCCGACCCGGCGGGCGATGTCCATTGTGCTGAGATCAAGTAGGTTCTCCTCGTCAAGCAGCACGGTTCCCTGTCGTGGTTTTAAGATCCGGTTGAGGCATTTTAAAAGCGTAGTCTTCCCAACCCCGTTCGGGCCGAGCACGGCGACAACCTGTCCCTGTTCGATCGAGAACCCGATCTCTTTGAGGACATTTTTGTTCCTGTACATGAATTTCAGTTCGTTTACCGATAACATCATCGTTGATACCCCCTGAACAGCAGGTAAATGAATACAGGCGCTCCCATGAATGCCGTAAGGACGGCGACCGGGAGGATATACGGTGCAACAATTATGCGGGCCACAGTGTCCGATGCCAGCAGGAGAATCGCTCCTGCGACAGCAGACCCCGGGATCAGGTACCGCTGGTCGTCCCCGACAATCCTGCGGACCATGTGCGGGCAGACAAGCCCGACAAACCCGATGACCCCCAAGAGCGCGACAATCACCGCCGAGACCAGCGCTGCAACGGTCATACCGACAAGCCGGGTGCGGGCGACATTGACTCCCAGTCCCTGGGCCGTCTCATCGCCGGCATCGATCGCATTGTAATTCCAGCGGTTGGCGACAAAAAAGAGTGTTGCCCCGCCAACAACAAGCGCCATGAACGGCAGTGTGTCCCACGTTGCCCGGCCAACGTCCCCGAACGTCCAGAAGACAACCGCGGCAAGCTGGGTGTCGCTGGAGAAATACTGGAGGAACATCACCCCGGCAGAGAAGAGAGATGAGAGGGCGACACCGGTCAGTACCATGACCTCGGGAGATGCCCCTTTGACATGGGAGATGAGGAGGATGACGGCAGTCGCGAGCATGCAGAACAGGAATGCGACAACTGAGGTGAGGTAAGGATTCGAGATGGAGACCGGGTTTGCGACCGTGGACTGGATTTTGCCGGTCCCCAGCACGATGATCGAGACTGCCGCCCCGAACGCCCCGGCGCTGGAGATGCCGAGCGTAAATGGGGAAGCAAGCGGGTTCCGGAGGATAGACTGCATGGCAACACCGGCAACTGCAAGGCCGACGCCTGCGATGATTGCGGCGAGAGCCTGCGGCAGCCGGATATTCCAGATGATCCGGTCCCATTTTACAGAAGTGCTAAAACCCAGCAGGGTCTGGAGCACATCAACGGGCGGAATGGCCACAGCGCCGACCGATATTGCGAGGATGAAGAGGATGAAGACCAAGACGATCCCCGCAGCTATCCATACCAGTTTCTGGCGGGTATAGCGCAGGTAATCGTGGGGGATTTTTCCGTCTTCAGTGTGCATTTAAGCGTCCGTATCAAATAGCAATCGGCTGGAATCCCGTACTGTTGTAGTTTGCATTGAGTTCTGCAAAGACCGGTTTTCCCACAAACATAGTGTAGATCTCGTCAGCTTTTACCGAAGGGTCAACGTCTGTGAAACGGTCGGGATACACGGTCTTTCCCACGAAATAGGCATCCGCGAGAACGGACTCGTAGTTTGTCGAGTAGAAGTTATAGGGCAGGATACCGTACACTTTTTTATTCTTCACTGCGGAAAGACCGGAGAACGCCGGATTTGTCCTGAGTTCGACAATTGCCCCGCCATCAGGGATCTGCATGGTCCCGACATCAATGAAAATGAATTCCGGATCCGCGCTGACCAGCGTCTCTTTCGAGATATCTGCATGCTGGGTCCCGGACTGTCCGGCAACGTTCTTGACATTCACCATGGCAAATGGCGGGTAGGCGGGTTCGGTGGAGATGATACCGTGTGGGCCGGCGAACGACACGCCACCCACATAGGCAGTCTTCTGTCCAGATTCCGGGATATCCTGCGTCCGCGTTTTCAGATCTGCTGTGGTCGCATCGATGTACGCGATCAGTTCTTCTGCCCGGGCGCTCTTGCCGCTGATTTTTCCCATCATGCGAAGTGTCCCGTATGCCTGGGTCTTGCCATTCTCGGTTGCAAGGTCGCCATACGGCATCTCGACTACCGGAATTGCCGTCTTGTTCTGGGGGGTGTCAGCACCCGCGATTGCACTTGCCGGTTGCTCGGTCAGAGATGCGGTCTTGAATACCACCTGCGGGCCGATGCCGATGATCTTCTCGGGGTCGTCTTTGCCACGGTATTCCCCGATTAGGGGAAGTGCGGCAAATTGCGGGTTGGCTAGTGCATAAGCCCGTCCATCGATAGCTTCTTTTGTCTTCTCGATGCTGTCAACCCCGACAATTTTATCCTGCGCTCCAAGATAGGAGACATACCGCAGGCAACCGGAACCGGAACAGACAATCCGGTCGGGGTTAACCGGAATGACGACCGTCCGGTTATACCCGTCCGTGATGGTTGTTGTAGCTGATGTGGAGGATGTTGCAACAGGGGATTTTGCATCCAGTGAAGGAGATGTGTTCCCGGTGCAGCCGGAGGAGACCGCAAATGCAAGGAGCATTGTTGTTACGATAAACAAGAACGTGCATGCTTTTTTCATACGAATCTAAAATTTATTAAGAATATATGCTATTAAAGCATATTCATTTGAATTTTTATTATGATTTATTTTCAAAATATTTCCATAAGATATGTAAAAAATAATAATTATCACGATCTCGGATTTAACCGGACATTGGTTTGCAGACCGGGTTTTTATTCCAAGTGCGGTTGCTCCCGTCCCGGTGTCAATTGCCGACCGCATCGCACGCTTCGTGCACCTACGGCATACTCGCACTAACTCCGCGACCGGCTCACCTCATACAACTGCCCAAAACCCCCTTTTTTTTTAAAACCTCCGTCGGAAAAAACGACCTTCATATTCGCGTTCCGGCAGCCTTTCCGGGTCCCGGATTGGGTAAAATATGTGGCAAAACCTGGCTCAATTTTAGGGCCTTTAGTGGTCAATAGGTGAGGCGTAAATCTACCGTATTTTGGTAAACAGGGCGAAAAATGGGCGTATTCTCTACAAGAACAGAAAAAAGAGATTTTTCATGGTTTTCCGGTATTGACCCGTGTATCGGGAAGGGAAAAGGAGCCCGTTATGGGCTTATTTTATCCCGGGGAACAGAACCTCCAATTTAAGGAATGCCCGACAGAAGAAAATACCCGGGTCAAGCCAACGTGGTCTCCAGTTACTTCCTCATTGCACAAAATAATCCCAGTACTGCAAGGACAGCGATCAATCCAGAAAAACCGGGGGCTTTCTTACTTCTGGTATCGGTGGCAGCGGCCTGTTGTGCAGCGCGTTCTTCCTCAACAGATGAAATTATGCGGCTGACCTCTTCTGCCGCATCCGCGATTCGGGGGCCGGGCCGGCTGATGATATCGGCGTCGATAGCATACACATGATGGTTTTTAACCGCAGAGAGAGACGCGTACTGCTGGTTGGACATGAACTCTTCGAGAATTACATCTTTTGCAGATGCATCCATCCCTCCCCCGCCGCTCACGATGATGATATCGGGATTGGCGAGCAGGAACTCTTCGAGAGATACCGTGCTCCAGCCGTTCCGACCCTTGAAGACATTATTCCCGCCCGTTCGGGAGATAATATCGTTCTGCATTGTCGTGTTGCCGCTCACGTAAAGGGGCTTGAAATAGACTACATGGGCAACGGTCGGGCTATTGGTACTCGGGATGGCGGAAGCTTTTGCAATGCGCCGGGAGATGTTTGCAGCAAGATCTTCTGCCTGAGTCACTGTTCCGGTGATCTTGCCGACCATGCGGATATCGCGGATAACGTGTTCGACATTCTTCGGTGCTACAACAATGACCGGCAGGCCAGTCTCTTTAATCCGGCTCACGGTCTCCTTGGGTGTTTTATCCGATGCAATGACGAGGTCCGGTTTTGCTAAAGCAACCTTCTCGATGCTGATCGCAGAATAGCCACCAACCCGGGTCTTGTTTTTCACTTCGGGGGGATAGTCGCAGACATCCGTGACCCCGACAACCTTGTCAAGAAGGCCGAGGGCTGCGAGGATCTCGGTATTGGATGGCGAGAGCGACACGATGCGTTCCGGTGTTGTGTTGAGGGTAATGGTAGTGCCGGCATCATCCGTGACGGTAATGGCTGATACGGGCATCGGGCAAAAGGCAAGCACCACGGTCATGGCAAGCAGGGTCATGCAGCGCATGGTTTTGATTTGTGTTCCTGGTTTCATGGTTTTAGTCACCGTTGATGATGGGGGACAGGAGTCTGAGTATCCCATTATATGTAGAAGTACACAGTGCACCAGCGGCGCACAGGTTCTGGTACGCTGCGGCTGCTGTGCCTTTGGCAAAATCATAAGAAGCAAATTCCCTGCCTTCCGGCAGGTGGATGATGATCCGGGCCGGATCCACATCTCGGAGCGCTAGAAGGACCGGCAGGTTGCCGGCCCCCACCGGGTGGACGGAGAGGACGATTTTATCAGCCTGTGCCAGCATGACCTTCAGATTCTCCAGCGCATGGGCCGAGATCTGGGAGAACGGCAGGACCGGAATGCAGGGGATCCCCAGCGCCGTTGCCGTGACATAATCGGTATCCGTAGTGGCAAGGATACCGGCCGAGAGGGACAGCCCCCTGCCTGCAAGGAAGTGCAGGAGTCCGGCCCCGCTCCCGCCTCCGGAGATCACCTGAATATGTAAGGATTTGAGATGCGATACATTCCCGTTTGTAGTTTTCACCGGCATTAAAAATGTCCGGCCTGTTGCAGGGTGGCAGGACGTAACTACATCAGCACCATATACATTTCGGATTTTTTCCGGTGTAAGCACCTGTGCGGGTGTGCCGTCAGCGACCATCTGCCCGTTTCGGATCATGATGAGCCGGTCGCAGTAGAGCGCGGCGAGGTTAAGGTCGTGGAAGACACCGATGATGGTGGCACCTGAAGCCGCCAGATCACACATAAGGGTGAGGATATCAGACTGGTGGGCGAGATCGAGGTGCGAGGTTGGTTCGTCCAGCAGAAGCACGTTCGTATCCTGCGCAAGTGCCCGGGCGATGAGCACCCGCTGCCACTCGCCACCGCTCAGAGTCCGGATAGATCGGTCGGCCAGGTGTGCGACGCCGGTCTCATCGAGAGCACGGTGGCACCGGGCATAATCGTCCGGCGTGAGTGCGGCAAACCGGCTGGTCCGGGCATAACGGGCCATCAGGACTACCTGCAGCACCGTGTAGGAGAACGGGCGACCCTCGTCCTGCGGGACAAACCCGAGCGCCATACCGAATTCCGCCGGAGTATAGTCGCGGACGTCTTTCCCGTCAAGCTCGAGGATCCCGCTTGACGGAATTACGCGGCTGAAGGCCCGTAAAAGCGTGGTCTTGCCCGATCCGTTCGGCCCGATAATGCCGGTGAAGGTGCCCGACGCAAACGTGCAGCTTATGGATTTGACAATATCCTGCGTGTCATACCCCGCATGGAGATTTTCAGCATTAATACGGTTCGTGTCACTCATTTGACGTTCCCCCGCTGGTAGATGAGCCAGATGAAGAACGGCGCACCGATGAAGGCCGTGATAATTCCGACCGGAAGATCGGAGAAAAACGTACGGGTGAGAGTGTCCGATATAACAAGGAGGATCCCCCCGGCAATGACGCAGGCCGGAATGACCACGCGATTATCCGGGCCAAGGAGCATCCGGACGATGTGCGGGGTGACGAGCCCGACAAAGCCGATAGAACCGGCGATAGAAACGGCACTGGCAACAAGCAGGGTGCTGCCCCCGAGGACCGACCAGCGGGCGCGTGCTGCATCGATGCCGAGATGGGCAGCGGTCTCCTCCCCGAGCGAGAGGGCGTTGAGGTCCCGGCCCATGAAGAAGAGGAGGAGGCCGGCCGGGACAAGGATGCAGGCGGACAGAATCGCATCGGATGCCGATGCATTCCAGAAACCGCCCATGAGCCAGAAGACGATCTGGTGGACGTTCTCTCCGGAGATAGTGATCAGGAACGAGACGATTGCCGAGAAGAAGAATGAAACGGCAATACCGGTTAAGAGCAGGGTCTCAACCGAGATGATCCCCCGTCGGCTGGCAATCGACCAGACGATAAGGATTGCAATAACGGCGCCGGCCCATGCGAAGATGGGGACGAAGAGGCCGCCGACGAAGACGATGGCAACCGATGCACCGAGCGCCCCACCAGATGAAGTTCCGAGGATATAGGGATCGGCCATCGGGTTTTTGAAGAGTGCCTGCATTACGGCACCGGCAACGGCAAGGCTGGCCCCGACGAAGAACGCAGCAAGGACCCGGGGCAGCCGAATACCTCCGACGATATCCGCAGTGCCATGGCCGGCAGAAGGAATGCCAAACCCTGCAGGGCCGGTGAATGTGCAGAGAACAATAGTGACGATTGCGGTAATTGTCAAGCCGATGATGATGGAAATGGTTCTGGTCAAGGTGGGGGATCACTCCGTGGGGTTTTGGGAATACAGTTCGTGAGCCGGAGACAGGGATAGATCCCTTATCACACGGTCTTGCATTTTTCCATCTCATTCTCATCTGTACGTTGTTTAATCCACGATGAGTTCACAGATCCTGATCGCGCGGTTGCTCGTTCAACAGTCATCCATTCCATATTCATTCTGCATTCTTCCTGCTTGCCTGGCCGAACCAGAAACCAAATACGCCGCCGACAAGAATGCCACCAACGGCCGCCTGAAGGGCAAACAGGCATGCCTCAATTTCGCCGCTTGGAGGCTTCCACTGAGGAATTAAAGGCTGGAAATTTTCCAAAGGTATACCGGAAAGTTTTGCGATAAGTCCTGAACCTACATTGTCAGAACCGGCAAATTCCGCCCCGCTCATCGTTGCACTCGTGTACAGAAATAATGCGCAAAATACTACAATTGCAATGCCAGCCAAAATTTCGAGCGTATACTTGTATGCCATCAGATCTCACTCCGTGCAGCCTCGATCTTTTCTTTAGAGAAAACGCCCAGCCGGATCAGGATATCCGGTTTAAGCGTAAGGATATACTTGAACACAAGGGCAAGGACAATACCTTCGACAATCGCAAGGGGAACCTGTGTAACGGCAAATATGCCCATGAACAGGATGAATGAACTGACAAAACCACCGGTCTCGGCAGGGTATGCAAGCGCCAGTTCAAGGGAAGTTGTTACATACGTGAACATATCGGCAAAAGCGCTTACCAGGAATACAGTAATGTAGATATTTACGGAAGTATCCCGGAGTAACCGGTAAATCCCATACCCTGCCAAAGGTCCAACGATCCCCATAGAGACAATGTTGGCTCCAAGAACCGAAAGTCCCCCATGGGCAAGGAAAAGGCTCTGGAACACGAGAACAATCGCACAGACTACTGCGGTGATCCATGGCCCGAAGGAAATTGTCGAGAGCCCGGTGCCGGTAGGATGCGAACAACTCCCCGTGACCGAGGGTAGTTTTAAAGATGAGAGGATGAAGATAAATCCACCCGTCACTCCAACCAGGGGAAGCGCTTCCCGATCAGCATTCAGTACTTTTTTCAGCTGGTATATTCCGAGCATGAGGCAGGGCAGTGCGATAATCCACCACACGAGGCACCACTGCCATGGTAAAAATCCTTCCATAATGTGCATGACAACACAATTGTAATTGTTTTAAGTTAATAAAAGTTGCTTTAGTTATTTTAGTGGAGTTTTACGATAGACAAGAATGATAACAAGGGCACCGGTTACCGGTGCAACCAGCAAGAGGTCGAGCGCGAACGAGTCACCGAGCGTTAGACATGAGTACGATCAACAGTGACGAACACGATGCGAAGCATGGTGTGAGGAACGGGCAGGAGCAGCAAGCCCTGCAGCGAGCGTGCGAGCAAAGGGGTGCGTCATCTTTCCAACAGTCAACCTTGAAAAAGCAGGGAGAGTCTGTGAGCGGAGCGGAACGGGGGTGAGCAAAGCGAGCCGGCGTGCAGCGGAGACGAACAGTCTCGAGCGTCATCGTCTTGGTTAAAGAATCATAGAAATATGTATTGTGTAGGCTTGCTATTCCTGTCAATTTCCATTTTTTGAACCCCCGTCGGAAAAAACGACCCTCATATTCGCATTCCGGCAGCCTTTAGGGGTGCCTGATGGGGTAAACTAGGTGGCGAAAACAGCCTCGGTTTAAGGGCCTTTGGCGGCTAATAGGCGAGGTGCAAATCTGCCGTATTTTTGAAAACAGGGCGTAAAATAGGCTTATCCTCCACAGGAACAGAAAAGGGAGGTTTTACTGGGTTTTCCGGTATAGGCTGGGATATCAAAAAGAGAAAAAGAGTCTAAAATGGGCGTATTTTCCATTGAAGAAGAATGCCCCTGAAAAGGGTAGTTCCAAGGGGTGAACCCGGCAGGGAAGGGGGATTTTCTCGCCAGTATTTATCACTCTTTTTGGAGCTGCCCATATAGTTGAGTACCAGATCTATCACATTAAGGAAAAGATGAAATGTCCCTGAAAAATAATTGAACTCAAGTGAACGGACCCTCGTATAAAAAATCCTATTCCCGATCACACCTTCATATTTTGGATGACAAGATTTGCCGCGTGCTCACCGGAGAGGAGCATGCCGCCAAACACCGGGCCCATACGGCTCTCTCCCGCAACGGCGTTTGCTGCCATACCGGCAACAACAAGGCCGGGGAACACCTCCTTGGTATGCTGGAGGATACGGGATTCGGCACGGTCGGCCCACATGAAACTCTCACCTTTCACCTGAAGATTTCCTCCCTTCTTCTCCACAAGCCTGGCGACGACCGAGTCATGACCCGTTGCATCGACGGTATACCGGCAGCCCATGACAAGGGGATCGACATGGAGTTTTCCCATTTCAACGGCAGTCCAGTTGATCACCAGCCCGCAGATCCGCCCGTCGGCCTTGATCATAACATCCTCTACGGATGTGAGATTGAAGAATTCGGCCCCCGCATCACACGCTGCAGCGGTAAGTTTGGAAACAGATTCGACTGACTTTGCAACATAATATCCCTCTTTGTAGGCAGTGGAGCGGATATGAAACCGGTCAAGCAGGCGGCGTGCCTCTTCCTGCACGACAATTCTTGGGAACATCATCCCTCCACCCCACATCCCGCCACCGACAGAGAGCTTCTTCTCAATAATGCCAACCTTGATGCCTTCTTCAGCGATAAGTGCTGCACAGGTGAGTCCGGCAGGCCCGGCTCCCACAACAGCCACGTCCAGTTCCATATAATCGATCAGAGTATTCATCTGTGCTGAAAGAATCGCCCTGCTGATGGTAATTTCATTGAGTTCCATGTAATTGCCTCCTGATTATTATTCAAATTACTATTAACAATGTTATGAACCGAGAATGATAAAGCGAGTTATTTCAGCGATTGCACGTAGGCCCGGGCGATTTCACACAAATCCTGTGCAACCCCGAGGGGTTCATTCCCCACTATGATACAGACCGGCTCTTTTCCCATTCCTCCGGCATCGCAAATAATTTTCGGCACTCTCCCACTGGCGGCCCGGATTGCCTCTGCCGCCTTCCACTGCATCGATGACCCCTCTGCAATCCTGAGTTCGGCAGGCTCGGTCCTCCGGTCAATCATGGCAGACGCCCAACCTTGCTTTGTGCAATAGTCTGATAGCCAATCTGAAAACCCAAAGGGGTTTGCGAAATCGATCCCGGCCCGGACGGACGGATCGGTCTTCATGAGTTCGATGATGAGCCGTGCCATATGGCTTGATGCCCCGAACGCCTCAATCTCCTCAAGGGCAATCATCATCCGTCCGAACATATCGATCTCATTTGCGAGGTCAGGTTGTTTCATTGTCCTACCCTGATTTTGTAAATAATTTGACGGGAAGGAATATTGTAGCTATGGTTGCATGGCCTGGGAATTGCAAGGCTATTTCGTGGGGCTGGCTTGAGCGGTACGGAGCGGACGGGAAACACCGGGAGAGATTAACGGGTAGCGGGCGTAGAGTATCGTTCATCACTACTTTACCTCTGGTGGGGGGAGCGCCAACGAGCTGGAGTGCAGCGGAGACGAACAGTCTCGACCAATCATCATGTCGGCAAAACAGCATCCGTTGGGGAAGGCTACGCGGCGAGGGAGCAAAACCCTGGTGAGCGTAGCACCAATATACTGATTACCGCAAACGGAGTGCAACGGATACATGACGATGCAACTAACCTCACACAGTGATAGAGGGTTTTTTAGCCCCAAATCGGGTCATCACCAAAACGATTCCTCATGAAAGATGGATGGTACCGTTTTCTTTTTAAGAGATACTCATGTCTCTTTGGGTATCTCATCCATTCAGGATTCGATAATTCGATGATTCTTGTATCAAAGATCAGAGGCTGTGAATTGAAAAAATCATACAGCTGAAAAACGGGCCGAATCCACAATAAAAAAAAAAGATTGGTTGATCTGATCTTACCTTGCTGGTATGATCAGTGAGCGCTCTCCTGCGGGCATGAACTCGCGGATTGCACCCTTTGCGAACTCGCGGCGGATTTCGGAGAAGTCGAACTTCAGCGACGGGTCGGCGAACGTGATCTTCATAAGGGGGGATAGGGTCCATGCATCTCCGCGTGCAATGTGGGCAGCGCCCGCGATTGCGGCGTACTCTCCCTGGTGACCGACGTTCATTGCGTAGTTCGGGTAGTTCGGTCCACGGAGTTCTGCGACTAATCCCTCGTCGGGACGGATCGACATGGAGTTTGCGGAACCGCACTGGTCCTGCAGGTCGTAGCCGAAGAAGCCGAGACGTGACCAGCCTTCCTTGTGCATGAGCATCGACAGGTACCAGCCGTTCAGGCCAGCGTTACCATTTGCCGTTGCCAGGGCAGTGGTGATACCTGAAGCTGCGGCAAGGACGGATGCACGCTGGGAACCGCCGAAGTGGCTCTCGAGAGCGGTCGGGTAGGTTTCGTACTGCTCCATACCGTAGAGGTTGACCTCGGTTGCGATGTCATTGACAACTTCCTGGGTTGCCTTTGCCTTTCCGATGCCTCCATGTTTCTTCTTGATGTAGTCCACACCGTATTCGGTGTAGTCGTCAAGGATGTTGTCGGTGTATGCAGCGGTTGCATACTGGGTGAACCCGACACCACCGGACATGTAGGATCCGAGCCAGATCTGGTCGAAGAGCATCGTGCCTGCTGCAACGATCTCAAGGGATGACCGTACCGGGTCGTTGGGGTACTTGCGGTCTGACTGGACCATGTCGGCGAAGTGGCCGAACTTGATGCCACCGGGCTCGTTCGGGCCCCGTGCACGGCGGGCGGGCAGGATGTCTGCCATCTGGATGACACCGGCGTGCTTTGCGGCGAATGCAAGGTCAGCAACTGCTGCCTCACCGGCGCACATCTTGTATGCCCCGATGAAGGACATACCGAGCTGCATGGCAGACCAGCGTGAGGTGGTACCGCCATCGCACGTCCTGCTGACAATAGTGGGGATGTGTATAGCCTGCCACATCGACTTGCCGACAGCTGCCTTCAGCTGTGCGGCCATCTTGGCCGGGAAGAGCTTGTCAATGGGGAGGACGAACTGGGGCTCGAGGTCGTCAGCCATCTCGTCGTCGCCCGTGAAGACCTTCACGTAACAGTCGTCCGTGAGTGCCGGGTGGGTCTCGACCATGTGTTCCTGGACAACGGCCGCACCGGGCATCGCGTGGTTAATCACGTGGAGGTACTCGTTGATGGTCTCGGGGGTGACTTCCTTACCCAGACGCTTCTGGAGCGTGCCGTGGGCGAGGTCAAGGCCGACGATGATCGTCCTTCTGATATCATCCCACATCTGCTGCATCGCGGCGTTGTTGACGAAGTGCAGGTCATCGCCCTCGACAAAGACACCGGTGGTGCTGACTTCGTAGGTTGTCAGCTGGCGCTGGCCGAGCGGGATACCGCCACAGTGGCAGCGCTTGGGGTCGTACGCGGAAATACCACGGTCCATTGCGACTTTCTGCCCTGCCTTCATGAACTCGACTTTTCTCGGGGACTGCTCAAGACCCTTGCGCAGGAAGACGGTGTTCATTGCCTGGGGGTCTTCGGCAAACTTTGTCTTCATTGCCTTCAGGAAGAGCTTCTGGGTCCTTTCGATCTTTGCTGCTTTTGCCATGTTCAGGCCTCCTTGGGCATGAAGCCGTATTTAGTCCTCAGCGAATGGATGCGCTGGATGTACTCAACGTACTCGGGGTCATCGCGGAATCCCGTGCTCATGACTGAGTGGTATATGGTGGTGTGCGCCTTGAGCCACTTTGCGTCCTGTGGCTTGCCGACCTTGACTTCCGTGTCAAGGGGTACACCGACCTGGTCCTTGATGTACTTTATCTGGCCGGTCTTCTTGTCCATGACAAAGCGCTGGAGCATGTCGAACATCATGCCGTTCTCGTCAAGACGGAGGGAGTGCCCGTGCACCGTGCAGCCACGGATACCGGTGAGTGCTGCATCAAAGATCTCGGTGCTGATCAGTTCCTTTGCATATTTCTCGAGGTCGCGTTCGCGGCACTCGACGATCTGACGCCCGGACAGGGTACCCGGGTCAATGCCGCGGAAGCGGTATGACTCGAGCCAGCTTCTCTGGTAAGGGTGGCAGGGTGCGTTGTACATCGAGTCGGTGAACTGGATGTAGCGGATGCGGTCGCCGGCCTTTGCGCCGTCAGTCGGGGTCACGAGCTTGCGGATCGGGCACGCGGGTTCCTGCTGTTCAGCGAGCGGCGGGTGTGCGCTGGGATAGGCTGAGCCGGGTGCTCTGTGTCCCATGACGAGGACAACGTCTTTGTCACTGATATCTCGAAGTTTTTCCAGCTTGTGGTCCGGGTCCATCTGCTTGCGCCTGTTCTCGGCGATCTGAGTCTGGCCGGGACCATACTGGGGTTTGTATGCCATTCTTTTATCACTCCAATGTTTCCTTCTTTTTCACGATTCTCATTACTGATGAAATGACTTCCGCCATCTTCTCACGCGTGGGGGTCTGACCCCGGGTCACGCCGCTCACGATGGCCATCACCGTACCTTTGGTACGGATCTTGTCAGCGGGGGGCATCACCACGGATGTCTTCACTCCCTCCTTTGCGAGATCCTCGTAATCAATCGGGGCCTGGGAAACCACAACTGCCTTCACATCACAGGCCTGGAGTATAAACCTGACCTTCTGCACGACATGGGAACGTACGTTCCCATGGTGAAGGATGGCGACTTTGTGTTTCTCTATCTGCACGATTTCCTTGTCGGTAAGTCCCATGGAAGCGCCGAGGACACCACCCACTCGTTTTGGTGCGTCCGGCGGCAAGCCGCTGCCGGCATACAGCACCAGCGTACTGATGCTGTATTCAACGCCCTGTTGCCGCAGTCCCGAGGTGATATCGCACACCGGCTTTGTCACGTGGCGGCGTCCGGGAGACATCCCGACCATGATGACGTCCGGGTACCGGCACTCGGAGATGGTGCCTCTCTGGGCAATCCCCCCTCCTTTACCCATGCCCATCGCCTCGCGGCAGTCAACAACCTGGGTTACTCGTCCTATCGGCATGATTATTTGGTTCCCTGAAGGATTACGGGTTTGGACTTGCTTTTTGGATCAGCTAATCCGATGATCGTTTTGTCCGCGTTCGGGCCATACTTGCAGTAATCGACAAGTGATGGTTCGGTTTTCATGAACCTGCCTTCCTGGATATAGAAACTATAGTCCGTAAAGACAGGTTTGCACGCGGCTTGCAGTGCGGGGATTATTTCACGGTTCTCAAGCTCGAGAAGAATGGTGCCTACCTGCACCTGCAGTTCCAGTTCTTCGTCCCCGACACGGATCGTTTTCCTCATGGTATGAGGGTTGGCGAGTCCTTTGGCGGGGCCATAGGTAACTATTGCGGGAAGGCTTGGTCCGTTGAGGACCATGCGCCGGACTCCGGCAACAGAACACAGCTGGTTCAGCAGGTGCTCGGTAGTCTCCGGGCTAAGCAACCGCTCGGTGACAATCCTGCACTGGGGGAACGTGGCTTCGGTCATTTTTGTCCGTTGTGGGCTTATACACCCTTGGCAACTGCCTGGATCGGCTTCCTGAATGCATCGAGCTGCCCGAACGTGTCCTGGTAAATCTTTGAGGTTTGTTCGGGGCCGAACATCTGGGTACCTGCATCAAGACAGCAGGCTGCCACGATACAGGGCATACCGACACCGGCTGCGTGACGGGTAACGACGTGGTTACCGTTGAAACCGCCGGGGCCGCCGCCACCATAGATCGAGTGGCTGAAGAACGAGAAACCGACTGCGACACCCATGGTACGACCGAAGTCGGAGCCGGGGAGGCCGGTCTCGTGCTCGACCAGGTCGTTGAAGTAGAGCAGGGTTGCGGAGACTGCCTGAGCGAACCGCCCTGCACCGCAGTTGACCATGGTTGCTGCGAGAGTTCCTGCCGATGTGTAGGCGTTCCACATCATCGGGTCCTTGGTGTCGTAGAAGATGTAGCCGCTCTTGCCTTTCTTGCCTGGCTTGATGACTTTGTCCTCAATGGCACGCTCGACAAGGCTCTGTACTACTGTACCGATGGTACCGGTCTTGCCGTTTGCCTTGACAAGGTCGTAGACCAGGTTGTTTGCGTTTAAGCCCTGGTATGCATAGAGCAGGAGCTGGGCACGCTCGAACGGGCCGATTGCCATACCCATCTCGAACTCCCCGGCCTGTTCAAAGGTTGCACAGAGGGCTGCACCCTGCATGGCATTCCGGTGGGTCATCATTGCCGCATGGTTTGCGGGGATGTTGCGGAGTGCGTAGCCGAGCCCTTCGTTGTTCTGCGGGATGGACATGATGGTAACGATATTGCCTCCATCCATGCTCATAGTTTGCGGATAGGTACCCCAGACTACACTCTTGACGTAGGGTCCGTCGAACATGCCGACCTTGTACTGGTCGACCAGTGCGTAGGTGGTGGCTGATGCAACGGCGGTTGCTGCCGCATCATAAGTTGCTGCTGCCTCAAGGCGTGCACTCGGGACCTCGACGAGGATCATCTTGCCGCCGCCTATCTTGGTGATCTTGGTGTTGTCGCCGTCGGTGACCTGGACCATCTCCTTGATCTTCGCTGAGAGTGCGTCACAGTCCTTGACAACGCTGCAGCTCATGCTGTTGCCGAGGATCTGGTTCGACTTGCCGCCAAACTTTCCCGTCTTTAAGGCTTCCTCGATACCTGCGAGATTGACTGCTACGGTCCTCTTGGTGAGGTCGATGACATTGAGTGCACCCTTGTTGACCAGCGGGCTGATCTTGTCAATGGTGACATTGCTCTTTAAGAGCTTCCCCTCATCGTCGTAGAGGTCGATCGTGTCTTTTTGTTTCATGTAAAATTCCTCCAAATATTCATTTAAACGCCATACAATACTGTCAGTGAGCGATAGTTCAAACTATGTAAGAACGCTGTAATCAATGAAAGTCGCTATTGCACGTCCCCTCAATCGGGACATAAAATAATACCCAATTTCGCCATATAAGCGTTGCTATTTCTTACAGGGACTTAATTTTATATTACGCTAAAAATAATAATTCAAAATGAAGGAATGTTCAAATATATCATATAAATTACGTTTCAATGTTTTACGCATTATTACCAAAACAGAAAAAAGTAGCACAAATTGTTATGTTCATTGAAAGTTTTTTTGATTTTTGTGTGCGCTTCATATAAAAAATGTGAGGGTAAAGGAGTTACCCGGGTAAGATTAAACCGGATCCTCCTCACGTCATTTGCAGTGCGTTCTTTCGTTTGAAAAAGAAGATCAGATCTTTTTGTACAGATTACCGTATACGACCTGTCCTTTTCTCTTTTTATGACGCTCTCCTGTGTCGCCGATATAATGGGCAAATTTCCCTTTAACCCCGTCGACCTCCATCTCCTCATCGCCCGCTGGTTTGAATCCTGGCATCATGACGTCAATTGTGCCAAAGACAAAGACAGTACCTCCAACCATCTGTCCGCCAATTTTGGTCTTGGCATTTCCTTTGATAATGACTTTCCCCCCTTCGGCATGAGTACAGACATGTACATCTGCATTTCCGTTGATGATCATCTCGCCGCCGAGCATGTACATGCCGATGTCGGAACCGGCATTTCCTTTCACGAGGATCTTACCGCCTGCCATGCCGCGCCAGTCACCGCGGTATGCTGCACCAAGGTAGTTGCCTGCATTGCCTTCAATAATGAGTTCGCCGCCCTTCATGGCAGTTCCAGCAAAAGCATCAACATTCCCTTTGACCAGCATCTTGCCGCCGGTCATCCAGCCACCTGCATACTGGTCAGTACTGCCTTCCACGGCAAGTTCTCCGGCACTCATCTTGAACCCGAGGTACTTGACTTTTTTCACGTCTCCTTTGACAATAATCTTCGTGTCAGCGGCGGTTGCACCTGCATCGCCGCTTATGTCGAAATACTTGCCAAGAGTTGAGGTTACATTTCCTTCATGCACGTGAAGGTCACCGATCTGTGCTGCAGTTTTTCCTGCAAATGTATCGGGTGATACATTGTCCGCCTCGAGGTAGAGTGCGGGCGGGTTTTTCATGGTAATAGTTACGGTTTCCATGGTCCACACCTACACCTGTGTTGCATCAACCTCTAGGGCATACGGGTTGGGGACAAAGTGGTGTCCGAGAGCTTCGTAGTTCGCCTGGGTCATGCTGTAATATTTCAGGAATTTTTCGGTGATGTCACGCATGACCTGCGGGTTGTCCTTCACTTTGACATTGACCCAGAGCGTACGCTTGTTGCCATTGCTGACAATCTCGCCGTTCGTAACAACTTCGACTCCGCTCTTGAAGACATGCGCACAACGTGAAAATGCTTTTTCAATATCGTCAGGGTTTGCCACCGGCTTGTCCGGGTTAAAGTTATACACGGCGACATCTGCATCCATACCGGGTTTCAATCCTCCGCACATGCCGGAAAGTCCCAGTGATTTTGCCGGGCCGGCCCGGGTCATCTGTGCAAGCTCGTAGAGCGAGATCTCGCGGTCCAGTGTGCCGATGCTGGTTTGTGAAAGAACCTTGTCCTTGTGCTTGAACGCATTGACCTGTGCTTCACGGGCCTTGGCTGACATCAGCCACTTGATAACCCGCGGGTACCGGGTGAACGGACCTGCGTTCGGGTGGTCGGTGGTGATGTAGCAGCGCATGGGATCCTTTGACATAAGGGCTATTTCAAGACCAATCGCCCACTGGATTGCACAGACCGAGATGTTCGGACTGTATATATACGGAACGACACCGGATCCGGTTTCCAGCTCCACATCGATGTTCGCCCATTTAAGATTGTTGAGCCCGGTCAGGTGATGCTCGAACGGACCATCCGCGGTCATGGTCGTGGTCTCATCGAGAGTTACGTTGCCTGTGT
>Ga0315275_10000842_pt1 | contig 25917 bp, 21 predicted proteins | sample YL17G03_0_MG_FD_205557 | JGI IMG/M metagenome (GOLD analysis project Ga0315275, IMG submission 205557) | Sediment microbial communities from Yellowstone Lake, YNP, Wyoming, USA - YL17G03_0 | ecosystem: Environmental > Aquatic > Freshwater > Lake > Sediment | place: USA: Wyoming | collected...
CAACTCAGTAGGAACACCCATTCAGCGCGATTCCCGGAGCCGGAGCCTACAACCGGAAGCCTGTTTTGCAGAAGGGAACAGCGGTTCAATAAGCTATGATAGCGGGTCCAGGCGCTGCATGCAAGCCCTCTCGGGCGCTATTTCATACCACTGTGTGCAACGATGGTGCGAAATACGGGAAGATAAGAAGCGCGGCAGTCAGACTAGACGGTAGGGCTTGCGCGGCCGCTGGACAGCCGCGGCCATCGGACTGGAGCTTCCCGCTGCGGTCGCAGCGGCGTCGGCCCCCGGGATCGGCGCGGCGTAGAGGAGCCTGGCCAGGTCTCGGGAGGCTTCTTGGAGCAGCCGCACCCATTGCTGGACTGCGTCCTGTGTAGCCCGTTGGACCGGCGCGGCGAGAGCGAGCGCGCCCACTACCGCGCCCGAGTCATCCCGCACAGGAACAGCAATGGTGGCCACCCCCGCGACACCCTCCTCCCAGGAAACGGCATAGCCCTGCGACTTCACCCGGGCCAGCTCCCCGGTGAGCTTCGCAGGTGAGGTGATGGTTCGTTCGGTCACGGGCGCCAACCCCCTCGCGACATATGCCCGGACGTCCGCGTCTGTCATGTAGGCGAGACATACCTTGCCGGGCGCGCTGGCGTGCAATGGCCAGCTTCGAGTCTGTCCCGGGTCTACCCGCAGGGCGTGCTGCGATGTCGCCAGCGCCGCGAACAGCGCCCTGCCCCTGCCAATGTCTGGATAGGTCAGGGCAGCACTCTCGCCTGACGTGGCCGCGAGCCGCTCGACGACGGTCTGCACCGCGTTCGCCCGGGCCGCCGCGTCGCGCAGTCTTGCGGCAACGCCGAGCCAGTGCAAGGCATCCCAGTTATAGCGGTCGGACCCGGTCAGTCTGCGCACAATGCGCATCGCCGAGAGGCTCCGCAGCAATCGCAGCGCCGTAGTCTTGTGCAGCCCGGCCTGCTCCGCGATCTCTGCCAGGCCGAGTCCCTCCGGCGGAGCTGACAGCAGTACCTCGAGCACACGGCCAGCACGCTCGACTGCCCGCACCGGCACCAACTCCCGCCCGGCTGTCGTCTCTCTTCCTGTCTTGCCAGCCGGCTTTCGGGCCATGTACCGTCCTCAGGGGGCGTCTCCGTCGCCCACCATTCTTCCCGCTCCACCGCGCCGTCACCTTCCCCTCAGCCGCGTCGGGGACAGCTTGACCCGTCGCCGGCCGCGCCGGTAATATTGGTGAGGCGTGATGCCTTGCGGAGGAGGACCCCCTGATGAAGCCTCTTGGCCGCGTGCTGCCGGCCCTGTTCGTCGTCAGCTTCGGACTGCTCCTTGCTGCCAGCGCGATGGCTGCCCCACCGGTTCTGGTGGTGGACGTTCGCGGCGCCAGCCCGCGTGAGCGCCTCCTCGCGGTCAGCCTCGAGGGGATCGCAAACCGAGGTCCCGAGGAGCCGCGGGTCTTCCTGCTGAGCGACGGCTGGGATGAGAGCTGGCTCGACTACTGCCTGCGCATTACCGGCCGAGCGAGAGCGGATGTCACGCTGGACGATCTCCGCTCCGCGCTCAAGGCGCTCGTGAAGGGCCAGGTTCTCTACGATCCTCTCCTCCCGTACACGCTGGACCTGGCAACTACCGCGGCTGGGCTTCGCGATCTGGTCATAACCGATGTTGACCTGGGTCTGCCGACTCTGTTTGACTTCAGAGGCAAGTTCCCGTCCGCCAATGAAGCCTACGAGTGGGCGATCGCCAATCTGCTACCCGAATGCGACCGGAGTTCCGCGGCACTCCTTGAGCCCGACTCATACGCGATGCGCGACTTCGCCATCGCTCGGCGAATGCTCACCTTCTCTCCCCCGGCGGCGCAGGACGATAGCTTCAACGCGCTGCTGTTTCACCTTCCGCCCGGCACGGTTATCTATGGCGAGGCGCGGCCAGACGTAACCGAGCAACTCGGCGCCACCTCGCATTTCCTCGTGAGCGCCGCCTCAGCCGCGAATCTGTCTTTCCTCTCGGCGGTGGAGCGGGACGAGAAGCACTACCAGTACCCGCGGTACCTGGAGGCGATAGCGCCTCGCTACCTGACGCTGATTCTCGACTGTTCCGATCTGGATTTCTCGCTAAACGAGATGCCGCGCCTGTGGGATTCCCCCGAGAGGGGAGCACTGCCGCTGGGGTGGGCCATCCCGGCAGCGTTGGCCGAGGCAGGCGGCGGGGCCGCGCACGGCTATTATGCAGATGCCTACTGGTCGGGGACAGACCAGTTCGTACTTGGGGCAAGCGGCGCGGGGCAGCTCGACCTGGCGGCCGCCAGCGCGCCCTACGGGTTCTACCGGGCCACCCAGAGGGCCCGGGGAATGCTGGACGTAGACGCGTCTCTGTTCGACGCCTCCGGATTCGCGCCGAGCGACGTGGGCGAGCAGGTTGTGCGCTTCGCCTCCGAGACCGGAATGCGCGGCGTTTTCCTGACGGGCATCAACGACACTTTGCCCACGCTGCTTGAGGGCGTTGCGGTGCTGGCAGCGCCTCGCGTTTCGAGCGCCGAGGAGGCGGTCACCTATCTCGGTCGCATCCCGCTCGAGCGGCGGTGCGCCGCGCTGGTATTGGACGCAAGGGTGCTCGGGCCGGCCGATGCCGCCCACATCGCCGCCCGTGTCGCGGATCGCTACGCACTGGTGCCGCCGGGTGAGATGGTGGAGCTGATGGGCGAGATCGCGGTGCCCGAAGCAGAGGGCACAGCGAGCGTGGTGGTTTCGTCTGTTGACTACACGGAACAGCCGGCAGCGGAGGCGCCGATCGCGGTCGCCGCCAGCATTCAGCCGGCCGAAGGGGTCTTCTCGGCCGAGGTCGTATACCGCCCGTCCGCCAGCCCTATGGTGCTCGCGCGGCCGATGCTCCCGGGTCCGGGTGGCGGCTTCTCGGCTTCCGTCCCGCCGCTGCTCCAAGGGGGCGAGTTCGTTCTCCGAGTGCGCGCTCGGGACCGCGAGGGTCGCACCACATGGTCGCCGGCGTGGACCCTCACGGTCCCTCGCGCGGACACGGATTCCGACGGCCTCTCCGATGCCGAGGAGACCTACCTGCTTACAGACGCGACCTCGCAAGACACGGACGGCGATGGGCTTGCCGACGCAAATGACCCGGCGCCTTTGCAGGCCGATCGGTTCCCCGCCCTCTACGCCGGGCCCGTCAGCCCGCCAGATGACCTTCCGTACCTGCCTCAGCCGGGTTCCTCGACTGCGGAGGCGGCGGGGCGGACCGTACCGCCAGGAGAGGACTGCCTGTACTGGCTGCCACTGTCGGTCGCGCCGCCGGGCGCACCAATGGCAGTGTCGCTTGACGCTACCGGGCCCGCCGCGGTGGCGACCGGGACCCGGCCGGACCAGCTTTCAGAGCATTTCGCCGGCCAGCTCTCAGGCATCTGGTACGGGGATCCTCTGCCGGCCGAGGCAGAGGCGACGGGCGCGTTCGTGCGGCTGTCCTGTCCAGATGAGGCCGGCGCGCCGTTGGTGATTCGATCAGTGTCCGTGGTCTCGCCGCCGACGGCCCCATCTGTCTTCCGGGTCTCGACGTCGCCGGCCTATCCAGGGCCGGAGCAGCCGACCACTGTCAGCGCTGTTGCCTTCTCTCCGCTCGGCCTTGACCAGGTGCAGCTCGCCTACCGCGTGAACGGCGGCGGCACCATCACCATCCCGATGGTGTCGCAGCCACCCTCCCAGACCTACTCGGCGCGGATCCCGAGTCTTGAGAACCGGGATGAGCTGGAGTACTGGATCGTTGCTGCGGACAAGCAGGGCGGCCGAACGGCCACCGTGCCGGCATGCCTTCCGATCGGTGGACGCGGGCGCGTCGCTATAGCACTGCTAGCGCGTCGGGACTTCGTGGGAGAGTGGGTCGCCTCCCCCGACTGGAATGGCTGGGGCAGCCTGGCCCTCGAGGCGGAGGCGGAGGACCATGCCTTCGTGCAGCTTGCTGGCGGAACGTACACCGTATGGATCCTCGCCGGCGGCCGGGGTCAGGGGGTAGACGTCTACATCGAGAGCACGAAGGTCGGGTCCATAGACCCCAGGCTCCCGGACGGCTGGCAGCGGATCGGCCGCGCTCGCATCGAGGCTGGACGGACGGAGGTCCGGCTCGTTGCCCGGGCCGAGACTGATGCACCGCCCGGTGCGGCGCCGCGCTATGCCGCCGTAATCATCACTGCGGACTCCTCCTTCTCGCCCCCGGTGGGCCGATTGCTCGATGTGCACAACTCCATCGCGCTGCTGTCTCCGTCACCGGAGCAGACCATCTCGGGGATGGTCGAGCTTGTCGCAACCGGCGCGGGCAACCTAACAGGAGCGGAGTTCTCCCTCAACGGCGAGGTAGTCCGCCAGGTGTCGGGGCCTCCATTCCGTCTGGCCCTTAACACCCGGCGCTTCGCCCCGGGGCCTTACACTCTCCGCGTCGAGGCGACGGACCGTTCCGGCCCTATCGGCCTGGCGGTCGAGATACCGGTGACGATCGCTCCCTAGCGGCTTCCAGCGGCGTTCTGGGGCATTCTCTCCGCGCACGAGACCCGCGCCCAGGACCCCGGCCATCTGTGGAATAAGGCCGGCAGAGCGGCCTGTCAGGGCTGCTGCGCGCGGGAGAGCGGACACTGCGACCAGCATTCACCATTCTCGACCCTCGCTACGTCAGCCGCGTCAGGGCGGTGATCCTCTTCGCCGCCACCATCACTGCCGGCATCAGCCTCGTTGCGGACGGTGACCTTCAGCGCGGCGCGCTCTTCGCGCTCGTCGGTGCGCTGTACACGTTGCTGACGGCCCATGAGCCCCAGGTGGAGCGGGCCGGCCCGCACTATCACATCGTGGTCACGGTGTGCGATGTGCTGCTGGTAAGTGGCATCGTCTGGGTGACCGGCGGCATCACTAGCGAGTACTACCTGCTCTACTTCCTGCCCGTTGTGGTGGCTGCTGCCCGGCTCGACACCCGCTCCGGGCTCATCTGCTGCGCCGCGGTCGGGTGTCTCTATCCGATCGTCGCCCTCGTCTCCCCGCCTCAGCCGCCCGTCCTGCCCTTCCCGGTCGTCCGGGCGATCAGCGTCTTTGTCGGGTCGCTCGTAATGTCAATCTTCCTACTCCTGCTAGGGCGCGAGACGAGGCTCACGGACGACCTGCGCGACACCCTGCACCATTCGCTGCGTCGGGTGGCCGCGGTCTACGAGGTCGCCCACGCCGCTAACACCGGCGCTGACCTGACCGGAGTGTTGACCATCATCCTTGACCACGCGGCCAGGGCGACCGGGGCCGCTAACGGGTCGGTCTTCTTGACCTCCGAGGATGGGCAACTGAAGCCAATGGCCTCCCTATACACTCCCTCGGGGGCCGCTGAGCCATCAGCGCAGCCACCGATCGAACCCGCTCTGGAAGCGGTGCGGACTTCGCTGCCCGTCACCGCTTCCGTCAACCAGCCGGGGAGTGCGCAGCCGGTAAGCGCCATCTATGTTCCGCTGCACACCCCTGCCGGGCCGCTGGGCGTGCTCGCCCTCGTTTCGCGGCAGAACCGGAGATTCGCCCGGCGCCAACTCGACTTCCTGGCATCCCTCTGCTCGGAGGCCGCGCTGGCGATCGAGAATGCCCAGCTCCGGTCCGAGCTGCGTCGCTTGGCGGTCACTGATCCGCTGACGGGGCTTCCGAACCGCCGCGAGATCGAACGGCATCTTGCGCTCGAACTCGATCGGGCAACCCGGTACCACCGCCCGCTGTCGGTGATGATGTTGGACGTGGACGATCTAAAAGAGGTCAACGATGAACACGGCCACGCGGCGGGCGATGAGGCTTTGATCGCGTTGGCGCGAATGCTTCAGCGGAGCATCCGGAGCACGGACATCGGCGGACGGATTGGCGGAGACGAGTTCATGGTGTTGCTGCCCGAGACCGAGCCATGGCAGGCGCTCGCGTTAGCCGAGCGGTTGGTTGAGGAGTTCTCCGGCGCGCTGAGCGACTGTCCCGGTCTGACTGATCGGGATCGCGTCGCGCGGACCATCGGCCTTAGCGTCGGCATCGCCGGGACCGAAGATGGCCCGGCCTCGCCGGACAAGCTGGCCGCCCGCGCCGACGCAGCTATGTACGAGGCGAAGAGGACCGGAAAGAATCGCGCCCGCCTGGCCTCAGACCAGACGGCGGTGCGATAGCCCCGAGTCATCTGAAGGCGCTACTTCTTCGAGCCGGCGCTTCCCCCGTAGGTTTTCTGCACCTCGCTTGCGACAGCTTCCCGCAGATCGTCGGGGGTCCAGTAGCGGCCCATTTCCTTGACTAAGTCAACCGAGCGGACGCCGTACTTGCTCGGCAGCTCGACTGATGTCTCCCCGTTGATCATCACGCAGGCGATCGTCGCTTTGGCGCTCTGGAAGAGCTGCGCCCCCTCCGGTGTGCGGTAGTCAATGTACTTGACGTAGACCTTGCCCGGGTACTTGCCTGCCAGTTCCTGCACGAGGTCCATCAGGGCCTTGTGCGGCTCATCAATGGGGAAGAAGACCGCCAGGCGGACCTTGGCTTTCTTCGATCCCCACTCCTTGAAGGGCTTCTCGGGCAGAGGCGTGTTGGTTGCCACCAGTCCCGGGACGGTGGCGCGCTTTCCCTGGAACTGCTGCCCGGGAAGCGTCGGCTTCCCACAGCCTACTGCCAGCGCCGCGCCGCCGCAAAGCCACGCCGCCCAGAACCACGTGCATCGTCGCATCGCCGAATCCTCCAGGTGCCCTTGCTAGGTAGCCGAGCCACTTCACAGAGCAGCAAGGGATGAGTGCTTCTGGTAATGTCGTTCTGCGGGCCGCCCGGCCGGTCCTGTTCCTCCTATCGTCCGCGCTGCGCGGATGGTAGAATAGGGGGGACTAAGGAGGCATTCGTGACGCCTGCACTTACGGAGAAGCATCAACGCCTCAAGACACTGCTGGAGGCCACCGGAGGCGCCTTGGTGGCGTTCTCCGGGGGCGTTGACAGCGGGCTGCTGCTGAAGGTCGCAGTGGACGTCCTGGGCGACCGCGCGCTCGCGGTGACCGCTGTCTCGCCCATCCACTCGGCCTTCGAGGCGGAGGAGGCAACCTGTCTGGCCGGGGAGATCGGCGCCAGGCACCGACTGATCGAGGTGAACCCACTCGCGGACGACCACGTCGCAGCCAATCCGCCGGATCGCTGCTATCACTGCAAGCGGGCGCTGTTCACCGGGCTGATGGAGCTTGCGAGGCAGGAGGGGCTCGGAGCAGTGGTCGAGGGGAGCAATGTGGATGACCGGGGCGACTACCGGCCGGGGGAGAGGGCGCTGGCGGAACTGGGGGTTCGCAGCCCGCTGCGGGAGGCGGACCTCACCAAGGCAGAGGTTCGGGAGCTCTCGCGTGAGCTGGGCCTTTCCAGCTGGGAGAAGCCGCCCTATGCCTGCCTCGCTACACGCATCCCATATGGTGAGAAGCTCACCCCCAAGCGCCTCCAGCGCATTGATGCGGCAGAGCGGTTCCTGAGAGAGATGGGACTTAAGCAGGTGCGGGTCCGCGACCACGGCACGGTCGCGCGCATCGAGGCGCCACCGGCCGACCTGGAGATGCTGGCCCGGGGCGAGAACCGGGCTCGGATCGTGAGCCGGCTACGAACCCTCGGCTACGACTTCGTCACGCTCGACCTGGAGGGATATCGGTCGGGGAGCATGAACGTTGGGGTCGAGCTGCAGCCCGAGACCCACGAGGCGGGGAGTAGCTAGGGGACAAGCTCCGCGATGAAGCGCTTGAAGAGGGGGCAGTCGCGATAGCGTTCGCCGGGTCCGAGGCACCAGTCGCGGTCTACCGGTTCGGTCAGGACGGGCTCCCGCCCATCATCGCCCTGAGCGTGCGGGTCCTGCTGGAGGAGACAGTCGCCGCTCGTCCCCAATAGGTGCGGGCACGGCATTCGCTCTCACCTCGGCCACGCCATGTAGTTCGGCGTGGCGGCGTCGCCAGCAAGTAGCGGCCGGTTGCGACTTGCGGGAGACATCCCCTACTCGGCCACGCCATGTAGTTCGGCGTGGCGGCGTCGCCAGCAAGTAGCGGCCGGTTGCGACTTGCGAGAGACATTCCCTACTCGTCCACGCCATGTAGTTCGGCGTGGCACCGATCCACCGGGCGCCGGGATCAGGACTGCTTCGTGGAACGCCCCGAGTTGGAGTCGCTGGTGGAGTCGTCAGCGATCTCCTTCACCGACTTCCGGAATTCCTTGATGCCCTGTCCCAGGCCGCGGGCCAACTCGGGCAGCCGCCTCGCCCCGAAGAGCAGCAGCAGCAGCACGAGGATGGCGATGATCTCAGGGGTGCCAAGACCGAACATGATTGGTCAGCCTCTCGATCTCGCGTGGTGCAGCACCTCAGCACAGAAACATGCGCTGGTCCTCTGTGCGCTGTCTCCCGCGCTGACGTGACACGTCAGGGCGGAACATGCTGCAGCTCCGTCGCAGTGTCCGAAACCGCCGCGACTCATTCATTATAGTCGTGCGCTCCGGCGCTGGCAAGGGCGAAGTGGCGATGCTTGACTCGGTTAGCCCCATCGCCTAGAATGGGCAAGCAGGTGCCGAGGTGGCGGAACTGGCAGACGCGCTAGGTTCAGGGCTTAGTGGGCTTACGCCCATCGGGGTTCGACTCCCCGCCTCGGCACCAGCTTCTGCCGGTTAGACGGCTGCCCCCCTCCACCCCAGACGCCGCTTATTGAGCTTCGCACAATACGTTGGACGCGAAATGGCTGAATCTCGCAGACTGGAACGTCCTGAGGGGTTTTCTGCGCAGCCGTGAACATAGCCGTAAACGCGAGATTCAGTAGTCCTGTCGCGATGCGCGCCCGAGCGGGCGTCCCAGAGCCAACGCACGCCTCAGGCCTCAAGGGGGGTAGGCAGTGGACGGCGGCGAAAGTGGGGGTAGAGGCCAGCCATGGCGGACGCTGAAACCAGCCTGTCGGAGGCTTTGGCGAGGGCGCGAGAGGCCATTGTCATCGAGGCCGCCGCCGTTGGCGCGCTCGCCGACCGCATAGACGACAGCTTCGCGCAGGCAGTGAAGCTCATCCTGGAGTGCTCCGGCCGGGTTGTCGTCACCGGCATGGGCAAGTCCGGCGCGGTTGGCCGCAAGCTTGCCGCGACGCTGGCAAGCACGGGTACGCCTGCCTTGTTCCTACATCCCGCGGAAGGTGTACATGGCGACCTTGGGATGGTGGCTGCCGGCGATGTGCTGATTGTCATTTCCCAGAGCGGATGGACCGACGAGGTCATTGCCATCATCCCCGCGATGAAGCGTATCGGCGTGCCGGTCATCACCTTCACGGGCAGAGAGCACAGCCCCCTGGCAGACCAAGCAGCGGTGGTGGTGAACGTGTCGGTGGAGCGAGAGGCCTGCCCGCTGGGGCTGGCGCCGACGGCTTCGACGACCGCACAGATGGCGATGGGCGACGCGCTGGCCGTGGCGGTGATGACCGCGCGCCGGTTCGGCCGGGACGACTTCGCGGCGCTCCATCCGGCGGGCCAGTTGGGCCATCGAGCGGGGAAGCAGGTGAAGGACCTGATGCGCCAGGGCGAGGAGGTGGCCATCGTCGCACCTGCCGCCTCTCTGCGCGACGCGCTGTTCGGCATCACCCGCGCGCGGGCGGGCGCGGCGGCGGTCGTGGGCGCGGATGGACGGCTCGGCGGGATCATCACCGATGGTGATATCCGCCGGGCAGTGCTGGCCGACGACCGCGCGCTGGGCAAGCGGGCTGAGGAGGTTATGACCCGAAGCCCGAAGATCGCCGGCCCCAATGAGCAGGCGATCGAGGCGCTGCGCCTGATGAGGGAGTACAGGATCGCCGACATGCCCGTCGTCGACGCGGACCGCCGGGTGCTGGGAATGCTCAACCTGAAGGACTTGCTCGATCTCGGAATGGAGTAGAAGATGGCGGCCATCAGCTTCGGCACCGAGGGCTGGCGAGCGCTGCTCGCCGATGACTACACCTTCGCCAACGTGAGGAGAGTGGCCGCCGCCACCGCCGCCTGGTTCAAGCTCCAACCGCAGAGCAGCCCGGTGGCGGTGGGGCACGACACCCGCTTCATGGGCAGCAGGTTCGCCGCCGCGGTTGCCGATGAGCTTGCCGCCGCCGGTCTCGAGGCGCACTTGTGCAGCGGCCACCTCCCTACTCCGGCGGTGTCCTACTACGCGATTGCCAACCGGCTGGCAGGCGGGATCGTGCTGACCGCAAGCCACAACCCGGCCGAGTACAACGGCCTCAAGGTGAAGACCAAATACGGGGCTTCCATCGAGCAGGAGGGCGCCAAGTGGATCGAGGCCGAGGCGAACCGGCTGATTAGGCAGCGCGGCCAGTTCGTCTCCGCTCCGGAGAACGCGGCGACGCGCTTCGAGGTCAAAGAGGATTACCTGAACCGGGTGGTGTCGCTTGTGGACCGGGACGCTATCAGCAAGGCGAGGCTGCGGGTAGTGGCCGACCTCATGCACGGAGCCGGCATTGGCTACTTCGATGAGGCGCTGCGCCGCGTTGGCTGCGCTGAGGTCAGGGTCATCCGTGGCGACCTGAACCCGACCTTCGACTGGAAGAGGCCGGAGCCTATCGGCAAGTACCTCGAGCCGAGTGTTCCACTCACCCGGGAGGCGGCGGTGAACGTGGGCCTGGCCACCGATGGCGATGGGGACCGTTTTGGGCTGATGGCCGAGGGCGAGTACATTGACATCCAGCAGGCGATCATCCTGATCTTGTACCACCTGCTGAAGAACCGGAATCAGCGCGGCCGCGTACTTCGCTCCCTGAACGTAACCTCGATGGTGGACCGGCTTTGTGAGCACTTCGGGTGCACCGCGAAAGAGACATCGGTGGGGTTCAAGAACATCGGCCCGGAGATGGCGCGCTCAGAAGATATCATCCTCGGCGTGGAGGAGAGCGGGGGCTTTGGGATGAGGGGACACCTGCCCGACCGCGACGGAACGCTTGCCGCGCTAAGGGTGTGCGAAGCGCTGGCAATGGAAGGCAAGCCTGTACGGGAGATTCTGGGCGACGCCTACTCGCTCATCGGCGGCCGGCGGCACTACGATCGCCTGGATGTGGAGATCCTGCCCGAGCAGCACAAGCGCCTGTCCAGGCGAGTGCCCAAGCTGAAGCCGCGCCGGCTCGCCGGGCAGAAGGTTGCCGAGATCAGCCACCTGGACGGCGCGAAGTTCATCCGCGCCGACGGAAGCTGGCTGCTGGCGCGGCTGTCAGGAACGGAACCGCTGGTCCGCGTCTATGCTGAAGCATGGACTCCGGCCGATGTCGAGGCGCTGCTTGGCGATGGTCGCGAGGTCATCCTGCGAGCCGCGGAAAGGTAGCGCGTGACTCCACCGGAACGCATTCACGTCATCATCATGGCGGGCGGCATCGGCACGCGCTTGTGGCCGATCTCGCGCCGCAGCCGGCCCAAGCAGTTCCAGCCGCTACTGTCGGAACGGAGCATGCTCGTTGACACCTACGAGCGCGTGCTGCCCCTGAGCCGTGCCGACCACATCTGGGTTGTCACGGGAGCGGAGTTCGTGGGGCTGGTCCGCGAGCAGCTTCCTGATTTGCCTCCTGGGAACGTGCTGGGCGAACCCGTCGGCCGCAACAGCGCGCCCGCAGTAGCTCTCGCCGCCGCCCGGATCGCCCGGCGCGAGCCAGAGGCGGTCGTCCTCGCCACACCTTCGGACAGCTTCATCGGCGACGCGGTTGCTTACCGCGACTACGTAGCGGTCGCCGTCCAGGCCGCCGCTTGCGGGTCCATTGTGACGTTGGGGGTGATCCCGTCCCGCCCCGACACCGGCTACGGGTACATCAAACGAGGCGACCGGCTGGACACCGTAGTTGGGGCTTACCGCGTGGAGCGATTCGCCGAGAAGCCCGACGCGCCGACCGCGCAGCAGTACCTGGCCGATGGCGGCTACTACTGGAACATGGGCCAGTTCATCTTCGGCGCCGGTCACTTCATGGACCGGTGCGCGGTTCACCTACCCGATGTCGCGCCGGCGATGCGAGAGCTGGCGGCACTCGATGAGCTGACCCCGGAAGCGCTCGCGCAGGTCTACCCGGAGCTACCTGACATCTCCTTCGACTACGGCATCGCGGAGAGGGAGAAGGAGATGGCGTTGGTGCCAACGGCGCTGGAGTGGAGCGATGTGGGCAACTGGCGCGCGGTCAAGGAGATTGCAGTGCGCCACGGCATCCCGGCCCGTCTACAGGGCGACCATATCGGCGTTGATAGCGCGAACTGCCTCGTGCTCAGCTCCTCCGGCCGCCTGGTCGTCACCGTCGGGGTCGAAGGGTGCGTCATCGTAGACACCGGCGACGCCCTCCTCATCGTGCACGAGGACAAGGCTCAGGAGGTCAGGGCGGCGCTCGAGGAGATCGAGAGGAAGGGCGAAGGGGGCTACCTCTGATGAGTTTCGTCTGGGATAGGGGTAGGAACTGGACGGAAGCTGTTCGCCCATGTTGCCTCTGCGGGTGAACAGCAGTAGCAGGCGCCTTCCGCTCGAAGCCGAACTCCTTCCCACAGCCACTTCCGTCACGAAGGAGCGTCCGAGTGCCTGTTGACGCGACGAAGTTCACCTGTTGGCCGGCTGACTCGCTTGTCAAGGTGTTCTCCGATGCCCGGACGGAGTCAGTCGCCGATGTGATCGCTGCCGACGCCTGCCGCAATGAGTTCACCTCGGCCCAGCTCGCGGTTCGGGCGAGCCAGCGGCTCTCGGACCTGCGCGTCTCGGTCTCGCCCTTGAAGCATGCGGAGACAGGCGCGACCGGCGTCGAGGTCTCGGCCCGCTTCGTCGGCCAGGTGCCGGTCAAGTCGAACACCCCGGACACGCCGGCCGGGGAGCTGATCTGCAAGGCGCCCTGCCTGGCTCCCGATCCGCTCCTGCCCGATGAGACGATAGCGGTTGATGCCGGGGAAACTCAGCCAGTTTGGCTCACTATCTTCGTGCCGCCTGATGCGCCGGCGGGCCAGTGGCGCGGGACGGCTACGGTGTCAGCGGACGGCGCAAGGGCGGAAGTGCCCGTCGCGCTGACGGTTCATCCGGTGACTCTGCCGGATGAGCGCAAGCTGTGGGTCACGAATTGGATGAACCTCCACAACTTCGCCAGCCACTACGGGACCGAGTTGTACAGCGACCGCTTCTGGCAGGTGATCGAGGCCTACGCCGGCAACATGGGGGCGCATCGGCAGAACGTGGTGCTCTGCCCGAACGATCTTATCCACATCCATCAAGAACCAGATGGCAGGCTGACGTTCGGTTACGCTGATTACGACCGGTGGCTTGGCATCTTCGACCGGGCCGGCTGCGCCAAGCTCATAGAGGGCGGCCATCTGGGACGGCGTGGTGAGGGGAAATGGGAGACGCCCTGGTTCGAGTGGAGGGGATTCAAGGTCCGGCGGCGAGACGGCGCGGAGGTGCAGCTCGACCCCGAGATGGTGGTGCGCGAGCTGGTGAAGAGCCTGGTCGGGCACGTGAAGGATCGGGGGTGGTGGGAGCGGTTCGTGCTGCACGTTGTTGATGAGCCGGCGCCGCACACGGAGGAGGACTACCGGAAGAAGGTGAAGCTCGTGCGGGAGTGGGCGCCTGGCGTGCGGCTTGTTGAGGCGATGAGCCTGATGGACGCCCGCGAGCTTCTCGACGTCTGGGTGCCGCAGTTGAGCCACTTCCACGAGCACGAGGAGAACTACCTGCGGATGAGGGATGAGGCGGGCATCGAGCTCTGGTTCTACACCTGCATGTTCCCGACCGGGCTGTATCCGAACCGGTTCCTCGACTTCAGCTTGTTGAAGACCCGAATCCTGCACTGGATCAACTGGCGCTACCGGCTACCCGGATACCTGCATTGGGGGCTGAACTTCTGGACGAGCGATCCGTTCAACGACGATCGTTCACGGGAGGATCTCCCGCCCGGGGACTGCTGGATCGTCTATCCGGGCAAGGAGGGGCCGGTGGACTCGATTCGGTGGGAGCAGATGCGGGAGGGAATACAGGACTATGAGCTGTTGCGCCTGCTCGATGAGCGGGCGCGGGAGAAGGGTAGGCTGTCGGCGCGTGCAGATGATATCTGCGCGGGGCTTGTGCCCGACCCCGTCAGCTACTCCCGTAGCCATCAGGACTTGCGGGCGGCGCGGCAGGCCGTCATTGCCGCGCTGATCGAACTCGGGGAGTGACAGCATCGGTGCCACCGGCAACTCCGACAGGGCCCGCCGCTAGTCCGGACTGCCCTATCGTCTGCGCAGCCTCTGCCCTGGGGCGCATTGCAGTAGCACGTTTTCCGCACGCGACGCGGGCATTGGCGCTGCTGTGCCTGGCGGCGGTAGCGGCGTGGGGGTGGAATGCGCGGTTGCCACTCGGAATTCGCTGGCTCCCTTCTCCCGGCAACCGGGTCGGTATCCCGCGGGCGTTCGAGAAGCGACTGCCGGAGATCAACGTGGCGCGGGCGCTCCAGCTTTACGAGGCGGCGGATGCCCTGTTCGTGGACTCGCGCGACCAGAAGGACTACGAGAAGGACCACATCCCCGGCGCGGTCAGCCTGCCGATGCGCGAGTGGGCGACAGCCTGGCCGAAGATGAGGGACAGGCTGCCGAAGGACCGGCTGCTTGTCCTCTACTGCTATGGGGCGCACTGCGGGCTGAGCACGCGGCAGGGCAAGGCGCTGCTCGAGAATGGCTACAGCAAGCTCGTTATCCTCGACTACGGCTGGAAGACGTGGACGGAAGCCGACGGCCCGACGGTGAAGCGCCCACGCGCGAGGGAGCGCTGAGATGGCGGCGGTGAAGCGGCTCCTCACGCATCCCATCTTCCTGCGCATCGCCGGCCTTGTGGTCGGTGCGGCGCTCCTCTACGCGAGCCTGGACAAGATAGCGCGGCCGGACCGGTTCGCCGACATCGTGCATGACTACGACATGCTGCCGGTCGTCGCCGTCAACGCCTTCGCTTTGCTGATGCCCTGGACGGAGATGGTGGCAGGCGCGGCGCTCATACTCGGCGTATGGCGGCGCGGCGCGGGGCTGCTGGCGACGGCGTTGTCCGCGGCGTTTCTTATCGCCATTGCCCAAGCCGAGCTTCGCGGGCTGAAGATCGAGTGCGGGTGCTTCGATGTCAGCGAGATGAGTTCCAGCCAGGCGAGCTGGTCGCTGTTCGCGCGAGACATCCCCTTGCTGTTGGGGTCACTGCTGGTGTGGCGCAAAGGTTAGTGGGGCGACTCGCCGAGCCGCCATTATCGTACGCGGATTGCGTTGTAGACGTCGCGGTTGATCTCCACCTGCGCCTTCGACACGATGCCGGTCACGAGCGCCCCGTACTTCTCGTCAACATAGCGCGACCGCACGTTATCCTTCACCTCGTCGAACGACCGGTAGCCCAACGGCTCGCGGCTCACGCACTTCATCACCCAGAAGCTCATCCGCTCCTCGAAGACGGGGCTGAGCTGGCCCGGCGACAGCTTCATCGCCTCGCTCCGCGCGACTGCCCGGATCATCCCATCGGCGCGAGCGGTCGAATCGTCGAAAGCCATCTCCTCGACCGACGCCGCCGTTCCGCAGGCGGCCTCAAGGCTTTCCAGTGTTGCGTCGGGAGTTAGCTTCGCCCGAAGCTCGGCGATGGCGCCCTGCGCTTCCTCGCGGGCTAGCCCCTCCCCCGATCGTCCGACGAATGGCACGCGAATGGCCAACGCCACGACATGGTCGCCGCGGTTGTAGAGGGTCTCCTTGGACTGCTCGTAACGCTGCCGAAGGACATCGTCCGAGGCGGCGAATTCGTCAGCCGCCAGCCGCCGTTTCAGCTCTATCACCATGTTGGTGAAGGAGTAGTTGAAGTACTCATCCTCGCCGTACTGCTGGGGTCCATATACCGGCTCTCCCGCCGCGACCGCCTCGCGCCGGCGCTGGTTCTCGCGCTCGAGGCGCTGCAGGAAGGCCAGGTAGCTGGTGTTGGCGAGGACACCGTGGTCGCGGCCTAGCCTCTGCTCGACCAGGATGCGGATGCACTCGTCGAGCGCGCGCGGCTTGAGCCAATCGAGCGCTGTCTCACCATCGTGGGGGGTGGTCCAGAAGTCGGCGCTGTCGGACACGCCGTACTTCTGGCTGAAGTAGCGGTAGGCGGCCGCGCGGTTACGCATCAGCCGGCGCTCGAACAGCCGCGCCGAGAGCGGTTCGCCGTCTACCTTCGCGACCCAGGGCTCGGCGGGCTGCCCGGCGACGCCCGCGGTGGCGCCGAGGGCCACGGCTGCCAGCATCACCATCGCAAGCGAGGCGATGAGCATTGCACGCCACTGCCAGAGCATTGGTGACTGTGAGCTTCTGCCGCGGTCGGTAGGGCCCCTTCCGATCCGCGCCTGTGGGCCCGGCTGGTGGGCGCTTCGCTAAGAGCGGAGCAGACGACCCTACGGCTCGGGGCGCACCCTCGTTCCGATCATCACCTTGGCGATGGCGAGCCCGTCGGCCTGGGCGCGCAACTGGATGTCGCCCGACTGCTCGCTGGGCCTGACAACCACCAGGCAGCGGCCGCGAAACAGGCGATGGCTATGGCCCCGGTAAGCTTCCGTGTGCTTCGGGTTGTTGCTGCCCACGGCCGCGATATGACCAGGGCCGCTCGATGTGAAGTAGATGATCTGGTCGGCAGTTGGCACCAGACTGCCCTGCGCGTCAATGGCTTCCACGGTAACGTAGGCGAGATCGTTCGGGTCTGCCCAGATCGGATCGCGGTCCGCGGTCAGGCGAAGCCCCTGGGCCGGCCCGCTGGTCACGATTGTATGCTCCGCCACCTTCGCTCCGGCGCGATAACCAACGGCCTTCAGCTCGCCAGCGGCGTAGGCCACTGGGAAGGTAGCGATCAGCCGGTCGTCCTCAGTCATTGCCTTTCTTCCGAGCGAGCTTCCGTTGAGCACAAGCTCGACCTCGTCACAGCCCGAGTAGACATCCACCTGTAGCTCGCGGCCCTCGAGACCGGGCCAGGTCCAGGAGGCCTGCACATCGGGCCAGCCCCAGTCCAGGCGGACGACCTTCCTGCCCTCGGGAAGGGGCGCATGGACGCCAATGTAGAGCTTGTCGAGGGCGCCCCACAGAATATCGCGGTAGTGGGACTGCGGCCGTTTCCACCCGCAGATGTCTATGTCGCCGCAATAGGCCTGGTGCCAGGGCCAGCCCGGAAGCCAGGGTGTCCAGCCGGGGCCGGTATCACCCTCGAACCAGGTGCCGCCGATACCAGACTCTCCGAGGTAGTCCATTGATGTCCACAAGAAATCGCCGATCAGGTATGGCAGCCGCTCGACGGCGCGCCAGTACTCGAAAGCCTTGCTGGCGAAGGTCTCGGTGGCCACCATGATGCGCTCCGGGTGCCGCTCGTGATCGCTCTCGTAGCGTCCTACCAGGTAGTTGTAGCCGCACACATCCAGCTCCGCGAAGAACGGCTCCGTCTTCTCCCACTCCGCCAGGTTGTTCACCGCCGATGTCACCGGCCGGGTGGGATCCAGGAGACGCACCCGCTCGGCCAGCCGCCGCGCAAGCTCCGGCCCCCAGGGCAGTCCCCGCTCCGTCACCTCGTTGCCGATGCTCCACATGACGATGCACGGATGGTTGCGATCTCGGTACACCATGCTGTCCAGATCGCGCTGCCACCAGTCGTCGAAGACGAGGTGGTAGTCGTTAGGCGTGGACCGCTCGCGCCAGCCGTCGAAAGCTTCATCTATCACCAGCATCCCCAGCCTATCGCACGCGTCGAGAAAGGCGGGAGAGGGAGGATTGTGGGCGCAGCGGACGGCGTTGAAGCCGCTGGCCTTCAGCACCTCGACCTTGCGTTCTTCCGCCCGGTCAACCGCCATCGAGCCGAGCGGCCCGCAGTCGTGATGCACGCAGCCGCCGCGCATCTTGATCGGTTGGCCATTGAGGACAAACCCCTCCGCGGCGCTGAACCGGAGGCTGCGGATACCGAATGCTATGCTTTCCGTGTCCACGACCTCCTCGCCCGCTCGCACCTCCACCTGTAGTTGGTACAGCCAGGGATGCTCGGGTGACCAGAGGCGTGGCGCGGCGACTTGCTGTTCGCCGGTGAAGGTGCTTGAGGCGCCGGCCGCAATCTCGGCGGCCACCTCCCCCACCCCACATGCCTCGCCCTCCGGCCCTAGCACGGTCCATCGAACGGTCACACGCCTGGCCGCCTCGGACTCGTTCACCACCGCGGTCTCCAGTCGGACCAGCGCGGAGGCGGCCGCCACCTCGGGCGTCGTCACGTAGATCCCGCCATCGGCGATGTGCACCGGGTCGCGGACCAGCAGCCAGACATGACGGTAGATGCCGGAGCCGGAGTACCATCGGCTGTGCTTGGGCGCGGAGTTGTCTACGCGCACAACCAGCGTGTTCTCCTTACCCACCTCGGTGTAAGGCGTGAGGTCAACAGTGAAGCTCGTATAGCCGTAAGGATGCCGGCCGACGTAGAGCTCGTTGGCCCAGATCTCGGCGTTCTTGAACACGCCCTCGAACATGACCGCGACCCGCTTGCCGCGCCAGGCCTCCGGAACGCTGAAGCGCTTGCGGTACCATCCGACCCCGTCCATGAAGAAGCCGCCCTCCGTGCCCCCCGGGCTCTTCGGATCGCGCGGCAGCTCGATGCTCCAGTCATGCGGCAGGTCGAGGCAGCGCCAAGCGGAGTCGTCGAACTCGCGCTTGAGCCAATCCGACCAGAAGCTCACAGGCTCATCGGCCAGGTTGAAGCGCCAGCCCTTGTCGAAAGACATCCTCATGAACCGTCTCCTCAACCCCCCGGGCTTACCTCACAGGCCAACGGCCCGTACATGTACTTCCATCCCCCGACGTGCCTCCCTCGTGAGGGTGGGAACCGAAGACGTCGAGCCGTGCCCTGCCTCAGAACCGTCGGGCCTGGCATCTCGCGGCGGCGGATGCCAGGCCGGTGCCGTAACGCGCTGAAACCTCTCTTGCCTTTCTCTCGTAGGTGATTGTGAGCGCGTTCTCATAGGAGGCTCCCATGATCGCTGTTCGCCTACGTAGCGCAGTGGCATTGACTCTGTTCTCGGCCCTGTTCCTGGTGTCGCCAGGCCCACTTGGAGCAGTCGGCTGGGCCGACACCGGGCCCCAGACCCCGGAACAGCAGGTGGATGCGCTTTTCTCCGGCATCGCCGGGAAGGACGCCCCCGGGGCGTCGGTGATCGTCCTCCAGTCCGGTCAGGTCTTGCTGAAGAAGAGCTATGGTTTCGCCAATCTCGAGGACCGCATCCCCAACACCCCCGAGACCAAGTTTCGCCTGGCCTCCATCACCAAGTCCTTCACCGCGCTCGCCATTCTCCAGTTGTGCGACGCTGGGAAGCTCGACCTCGACGCTCCCATCGGCCGATACCTGCCGAACGCACCCCACGGTGACCGGATTACGGTCCGTCACCTGCTCACCCACACCTCGGGCCTCAGGAACTCCGAGAACGACCCCTTACAGTTCAACCCGGGCGAGCGGGTCAGCTACACTAATGAAGGATACCGACTGTTGGGCAAGATCGTCGAGGCCGTGTCGGGGGGCTCGTGGGAGGAGTACCTGACGGCGCACATCTTCGCGCCGCTCGGCATGAACAACACCGGCTGCGACCATGCCGAGCAGGTCCTTCCACACCGCGCCGCGGGCTATGTGTTCGATGGGAACGGCGGCTATCTCAATGACCCGCCGGAGGACATCTTCAAGACGGCATGGGCCGCCGGGGCGCTCTACTCGACGGTCGAGGACTTGTCCCTATGGGACCAGGCTCTTACCTCAGGCAGATTGCTCAAGCCCGCCACACTCGCAGCGGCATTCACCCCCGCCACCCTCACAGACGGGACGCAGATTCCCACCGGCCTCGGCTGGCTAATCCTCACGCAGCGGGGCCTGCGGGAGGTCAGCCACGGCGGCGATGCGAGCGGGTTCAACACCTGGGTCGGCCGTTACCCGGACCAGCAGTTCACCGTGATCGTGCTCTCCAACCTCTGCATGCGTCCGCAGGGCCCGCTGCCGTCTGCCATGAGCCTGGGCCGGAGGATCGCGGCGATCTACCTCGGCGACCTCATGCAGCCCGAGAGCGCGCCCGCGGAGTTCGCGTTGACGCCCGAGATGATGCAGGCATTCGTGGGCCGCTACCGGCTGGAGGGGCGTCAGGAGATGACTGATGTCGGCGGGGGCATCCTCACGATCAAGCTCGAGGACGGCCGCCTGATCGCTTATGACAAGGTGAACCACTTGGAGCTGTGCGCGGAGTCGGCAGACGTGCTGCGTGCCAAGATGGATGACACCATCAAGCTCCACTTCACCCGGGACGGGCAGGGCAAAGTCACCGGCCTGGTCGCCCACGTGATGGGGGTGGTGGAGATACGGGGGGCGAGGCTGCCGGAGTAGCAGGCGTCCTCTTTCCCGGCGCCGCCCAAAGGTCTGACACGGTAGAACGACCGGGAGTCACAGCCAAGCCTGCGGGGCTGTCAGCGGTGTCTCATCGCCAGTTGGCATACACCCCCAGTCCACTCCCCGCTCAGCATCCCTTTCCATCCTCGGTAGGCCCCCCGCAATAGGGGTATCAGCGAGTGCCGAGAATACCACGAGAGAGGCTACACGAGCATCCTGGAAGCCAGATTGGTTTCCGGACAGGACGGGCCGCGGTGGGCTTCGGGCTTGCCGTCTGTCTCGCCGGCAGGCAGAGCACGCGGCGGATGGCGGGAGCACACGCGGCCTCGGTCTGAACGAACCGAAGGAGTGTGAACCATGTCGGAGATCAGGCAGGACCAGGCGACGAAACGATGGGTGATCATGGCGACTGAGCGCGCCAAGCGGCCCCGCGACCTGGCGGGCGCGCAGCCGAGCGTCGAGGAGCAGCCCGAGCGGTCGCCCAACTGCCCCTTCTGTCCGGGGAACGAGGGGATGACGCCCCCCGAACTCGCCGCCTACCGCGACGGCGATGGCCCTCCCAACTCTCCGGGCTGGCAGGTGCGCGTCGTCCCGAATCGCTTCGCGGCGCTGAGCCCAGAGGGCGAACTGGCCATTCGCGACCCGTACTGGTTCACCAATGTCACCGGCGTCGGCGCGCACGAGGTGGTCATCGAGAGCCCCATCCACAACGCCAGCCCTGTTACCATGGACGTGGAGCAAGTGACCCGCGCGCTGGTGCTGGCAGGTCAACGATTCGAGTCCTTGCAGCGCGACCGGCGGCTGAACTACATCGCCTTCTTCCGCAACAATGGTCTGGCGGCCGGGTCATCGCTGAGCCACCCGCACACGCAGATCATCGGCACCCCGATCTCGCCTACCAACGTCCGGCTTGAGATCGAGGAGGCGCGCCGCCATTACGACGATCGCATGCACTGCGTCTACTGCGAGACCATCGAGAAGGAGCACGAGGCGGGCGTTCGCGTCGTGCTGGAGACGGAGGCGTTCTTCGTCTTCGAGCCCTTCGCCTCCCGATGGCCGTTCGAGACGTGGATCCTCCCCAAGCAGCACGCATCAGCCCTCATTCCCGGCGCGCCCGATCAGGTGAGGCATCTCGCTGTTGCACTTCAGGCGACGCTCAGCGCGCTCTATCGCGGCCTCGGCGACCCCGCCTACAACCTCGTCCTCCACGAGGCCCCGCTCCGGGACAGTTGCGAGGACTACTGGCACTGGCACATCGAGATTCTGCCGCGGCTCTCGACCGCTGCCGGGTTCGAATTGGGCACCGGCATTTGGATCAACACTATGCTCCCCGAGGAGGCAGCGGCTTATCTGCGCGACTTCATGCCAGCGTAGCCGCGTCGTTGGGCATTCCGCTCTTGACACAAGCAGGCATGGAGGGGGCGAGAGCGCCGTCGAGGCGCACGGAGCCGGATGGCCGCGGGGGATACACATGATGCGATGGGGCGACTCCGGACGCTGGTCTCCAGCCGAGTGTGAGCCCTATGGACGTGAGTGATCGGAGCATGAGAGCCACCTATTGAGTCTCGCCGAATAGGGTGACCCGGCGAGACTCACATAAGGCGCCAGGTTGGGCTAGGAGGGGGTCCGCACACCACTGTAATGTGCGACCCCCAACAGATGATGAGGGGCTGCATCGGACGAGAATGGGTTTCGATGGCGACCTGTCCTTGACAAACGTTCCCACGACCAGAATCCCCAACCTCGCCCACATCTGGAGTCGGTTAGATGGTGGGGGCAGTTTCCTCTGCCAAAACGACCCCGCCGCCGAACCATGCTTACACGCGGACGCGGCATGTCACGCGGCGAAGGCAACGCCCTCTGCGCCGTCTCCTATTCGTCCTTGGTGCCGGGACCCAGAATTGAACTGGGGACACCCGGATTTTCAGTCCGGTGCTCTACCAGCTGAGCTATCCCGGCACCCTATCCAGCTTGCACTGGCGGAGCCGACGGGACTCGAACCCGCGACCTCTGGCTTGACAGGCCAGTGTGCTAACCAGCTGCACCACGGCTCCGCGCATGAGCATCTCCGGAGCGGCCGGTGGATGCCCTGGGCGACCCAGCGGGTCGCCCCTACCACACCGGTCCCTTTCGCGCTACGCTCTACAGCTTGGCCACTGCTCCAGAGCCTGCGGCTCCCGTCCCTGGAATCGCGCTTCGCGCGATTCCAGCTGGTGGGCGAAACAGGATTTGAACCTGTGACCCCTTGCTTGTAAGGCAAGTGCTCTCCCAGGCTGAGCTATTCGCCCGCGGTTTCTGGCTCGCAGATATCCTGGTGGGCGCAGGTGGATTTGAACCACCGACCTCTTGCGTGTGAAGCAAGCGCTCTCCCGCTGAGCCATGCGCCCAGGGTAAAGCCCGTCTCGGCGCCACCTCCGCAAAGCTGCCAAACGGCCCGCAGCTTTGCGCTCCCGCCTTCACGTCCCTCGCTTCGCTCGGCGACGTGAAGTTGGTAGCCCCAGGGGAATTCGAATCCCCGTTTCCGGCTTGAAGGGCCGGCGTCCTAGGCCTCTGGACGATGGGGCCACACACCGGTCCCGGCTCAGTCGCGCGCCGAGCGCCAGCCAGCCTTGGCCCGGTCCTTAGCAAATGGGATTCTAACATCGGGTTCCAGGCAGTGTCAAGGCGAAGGCGGCCGCGCTGGTTGCAGCGCGGTCGCAGAAGCGTGGACTCGGGAATGCTAGAGGCCGCTGAGCCGCTGCCGATACACCCTCGGCGAGAGGCCCGTTGCCTTCATGAAGGCGCGGCTGAAGTGCGCGGGATCGGAGTAGCCAAGCTGGTCCGCGACCTCGCCGACGGAGAGCTGCGGATTGGCCAGCAACTGCTTCGCCGCCTCGGTACGCCGCCCCAGTACATGCTCTGTCAGCGACCGGCCCAGGTGGCGAGTGACCAGGCGGCTGAGATAGCTCGGGCTGTAGCCGAGTGCGGCCGCGACCTCGCTTAGCCCGATGCCCTTGCGGTAGTTCGCCTCACAGTACTCCAGCACGCTGCGCACGATCGTCCAGATGCGCGGGTCGGCCTGGATCGCCGGGGGCTCTGGCACTCTGGTCGCACCAGACCCCTCTCTGTCCAATCGCCGAATGACGATCGAGCAGAGGTAGTGCAGCAGCCCCCGAACACACCCCTCCCAGCCCCAGCTCCGGGTGGCGGTTTCAGAGGCGATCGCTGCCGCGACGTTCTCCAGGTCAACCCGTCCGCTCAGCTCGAGCGGCCCGATCGGCGTCCAGGTGTCCGGCGGCACGAAGCGCGTTTCGGTGAGCAAGGCCGATTGCTGGCGCAAATGGAACCAGAACACCTCGTAGGGCCCGCTGAGCTCTGCCGCGATCTCCGAGTGGGGCACCCCTCTCTCGATAAGCAACACGTCTCCGACTTCCAGGTCTATGACGCGGTCCGGCAGCGCGATGCGGGTGCGGCCGCGCACCGGGGCGACTATCTCGTAGTGGTCGGCGACATGGCTGTACCGCGAACCGGTTGCCGCGGGCTCGGCCTCCGCGCTGCCGTTGCCGGCGCGGATGATCCGCTGAGGATCGGCCTCGGCGGCGAGCCAGATCAGCTTCTCCCTGAACACCTCGACGGGGGATGGCACTCGGCTACCTCGGCTCCATGATAGCCCCTCACTCACCCGACGGCAAGGGCCTCGCTGACCGCGGTGCCTCTTGCACCATGGGCACGAACCGCACGGGGATCACCGCGGTCTGCTCGAGCTTGCCCCGCCTCTTTTTCAGCACGTAGAGGGTCTGGCTGGTCCATTGAGGGCCGACCGGGATGACCATTCGGCCACCCTCGGCCAGCTGCTCCTTGAGCGCGCGCGGCACGTTCTCCGGCGCGCAGGTGACGATGATCCCGTCGAACGGCGCATGCTCCGGCCAGCCGAGGTAGCCATTCCCCGTCTTCACCTTGACCGTGGTGTAGCCGAGGCGTTGGAGCGCCGCCGCGGCCCGCTGCGCCAGCGCCGCGATGATCTCGATGGTGTACACGTTGGGCGTCAGCTCCGCGAGTACCGCCGCCTGGTAGCCGGAGCCGGTGCCGATCTCGAGCACCTTGTCGGTCTCCTTCACCTCGAGCAGCTCCGTCATCAGCGCGACTATGTATGGCTGCGAGATCGTCTGCCCTTCGCCGATGGGGAGCGGGCCATCCTCGTAAGCGCGGGCGCGCTCGTTGGCTGGCACGAACTCCTCTCGCGGCACCTTCTCCATGGCCGCCAGCACACGATCGTTCTTCACTCCCCGGGCGCGGAGCTGGAGTCGCACCATCTGCTGCCGCTGAGCTGCCGACCCCGTCGGGGCCGCGGCTGGCGGAGGCGCGGGCCGCTGCCGACAGCCCGACAGGCATAGGAGCCCAGCTACGACGAGCTTGGCTGCGAGCATGCACCTGGTATCCGTCATGGCGGGACGCCTCCCCGGCAATGCTCTTGCGCACGGCAGCGTTCAGACCTGCCAGCAACGACTCCATCCACACACCGCCAAAGCGTCCGTCGTCTCGCTGTTTCGGTTGCGACCGCCAAGAGCGCTGTGCTATAATCGCCACCAGGTCCTGGGACGACAAGGGGCCCGCTCCAGCAGGGGGCTTCGGACCCCCGCTTCCCGCTGCAGGCAGGAGAGGAGACCCGATGGCGAGCTTTGATATGGCGCTGGTGGATGAGGTCAGACGCAGGCTCGACGCCACCTATGAGGAGGCTCTGAACGGCCTGGAAGAGGCGGATGGCGAGCTGCTCCACGCGCTCGCCGCGATCGAACGGCAACGAAGGGAACGGCAGGGCGCGCTCGAAGGCGGGGAGTTGATTGGCCGCGCCGTCGGGCTGGCAAGAGAGGGCAAGCTGGCGGGGCTCAAGGTCAAGTTGGGAAATCGGGTCGTGCGACAACTCGCGCTGCCACGCAACACCCCCGGCGCAGTCGCGGCAGCCGTGTTGGCGGGGCTGCTCTCGCAGCTCAACATAGACCTTGTCACCGACGAGTCGGGACAGGAGGCGGCCGAAGGCGCCGCCCCAGACGCCGCTCAGAGCGAGGACCTCGGGTGACGTTTCAGGAGCTCATCTTCGCGCTGGAGCAGTTCTGGGCCCATCGGGGCTGTGTCATCGAGCAGCCATATGACGTTGAGGTCGGCGCGGGAACGATGTGCCCCGCGACGTTCCTGAGGGTGCTGGGACCGGAGCCCTGGCGGGTCGGGTACGTGCAGCCCTCGCGCCGCGCAGACGACGGGCGCTACGGAGAGAACCCCTATCGGCTGTATCGCCACTACCAGTACCAGGTGATCCTGAAGCCATCGCCCGATGACGTTCAGCCGCTCTACCTCGACAGCCTGCGAGCGCTGGGTTTCGATCCGAGGCAGCACGACATCCGGTTCATGGAGGATGATTGGGAGTCGCCCACCCTCGGGGCGGCCGGCGTCGGGTGGCAGGTGTGGCTCGATGGGCTCGAGATCACGCAGTTCACCTACTTCCAGCAGGCCGGAGGCATCGAGCTGTCGCCCATCTCAGTCGAGCTGACCTACGGGCTCGAGCGCATCGCGATG